>Ga0209057_1003196_pt1 | contig 12222 bp, 16 predicted proteins | sample GraSoiAngelo_146_FD_185903 | JGI IMG/M metagenome (GOLD analysis project Ga0209057, IMG submission 185903) | Grasslands soil microbial communities from the Angelo Coastal Reserve, California, USA - 14_1009_05_30cm (SPAdes) (version 2) | ecosystem: Environmental > Terrestrial > Soil > Grasslands ... | reverse complement strand
CTCCAGGCGTCTACCACCAGACGCCACCCAATCGTGGACGGTGGAAGGAGGGGGCCCGCGGGGGAGGCCTGCCTCCCCCGCGACATAAGACGAGCCTCCTACCAGCAGGCAGGAGGCTCGCGCCGCGAAGAGGGTGTGGTGCACAGAATGCTATGCCCGCGGCCCACTTATTGTTAGTGGCTCACCTACAAATAACCCCCGTAGTCGTTGTCGCAATCCAGGGGGTCGGCTGAGGGGCTCTAGGGAAATTCTCAGGAGTCTCTGATCTTGAGCACCCGCTCCAGGTCCCTGGTGTTGAAGGGGTGGGCAATCCGGAACACGAAGTGCTGCAGCCCGGCCTTGCGCCACTCCTCGATCTCGGCCGCGCTCAGGTTGCCCACGTTGGCGGTGCGTTCGATCTCGCGCGCGTCGCGTCCCAGGCGGGCGCACCACTCGTCCACGACGGCGGACTTGCGGATGAACTGGTCCACCGAGCCAAGCGTGTTCCACATCTGCGCGTGCTCCGCGACCAGGCGCAGCATCACCTTCTCTCCGCCGCCCGCGATCAGTATCGGCATCGGCCCGGCCGGCCCAGGTCGTAGCCGCCCGATGCGGCTCTTGATCCGCGGCAGCGCCTCGCGCAGCGTGCGCACGCGGTCGCGCGCCTCGCCGAACACGTAGCCGTACTCGTCGTAGTCGCGCTGAAACCAGCCCGCACCAAGCCCGAGCACCAGGCGTCCGCCCGACAACTGGTCGACCGTCGCGGCGATGGACGCGAGCAGGTCGGGGTTGCGGTAACCGATGCACGTCACCATCGGTCCGATCTGCGGCGCCCTGGTGTCGACCGCCGCCGCGGCGAGCAAGGACCAGCACTCGAAGTGGTTGCCGTTGGGATTGCCGTAGAGGGGAAAGAAGTGGTCCCAGAACCAGATGCTGTCGACGCCGAGCTCGTCGGCGCGGCGCCACGCGTCGCGCAGCTCCTGGAGCGTGCACTGCTGCGGATGGATCGTGACGCCGACCTTGAACGGCCGAGTCGATTCCATGGCCTGTGAGATTATCGGGACTCCCCATGGTCGGTGAGCTCACGCCTGTTCCCGTCGATCCCGCCCGCGCAGACCGCGATTTCTGGTCGCGCTATCACGACCTGCGTCGCATGCGCCTCAGCGAGATGTTTCCCGACGACCCGGTCGAGCCGGACGACGTTACCGAGACGCGCATGAAGCAGGACAATCCGTTTGACCGCAACTACTACTTCGAGGTCTCGCGCGACGGCGTGATGCTCGGCTGGCTGTCAGGTGAGCACCCGACGCCGCGAAACGCAGAGTACGAAACCAACAAACATCTCTTCTGGGGGGACGTCTACGTGCGCCCCGAGGACCGGCGCAAGCGCATCGGCGCCAGGCTGGTGGGCGCGGCGGCGCGAGCGATGGACGAGCTCGGCGCCACGGTTCTCGGCCTGACGGCCACGCACGACGCGGCCCACGCTTTTGTGAGCTGGCTCGGCGCCACGGCCAAGCTCAGGGAGGTGGAGAGCCGGCTCAAGCTCGCTGAGGTGGACTGGGAGATGATGCGGCGCTGGGTCGAGGACGGTCACAAGCGGTCGCCCGAGACGCGCCTCGAGATCTACGACGGTGCGTTGCCCGAATCTTTGTGGGAGAAGTTCGCCGAGCAGCGCACCATCCTCCTCAACACCATGCCGTTCGAGGACCTCGACATCGGCCAGATCATCGTCACTCCCGAGCGGATGCGCGACTATCTCGAGCGCGCCGCGGCCACGGGTGAGGTGCTGCACAACGTGATCACGTGGGAGCCCGACGGATCCATCTCCGGCATGACCGACATCACATGGGCGGCTTACCGGCGAACTTTGATCGAGCAGCAGTTCACCGGCGTCCGTCCGGACGCGCGCGGACGCGGGCTGGGCAAGTGGATAAAGGCGGCGATGGTGCTGCACGTCCGCGACCTGTACCCCGACGCCGAGTGGATCGTGACCGGTAACGCCGGCACCAACGCGCCAATGCTCAAGATCAACCGCACGATGGGTTTCAAGCCCTACCGCACGCACGTCGACTACCAGGTCGCGCGCGACCTGCTGGAGGCGCGCCTGGGAGCGCGCTAGGCCTGCCTGCTCCTCTGCATGCTGCGCACGAGCAGGATCACGCCGACCAGGATCAGAAGCAGCGGCAGCGCGGCTTTGCCCAACGGCCCGAACGCGTCCCGGCCGCTGATGCCGAGGATCGACTCGAAGAGAACGAAGCCGATCAGGAAGATCATGATGCCGACGAACAGCAGCGTCCGCCCGGTGCGCAGCGCGCCCTGGTCGCGATCGCGCAGCGCCTGGAGGTAGACGCCGAGGCCGAGGCCGAAGGGAATCACCAGCGACCAGCCGTAGGCCCACATCGGCCAGTCTCCGGTGCTGTTGGCGTAGGCGAGAACCACGCCCAGCATGGTCACCACCCCGCCGGGGACGGTCGCCACCGAGCCCAGGCTGACGAACCCCGCGATCATCAGCGTCAGCCCCGGGATGATGATGAAGAGGGGCCAGCCGCTGTCCCTGAGGTCGATGCCCGTCAGCGCCACGGCGAGGGCGAAGATGCCTATGACCACGAGCACGATGCCGATCGCGGTCGTCGATCCGCCGCGGTGCTGGCGCGCCGGCTGCGCCTCGGCGCTCGAATAAGGGGGCGCAGCAGCGACGGGCTCGGCGGCCACCTGAGTGGGCGAGATGTCCTCGGCCGGGGTCGACGACTCGCTCTCAGTCGTCTCCGCAGCGGCCAGCGTCGTGCGCGCCTCGGTCGGCTCCAACGGTGCCTGATCGGGTTCGGGCTCGGGTTCTGTCGCGCGGTCCCCCTTCTTGCCGGCGAAGATGTCGGGGCTGCCCGACAGCATGTCGGACGTCACGTGGACCATGTCGTCCTTGACGGATGCGTCGTCGGTAGGCTCGTCGGGTTCTGGCGTCGAAGAGCGCTTGCGCTTGCTCATGGGACGAAAAGCTTAACCGCCGATCCTGAGCCCGAACACCGGGTTCACGGGGCCGTGCCCGTGGCCGATCTCCAGCGCTCCGGCGATGGCGCCCGCGATGAACGCCTTGGCCTCCCGCACCGCATCGAGCGGATCCGCGCCACGGGCGAGCAAAGCTGTGATCGCGGCCGAGAAGGCGCACCCGCTGCCGTGCGTGTTCGGCGTCGCGATGCGAGTGCCCTCGAGCTCGACAAGGCGCGTGCCGTCGAAGAAGACGTCCGTGACGTCGCCGTCGGCGTGACCTCCTTTGACCACCGCCGCGCGCGCCCCCATCGCGACCAGGTCTCGCGCGGCTTCGCGGCGCTCGTCGAGAGTCGTGACGAGTCGGCCGAGGAGCACGCTCGCCTCCGGCAGGTTGGGGGTGAGCACCGCGGCAAGCGGCACGAGTCGCCCTCGCAGCGCCGCGATGGCTTCGTCGCGCAGGAGCTTGGCACCGCCCTGCGCCACCATGACCGGGTCGACCACAAGCTGCTCGATCCCGTGTTGCTCGATCGCGACCGCGACCGTCTCGATGATCTCCGGGCTCGAGAGCATTCCGGTCTTTGCCGCCTGGACGCCGATGTCATCGACGACGGCGTCGATCTGCTGCCGGATGAGCGACGTCGGCAGCTCGAGGATGCCGGTGACGCCAATGGTGTTCTGGGCCGTGATGGCGGTGATCGCGGAGGTGCCGTGCACACCGAGCGCGGCGAAAGTCTTCAAGTCGGCCTGGATGCCCGCGCCGCCGCCCGAGTCAGATCCTGCGATGGTGAGCGCGACCGGGATCTTCACGTCGCGCTGATCCTCCGCCCGGTCCAGTAGACGGCGGCGGCGACGGCGACGCTGACCAGGCCGGAGACGTCCGCGCCGTGCAGGGCGCCGATCAATCCGTCGTTGAAGAACGTCGCATCCGCGACCAGGTTGCCGAAGAGGTTGACGTAGTTCACGAACAAGAGGCTCGCCGCCGTGCCCGCGAGCCACGCCGCGACCGCCAGCGCGGGGCGGCCGCGCGAGTCGAAGAAGAAGAACGTCAGCAGCACGACAGCCGCCCACGCGGGCGCCCAGAGATAGGTGAGGATCAGGAAATCCTCGTAGGCGACGTGGAAGTCGCTCACCAGCACCGCGTACGCGGCCAGCGCGGTGCCGAGGACCCCGCACGCGAGCGCCGTCTGCCATCGCTTGAGCCTGATCCCCATCGCCAGCGTGACCAGGCCCGCCGTGTAGACGTCGAGATAGTTGGCCCAGATCTCGCCGACGACGATGAAGAGGAAGAACGGCACTGTGACCCACACCGGCGCGTGGGCGCTGATCACCGCCAGCACCCCCTGGTCGGCCGCGAGCTTGGAGTCGATGGTCGGAAGCAGCAGGCCGAAGAGCCCGAGCAGGGTCATGGGCACGACGACGCCGGCGAGGGGCCACAGGGTGACCGCGCGCGTCGAGCTGGAGGCGGGAAGGTAGCGCGAGTAGTCGCTCGCGAACGGGTACCACGAGGCAACCAGGGCGAAGCAGGTCATGAAGCCGAGCACGAGCGCGCCGAGGTAGTCGGAGCCGGCCGCGGTCGAGGCCTGGCCCCAGTGAAACTGAGGCGCGAGGAAGAGGAAGAGCGCCAGCGAAAGCGCGGCGAAGATGATCGCGCCGTACGTCTCGAGGACCTTGATCGTCTGGTGGCCGTAGATCGCGACCGCGACGCTGATCGCGGCGATCACGAGCACCAGCGCGAACGTGATGGCCGCGTTGCCGCCGCCGAAGAGCTGCGCCCCCGCCTGCGCGGCGATGACGCAGTCGACCGCGAACCATCCGATGGCCAGGAACAGCGTCAGCGCCGCGCCGAGATAGGAGCCGCGCAAGCCGAAGATGCGGCGCGTGAAGACGATCTGCGGTTCGCCCGTGCGCGGGCCAGTATTGCTGAGTAGGCCGAGGATGACCGCCGCGGCGACCGTGCCGGCCACCGTCGCGGCCAGGCCGTCCCAGACGCCCAGCCCGAAGTAGGTCGTCAGCAGGCTGGCGGTGAACAGGCTCGCGTAGTTGACGAACGCGCCCGCCCACAAGAAGGCGAGCTCACGCGGCGCGCCGTGACGCTCGGGGCCGGGGATCGGCTCGATTCCGTGCGTCTCGACCTTGCCGAAGGCGTCGGCTTCGGGCGGCCGGACTGCGAGTTCACTCATGTCGCTTCCCTCCGCTGGCATTACCCAGTTCAGGTTCATGCGGTCGGCGTCACGATGCCCTCTCAGCCCGGCCCGATCGGGGCGAGCTCCCGCTGAGATCCGATCTTACTGAGGCGTCACGACTCGTGCCAGGGCGCCGGCAGCAGGTGGGCCAGGATCCTGTACACCTCGGGATTGAGAGCGAGGCCGACGTGGCTGCCGTGGACCTCGATCGCGTTGACGTCGGGGCGCAGGCACGCCTTCCAGTTGACGACGCCGTCCGAGCGCGAGTAGATCGAGGTCGTCGGCACGCGTGGTTCGGCCCGGAGGTCGCGCAGGAACCGCATCTCGACCGACGCGTCGTGCCGGTACCGGAAGGCATTGAAGAGATGCGCCGCGTGCACGCCGGCCATGGTCAGCGGGTGCACGTCGAACGGATCGCCCAGCGGAGATCCGAGAGCGATCACCTGCTCCACCAGGTCGGGCTTGCGGTGGGAGAGGACTTTGGCGAGCACGCCACCGCGGCTGTGGCCGACCAGCGAGACGCGCGCCGTGGTCTTGCGGTTGATCTCGAGCAGCGTGTCGAGCAGCGGCTTGAGCATCACCTCGGAGTACATGACGTTGAAGGCCAGGCCGGCGACGTACGGCCGGTAGCCGATGCGGCGCATCCAGTCGTACTGCGTCCGCAGCGTCCAGTCGCCGGCGAGGAATCCTGGGATCAGCAGCACCGGCTTGCGCAGGCCGGGCGGGACGTCGTCGCCGCGGAAGACCGGGTCGCGGATCAGGCGCAGGAACTCGAGGTAGAAGCGACCCTCGAGCCACATCGGCGGGATCGGGTCCCAGCGCCCGAGGCGGCGACGGCGTGGGAGCACCGCGGCCGAAGCCTTCAGCCGGCCGCGGCGGCTGCTATGTGGTGGTTCCGAGAGTGTGGCCACGTCCCTCTGCGTTGCGGTGCTGTGTCATGACGCTGCGGCGGCGGTGGCGATTCTATACGGGCTCCACGACGTCAGCGCATCGAGAAACAGATCGGGCGTCTCCATCATCGGCACGTGGCCGACGCCGTCGAGCACCTCGAGCTGCCAGTCGGGACGGCGACGGACGAGCTCGCGCGACGCCGAGACCGGGATCAGGCGATCGAGGCTGCCGTGGACGACGAGGGTGGGGGCGGTCACCGCGGCCACGCGTGCCCAGAAGCGCGGGTTCGCCATGCGCAGGCCGATGGAGCGTGAGGCCTGCACGAAGGCGCGCGTGTTCTGACGCCCGAGCTGCATGCGCTCGCGGGTGAGCCGGACGTGCGCCTCGACCACGGCGGGGTCGACGCGCGAAGGGTCGGCGCATACGAGGGCCAGCGCCTGGCGGACGAGGCCCTCAGGGCCGAGCTCGCGGCTGCGGCGGTCGACGAGGGTCTCGGCCAGCCCGGGGACCGACAGGGCGGCCATCGCGCCGAGCATCAGCGGTTCGGGACGGCTGACGTGCGCGCCCGGGATGGCAGGGTCGACGAGGACGAGCGACCGCACAGACTCGGGATGGGCGGCCGCCTCGAGCACGCCGATGTGCCCGCCCATGGAGTTGCCGGCGAAGACGACAGGCTCGGCGGCCACCCTGGCGATGAAGTCGTGCACCAGTGAGGCGTGGGCGCCGACCGTCGCGCTGCGTCCGAAGAGGGGCGTCTCCCCGAAGCCCGCGAGGTCGAGTGCGAGAACCCGGTGACTCATGGCCAGCGACGGCCCCACCGCCATCCAGTTGAGAGCGCTGCCCGCCAGGCCGTGGACGAGGAGCATCGTCGAGCCGGAGCCGCCGAAGTCGAGGTAGTGGACCGGCCCGTCGATATCGGCGACTTTATGCCGCAACGCGTCATGAATCCTACGCCAGGATTCCCGAGGCCAGCCGCATCAGCACGTCGGTCACCGCGGCGGGCGAGCGGCGGCCGTCCTTGTGTAGGCGATCGAAGACCGCGAAGGAGCTGAGGACGGCGATCACGTCCTCCGCCTCGCGCAGCGAGCAGCCTGGGCGAAGGGCGTCCGTGGCCGCCAGGCGCTCCGCGAGGCGGCGTGCCTGCTCGCCACGTGTGCGCTCGGTGCGAATTTGCCTGTAGAGAGCGGGGTTCTCCGCCCAGGCCGCGCACGAGCGCTCCAGGTGCTCCCGGAGACCGTCCGCATCGGTTCGGTGCTCGGGGGCAAGGGCGCCAAGCAAGGCGGCGAGCGATCCGAAGCGGTTGTAGACCGTGACCCGGGTCACGCCGGCGCGGCGGGCGATGGCGGCGACGGTGACCCCGCGCCCGGTCTCGGCGACGAGCTCCCGGGTCGCGGAGAGGATGGAGGTTGCGGTGCGATCGACCGAGGCCTGGCGGCGCCCGAGGCGGTAGGGGCGAGGCATCTGAGAATATTTAAGCAAACTGTATGTCGTAATATTCGGCGGCTTTCGGGGGCGGCGTTCGCCGGCGGCCGAGAGCCTACGATCGCTCCTCATGAGGTTGTGGGACCCCTTCGCGTTCCGCGAGCTGACGGCCCTGCTCCAGGACCCGGTGTTTCGCGGTCGCGGTGTGCCCCGAGGCGACGGCCGGCCGGTGCTCCTGGTCCCAGGGTTCCTGTCCGGCGACTGGGCGCTTCGGGTCCTCCACGGGTGGCTCGGCCGCATCGGCTACCAGGGCCAGCTGTCGGGGATCGTCTTCAACGTCCGCCACTCCGAGCGCATGCTCTCGGGCCTCCGCCGCCGCGTGGCGCAGCTGGCGGACGAGTCGGGGACGCGCGTAAGCCTGGTCGGGCACAGCCGGGGAGGCCTGCTGGCCAAGGTCCTGTCTCAGCGCCGGCCTGACGACGTCGAGCAGGTCATCGCCCTCGGCTCGCCGCTGGCCGACTGGACCGACCTCGCGGCCCTGACGCATCGCGCCGTCGGCGTCGTCCGCACCGCCAACCAGCTGGCCTACGGCCGGCGCCTCAACGCCGAAGGTCGCTTCACCTACGACCTCAAGCTCCCGCCCGCGGTGCCGACGACCTCGATCTACACCAAGGCCGACGACGTCGTGAACTTCCGCTCCTGCCTGCGGCCGGACATCCCCGCGATCCCAGTCTGGGGCACGCACAACGGCCTGGTCGTGAACCCGGAGGTCTTCCGCCTCCTCGGGCGGCTGCTCGCGCGACCGCGCCGGTGATCGCGCTCGCGGTCGGGATGGCCCTGGTGGCCGCGGTCTTCCATGGCACCTGGAACGTGCTGGTCAAGGTGAGCGGGGACCCCATCACCACGTTTCGCCGCGCGTCCTACATGGCGGCGATCGTCGCCACGTTGAGCCTGGGTCCGGCCTGGCTGATCTTCGGCAGGCCGTCGCTCGTGCCCGCGTCCGCGGGTCTGTGCCTGGTCTCCTCGCTGCTCGAGACGACCTACCTCTGGCTGCTCTCGACCGCGTATCGCCGCGGGGAGCTCTCGGCGGTCTATCCGATCGCGCGCGGCTCGGCGCCGCTGCTGAGCGTGGTCGTCGGCCTGGCGCTTCTTGGCGAGAGGCTGGCGACGCCGCAGCTCGTGGGGGTGGGGCTGCTCCTTGCCGGCATCCTCTCGGTGACGCTGTCGCAGGCCCGCGGGAGGGCGACGCTGCCGGCGCTGCTGACCGGAGTCGCCATCGCCGCGTACACGTCGGTCGACCGGGTGGGAGTGAGGATGGCGTCGCCGTGGCTCTATGCGTGGCTGCTGTTCACGCTGATGGCGATCGAGCTGCCGATCACGATCTGGATCGCTTCGGCGCTCGGTCTGTATCGCCAGCCGCGGGACGTCGCGCCGCCCGCGTGGAGCCAGTCGACGGTGATCGGGTTCTTCTTCTGGGCCGGCTACTTCCTGGTCCTCTGGGCGCTGAGCCTCGCGCCGCTGGCGGTGGTAGCGCCGGTGCGCGAGGTTGCGATCGTGGCCGTGGCGGTGTGGGGGGTGTGGAGGCTGCGCGAGCGGGAGCGGGCCGCGGTGAAGCTTTCGGGGGCGGTGGCGACCCTTGCGGGAGTGGCGCTCCTGGCCATTTGAGCAGTTGGGAGGCGGATGTTAAGGTAGGGCTGTCCTCGGTAGTCGGGGATGTTCGCCGCGGTCGGAGCTTCTCGAAAGGACCGTGCGTACGCCGACATGCTTTCGAGAAGGGGGGTTAGTCGATGCCTACAGGGACGATCAAGAAGCTCGTCTCCGACCGCGGGTTCGGGTTCATCGCGGCGGAGGACGGCAAGGAGTACTTCTTCCATCGCACCGGGCTGGACTCGAGCGTCAACTTCGACTCGCTGGCCGGTGGGGAGCGCGTGAGCTTCGAGATCGAGCCGAGCCAGAAGGGGCCGCGGGCGAACCGGATCAAGCTCGCGTAGTTTCGAGTCGCTGATCAGGCCGGTCGTCGGTGTGCGCGACCGGCCTTTTTCTTTTTAGTCGCGGCCACTTGCACGCGCGCGGGGGCTGAGTAAGCGGCGATTAGACCTCTTTTGATCACAACGGGTCTATCGCGCCGTCGGGAAAGACCACTTTTGATCAAAACGGGTCGAAAGACGCCATTGGAAACGGACCCGCACCGATCCCGGTCTTAACTGCCTGGGTTGGCGCCCGCTTTTCTTGCGCCTAGGCTCGACGCAGGTTTGGCCGGCGGGGGAGGGACCGGCGGGAGGAGGGGAGGGCCCAGAGGTGCAAGCGTCTTTTTGGGGGGAGCGGCTCGGCCGCCCGGAACTGGGCGTGGCTCATCACCAACACGCGCGCCTCGGTCAGCGCGACCACGCCCGCCGGATTCACGCCCCGGCTGCGCATCGCGCTGAAACCGATGCTGTCGCCAGGACCCAGCTCGCCGGTCTGCCCGCGCCGCTGCGTTTGCAGCGTGCCCTCGGCCACGACCAGGTAGTGGTGGCACAGCGCACCTTCTTCGGCCAGCATCTCGCCGGCAGCCACGCGCACCTCGTCGAAGTGCCTTGCCGCGTCGCGCAAGCCCACGAGCTCGGGGACCGACCTCAGCAGCTGCACCCGCTCTTCGGCTTTCATCGGCCGATGGCGAAGGAACCTTCGCCCACCCCATCGCTGAACGCCAGGCGCAGGCCCGGCGCTACGCGCCGCAGGAGGCGGAGCGCACCCTGGTTGTCGCCCTGGACGTCGACCGCGAAGGCCTCGATTCCCTGGCCGGCGGCGCGGTCGGCCAGCGCCGCGACCAGGCGTGTGCCGATGCCCTGCCGCTGCCACCCGTCGGCGACCACGATCGCCATGTCCGCCGCATCCGCTCCGGGCCGGCGCGAGTACTGCGCCACGCCCACGACCTCGCCGCTCTCGACAGCCGCCACCGCCGCGCGCTCCATCCCGTCGACGCGAAGGAGCGCGCTGGCGAACCGCTCCGGGCGGGTAACCGGGGTGAAGAAGCGCCGGTACAGGGAGTCGGCCGACAGCCGGCCGAAGAACCGCTCGACCAGCTCCTCATCGCTGGGCTCGAGCCTTGCCAGGCCGGGGCCACCGCTGCTCGCCGCCTCGATCTCGACCATCTCAGAATCCAGCCTCCTGAACAACAAATAGCACGACCGGTCGTTCATCCAGAATAATAACCGACCGGTCGTGCTAATATCAAGCACAAACATGGCGATCGCCCAGCCCGCCCAGCCCGCCCAGCCTGCCGAGCCGACCGACGGCCGACGCATTCGGGGCTTGAAGACCCGGCAGGCGATCCTCGCCCACGCGGCCAGGGTCGGCTCTGCCGAAGGCCTCGACGCCGTCTCCCTTCAGCGCCTCGCCGACGACCTCGGCATCAGCAAGAGCGGGCTGTTCGCGCACTTCGGCTCCAAGGAGGAGCTCCACCTCGCGACCGTCGAGGCGGCGGCGCAGATCTTCACCGCCGAAGTCATCCGCCCGGCGCTTGCCCAGCCTCGTGGCGTCGGGCGCGTGTGGGCGCTGTGCAACTCGTGGCTGTCCTACCTCGAGCGCGGCGTGTTTCCCGGCGGCTGCTTCTTCTGGGCTGTCGCCGAGGAGTACGACAGCCGGCGCCCCGGTCCGGTCCGGGACTCCGTCCTGGCGAAGAAGGCCTACTGGTCGTACAGCCTGAAGCGCGCGGTCATGGAGGCGCAGGAGGCGGGGGACATCGACGCCGACGCCGACCCCGAGCAGCTTGCGTGGGAGCTCGACAGCCTGATGGGAGGGGCGAACAGCGGCTTCAAGAGCGGCGAGGGGAGGCTTGCCCTCGAGCGCGGGCGGCGGGCGATCCGGGAGCGACTGGTGCGGGCATCGACCTCCAAGGCAGGTACCAAATTCGGGTAGGGCGCGGCGCGCGAAACAGGTAGTTCGCGCCTTTTGGATCAGGACGCCGACCCATAGCCTGACCGCATGAGCGACAACTACCGGTTCTACGCCGACAAGGTTGCGGAATCGCGCTCCCACAAGGACAACGGCCCGCTCGCGGACCAGCTGAGGGACATCCTCGAGACGGTGCGCTGGTGTGAGGGCATGTGGGTGCTCGAGGACCGCATGAACCAGGCGCTGGACCTCGACCGCCGCCGCGACGCTTAGTGCGAGTGGCTGCGGACCAGCAGTAGGGCGGCAGTCCAGAAGAGGCTGCCGCTGAGGAGGAGCGCCCACATCGTCCAGGGGATGAGGGTGAACTCGACCAGTGCTCCGAAGATGCACATGGCCGCGGCGCCGGCGAGCAGGAACGATCCCGGCAGCAAAAGCCAGGCGGAGTACCAGGGCGGCTGAAGGACGTCGCCATGGTTGAGGGCACGACCGGCGCCGAAGACCAGCGCGGCGGTCACCAGCGCCGGGGCGGTGAGGCCGAACGCCCAGCGCAAGCCCACCTCGCCGATCGTGGCCGCGACCAGCGGCTGCACCCCCGCCATCGCGAGCCCGGCCGCGACGGCGAAGGCGACCAGGCGGAGCATCACCGAAGGGTGGGGCACGTTCAGCACGCTAGTTTGAAACCGCGCGGCCGGCGCCCGATACCTGTTAGGCGATCGCGAGGAGGACGAGGTTGCGGCTGGCTGTCTCGATGGCTCCGGGGTGGTCGCGGCGGAGCACCTCAGCCGCCTCGGCGATGAATGCCCGGCGGGTCGGCTCGCCGACGCCCTCGAGGCGCGCGGCGCAGTCCCACCAGCTGGCGAGCATGGTCACGAGCTGATCCGCCGAC
>Ga0209057_1003184_pt1 | contig 12248 bp, 8 predicted proteins | sample GraSoiAngelo_146_FD_185903 | JGI IMG/M metagenome (GOLD analysis project Ga0209057, IMG submission 185903) | Grasslands soil microbial communities from the Angelo Coastal Reserve, California, USA - 14_1009_05_30cm (SPAdes) (version 2) | ecosystem: Environmental > Terrestrial > Soil > Grasslands ... | reverse complement strand
TGACGCGTAAAAATAGTAATCGGCCGAATACGCGCTCCGCGATTCTTTGCCGTTCCGAGACGCAGCGCAGGTGTTCGCATTCGGCGGCAGGCCACCCGCGGTATGCATCCGCTGGATGCTCGTGACCCGGCTGAGAATTCCTTCTCCGGTGTGACTTGCCGCCGTCAGCAGCAGCCACGGAATCGCGTCCGGCCTTGGTGCGTCTTGCTTGGCGACCACTTTATCTTGCACTTCGCTTCCGTCTCGGTGCTTCCAGGTTGGCCCCGCGAAGTGATGCGCAATTTTCTTCCCTGTCACGTCCGTTAGATCCGCTTCTGGCGCCTGGAACACCCACCGAAACTCTTGGTCTGCTCCGGCCTGACACACATAGATTTGCACTCCGGTTGCGTGTGCCGCCAAGATCACTTCTTCGTCTGCCGGCGCCTTCAAGCTTTCCGGCACTTCCAGTCGCGCCGGTCCTTGCCGCACGGCAAGCAACATTCCGATCGCACCCGCCACTTGCATTAACCTGTTCATGGTCACCCCCTATGGCAGGTATACGATACCCGGAAAGGCACGTTCGATTTGTTCCGGTGTGCCCTTAGCCAAGACAGGATGGAGCGCAACAGGCTTCCGTGGTCTTTGCGGATTTTGATTTGGTGGCCCTCACGAAGGCGCTCATGAATTTGCCGTCGACTTGCGGCAGAAGCGCGTCCACATCCAGGCCTTTGTCAGTGAGAAATTCGCGCGCATCTGCGACGCGGTAGACACGGGTCGGCTCGACATCAATCTGTTCGAATCCCGCGGACGCCAGCTTGTCGCGATATTCGCTTTCCTCTAGGGCGCCCGCCACGCAGCCTACCCAGAGAAGGATGTTTTGGCGGATTCGTGGATCGACTTCGCCGCGTGTCACCACGTCGGAGACAGCCAGGCGTCCGCCCGGCCTGAGCACGCGAAAGGCTTCTCGGAATACGCGGTCTTTGTCAGCCGAAAGGTTGATCACACAGTTGGAGATGATGACATCGACGGAACTATCTGGCAGCGGAATATGCTCGATCTCCCCTTTTAAGAACTCGGCATTTTCGGCTCCGGCCCTGCGTTTGTTCTCGTTCGCCAGCGCCAGCATTTCATCCGTCATATCCAGGCCGTAGGCCTTGCCTGTCGGCCCAACACGCTTGGCAGAAAGTAGGACATCGATACCGCCGCCGGAGCCCAGATCGAGAACAACTTCTCCAGGGTTCAATTTGGCGAGGGCCGTGGGGTTTCCGCAACCGAGCGAAGCTTTGAACGCTTCTCCTGGAACTTGTTGCACTTCTCGGGCATCGTAGAGATTGGAAGTGATCGGATCACAAGCTGAACCGCTCGTGTCCGCCGTTCCGCAACAACTGCCGCTCTTACCTCGCAAGGCCGCCTGCCCGTATTTTTCCTTAACGATTTCCTTGATGTCGGTGCCGTCCATGCCGTCCTCCTACTTGCAGATTTCCACAATGTCCTGTGGTTGGAGCGCTTTGTTCCGCGTGCAGCATTCCGAATAGAGAAACTGCAGCAGTTCTTGCAGCGCTTCCGTGTTTGCGGTGTAACGCAAGAACGTGCTCTCCCGCTGCACGTGCACCAAATCCTCATTCTTAAGCTTGTCCAGATGATGCGAGAGCGTGGAGTTTGGAATCTCCAGTTCTCCCTGGAGTTCACCAACCACCAGCCCTTGGGGATGCGCCGACAAAAGCATTTGCATGATCCGCAGTCGCGGTTCCGTTCCCATGGCCGAGAACATATCCGCATACTTCGCCACCCGCTCCGCGCGCTCCCGGCTTGTGCCGCCGTCCATATTTCGATATTTGCAGAAATACAGAAGCTTGTCAACCCTAGTGTAGAAACATCGCGAAATAATGGTGCGGACTGGCCATCTTTCCGCTCACCTCAGCACCATTCCTCTCCCGCACGAGCTTTCTTTCCGCGGCAACGCGGAATGCGCTACATTGGAAGGTCCCGAAAATTGCGGCGGGCGCCCTAGGTGCGCCCGGCCCAGGAATTTGTGGCCGGACTTCTCCCATCTCTCGTGATCGTCGGCCGCCCCAACGTGGGTAAGTCCACGCTCTTCAATCGCTTGACCGGCACGCGCCGCTCCATCGTCACCGACGAACCAGGCATCACGCGCGACCGCATCTACGGCAAGGCCGAATGGCGCGGCCGGGAGCTGGAAATCGTTGATACCGGGGGCATCGTCCCAGACGACAAGGCCCTGGTCCCTCAGCAAGTCCTGCGCCAAGCGCATGTGGCCATCAAGACGGCGGCGCTGCTTGTTCTGGTGGTGGATAGTCAGGCGGGACTGACGCCCCTCGACGAAGAATTGGCGCGGCTCCTGCGAACCACCGGCAAACCGTTTGTGATCGCCGTCAACAAAGTCGACGCCAGGTCGCAGGAATCAAACGCCGCGGTTTTCCATCGCATTGGTGCTCCGGTTTTCCCCATCGCCGCCGAACACGGCACCGGGGTGGACGATCTCCTCGATGCCGCCCTCGCGAAATTCTATCCGTCCGCGGAAGCCCAGGTAGGGGCTGGGCTGGCCCCGCCCGATCTTCCTGCCCCGATCGAGGTGGCCATCATCGGCAGACCCAACGTCGGCAAGTCCACGCTGCTGAACCGCCTGGCCGGCGAGGAACGTTCCATCGTCTCGCCCATTCCCGGGACCACCATGGACAACGTGGATACGGAGATCACGCGCGATGGCCGCGACTATCGCTTCGTGGATACCGCGGGAATTCGCCGCAAAGGCAAAACCACGCTGATCGCCGAAAAACTGAGCGTGGTCATGGCCCGCCGCGGCCTGGAGCGCTGCGATGTGGCGCTCCTGGTCGTCGACGGCCAGGAAGGCGTGACCCAGGGCGACGCGCAAATCGCCAGCTACGCCGAACAGTCCGGCCGCTCCGTGGTTATCGTCATCAATAAGTGGGATCTGGCCGTCGTTCGGGCGCGCGATGCCGCGGCCCGCGATGCTGCCACGGCGAAAGGCAAGTCCAAGCGCGCTCCCGGCGAACCCCACAAACCCGAAAACTTCGATTCCGGCCGGTTGATGTTGGAGTACGAAAAAATGATCCGCGCCAAATTGAAATTCCTGAGTTACGCACCGATCGTTTTTCTCTCCGCAAAAACCGGCGAGCGTGCCGACAATCTTTATCCGCTGATCAATCAATGCTGGGACGCGCGCCGCCGGCGCATCGCCACGCCGGCCCTGAACAATTGGCTCAAGGAAGAAGTCGACCTGCAGCGCGGCACCACGCCGAAGGCCCGCCCGGTGCGCATCTACTACATCACCCAGGCGAAAATAGCCCCGCCCACGTTCCTCATGTTCACCAACCAGAAGGCCCCGCTGCACTTCAGCTACCTGCGCTTCCTGGAAAACCAGCTTCGCGCCAAGTTCGACTTTGTGGGCACGCCGGTTCGCTTCATCCAGCGCCTCCGCCAGCGCGAGAAGAGATCCTCCGGCGACGACGAATGACTTTCCGTGTCATTCTAGGTGCACTGCTCGGGTTCGCCGCACCATCTCCCAAGTTGAAATTGGGGTGCAGATGGCCAACGACCCTCTACAGGAATGCGCGGCAAACTGCTACGATAGCGGCGTCCCCCTTCCGGCAGGATCGCAAAATGCCAAGCAACGGCGCCGCCACACGAACCGCTACTGAAGAACGCCTCTATCGCATCGGAGACGTGAGCCGCCTGGCGGATTTGAAACCGTTCGTCCTGCGCTACTGGGAAACCGAATTCCCCATGCTCCAGCCGATGAAAAGCCCCGGCGGCCTTCGCCTCTATCGCCAGGAAGACGTGGACATGGTCTTCCGCATCAAGCGGCTCCTCTACGACGAAGGGTTCACCATCGCGGGCGCCCGCCGGCACCTTCGCGAAAAACCTGGATCGGCAGATCTCGAAAACGCTGCGGGCGGAACTTCCGGCTCGCACCCCGAGGAGCAGGCGCAGTTACTGAGCCGCAAGATGCTGCTCGATATGCGCGACGCTCTGCGCGCTTTCTTGACGCTGCTCGAACGGCGGTGATATCTTGGAGGTGCTGATTGCTTCGCCGATTCGGCCCCCTGGTTTTTTGGCCTGTCGCGGTCAGCTTACCGGTCGGGACGTAGCGCAGCCTGGTAGCGCGCACGCTTGGGGTGCGTGAGGTCGCTGGTTCAAATCCAGTCGTCCCGACCATTTCTTCTTCGGATAGCGAACATCTGCCTTTGACAGTCGGTAGACCGCCGACTGTGGTTATTCGGAGAAAGCCCAGCATCGAAGACCTTCGCCCATGCCGCACATTCTTCTGACCAACGACGATGGATATCAAGCGCAAGGACTGCGCGCGCTGGCTACAACTCTCGAAGGATTTGCCGTGGTTAGTATTGTCGCGCCGAGCTTGGAGCGCAGCGGGGCGGCGCAGTCGCTGACGCTGCGGCAGCCGATCGTTTCGAACCGCATCGGTGAGCGCGAATGGGCCATCGACGGGACGCCGGCGGACTGCGTGATCGTCGCGCTGCACAAACTGTTGCCGGAAAAGCCGGACATAGTGATTTCCGGAATCAACCACGGAGCTAACCTGGGAGAAAACGTTTACTATTCAGGGACGGTGGGAGCGGCACGCGAAGGCGCGTTGCACCACATTCCGTCGGTGGCCATGTCCTTGTGCTCGAAAAAGACGGAAGTGCAATTTGAAGATTCGGCGCGGGTGGCGCGTGCCGTCGCGGAATTGATCTTGCAAGAAGGATTGCCGGATCAAGTTTTGCTCAATGTGAATGTGCCGGAACCGTGGAATGGGGGCGTGAAATTCACACGGCAATCACAGAAGATCACCCGTAACCAGCTCAGCGAAGGAAAAGACCCGCGCGGACGCAGTTACTTTTGGCTGTTCGAGCAGCGCATCGATAAGGACGTGGAGCCGGACACGGATTACGCGGCGATTTTCTCCGGAACCGTTTCCATCACGCCGTTGCACCTCGATCCCACGCATGCAGAATCGCTCAATCATCTCTCGCACTGGGCCGCACCGATAGCAGCGGCGTTTGCTCGTTGAATCACTTCGCGAGCGATGGTGTGGCCCCGCATGCTCAAGATAGCAAACCGATAGAGTCGTGCCCGGCTGCCAACAACCACGACGACCGACGCCGCTAGTTCGGTTTGGCGGCGGAGGGAGCGATGAGCGGGACGTTGTTCTTCTGCATGGTGTCGTTGAGCTCGGGAACATCTTTCCGAAGGACCTCGCGCCACTTGGCTAGCTGCGCTTCGAGTTGCCGGTCCAGTTCGGCGTAGACTGCCACCTCGGCTTCGGTGGGCTTAGCGTCGGCGCTATCGACGGCGTTCTGCAGGTAGCCAAGTTTGCTGTTTAATTTTGTGGGGTAGTTGAGTTCGTCTTCGCTGGCTTTGGAGTTCACCTGAATGAGTTCTTCCTCGATCGCGCTGATTTTCTTGCCTAGATCGGCGGCAGCGGCGACTACCGGCTTTGCGGGGGCACTCGAACCGAGGCGCTTTTCGAGCGCTTGTAGCTGGCCGCGGAGGTCGCGGATGGCCAGGATGGCTTTGTTCATTTCGTCCTGGCGGTCGCGCATTCTTAGCAGCAGATCGAACTGTTTCTGCAGGTCCTCGGTGGCGGTTTTAACGCGGGGATCCATGGTCACTTCGAGAGGGGCAATAACGCTCTTCGCTCCGGCGGTCAATCGCACTTGATAGGTGCCCGGAAGGACCAGCGGGCCACTCGGTTCACCTTCGTCATAGATGGCGGCAGGAATTTTCTTGGGAGATTCGTGTCGCAAGTCCCAAGTGAATTGATTCAATCCGGCCTTGGCAGGGAGGTGTTCCTCTGTTTCATCTCTTTCCCACTCCTCGGAGCCGCCGTCTTTTTTCTTCTCTTCACTGGTGAAGGCGCGAATGACCTGGCCCCGAGCATCCAGTAACTCCAGCTTGATGGGATCCTTGGGCTCTTCTTTCAAGTAGTAGTACAGCGCCGCGCCGTCGGGAGGATTTTCTCCGATGGCATAGCGGCGGCGCCTGGTATGTCCCAGGCGCGCGCGAATGGCGATACGAGACGTGAACAGGTGCGCCTCCTCGCCGGCGACGGAGGGGTTCGCCTGGCGCAGCGGGCTGATGTCATCAAGCACCCAGAAGGAGCGGCCATGAGTGGCAACGACCAGATCGTCACCGTGAATGATGAGGTCGTGGACCGGAGTTGTCGGCAGATTAAGCTGCAGCGCCTGCCAGTGCGAGCCGTCATCAAAGGAAACCCACGCGCCCGTTTCGGTGCCGGCATAGAGCAGGCCCTTGCGCTTGGGATCTTCCCGCACGGCATGAACGTAAGAGCCGTCGGGGAGTCCGCTAGCGATTGGCGACCAGGTCTTGCCGAAGTCGCTGGTTTTGAAAACGTAGGGCTTGAAATCATCGAGCCTGTGGGCGTCAATGGCGGCGTAGGCGGTCCCCGCTTCGAACCACGATGGTTCGATCAGGCTGATCATGGCCCATTCGGGAAAACCTTTGGGAGTCACGTTGGTCCAAGTTTTTCCATCGTCACGCGTAAGTTGGATCAGGCCATCGTCGGTGCCCACCCAGATCACACCTCTTTGTTGCGGTGATTCCGCGACAGTGAAGATCAAGTCATAGAACTCAATACTGGCCTGGTCTTTCGTGATGGGGCCGCCCGAGTCCTGCTGCTTCGATTTGTCGTTGCGGGTAAGGTCCGGGCTGATGGTTTGCCAGGAATGGCCGCCATCGTTTGAACGGAACAGAAACTGGGAGGAGTGGTAGAGCAAGTTGGGGTCATGCGGAGAAAATACGATCGGCATCGTCCAGGTATAGCGATACTTCTGCACGGAAGCGTTGTAGCCGTCGGGATCGAGCGGCCACTGCTGGATGTTTTGCGTTTGGTTGGTGTGCCGGTCGAGCCTGGTGATATTGCCGAAATAGGAGCCGGCGTAAACGATGTGTGCATCGCGCGGGTCAACGGCAACGTAGCCGCTCTCGCCTCCGCCGACGGCGTCCCAGTCTGCTCGGTCGATGTAGCCACGATCGCTGGCGGTGGCGATACCGACGGAGGAATTGTCCTGCTGCGTGCCGTACACGCGGTAGGGGAAATCGTTGTCGGCGGTCACGTGGTAGAACTGCGCCGTCGGCTGATTGCCCTGGGTGGACCAGTTCTTGCCACCGTCGATGGAGATGGTGGCGCCGCCGTCATTGCCGTTGATCATGCGATTGGGATTGTTGGGATCGATCCACAAGCCGTGATGATCGCCGTGGGGGGCATTGAGGCGTTCAAACGATTTGCCGCCGTTGTTCGAACGGAACAGGCCGGTGTTGGCGATGTAGACCTTGTTGGAATCCTTGGGGTCAGCCCAAACGTGGGTGAAATACCAGGCACGCTGACGGAAACGATGATCGTCGTTAATCAAGGCCCAAGTGGTGCCGCCGTCATCGCTACGGTAGAGACCGCCTTTTTTCGCTTCGATAAGCGCGTAAACCACGTTCGCATCGGCACCGGAAACGGCCACGCCAATGCGGCCGAGCGGGCCCTCGGGCATACCGTTGCCTTCGACGCGCTTCCAGGTTGTGCCGTCGTCGTTCGAACGGTAGAGACCGTCTTTGTCACCGCCACTGTTGAGCATCCAAGGCGTGCGGTAGCCTTCCCACATTGCGGCGAAAAGCACGTGGGGATTCTGCGGATCGAAAACAATGTCGATGCCGCCGGTGCGATCGTCGAGGTAGAGAACTTTCTCCCAGGTCTTGCCGCCATCACGGGTGCGGAAGATGCCGCGTTCCGTGTTCGTGCCGTAGGCATGGCCGAGAGCGGCGACCAAGGCGACGTCGGGATTCGTGGGATGGACGATGACCTTGCCGATGTGGCGGGTGTCTTTCAGTCCAACGTTGTTCCAAGTCTTGCCGCCGTCGTTCGAACGATAGACGCCATCGCCAAAGGAGATGTTGCCGCGAATGCAGGCTTCGCCGGTGCCGACGTAGATTACGTTGGGATCGGAGTTGGAGACCGCCATGCTGCCGATGGAAGAAGTGGTCTGCTTGTCGAAGAGTGCATCCCAGGAAACGCCGCCGTCCGTGGTTTTCCAAACGCCGCCGGCCACGGCACCAAAATAGTAAGTGTTCGGCTGGCTCAGGACTCCCGTCACGGCAAGGGCCCGGCCACCGCGGAATGGGCCGATGAGGCGCCATTTCATCCCTTCGTAGGTCTTGGAGTCGACGGAACTTGCGACCCGAGGATGGTCGACGGGCTGGGCGGCCGCAGAGCGTTCTTTCGGGTTGGCCACCGCGGAGCGCTGGGCTTGTTCGGCAGGTAAGGCCAGGGTAGTCAGGAAGAGAGCAACCAGAGCACCGATCGGGGAGCAAACCAGCCGGCGAAAAACGGTCACACCCACCTCCCACAGAAGAATGGCGCAAAACGAAGAATGGTATCGCTACCGGCTGTTTGACGGAAGCGTTTTTAGTTGGGGTACAGGATGCGATAGGATGCTCGAGCGGTGAACCGTCAAAAAACATACGACGTTGCGGTGATCGGAGCGGGTGTCTTCGGTGCGTGGACGGCGTGGCATCTCGTCAGACGCGGCCAGCGCGTGGCGCTGATCGATGCCTACGGTCCGGCCCATTCGCGGGCCAGTTCCGGGGGCGAAACACGCATCCTGCGAATGGGCTATGGCGCGGACGAGCTGTACACCAGATGGTCCGAGCGTTCACTGGCGCAATGGAAAGAATTTCTTGCCGCGGCGCGACAGCCACTTTTTCTCGAAACCGGGGTGCTGTGGATGGCTGGTGACCAGGACATGCGGTTAGAGCAGACCAGCGCGACTCTCGAGCGCTGCGGCGTAAGGTTCGAAGAGTTGGACCGCGCGACTCTCGAGAGTCGCTATAGGCAAGTGGGGTTCGATGGCATCAAGCGCGGGCTCCTGGAACCGCACAGCGGCGTACTGCTGGCGCGGCGCGCCGTGGCTCTCGTGGTCGAAGAGGCCGTACGCCTTGGCGCGGAGTACCGCTGCGCGCAGGTCCAGAGACCGACAGGATCCGGCCGCGTGCCAGAGGTGGCCACCAGCGATGGTGAAAGGGTGGCCGCGGGGCAGTTCGTTTTTGCATGCGGCCCGTGGCTTGGCAAAGTTTTCCCGGACGTTCTCCACGCGCGGATCTTTCCTTCACGGCAGGAAGTGTTCTTCTTCGGAATTCCGGCAGGGGATCTGCGATTTCGGCCACCAGCGCTGCCGACGTGGTTGTTTCAGGAAGACTTGGTTTATGGCATGCCGGATATCGAGGGGCGGGGACTAAAGATCGCGTTTGACGAGCATGGCGAACGAGTTGATCCGGACACGCAATCGAGAATCGTTTCTCCCGCCATGACCAAGCGAGTGCGCGAGTATGTGGCGCGGCGGTTCCCGGCCTTAGACGACGCGCCGATTGTGGAAACGCGCGTCTGCCAATACGAAAACACCTCCAACGGGGATTTTCTAATTGACCGGCATCCGCAGATTGAAAATTTGTGGTTTGCGGGCGGAGGCTCGGGGCATGGCTTCAAGCATGGGCCAGCGATCGGAGAGTATGTCACCGGCCAACTTCTCGATGGAGGCACCGCCGAGGCTCGCTTTTCCCTGGCAGGAAAGGGCACCGTCCAGAAGCGCACAGTATACTGAAGGTCCCGTTCCGCAACGCAATCAAATGACGATTGTGGTGGCGGGAGACAAGTCTAAAGATCAGCGAGCAGCTTGCCCCTTACGCTCCAGCAGCTGATTCGAGCAAATAGGCAAACCGCTCGAGGGGTTTAGGATTTCGAGTCACGACGGCGGGGAGGGAACGCGACACGTCTTCCCCGCCGGGCCTTTTCGGCGTAAAGATCCTGGTCCGCTTCCGAGAGCAGTTTTTCGATACGCGCACCGTCCCCGCGGTAGATGGATATGCCGATACTCGCGGAAAGGGGCGGCTCTTCGCCGTCGCTCGCGAGAACTTCGCGGATGCGATTGGCGACACGGTTTGCCTCGTCCCCCTGGGATTCCGGGAGAACCAGGGCGAATTCGTCGCCGCCATAGCGAGCGGCGGTATCGACGGCACGGCAGTGAATGCGGAGAATCTCGGCGAGGCGGCAAATGGCGCGGCTGCCGACGAGATGTCCGTAGCTGTCGTTTATTTTTTTCAGGCCATCGAGGTCGAGAAGCAGCACGGAGAAGGGCCGGCCGGTGCGATCGGTGCGCTCCGACTCGCTTTCAAGAACATCGAGCAGGCGGCGGTAGTTGGCCAGACCCGTGAGCGAATCGCTGACGGCCAGTTGGTGAACGCGCTCGAAGAGCCGCGCGTTATCGAGAAGCACGCCACCCAGCGCGACGGTATAGCCCAACACCATAAGCGCCTGGGCGAAAACGAAGGGAGCGTCGAGTAAGCGCGCGGATTGAGCGGCCGAAAGTTGCGCGGCGACGTTCAGCCAGGCGGCGGCATACATGGTGCGGTCGAACTCGGAATCCTCAACGGACAAGCGGCGGCGGTACCAGATTAGACTTGTGAGGAAAATTGCCGCAGGCAACAACTGCTCGGGATGGGGGAAGAAGGCACTGGGATGCCGAGAGACTTCCGGCGGCAAACCGCGAAGAGCGACGGCCAGCATATAGGTCAAGGCGATCACCGTCAGCAGCGCGCCGGCAATCTCGCGGCGCGGATGACGCGAACGCGGGAGGAAGCGCTCGACCAGAAGCGCCACCACGAGCAGGAGCGCTAAGACCATGCGGCCAAGCCACCAAGCGACGGGCGCCCAAAGGAGCCGAGGGGTGTCTGGAAAGAATTGAAAGAAGAGAACGCTGGTGGCGGTCAGGACGGCGCCGGAAAGAAGAAACCCAGCGCCCAGAATCAGTGAAATGCGATCCTGAGTTCCCTGGAATCGGACCAAGGTTAGGGCGGCGAAAACGAAGGCGAGAAGGCCGCTGACGATCTGTAGGTAGCCCTGCAGAATGGCATCGGGCTGAAGAGTAATGCGGCGGAGCCCGGAAGCAGCGAGGACCACAAAAAGAAAGGCCACGAAATGTGCCAGGAAGATCGTGGTGTTACTGCGGCCGTTCACGAGTCGCGCATTACCCACGGATTTTGGCGAATTTATCTTCATCTCCGGGCCGGTTGCCTACTTCCTTAGACTAGCAGGGGGCAGCTCCGCTGCCCGGGATTCGAGGAGCGCGTGAGGCAAGAGATACCGTCCTGGGGATTCGGCCACCTGTACGAGAGTGCAGGACAAAAAGGTGCACGCCGAACCTGGGGGACCGAGTGAGCGCGGGCGGGGAGCAACCTTTTGCGGTTGCGTGGGGAGGCAAGATTGCGCACACTGTCAGCATTGAAACGATTGAATACTACGGCGGGCAGAATTCGTTCCCCCGCCGCCGGGGGCCACCTCCCGGCGGCATCATAATGCCTTGGCGAGAAGGAGAATGGCTTGAGCAATGAAAGCACGCTGAACTCTGGGCCACGCCTGAAGCGTTCACTGACGCTGTGGAACTTGATCATCATCGGCATCGTGATCATCCAGCCGATCGCTCCCATGGGGCTGTACGGCATAGTGAATAACGCGGCGGGCGGGCACGTGGTGACCACCATTCTGATCGCCATGGTGGCGATGCTGTTCACGGCGATCAGTTACGGGATGCTGGCGCGCGTGTATCCGAGCGCGGGATCCGCTTACACCTACGTCGGCCAGGAAATTCATCCCGGCCTGGGCTACCTGACGGGCTGGGCAATGGTGATGGACTACATCCTCAACCCGCTGATCTGCACGATTCTGTGCAGCAAACTGACCCAGAACATTTTGCCGGGAGTGCCGTACTGGGCGCTCGCGATTTTCTATGCCGGGGCTTTCACGGCGCTCAACCTTCGGGGGGTGAAGACCTCGGCGCGAATCAACGAGGTGCTGGCCGCCGGGATGACTATCGTGGTGGTCGTGTTTTTCGGATTTGTTATCCGCTTCTTGCTCGGCTTGCACGAATATGGAGCCGGTTTTTTTTCTCGGCCGTTTTATGATCCGGCGACGTTCAATCTGAATTCTATTTTTCACGGTACTTCCATCGCGGTATTGACGTACATCGGCTTCGACGGCATCTCGACATTCTCGGAGGAAGTAGAGAATCCCCGGAGGAACATCCTGTTGGCCACCGTGCTGGTGTGCGTGGTCACCGGAGTTTTATCTTCGCTGGAAGTATATGCGGCCCAACTCGTGTGGGGCTCCCAGCCTTTTCCCACCGAACAGGTGGAATCGGCATTTCCCCTGGTGGCCCGGCAGATAGGTG
>Ga0209057_1003182_pt1 | contig 12250 bp, 7 predicted proteins | sample GraSoiAngelo_146_FD_185903 | JGI IMG/M metagenome (GOLD analysis project Ga0209057, IMG submission 185903) | Grasslands soil microbial communities from the Angelo Coastal Reserve, California, USA - 14_1009_05_30cm (SPAdes) (version 2) | ecosystem: Environmental > Terrestrial > Soil > Grasslands ... | reverse complement strand
CAATCGCTTCGCCGCTTGCGTCCAGACGCCGGCGAGACCCATCTTGCGCTGGCGAAACATCTCTACTGGGGATACCTCGATTACGATCGTGCTCGTAAGGAATTGAATGCCGCACAGCAGGGGTTGCCCAATGACGCTCTTGCTTTTCTGCTCGCGGCCTATATCGACCGGCGGCAGGGACGCTGGGAGGAATCTACGCGCAACTTTGAGCACGCATCGGAACTGGACCCGCGAAATGTTGTTATCCTCCAGCAACTTTCTTTGAATTTTGAAAATCTTCGTCGTTATGCGGATATGGCGGCAACTTTGGATCGGGCGCTGTTGCTTGCCCCGAAGGACATAGCGCTCCGGACGCAGGGCGCTGCAGTTGCGCTCAATTGGCGCGCAGACCCGAAACCTCTACATACGACAATTCAGACGATTCTCGCCGAGAACCCGAACGCGGTGCCCCTTCTCGCTGACCAATGGCTCCCTCTTGCCTTGTGCGAGCGCGATTCCGCCGCGGCCAAGCGCGCGCTGGCCGCAATGCCGTCCGGCGGGTGCTACGACGCAGGCATTCCCTTGCCTAACGCTTGGTGCGAGGGTCTCGCTGCCCGCATGCGAGCCGACCAACCGGCAGCGCGTGCCGCGTTCATCAACGCGCGAAAAGAACTCGAGAAAATGCTGCACGACCAGGCCGATTATGCAGAGGCCATCTGCGCCCTCGGCGTGATTGATGCCGCTCTTGGAAACAAGGAGGATGCTATCCGCGAAGGTCAGCGCGCTGTTGACCTGATGCCTGTCAGCAAGAACGCCATCGAGGGCCTGTTGTTAATCAAATACCTTGCGCTTATTTATGCGTGGACGGGTGAGAAGGACCGCGCGCTCAAACAATTGGATAAAGCAGCGAAACTTCCAAGTTATCTAAGCTACGGCCAACTGCGTCTCCATCCGATTTGGGACCCGTTGCGCGGCGATCCGCGCTTTGATAAGATTGTTGCTTCCCTCGCACCAAAATAGGCCGTAGCTTTCCAATCTCAGAGGAAGTATCGGCTCTGGGATTGCACCGAGGCCTTTGTGCAGTGTCTCTTATTTAGTCTCGACCAATGGCAATGGTATCGTTAGGATTCCTAGAGGGTGAACGCGCAAGATACGTCCGCGGAGGCAAAGCCCGATCTGCAACCCGAGCTCGCGCATCTCTTGTTAATCGACGTAGTGGGTTATTCCAAGCTATCGGACAATGAGCAGATTGAATTGCTGCAAGAACTCAATCAAATCGTGCGCGGAACGGAATCGTTTCGCGCTGCGGAAGCAAACGGCAAACTTATCCGAGTGCCGACGGGAGACGGGATGACACTCGTTTTTTTCCACAGCCCGGAGGAACCGGTGCGATGCGCGCTCGAAATTAGCAGAGCCTTGCAAGCGCACCCGCACATCCAGTTGCGTATGGGAGTTCACAGCGGTCAGGTCAATCGAGTCGCCGACATCAACGACAAAACCAGCCTAACAGGATCAGGAATCAACGTCGCCCAGCGCGTGCTCGATTGCGGCGATGCCGGGCATATTCTTTTGTCTGCGCACGTGGCGGAAGATCTAGGCCAGTACCGGCAATGGCAGCCGTGCCTGCATGATCTGGGGGAGTGCGAAGTGAAGCACGGATTGCGCTTGCGCCTGTTTAATCTTTACAAAGAGAATCTCGGCAATCCACAGGTCCCTGACAAACTGAAGCGAAGAGGACGAAAGAAGGAATCGGACGCGGTTCGCCAAATCGGTGCGCCGCGGTGGCCAAAGTTCCTGATTGCAGCTGCATTAGTCGTGGCGGCTCTCGCCTTGGTAATCAGTTCTTTGACCTTTTTCCATCGCGCATCGTCAACGGCTGCATCTGTCTCACCCAAGGCAACCGCAATGTCGAATACTGCTGCGTCTGCTTTTCCCGAAAAGAGCATCGCGGTTCTGCCGTTTGAAAATTTGAGCGCCGAGAAAGAAAACGCTTACTTCGCGGACGGCGTCCAGGATGAAATCCTCACTCTCCTGGCCAAGCTGGCGGACCTCAAAATAATCAGCCGCGTCTCGGTAATGCAATACAAGAGCGGGGTCGCAAGGAATTTGCGCGAGATTAGCCAGCAACTCGGGGTCGCGAATGTCGTGGAAGGAAGCGTTCAGCGCTCGGGCAATCGCGTGCGCGTCAACGCCCAGTTGGTTGATGCGCGCACCGACAGACAAATATGGGGGCAGACTTATGACCGCGATCTTGCGGATGTGTTCGCGATTCAAAGTGAAATCGCGAAGGCGATTGCCGAGCAGCTTCAGGCCAAGCTTTCGCCACGTGAAGAGAAGGCAATCGAACGTCCTCCGACAGGCGACATCGCGGCGTTCGATCTCTACACGCGCGCCAAAAATCTTCTTCTGATAGGCCTTAGCAGTACCATGAAAGCGAATTTGCTGCAGGCGGCCGATCTGCTGAACCAGGCTGTTTCACGTGATCCATCATTTTTCCGGGCGTATTGCCAGCTCGCCTATGCTCATGACGCGCTCTACTTCCTTGGCTTCGACCATACAGCCGCGCGTCTGGCTTTAGCGGAAGCAGCCGTTCAAGCGGCAACTCGCCTTCGTCCCGATGCGGGTGAAACGCACCTCGCGCGTGCGCAGAATCTTTATTGGGGATACCTTGATTATGATGGCGCTCTGGCTGAATTGGAAGTTGCCCGCCCAACTTTGCCCAATGATTCCCGGATATTCGAGCTGAAGGGTCTCATTCAGCGGCGCCAGGGACGCTGGGAAGAATCCACACAAAACCTGGAGCGAGCGATTGACCTCGACCCGCGCAACTTTTTCACGCTGCAGCAAATCGCGATCAGTTACGGAGTTCTCCGGCGCTACAACGAAGAAACATCGGTGTTAAATCGCGCCTTGACCATCCAGCCGACCGACGTCGATTCGAAAGTAGCGCTTGCGTCCATTGCATTTCATTCGAAAGCCGATAGCCGACCGTTGCATCAAACAATCGATTCAGTTCGGGCCATAAATCCCGCTGCGGTGCCAAGTATCGCCGATGCCTGGCTTAGTTGTGCACTGGCCGAGCGCGACGTCGCTGCGGCGAAGAATGCATTGAACGCATTCGGCGAAATACCACTGACCGACTATGCCGTTCACTTAAATCGGCCGCTAATGGAAGGCGTTATCGCTCGTATGACGAAAGATGCTGGCAAAGCCCGCGACGCATTCACTGCGGCACGCGCGGAACAGGAGAAAGCGGTTCAAACTCAACCAAATTACGGCCCGGCGCTGTGCGCGCTGGGTTTGATCGACGCTGGTCTGGGGCGCAAGGAGGAAGCGCTGCGCGAAGGCCGGCGCGCAGTCGAACTTCTTCCCGTGGAAAAAGATGCAATCAATGGTCCGCTCATGATCGCATATTCGGCGATGATCGCTGCGTGGGTCGGCAACAAAGATCTCGCCTGCGAACAGCTAGCCATCGCCATCCGTCCCCCAAGCACCGTCAGTTATGGCCAATTGAAACTGCTGCCGCATTGGGATCCGTTGCGCGGCGATCCGCGCTTTGAGAAGATCGTAGCCTCGCTTGCTCCGAAGTAGGGATGGTCGCCTCCCAAGTGAACGAAAAATCCGTTAAGAAAGCGGGTGAATCCTAAATCAGCGAGTTGAGTTCGCAGGTTGGGGACATCTCGTTCTACTTATTGATGCTCCTAATTTTCGGCTGGTAATGCAGGGTTAAATCTGTTTTTGGTCATGTAACGCCGCTCCCAAAGAACGAACGGCAGCAAGGAGGTGAATGATGGCACGAGCAAAAAAATCGAAGGCCAAGAGCAAACGGAAACGCCGCAGCAGCAAAAAGATTAGACCCTCGACTGGACCTCGGGAGTAACCGTCTAACGCAAGGTTTGCGGTGGGCCTTAGCTCCGCCTTCGGCGGAAGAGACGCGATTCGGATTGATCGTCACACGATCCGAGAGCCGCTGTGTGCGGCATCGCATTTTTCCGAATCGCAGGGTGCCTTTCGCCGTTGACGATTTTTGCTCTCGAACACGGGCGACGGCATTGTTAGACTCACAAGGGTGAACGCCCAAAGCACGTCCGCGGAGTCGACGCCCGATCTCCAGCTCGAGATTGCACATCTCTTGTTAATCGACGTGGTCGGTTATTCAAAATTGCTCGTCAACGGGCAGATTGAATTGCTGCAAAAGTTGACGCAAATCGTGCGGAGTACCGAATGTTTTCGCGCTGCGGAAGCAAGCGGCAAACTCATCCGAGTGCCGACCGGTGATGGAATGGCGCTCGTTTTCTTCCAAAGTCTGGAAGAACCGGTACGCTGTGCGCTCGAAATCAGCAGAGCGTTGCAAGATCATCCGAGCATGCAGTTGCGGATGGGTGTGCACAGCGGCCCAGTCAATCGAGTTACCGACGTTAACGACAAAACAAACATAGCCGGCTCAGGAATCAATGTCGCGCAGCGGGTGCTCGATTGCGGCGATGCCGGGCATATTCTCTTGTCCGCACACATCGCGGAAGATCTGGCCCAGTACCGGCACTGGCAACCCTCCTTGCACGATTTGGGCGAGTGCGAGGTGAAGCACGGGCTGCGCCTGCACTTGTTTAACCTTTACAAGGATGGCCTCGGCAATCCACAAGTCCCTGAGAAACTCAGGCGAGGAAGAAGGAAACACGCGTCTGGCGTTAGCGTTCGTCCAATTAGTGCTCCCCGATGGCCGAGGATCGCGCTTCCTGTCGCTTTGCTTGTCTCGACAGTTGCCTTGGTTATCAGTCCTTTGATCTTTTTCCATCGAGCGACACCGACGACGACCGGAGCGCCTGTTCCAGGGGCGACAGCTGCTAGCGCGCTGGTTGCTATTCCCGAGAAGAGCATCGCCGTTCTTCCCTTCGAGAATTTAAGCGATGAGAAAGAGAACGCCTACTTCGCGGATGGTGTACAAGATGAAATCCTCACTGACCTGTCCAAAGTTGCCGACCTGAAAGTGATCAGCCGCACATCTGTGATGCAGTACAAAACCGGCACGAAGCGAAACCTGCGTGAGATCGCGGAAGACTTAGGCGTCGCACATGTATTGGAAGGCAGCGTGCAGCGTGCCGGTGGACGTGTACGTGTCAGCGCGCAATTGATCGACGCCAGATCAGACGCACACCTTTGGGCAGAGCATTACGATCGCGATTTGGCGGATGTTTTCGCGATTCAGAGTGAAGTTGCCGAAAACATTGTTGCTCAGCTTAAGGCCAATCTTTCCACAAGCGAAAAAGCTGCGATCGACCTGCGGCCGACGCGGGATCCCGAAGCGTTCGACCTTTATCTTCAAGCCAAGGAGTTGATCAACACCTTTCACGATACGCCGGACTGGAAAGATACTCTGCTTAAAGCAATTCGATTGCTCGACAAAGCGATCTCGCGCGACGGCAAGTTCGCACTCGCGTATTGCCTGGCAACGCGGGCCAACGAGGCACTGTACTGGTTTAATCTGGACCACACGCCTGCCCGGCTGGCGCAAGCCAAAGCGTCAGCGCAAAAAGCGCTGGAACTCGCCCCCGACTTGGGAGAGGCGCATTTGGCTCAAGCACTAGTCTATTACCACGGCAGCCGCGACTATGCGCACGCACGCGCAGAGCTCGCAATCGCGCGCCGCGCGCTACCGAATAACGCCGAGGTGTATTTAGTCACCGGCTGGATTGATCGGCGACAGGGCCGGTGGGAAGACGCGGTCAAGAACCAGGAAAAGGCGGCCGAGCTGGATCCGCGAAATTCGAAAATTCTGCAGGATCTGGCTGTTCTTTACGATGTGCTGCGCAGATATGACGAGGAAGAATCCGTATTCGATCGTGCGATCGCTGCGAATCCGAGCTCGGCGACTTACTTCCAGTTGATGCGCGCAGAGATCGAATTGGAAAAAGGGAATACGAAAACCGCGCGCATCGGCCTGGACTCTTTGCCGGCCGGCTACGATCCCGACGGTGCGACGACATCGACGCGGATTAATCTTGCTCTGTATGAGCGCGACGCGGCATCGGCGGAAAACATCCTCGCGGCATCGAAACTCGAAGAGCTCGTTGGCGGGACCGGCTCGCTGCTGCCTCGCCGCTGGTTTCAGGCTTTGATTGAACGAGCACAAGGCGACACGCAGAAAGCGCGCGACGCCTTTACCGTGGCACGGTCAAAAATCCAGACAAAGCTGCACGACCAACCCGACGATGGTGTCTTGCTCGCAATGCTTGGACTGGTTGACGCGGGGCTTTCGCGGAAGGCAGAGGCACTTGCCGAAGGACGCCGTGCCGTCGAATTGCGCCCGATCAGCAACGACGCTCTGGATGGCGCCGCTGTCATCGCAAGTTTGGCAATGATTTATGCGTGGGTTGGCGACGTTGATTCCTCAATCGAGCGATTGATGTTTCTAGCGAAGACGCCCGGCGGCCCCGATTACGGTCAACTCAAGTTCGATCCCGCGTGGGATGGGCTTCGCGGCGATGCGCGGTTCGCAAAGATCGTCGATGGCCTTCGACCCGCTTCTGCACGGCAGTAATCCACGCCCAGGCTCGCTTAAGTCAGTGCGTCAATGCGGCCCCATCAAGTCCTCTTTGTTTACCGTGCTTGTGACCTCGTCTCGATCGACTCATTTTACCTTTGTGTCATCAGCGGCTTTTCGATTATACACCTCCTAAGAGGTTGCTGTGCGCCGCCGACGGTTGCAAGAGTGTTATCTCTGGAAGGAGCCGAATGACGTCTCTAACCAACACCAAAGACTTAAAGCCAATTAGACCTGGCCCGCGAAAAAAACATTTGAAGCCGCGTGCGCCAAAACAACAACAGCGTTCCGGTCACAAAAAGAGAAGCGTATGGTTTCAAGCACGCAGTTCGTGGCCGCTGCGGGAAGCGCCCGTACAGATTCTGGTCGTGGAGAGAAATCGCGTTAAGCGAGATCTGCCGACTCCCAAGGGTGTGGCTCCGTGGAGATGCATTGGGCCGACCAATATCGGTGGACGAATGACGAGCGTTGTTTGCCACCCAGACAATCCCGATTTTATCTGGGCGGGTTCAGCTGGTGGCGGCGTGTGGCAAAGCAACGACGCCGGGCTGAAATGGCGCTCAGTTTGGCGCGACCAAGACAGCTTAAACGTTGGTTCGCTCGCGATTGATCCGAGAAACCCCGCGATAATTTATTGCGGTACAGGGGAAGCGAACCTTTCGGCCGACTCCTATTCAGGTGTGGGAATTTATCAGACGGCAAATGGCGGCGCGACTTGGAAGATGTTAGCTCCATCCGGCAACGCGGGCATTCCCACGCGGATCGGCGTAATCGCGATTGATCCTTTCGATTCAAGATACTTGTTGATAGGAGGCGTCGGTGCCGACGAATCCAGTCCACGGCCCGAAGATTTCGGTGGAATGTTCGTCTCACATGACGGCGGACTGAGTTGGCAGCGAGAAACTTTTGTTTCAACGAAGAATTACTGGTGCCACTCGATCGTATTTCATCCAGCCAAGAAGGACGTAATCTTTGCCACATTCACCGAGCAGGGCACAAAAAACGGAATTTGGTTGTCGGAAGACGGTGGCGAGAGCTGGAGGCAATTGAGCAACGGTCTTCCCCCTTCGGAAAACTTTGGCCGCACCAGCTTGGCGATTAGCGCATCGGATCCAGACGTGATTTATGCTTTCGCTCAAAACACTTTGAGCGATCGGAGCGATCGGCTGCTCGGTGTTTTCCGCAGCGCGAATGGGGGTGAAGCATGGAGAGAGATTGGCGGTCGTCATTTTAGAGCAGAAGGTCAGATTTATTACGGAAATACCATTGCGGTTCATCCGAAGCATCCTAATCACGTTCTCTGCGGCGGCGCTGACCTGCATCTGACTACTAACGGCGGCAAAACGTGGACTAAGGTGACGCGGTGGGATTCCGAACCCGGAAAACTTCATTACGCACATGCGGATCATCATCACCTAGTGATGCCGCTGGCTGCTCCGGGTCGTGTGTACGATCCGAATGACGGCGGATTCGATGTAAGTGAAGATGGGGGGATCACGTGGTCGAACCGCAGCAAAGGTCTCGCTGTCACGATGTATTACGACATGGATGTGTCACAAAGCGATGGACGCCACTTTGGCGGCGGCGCTCAAGACAACGGAACTCTCGTCACTACGGATGGCCGGAGCGATGATCATTTCGAGATCCTCGGCGGTGATGGTGGTTGGATGATCTATGATCCCGCCGATGCGAAGCATTTTTATGCCTCTTATTACAACATGGGCATTTGGCGGTGGCGCGATGGGAAAGGGAGGGATGTCTCGCCGCGAGCTCGGAAAGGTGAAGCAGATTCCGTATGGATGGTTTACGTTGCCATGGATCCGGAGGCTCCGAACACGGTGTTCACAGGATCTATGCGAGTCTGGCGCACTAAAAACGATGGGAAGAAGTGGAGAGCGGTGTCGCCGGTCCTCGATGGCAGCTCAATTTCGGCGATCGAAATTGCTCCGGCGGACTCGAAGCGAGTTTATGTAGGCACTGAAAACGGTGGCTTCTTCCGCAGCCTGGACGGTGGCGACACATGGAGCGCAAACCTTGCTGGCGCGACATTGCCTGGCCATACAATCACGCGAATCGACTCCGCGGCAAAGCTCGGAGCAGACTTCCTGTTCATCACGATCGCAAACTTCGGCCACTCTCATGTCTTTTGTTCGAAAGACGGTGGGAAGACTTGGGAAGATGTGGATAAAGGCCGACTTCCAAACGTTCCCCATCATGCGGTCGTAATTCGACCCGACGAGCCAAAAACCGTCTATGTCGCGAATGACGCCGGTGTGTTCGTCTCACATGACTCCGGCAACACGTGGATGAACATGACCAGGAACTTGCCGAACGTGATGGTGGTAGACCTGGTGCTGCAAGAGAAAGATAGAACGCTCAGCGCGGCAACGTATGGCAGGAGCCTCTGGCGCACGCGGATTTGATTGTGCTAACCTTTTAGCAAAGACGGCCTGATAAGCTAGGGCGGCAGCCGAGGCACGTGGTTACATCACACGTGATCGCCGGAATGTTTATAGCGATCCTTGAAGGTCAGCTCGGCGATTCCGGATTTATCGAGCTCGCCCAAGCCTTCAGCAATCATCCGGTCGTATTGTTCCTTCGTTGCGTGCGCCAACGGCAAATCGAGACCGAGGCTGCGTGCGAGGTCGAGCGCAATTCCGCTGTCTTTGGCTGCGTGCGCCGCGGAGAAAAAGCAGGTGTGCTCGCGATTTTGCATATCTTCGCCATCGGTTTCAAGGACGCGCGAGGCCGCGCCCGTTTGCGAAAAAACTTTTCTCAACATTTCCAGATCGAGACCGAGCGCGGCGCCAAGCGCCAGTCCTTCCGCCAGACCAGCTGTGTTGATGTTCATCACCATGTTGACGAGCGCTTTCACTTTCGCCGCTTCGCCCGCTTTGCCGATGAAGCGCAAGGTCGATCCAAGCTCTTTTAAAATCGGTTCGGCCTTGCGGAATGCATCTTCGCTTCCGCCGCACATCAAATAAAGCGATCCTTCGCGCGCCTGCGTGATGCTCGATGCCATGCACGCTTCGAGCGTTTGCGCGCCGGCTTTGCTCGCCAACTTTTCAACATCGAGATGTACCTGTGGCGAAATAGTCGCGCAGTTGATAAACAATTTTCCCCGGGCATTCACAAGGAGGTTGTCGCCAGCGTCCGAAAAAATTTCCCGCATTGCCGCGTCGTCGGTCACAACGGTGAAGATCACATCGGACTCCGCCGTGACTTCCGATAAATCCTGGCTTGCCGCACAACCAAGCTCGGCTGCAAGGGCTGTGGCAGCCGCGCGATTGGTGTCGTAAACGGCGGTGATATGACACTGTCGGTCTTTCAACCGGCGCGCCATGTTCGCGCCCATGCGACCAACACCAACGAAACCGATGTTCATGTCGACCTTAGACTTGGCCTGCAAAAAATGGATTGTGCGCTTTCTCTTCACCCACCGTGGTCATAGGACCGTGACCAGGACAAATGATCGTTTCATCCGGCAGGGTTAAGATTTTCTCGAGATTGTTTTGGAGCGCATCATCGTAGGAAACGTTGCCGCCGCCCATGGATCCGGCGAAGAGTGAATCACCCACGATCGCGATCGGGTGCCCGAGGCCGGTCACCAGATATGTCATTCCGCCGCGTGAGTGGCCCCAAGTCAGCCGCGTATCGATCTCCAACTTGCCAAGGCGAAAGCGTTTTCCCTCCTCGATTGATTCGGCACCGGGCACCGGTTCGCGCGCCGGAGCGAAAACTTGCCCGCCAGTTTCCTCGCGTAGACGCGGCAGGTCTGCAATATGATCGGAGTGCGCATGAGTAAGGAGGATCAATTTCACAGCCAGCTTCTGCCGATTCGCAGAACGCACCATCTCACTGCAATCGGCGCCGGTATCAAAAGCTGCCGCAGCACGACTCGCTGGATCCCACACCAGATAGGCATTGACTGCCATGCCGTGATAATGCGTGTTGAATTGAGCGAGGCCGTCTCGATCATCAATTTTTTTCGGATGCCATTCGCCCCTGGCAAGCTCGCACAATGGTCGCGCCGCGAGACCCAGAACCGATGCTACGCGCAAAAGCGCCAGCTCATCGAAATCGCCGTCTCTTAGTTTGTGGATCTTCTCGGGGTCCACCCGCGCCTTTTCTGCCAGCTCGCTGTCAGAAATGCGCAAGCCGCGTTGCGCCTTGCCAATGATGTCAGCGACATTGTCTTCGAGCGGAATCATTCTGTTCTCTGCTAAACGTTGATCGGTTGCGATTCCGGAATGATCCGCAACTGGACGATCCGATCCAACACCAGTTTCTCAAACGCCCTGGCAATGTCGACAACTGAAAACGGCCTGCCGGTTTCTTTCTCCATCGATGTCATTGTCACATTATTAATGCCGCAAGGCACGATGTAATTGAAAGGCGAAAGATCACCGCACACGTTTAACGCATATCCGTGCATGGTGATCCAGTGCCGCACACCGACGCCAATCGAAGCGATCTTGCGATCTTCGATCCATACTCCTGTTAGGGATTCGCGTCGGGACGCCGGAATTCCGTATTCGGCGAGAACCTCAATGAGCAACTGCTCGAGCCAGCGCAAATAGCGATGTAAATCCTGCCCGCACCGGCGCAGATCGATAATGGGATAGCCCATCAATTGGCCAGGCCCGTGATAAGTCGCCTGACCGCCACGGTTGATGGGAAAAAGTGGATGAGGCAAATGCGTTGCACCGAGCAAGCTGGATCTGTCCGGTGTGCGGCCAATTGTGTATATGGGCTCATGCTCGAGCAAAAGCAGTTCATCTTCCAACGAGCGATCTTCTCGTTTCTTGCTCACAATTTTTTCCTGCAATGTGAGTGCGTCGGCGAATCTCATCCGGCCGAGCCAGCGTACGCGAAGATTGCGATTCATATTTGCACCCCGCCCGGAACTCCCAGGCGCGCTGCTTCTTGTGAGCGCAGGTGGGTCAAACCAATTGCGAGCGCATCCGCCGCGTCTGCATCAGGTGTTTCCTTTAAACCAAGAAGCGCACGCACCATGAAGGCGACCTGATTTTTCCCAGCCGTGCCGGTACCTACTGTCGCCTGCTTGATGCGATTAGGCGCGTATTCAAAAATTGGCAGGCCGTTTTCCGCGGCAGCCAGAATGGCCGCTCCCCGCGCAGCCCCGAGCACAATCGCGGTCTTGTAACTTTGCACGTAAATAACCGATTCTAGCGCGCAGCAATCCGGTTCGTGTTTGCGAATTAGTTCGATAAGCCGATCGCGAATCGCCACCAGGCACGACGAGGAACGCATCGAACTCGCGTTGTGAATCGTCCCGAAATAGAGAGAACGGGGTTTGCCATTGTTTGCATCGACAATCGCGACACCGGTGTGGCGCAGAGAGGCGTCGATAGCAATCACACGCATAATCACCTAACCATTGCTCCGAGGGCGAGAAAAATGCAGCCAACCGCGCCGAAAAGTAAACTGACGATCCAGAATCTTCTCTTTTTTGTCAGGGCCGAAATGGCTGCGATGGCAATGGCGATTTGGAACATGGCCACACCGCGCGCGAAAACTTCATGCCGATGGAAATCTGTTTTGGCTTCGGCTTGTTTGTGTTCCGCCTCGGATTTGATTTCTTCCTGTTCCTTTTCGTATCGCTCAGCCTTCGCACGCTCCGATTCGTTAGGCGCGCTTGCGAGCGAGATCTTGGTATCGAGCACGGAAGCCTTGATGCTCTTTGACTGATAATAGTTCCACTGATCG
>Ga0209057_1003180_pt1 | contig 12256 bp, 7 predicted proteins | sample GraSoiAngelo_146_FD_185903 | JGI IMG/M metagenome (GOLD analysis project Ga0209057, IMG submission 185903) | Grasslands soil microbial communities from the Angelo Coastal Reserve, California, USA - 14_1009_05_30cm (SPAdes) (version 2) | ecosystem: Environmental > Terrestrial > Soil > Grasslands ... | reverse complement strand
CCTGTAAGCTACGGCTTGGTCGGAACATTTTCGGTTGAGTCGGTTTCGGTCACGGGAATCAACCGTGAGTTCGTAATCTGGATCGCTGTGATGGTGATATGTCTTGGCGCGTTCGTGCCTGCGCTGAGGATATTAGGCAGCCGAAGCGAAACGGCGCACTGAAAGCAGGCCAGCCGCATCAACAATTCCATCCTCCAATCGCGATTTAACTGCGAAGCGCTTTGGTGAAGCGAACCAGTTCGTCGGCGACTTGTTTAATTCGCTCGTCGATTTTTTTGTCGCTGATGTGTTCGCCATTGAAAGCGCCGGATGTCGCAAAGGCGAACCGCGGAATAATGACGCAACGAAAATCGAGCATGAGGCTATTGGCATAGGCCATGACTGACATGTAGCTCGCGTGACCTCCGGCTGCGCACAGAAAGCCGACGATCTTGTCTTCCCATGCGCTTCCGGTCAGCTCGATCATGTTCTTGGTTGCCGCGGCGACATCGTAATTATAAACCGGCGCGGCGATGAGGATGCCGTCGGCACTTTCAATGGCCGCACTTAATTTTTTTGAACCGGGCATCCCATAACATTTGTCCGCGTCACAGAGCGGCAGGTCCATTTCACGGATATCGACCCAATCGCAATCGATTTTCTTTTTTTGCAAATGGACGAACGCGGCACGCCCCATCCTGCGGCTATTGCTGTCGGGATTGCCGCTGGTGCTGATGACAAGGTGCTTGGCCATAAGCCAATCGTAGAAGCAAATGCCCAACGCTCAACATCGAACGCTGAATAATACAAGAATAGCGACTTGACCGTAAGCGACGATCGCAGAGAACCCTACTCGAACAGGTTTCTTAGAATCTCTTCTTTAGCTGGACGTACCAGAATCGGCCTTTGATCGTGGCAAGCGATTCGTCGTAGCCGTTCTCAAAGGAGGCGGCCACGAATGGCGGATCTTCGTCGAACACGTTCTGCACACCAAGGGAAATCGTGGTGTTACTCAACCAAGCGCGCCATCCACAGGGATTATATTCGGCAGTGGAGAGTGGCATCACGTTTTTCTCCTTGCCGTCCTTCATCTTCAGGTTTTTACCTGCATCCTTGGCAAGGCCAGGTACCTCGGCCGGGGCAGGTGGCGGCAGGTTGAACGTGTACGATGCGATCAAGTCGAGTGCAGTCCAATCAGCCACTTTCCGCGCGCGCTGAGGAGAAGGGCCACTCCTAGACTCACTTAGCTTCGTCGATCCTGTCAGAAAAACATTGTCGTCCTCATATTGGCCAACCCAGTGGACCACCGCACCACTATTGAGACCCTGCATCCATGTATCAGCCGGGCCGTCGTAAAACAGACTGAAATTGGCCCGATTCCATGGCAGCGAACTGGTCAGGCTGAATCCCCGCGGTAGGAATTCACCGGCGATACCAAATCGTTTGGTGTCGGGGTTAACTTGGAGCTCAGCCCGGGACAACCAGGTGCCGTTGACCGTGAATGTTAGTCTGCCAAAATCGCCGTGACCGAATATCCCAGAATCCAGAAGATAGATTGCTTCGTAGTCGAGACCTTCGAAAATGGCGCCGGAAAGGTTATCGTTAGGATCGATGACCAGCGTAACTGGACCAACCACGCCCGGAATCCCGCTCGGCGCGCGAAACACCAACGGCCCGTTCTGGACCGCAGGTGGTGCGGGCGGAGGATTACTCTGAATGATGAATCCCGCCCCGAGAGACGAGATGAGCGATCGCAGATCAATGTGCCACCAATCCGCGCTCAGGGTAAGGCCCTTGATCCATTTCGGGCTGTAAACGATCCCGTAAGACCATTCATAGGCAACTTCTGGTTGTATGCGGGGATTTCCGGTAACGCGCTCCTCGATCTGGTTCCCGGTTAACTGTGAAAACGGATCGTTCACAAGGGGGAAGTTCTGCGTGCCCGCAGGCGTCATCTCGAATAGTGTTGGCGTATGGAACGCTTCCGTGTAGCTGCCACGCAAGGTAAGGGCGCCGATATACTTCGGGTCAAGCGGCTGCCAGCGCACAGAGACCTTCGGCCTCTGCCCGTTATACTGGGAGCTGGTCGCCGGTTGGTATGGAGTTAGAACTGTAGAAGTGTTCTGGCTGTACCATTCCTCCCGCTCGGCGAAGTCAACTTCGAAGCTGTAAAAGCCCGGAAAGTTCCATGTGGGGCTGGTGAAGGGAACCCGCACCTCCTGGTATATTGACCAGACATCCCGGTTCGCCCGGTAGCCTTGGCCATTTCCCGAGCCAATCGTTTGAAACGTGGAATTGAGCGGGTCACGATCGCGCGTCATTCTCTCCCCGCGGTACTCAGCGCCGATCGCAAATGAGACCGGCCCGGCGGGAAGATTAAACAAGTCACCGTTAATGGTTAGGTAACCTAATGGTAACTCGAACTCGCCAGTATTTTGCAGAGTAACATAAACTCTGCTTCTGGCCGCCTTGCTGTTGTGACCAAGGAAGCCAAGGAACGGATTAAACGCCGTGGCCGGATTTGTATCCAGGAGTGCCTGGCGCAGCGCAGGCTGGCTGACGTCGCCTATCGACAAATCTTGCCCCTCGTTCCGGGAATAGCGGAAGCCTGCTTCCCAGTTCCAAGTCTTGAAATAGTCGCCAAATTCTCCCATCTCACCCTTGAGACCGACGTCGAACAGCGTATCCCAGTAGGTGAACTTTTCACTTCTGGGACCGGTATCGTTAATAGCGCGAAACCGAACCCCTGTAGTTATGGGGGTTGGGACTCCGTTAATATCCAAAGTCGCATCCGCGACGGTGAACGGATTAAACGGATTGGAGATTGGCACACTGATGCTGAAGGGGCTAAACCCTATGTTAGTGCCTGGTATCTTGAATGGATCGGGCACAAACGGAACAGCTGCGAGGGATGAATCGAAAAATGAGCGGACATATTTAAAGTCGGCAAACACCGTCAGGTATTTGTCACACAGATCGCGCGTGAACGAACCGTAGAAAGCTTGGCGATCAGCCGGCGGAAGCGCTGGCGTGAAAGCCCTGAAATTCAAGAAGAAGTAGTCGCCACCTCCCCTATACTGAATAGGGCCGGTCTCTGGCAACCCAGTAACTGGATTTATACCGGGGGGCCCTGGATATGCATTGGGCGCGATCACAAAGGGGTTTTTATAAAATGGAGACCTCGCTACGTTTGGAGCTGAGTGCGGTGGCGGCGAGTTCGCACTGAAAAACAATTTTGGGATCAAGCGGAAACCTATAATATCTCCGATGTGGCCAGGCTCATGCTCGCTGCGATTATCGATCCCACCCCAGGGTATTTCAAAGGCGTTACTGGAGAGACCCCGGTCACGGCTAAAAAGGCCGCCGGTGCGCTCCCAGAAATCGGCAATAACAACGATATTGGTCTTGTCATCGCCCGTGCCGGCTTTAATCCATGCTTCCCACTCGCCCATGTCGTTAGATGCACCCAAGTTTGTGTTCCCGTAACTGCCCCCGATCTCCAAGCCGCGAAACTTGTGGACCAAAAAGAAGTTCACCACGCCAGCCACCGCGTCGGAACCATACACAGCTGAGGCGCCATCCTTCAGGATGTCGATGTGATCGATCATCGGAAAGGGAATGAGGTTAATGTCCACACTCTGGCTGGCCCCGGCGACGCCCAACGAACCGTAGGCGACGCGTTTGCCATCGACCAGAACCAAAGTCTCTTTGGGCAACAGGCCGCGCAGGTTGAATTGGACAGTACCGTCCCCGCCATTGGCGATGTTCAGGTTGACGGTTCTGCCCGCCTCCTGTGGCAGAAAAGTTGTCAGGTCCGTTGCATTACGGATGCCCAGTTTTTCGATGTCCGCCGGCCGATACGTATCTACTGGATTGGGGCCCGTCTCTTCCGCTGTCGGAATGTTCGAGCCGGTCACGATAACCTCCACTACTGTAGCGACACGTCGGTCAGCCTCCCGAGATGTGGACACAGTGTCCTGGCCAAATGAGATCGTGGCCAGAAGCAAAGGAATCCCCACGATGCCCAGCCGAGCGCTCCAAAAGGATGGCTGCTTGATGACGAGCTCCTCTCGCTAAACTTTCCGTGGTTTAGCAAACGGCCCGACAACTAACAAGTTTCATTTGGACCGACCCTTAGCTTCCGCCCAGAGCGGGTCGAAGGAAAGCATCGCCCTTTCAATCGGGATTCCAGTGACGGTCGCAGATCGCCGCTACAGCATAACGAATTTATGGGGCCACACTCGGTGAGGGAGCGAGCTGATCTGGAGCTGGAAAAAGCGTTAACAACTCCGGCGGCGTCGCTCGCACATCTTGTAACTGGCCGTCGAAATACACTCGGACAATGAATCCGCCATATTGGCGTCCCTCAGGTGAAGGCGCTTGGGTCTTTGGACGGACGTAAGTTGCCGCGAGGAATTTCGGAGTCGTATCCGTCCAGTCCTCGGCGGCGGTAAGCCAACTGTAACCAGTCCGCGCATCAGTTGGCTTCATTCTGTTATCTTTCGTGCGGTCGTAGAAGGAGACGCTGATCCTCACAACATGGCCATTGGGAGTATTTGGTCGTGGCTTTACGCCAACTTTGAGGGTGAAGCGAGCCTGAGCATTCGGATCGTTATTGGCTGTTAGAGTTGTCTCGGTAATCGCCAAAATCGACCCGTGCGCAACGCCGATTCGCCGCAGAAACTGCGGGAAACGTGCGTCGGAACGGAGCGCGCCAAACTCGGGAAGGAACGCGATCCACTGTAGAGTTCCACAGTGTTCGGCAGCGGCGCGCTCGAGCCAGCGAAAAGCTTCTTCTTTCTCGCCGAACGCGACGTAAACTGCCGCGATCGTCTGCGCCGAGACGTATCGGGTCTGCCTTTCTTGCAGGAGTTGATCGAGAATCTTCTTTGCCTGGGCCTGCTGGCCCATCCGCGCGTAGGTGATGGCAAGGCCGCTACTCGGGAAACGCTGCTCCTCCTGCGCTTTCGTGTAGAGCGCAATCGCTTCTGCGAAATTTCCTTGCTCGCGGTAGGCGGCGGCCAGATTCGAATCCAGATAAAAGTAATGTGGATCGAGTCGCTGGGTCCGCTGGCCAGCGATAATTGCCTCGTCGATGCGCTTGTCGGCCAAGTAGGCTGCGGTGGCAACGTAGCTAATAATCGGCGAGAGCGGATCCAATTTTTCCGCTTCCAGCACAAGCCCGAGCCCTTCTTTCACCTCGCCTCGAAACAGCGGCAGCAGCGCCAGGAAAAAGTGGGCTGGTGCCGAGTTAGGATCGAGCTGGAGAGCGCGCTTCAACTCTGCATCCGCGGCAGCTAGGTCCCAATCGAGGACACGTTTCGATTCGCTAAGATAGCAGTGCGCCTCGGCATCCTTCTCGTCGAGCGCGATTGCCTTTAACGCGGCTTCTTTTGACGCCGGGTAAGCGTCCAATGGTTTTACGTAAACGTCGGCTAGAAAATACCAAACCTTCGCGATCCCAGTCCAGGCACGCGCAAATGTCGGATCTTTCTCGACGGCACGCTGAAAGAAACTGAGCGCCCTTCGCAAATCCTCCTCGCTGCCTTTATTCGAGAAATAGAGACCTTGTAGATAAAGATCATATGCCTCCGTGTTGTGTTGTTCGCGAGCGGGAAGCAAAACGGCGAGCTTGATCTTGAGCGCGTCAACAATTGCGCGAGCGATTTCATCCTGCAGGGCAAACACGCCCTGCAATTCGCGTTCGTAAGTTTCCGACCAAAGCTGAAGACCGTTTCGCGCATTAATTAACTGCGCGCTAATGCGAACGCGATTCCCGTCCCGTCGCACACTTCCTTCCACTACATTTTCGACCTTGAGTTTCTTCCCAAGATCACCTACGTCGGGGTTTTTCCCTTTGAACGAGAACGACGAAGTGCGGGCCACGACGCGCAACCCATCTACTTTGGCCAGGGCGTCCAGAATTTCCTCGCTCATGCCATCGCAGAAATATTCCTGATCTTTGGCCTGGCTAAGATCCAGGAATGGCAGCACAGCGATCGATTTCTCCGGGAAAGGTGGGAGCGGCACTGCCCTCTGCCGCGACATTCGGAAAGCAAAAAACGCTCCGACGACGATCGCTACCAGCACGATGAACGCTGCCAACTTAGGAGCCGCGGTGGAGCGTTTCAACTCAGCCTTAAATTCCAATTTGTGACGAAGATCTTTGAGCGCCTCAAGCAATTCGTGGGCGCTCTGATACCGTTCCTTGCGATCTTTGCGCAGCGTTCTGCTGATAATCTGCTGAGGCTCGGCCGGAGCGTGCGCGACGTAACTCGTGAGCGGAGGTGGTTCCTTCTCAAGAATCGAAGCCATTATCTCTCTTGGTGTATCGCCAGTGAATGGCGCATGCCCTGTTACCATTTCGTAAAGCACCACGCCGAGACTCCACACATCGGTACGCTTATCAATCGGCGCGCCGCACGCCTGTTCCGGCGACATGTAACGAACGGTTCCCAGGATCGACCCCATGTTAGTTTCAACCAGCAACAGCGCTTCGTCTGTCGGCACTGTTACCGGCACTTCCTGTTCGGCTAGCTTTGCAATCCCGAAGTCGAGCACTTTCACGTATCCGTCCGGACGGAGCATGATGTTCTCCGGCTTGATGTCGCGATGGACAATGCCGGTTTCGTGGGCGGCGGCGAGCGCGCTCGCCACCTGTATCGCGACGTCAACAGCTTCCCTCAACTGCATTCGCCCGCGCATCAGACGTTGACGCAGTGTCTCGCCTTCGATCAGTTCACTGGCTATGTAATGAGTAGAATGATCCTCGCCGATCTCGTAAACCGTCAGGATGTTTGGATGATTGAGCCCGACTAGGGCGCGCGCTTCTTGTTGAAACCGCTTCAGGCGCTCCGCGTCGCTGGTAAAGCGCGTGGGCAGGAGTTTGAGCGCAGCCTTGCGGCCCGCTGTCATGTCGGTGGCCAGATACACTTCGCCCATCCCGCCGGTGCCGATCTGTTCAGAAATTTTGTAGTGGCCGATCGTGCGACCAATGAGCAAATCAGCTTGCCCATTTTCTGTAATCCGCGTCGCAATGCCGGCAACTGGGGTTTCGATGAAGGCGCCTGCTCGTTGAAGTGAAGCGAGGAGTGCTTCTACTTTACGGCGCAAAAGCTCATCACCTTCGCAGGCCGCGTCCAGGAATGCGCCAACCCGGTCCGGCTCTTGATCCAGCGCTGCATGAAAGATTTCCTCAACCCTTTGTAACCGCGCCGGTGTCATGTTCGGCCCACTGTCTGATGATAGTCAGGAGTTTAATTCATTTAGGCCGCGTTGTGCAATTCATTGTGTAACCATGCCTTGGCAAAGACCCAATCGCGTCGAACCGTCACGGTAGAGATTTTCAGGACCTCAGCGATTTCATCATGCTTGAGGCCGCCGAAGTATTTCAATTCCACGACGTGAGCTTTTCTTGAGTCGAGCGTCGCCAATCTCTCCAGCGCCTCATGCACATCGAGAATCTCTGTGGTCTGTTCGGGCGAGATCAGCGCGACCTCCTCCAGATCTACTTTGAGCGCGCCGCCACCGCGTTTTTGGGACTGAGACGCCTTGGCGTAATTGACCAGGATTTGACGCATCGCTTGCGCGGCGACGGCAAAAAAGTGTGAGCGGTTCGTAACGCTCGGGTGGATCTGGCCGGCGAGGCGCAGATAAGCCTCGTTAACCAACGCCGTCGTTTGCAGTGTGTGCTCGGGACGCTGTCCCTCCATAAAATGATGAGCCAGGCGCCGGAGTTCTTCATAGACCAGCGGGGTCAACTCTGCGAGGGCCGCATCGTCCCCGTGACTCCAATCCGCCAGGAGCTGGGTCACTCTTTGCGGAGAGACCAAAGGCTCATCCATAAATCCTCTTGGTAGCCTATCATCCACAGAAATTCCTGCACGCCGAAGCTTTTCCACAAAAGCTCGATTCAGATGATCACTTTGATCGCCCGTTCTTGTTTACATGAGTGAACGGCTGGAAAGGACTTCCCAAAACGAGAAGTCAACAAGGCCAAAACAAAAAGAAAATTAGTTTATGAGAAATTCAAATATCACCAAAAACCGCATCCGAGTCGCTCTGCTACTCGTGTTAGCGGCTTCCATCATCGGCCTTGGGCCAGCCTTTTCGGCTAGTGCACGGGCTGGTTCATTTAGCATCAACGACGTGTCGGGAAACTACGTTGAGCTGGCCGACGGCTGGACCTTCGGCAACGGCGTCGTTAACTTCGACCCGGTTAGCCAGGTCGGTCTCGTCACGTTCACGCCCGCGACCGGCACCTTTCACGAGGACTTGATCATAAGAAATGCTGGAACAAATATCCAGCTCCATCCTAATGGCACCTATACCGTGGATGCGAACGGCCACGGGACGATGACCTGGACGGGTATGAACGGCCCCAAGCACCGCGATTTTTACATCGTGAACGGAGGCGCTGAGCTCAAGTGGATCATTACAGACCCACCCGGTACCCACGTGATAGCAAGCAACAGCGGCACCATGACCAGACAATAGCGAGGGCTTGCTCAAGTAACCTGCCGAGCCGAACAAGCAGCCATATTTGGCAATCAGCCGTCATGCTTCACCGCATGGCGGCTTTTGTTTCAAATCCGGTTCCCAAAGAGAGCACACTGGCAAATCAACCGCGAATTGCGCGGATAAACCGGATTAGCTATGGAGGCGGCGGGGCTTGCCCTAACCTTGTTCGGGGGGTTGGTTGGGCAGGTGACTATCACTCCTAAGAAAATTGATTTGTGAGTAGAGGGTGTAGCCCTCCTAACAAAAACAGCGGAAGAGCCAAGCCAGAAGAAAATGCTTCACAGTTTCTAAGGAGCGCAGGAAAGCAGGAAAACAATTAACAGAATCTTAATGCGACAAATTGATTTTACTTTGTGCGTTCTCGCTTTCCTTAGGTGCCTCGGTCGGAGCATTGCGATCGTAGGCCACGATTTTGTCCCACTCGTCGGCAGACGAACGCGCGACAAACGCGACCACGGGTTCGGTCTTGCTCATATTGAAGACTTCGTGCGGCACGCCGGGTTTGATGTAAATGAAATCACCGGCTTCGTTTTCAACGACCTGCTTGAGGCCGGCCCCGAATTCGTGGCGCACTTTTCCTTCGATGATGTAAAGGATCACTTCGAAATCGACATGAACATGCGCGTACGCGACGCCGCCCGGAGGAATGGTGGCAATATTCGCGGATAGATTCTTCGTGCCAACATTCTTCGCGGACATGCCCTGTTTATAATGAATGCCATTCCAATTCCGTTGGGTGCCACCGCCACGAATGGTCAATATCCCATCGTGATCTTCTACGGCGCCAAGTTCGATGTTGTTGTTGTGGTCGGTCATTTAGTCTTATGAAAGAAGTTATCGAGCGCTCGGTTATAATACATCCATCCCTTGGGCGTGGGATGTTCCCGACGAGCAATCAGGAACGTCGGGTCGGGATCATGGTCTTCAAACTCGACAAGCGGGAAGTGATATCGCCGCGTCAATTCGCGCATTCTATCGTAATACGCTTCGTGAGCTCGTCGTGAAACGCCCGGCGCAATATAAGCATCAATCGGCATACTTAGAATGAGCGGTTGGGCGCGCAATTCGATGAGTGTGCGAAACAACAATTCCAAATCAGTCCACTCGCTCGCAGCGCGACGCGCGTGCGAAATTTCGCGTCTTTAGCCGGATGAATCGTATCGACTGAGCCGGCCGTCATCGCCTCTCGCCCGTTGCCAGCGCTCCTCTTGTGAAGGTGAACCCTGTGCGAACTTAGCGGTCGCAACCAATCTGGGACCGGTTTGCCTCCGCCTATAATGTAAAAGAGTGCCTCGAAGTGGTCCTGCAAATCGAGTAATACGTTTTGCAGTTTTCCCAACGGCCACATGGTCATCAAAACGACGCGGTCCAACGGACGGCCGGAAGCGAGGCGATTGGCAGCGAGCCGCAGCAGCCCGTCTTTTCCGAGCGTATCTGGAAATTGAAGCATTCGCTTTGCGATCTTAGCCTTCAGGTTCAAATCAAGAGCATTGCCAAAAAGAGTGCCGCTTGCCGCAGGTAACGAGAAGTTTCCAGCGTAAAAGTCGGGCCTGAGGGCAGGCGTTAGAAACGAGCTCGGCGATAGCGAGATAGCAACTTTCCGTCCATGCAACGCAGAGCCGAGCGCGCCCAACTTTTGCAAGACAATCAACGAAGTGGTGCCTGCCTTACCAATGGGACATACCTCAAATCCGGTCGGCTCGCGGCGGAAGAAATCGGACGCCCTGTCGGGAATCGGGTCGATTAATTCCGAGCTGCCATAGAGAAGCAAAATATCTGGGGCGCGCGCCGCAGCGCGCTCGAATGCCAGGCCTTGATTCTTGATGAAGAAATCTCTTGGCGCGGTCGAATGAATCGTCCGTTCCTCCAAGTAAACGGCCAGCAGTCTGCCGCCCCAAAGAATCGCAGCCGTTAGCGCGCAGGCGATCAGAGCGCTAGACAGATGCGGCGTGAACGAGGGCGCAGTACCGCGTCTGATCATGAACATTCGGTAATATTGTATTCCATACAGGCTTTTCCAGACTGATTTGGACTGCTGCAAAAGGTCATAGACGAGCACGATCAAAACGTTTCGTTGAAACGAAGACCGATTGACGCGATGAAGGATTGAACGGTTACAAAGTGACATTGTTACAAATGGAGGGGCGTCCTCGTGACTTTTGTAACTCTTTTAACTTCTTAACCTGTCAACCTAAGCTATGAAATCTTTCGAGATCGCTGGATTGCCACCTGACGAAGTGAGCCGATTCGTCGGAGGCGAGCATTCCGACCCTTTTCGAGTGTTGGGTCCGCACCGGGTTGGAGACGATTTGGAGATTCGCGTCTTTCGTCCCGATGCGCGCAAGATTGAAATCGTGCTGGATCAACATCCGGAAGAGCCGATCGCAGCGCAGAAAATTCAGCAGGACGGTTTCTTTTGCGCGACTATCCGGAACGCAACGCGCGATCTTCCATACCATCTCCGAGTCACCGCCTGGGACGGATCGCATTACCTGATACGCGATCCCTACCAGTACGGGCCGATCATGGGCGAGGTCGATCTGCATCTTTTCGCCGAGGGACAGCATTGGAAGATTTACGATAAGTTCGGCGCACATGTGCGCACCATCGGTGATGCGAGTGGCGTTTATTTCTCGGTATGGGCGCCTAACGCGCAACGCGTCAGCGTGGTTGGCGATTTCAACGGTTGGGATGGCCGGGTCAATCCCATGCGTAAACTCGTCGGAAGCGGTGTGTGGGAATTATTTTTACCCGGCATCAAACAGGGCGCGCACTACAAGTTCGAGATCCGTACTCAGACCGGCGCACTGCTTCTCAAGAGCGATCCGTTTGCGTTCTTCAATCAGCACGGAAAAGCGACCGCATCGCTGGTGTACGATCTGGAACGTTACACCTGGAACGATGGCGCTTGGATGGAATCGCGCAGGGCGCGCAACTGGCCGAGAAGTCCCATCAGTATTTATGAAGTGCACCTGGGCTCGTGGCGACGCAAAACTGAGGAAGGAAATCGTCATCTCAGTTATCTCGAGCTCGCCGAGACGTTGCTGCCGTACGTGCTCGAGATGGGCTACACGCATGTCGAGTTGTTGCCGGTCGCGGAGCATCCCTTCGAAGGCTCCTGGGGTTATCAGGTCACAAATTATTACGCGCCCACCAGCCGGTTTGGTCCGCCTGACGACCTTCGTCATTTCATCGACAAATGTCATCAGGCCGGCATCGGCGTGATCATGGACTGGGTGCCTGCGCATTTTCCGAAGGACGCGCACGCGCTGGCCGAGTTCGATGGCACCGATCTTTACGAGCACATGGATCCGCGCCAGGGCGAGCAGCAGGATTGGGGCACGCTCATTTTCAATTTTGGCCGCAATGAAGTGCGGAATTTTCTAATCGGCAATGCGCTTTTCTGGTTCGACAAGTATCACATCGACGGGTTGCGCGTGGACGCTGTGGCTTCGATGCTATACCTCGATTATTCGCGAAAGCCGGGCCAATGGATCCCAAATGTTTACGGCGGCCGCGAGAACCTCGACGCAATCTATTTCCTCAAACGTTTCAACGAAGTCTGCTACGAGCGTTTCCCCGGAATCATGACCATCGCTGAGGAATCGACCGCGTGGCCCGGCGTATCACGCCCGACTTATCTCGGGGGGCTCGGGTTTGGATTCAAATGGAACATGGGCTGGATGCACGATTTCCTGGAATACATGAGCATCGACCCGATTTACCGGCGTTATCACCATGGCAACATCACGTTCTC
>Ga0209057_1003173_pt1 | contig 12266 bp, 12 predicted proteins | sample GraSoiAngelo_146_FD_185903 | JGI IMG/M metagenome (GOLD analysis project Ga0209057, IMG submission 185903) | Grasslands soil microbial communities from the Angelo Coastal Reserve, California, USA - 14_1009_05_30cm (SPAdes) (version 2) | ecosystem: Environmental > Terrestrial > Soil > Grasslands ... | reverse complement strand
TCCCGAGTCCATCACCGGCACGGTCGAGGTCAGCGCCTACCGATCGCTCGCCTCGCGCGATCTCCAGCGCGGAATGGGCACCGGGCTGCCCTCCGGCGAAGCCGTCGCTCAGGCCATTGGCGCACAATCGCTGACCCGGCAGGAACTCGCCCTCGGTGACTGGCAGGATGAGACGCCGCTCTGGCTCTATATCCTGCGCGAAGCTGCGGTTCGCGGCGGGGGCGACCGCCTGGGTGACGTCGGCGGGCGCATCGTCGCCGAGGTCATCGTTGGCATCATGCGTCGCGACCCCGAGTCGTATCTCGCCACCAATCCGTCCTGGCGGCCGACGCTGCCGTCCCATCGGCCGGGCGACTTCAAGATCCGGGACCTCCTCATCCCGGCTGGCTAGAAAATCCCGCCTGCCTTGACAAGAAGGCGCTAGTTAGTGAATAATCACTTACATGTTTCGTCAAGCCGCCGTGAAGAAGGCCAGCGATCTGCGGCACACCGCCGAGGAACGCCGGACCGAGGTGCTCCAGGCGGCGGTGGCCGAGTTTGCGCTCCACGGCCTGCACGGCACCTCCACCGAGATGATCGCCAGGCGCATCGGCATCTCGCAGCCGTACATCTTCCGGCTGTTCCCGTCGAAAAAGGCGCTCTTCCTGGCCGCGATCGACCAATGCTTCGACCGCGTCGAAACGGCATTTAGGAACGCCGCCCGCGAGTCGGCGAACCGCACGGAATCCAATCGCCACGCGATGGCATCACCGGTCGAGACGCGCCTTCATGAAATGGGCCATGCCTATCTACGGTTGATGGCAAAGCGGGAGCTGCTGCTCTTCCAGATGCAGGCCTACGCCGCCTGCTCCGACGAGGACGTGCGCCGCAAGGTCAAACTGCGCTGGGAACGGCTGATGAAGGTGACCGGCGAGATCAGCGGAGCCTCGGGAGACGCCCTCACGGGATTCTTCGCGCGCGGAATGCTGATGAACGTCCTCGCCTCCATCCGACTGGTCCCGGAGAAGAGCGCGGACAAATGGGGGCACGAGATGCTGGGCTACGGATGAAAAATTTTTGGCCGACGGACTTAGTGAGTAATCAGTCATAAGGAGGGCAATCGAGATGACGACTGCGAATCGCAACCCCTGGCCGGTGCTGCTCGTGACGGTCCTGGGCTTCTTCATGATCATGCTCGACACGACCATCGTCTATGTCGCGACCCCCAGCATTCTGTCCAGCCTGCACGCCTCGCTCGACCAGGTGCTCTGGGTCTTCAACGGCTACCTCCTGATGTATGCGGTCCTGTTGATCACCGCCGGCCGCCTGGGTGACCTCTTTGGGCCGCGCCAGCTCTTCGCCGTCGGCCTGGTCGTCTTCACCGCGGCGTCAGCCCTGTGTGGACTCTCGCAAGACGCCAATCAACTGATCGCGGCGCGCGTCATCCAGGGGGTTGGTGCCGCCCTTCTCGCTCCGCAGACGCTGACGATTCTGATGGCCATCTTCCCGCCCGCACGCCGAGGCGCCGCCTTTGGGATCACGGGTGCGGTGATCGGGATCTCGACGGTCGCCGGGCCGACCCTCGGCGGCCTGATCGTCACCAACGCGGACTGGCGGTGGATCTTTTTTCTCAACGTTCCCGTCGGCATCATCGCGCTAGTGGGCACCTTCCTCGTGATCCCGGACGTCCGCACCGGCCGGCAGCATCGACTCGACTGGATCGGTGTTCTGCTGTCAAGTGCCGCGCTGTTCGCCATCGTCTTCGGCCTGATCGAGGGGCAGCGTTACGACTGGAGCACGATCGAGGGTTGGCTCACCATCCCCATGGTGATCGGCGCCGGCATCGCGCTTTTCATCGCCTTCCTCGCGTGGGAGCGCCGACAAGCCGAGCCCCTCGTTCCCCTCGGCCTGTTCCGTGATCGCAACTTTTCGGTGATGAACTGGGCGGGCACCGCGATGTCGTTTGCGATGCAGGGCATCTTCATCCCGATCACCATCTACACCCAATCGGTGCTTGGCATGTCAGCATTACAGTCTGGCTTGACGTTCGCGCCCATGTCTCTCACCGCTGGGATCGTGGCGCCCTTCGCCGGCCGACTCGCCGATCGCTTCGGCGGGAAATACCTGCTGATGGCAGGCCTGGCCCTCTTCGGCGCGGGCGCGGCGGTCGTGACGGCGCTAGCGACCACGACCTCGGCTCAAGGCATCTTCATCTTGCCCTTTGTGCTGACGGGCGTTGGCCTCGGGCTCGTATTTGCACCTATGACCACCGTCGCCATGCGCGATATCAGGCCGGCGATGGCCGGCGCTGCCTCGGGGTTGTTGAACACCACGCGCCAGCTCGGCTCCGTCATCGGAGCCGCGGTGGTTGGCGCCGTGCTCCAGAACCAGCTGGCGACGGCGCTCCACGACCAGGCGGTGACGGCCGCTACGCGCTTGCCGGTAGCCTTCCAGCAGCCGTTCGTCAGTGGCTTCGCGCAAGCGGCGAAGTCGGGTTTGCAGGTGGGACGGGGTCAGACGGGCGCACCACTGCCGGCCAACCTGCCTCCCGCGGTTGTTGGAACGGTCGAGCGTCTCGTGCACGACGTCTTCGTCAACGGGTACGTGATGGCGATGCGGCCGACCGTGGCCGTCGCGGTGGTGGTTCTCGCAGTCGCGTCGCTGAGTTGTCTGCTGGTGATCAACCGACGTCAGGTGCCGGATGAAGTAGCGGCACCGATTGACGTTGCCGTCGCTGGCTGAGGAGGAACAATCGTGAAAGACCTCAAAAATCGCACCGTATTACTCACCGGCGCCCCCGGTGGAATCGGCCCGCACCTCGCGTACCGCCTTCACGCCGAGGGCGTGTCGCTCGTGCTGTCGGGCAGAAACCAGGCAGAACTCGAGCGCCTGGCGACGACGCTACCACCGGCGCGTTTCATCGTTGCCGACCTCAGCCGCGAGGAGGAAGTGGAACAGCTGGCCGCCGCGGCCGGGCCGATCGACATCCTGATCGCGAACGCCGCCGTGCCCGCCAGTGGCGAGCTAGTCACCTTCTCCGTCGAAGAAATCGATCGCGCGTTGAATGTCAATCTGCGCTCGGCTATAGTCCTCGCGGATCTCGTGTTGCCAGGGATGCTGTCCCGCGGGGCCGGCCACATCGTCTTGATGTCCTCCATCCAGGGCAAGATAGCGACGGCACTGGTCTCCGTCTACAACGCGACGAAGTTCGGCTTGCGCGGTTTCGGACTCGCCCTCGGCCAGGAGCTCCGCAACAGCGGGGTCGGCGTTTCCGTCATCAACCCGACGTTCGTGCGGGATGCGGGCATGTGGGCCGAGACGGGCGTTGCCGCTCACCCGCTGGCCGGCCAGGTGACGCCCGATCAGGTTGCCGAGGCGGTCGTGCGCGCGATCAAGGAGAACCGCCCAGAGATCGACGTCGCGCCTCTCGGCACTCGGCTTGCGGCAACGATGCCCAGGTTGGTCGGTTCGATGGCCAGACGGCTTGGCGCCACCGCGTTCCCACCGGCGGCGGTGGCGCGGCAGGTCGCGAAGCGCTAAGGTCGGGGGCGAGGCCGGGCCCAAGGAGGCAATATGTCGGAAAGCAAAGCGGGAACAAAGACCGAGTCGCGAGCCGTCGCCCTTGCCACCTCCCACCTGGAGGCATGGAGCAATCACGATCTCGACACGGTGCGAGGCAACCTCGCCAGCGACGTGCAGTTCTACAGTCCGGCCGCGAATCTGGTCGGCATCGACGAGTACATGGACGCCCCGAGGGGCCTGACGCAATTCGCCAAACAGGTCGTCCCGGGCAGCCTTCGCGTGATTGCGGCCATGGGCGATGAGCGGAACGCGCTGATCATGTACGAGGTCAGTACCGAGGGCGGCCCGATCGGCTCGAAGGTCTTTCCCTCGGCGCAGACCTGGCTGCTGGACGACAACGGAAAGATCAAAGTCGAGCGGATCGTCTCCTACGCGGTTCCGCGGTGAGCGCACCGGGCTAATACGAAATTTCCGCTCGGCAGCCTGCGGCTGGCATCATGAACGCTATGCCGTTCTTTGGTTACCACATGCCCAGCTTCACGTATCCGGGCGTGCCCCCGGACGGTATCTTCGAGCACGCGGTTGAGCTCGCCCGCTCGGCGGAATCCGCCGGCTTCGAGCTGGTCACGGTGATGGACCACTTCTACCAGATCACCGGCATCGGCAAGGAAGAGGAGCCCATGCTGGAGGGCTACACCACGCTCGGCGCGCTGGCGCGCGAGACCCGCCGGGTGCGCCTGGCGACGCTGGTCACGGGTGTGACCTACCGAAACCCCGCGCTCGTGGCCAAGATGGTCACGACCCTCGACGTCATCTCGAAGGGCCGCATGATCTGTGGCATGGGCGCCGCCTGGAACGAGTCGGAGCACATGGGGTACGGCATTCCCTTTCCACCGATCCGGGAGCGAATGGACCGGCTGGACGAGGCGCTCAACATCATCAAGCTGATGTTCACGCAGGAGCGGCCTTCCTTCAGCGGCGCGCACTACCGGATCGACCGCGCGCTCAACGTCCCGCGCCCGGTGCAGCCGGGTGGACCGAAGATCCTGGTCGGTGGCGGAGGCGAAAAGCGGACGCTGCGACTGGTCGCGCGCTACGCCGACATGTCGCACTGGTTCGGCCCGCTGGCCGACATCAAGCGAAAGAGCGAGATCCTCGACCGCTACTGCGAAGAGGAGGGCCGAGATCCCGCCACCATCACCAAGACCATGGGCGCCCCAGTCGTGCTGGTGGAGAACGAGGGCCAGGCCAAGACCGTGATGGAACGAATGCCCCCGGAGCGGCGCGTCATGTTCCAGCCAGCTACTCCGGACCAGGCCGCCGAAATCCTCAAGGACTTTATCGACGTTGGCATCGAGGGCTTCACGTTCGGCAACCCCACGATGCGAACGCCCGAAGAATTCGAGCGCGCCAGGCGGCTGATCAAGGCGGTCAAGAACTCATAGCCGCGCTGGCCGGGGCCAGTGGCCATGCGCCCACCGAGCCCCACGCACAGGGCATGCTCGATGTGGGCGACGGCCAACAGGTTCATTGGCTGGTCAGTGGCAACCCGGAGGGGAAGCCCGCGGTCCTGCTGCACGGCGGCCCTGGCAGTGGCAGCTATCCAGGCCAGCGGCGCTGGTTCGATCCAACGGCGTACCGCATCATCCAGTTCGACCAGCGCGGCTGCGGTCGTAGCACCCCCTCGGTCAGCGATCCTCAGACCGATCTGTCGACCAACACGACCCACCACCTGATCGCTGACATGGAGCGCCTGCGCCAACACCTCGAGATCGATCGATGGCTTGTTTGCGGGGCGTCGTGGGGCGTCACGTTGGGCCTGGCCTATGCCGAGCGCCATCCGGAGCGGGTCACCGAGGCCGTCTTTGTCTCGGTCACCCTGACGCGGTCCATCGACGTCCATTGGCTCTATCACGAGGCCGGCCGGTTCTTCCCGACGGAGTGGGCGCGCTTCCGGGCCGGTGCCCCCGAAGCGGACCGTGACGGAGACCTGGTCGCTGCCTATAACCGGCTCCTCAACCAGCAGCCGGATGTCGCCGTGCGCGCGTTAGCCGCGAAGAACTGGTGTGACTGGGAGGACGCCGTCGTCTCCCTCGAGGAGGGGTGGAAACCGAACCCTCGCTACACGGACCCGGTTTTTCGCATGACCTTCGCCCGCCTCTGCGCTCATTACTTTAGTCATGCCGCGTGGCTCGAGAGCGGCGAATTGTTGTCCAAGGCAAAGCAGCTCGCCGACATCCCGAGCGTCCTCGTACACGGTCGCTTCGATATCGGAGGGCCGCCCGATGTGCCGTGGCTGCTGGCCCAAGCCTGGCCGGATGCGGAACTGCATCTTGTCCGCACCGGCCACGTGGGCGGCGATGAGATGTTGCGGCCGGTGATTGCCGCCACCGACCGCTTCGCGCTTCGCTGACGCTTCGCGACGTCACCAGGTCATGAAATGCCATCCGCCGTCGACGGCAAGGTTGATGCCGTTGACCGATCGATTCGTGAGCAGGAACAGGGCGGCGTCAAGGATGTCCGCCATTGTCGGTAGCCGGCCGGTTGGCGTCTTCGATCGATGTCCCTCGAGCACAGGAGCGGGCTTCGAGCTCCAGTATGGACTGTCGCCGACGATTCCTGGATGGATGGCATTGACCCGGACCGGCGCCAACTCCATGACCAGCGCGCGGACCAGCCCGGTAACGGCAGCGTTCACCGTTGTAACCATCGTCGATCCCGGATACGGCTTGTCCTTCGCGCCGCCACCGAACAGCAAAATCGAGCTGTCGTCCTTCAGGCGCGAGACCAGGGCGTGGATCACCTCCGTATAGCCGATCAATTTCAGCGTCACCAGCCGGAGGGCGCGCTCGGTATTGAAGTCGCGTACCTTGTTTTCGTCCCGTTCGATTGCGGCCAGTACCAGGTGATCAACCTTGCCAACACCGCCAAGCGCGCCGGTGATGGTTGAGGGTTCGGCAAGATCGAAGCCGATGCCGCGGGTTCGACCGCCGAGCTCACGGGCGACGCTCGCCGCGCGTTGTGCGTCGCGACCCGAGACGATGACCTCGGCGCCCTGTTGCGCGAAGTGACGAGCGATCTCTTTTCCGAGCCCAGACGTCCCACCCACGACCACGACGCAGCCCGGGTCGGCCATCAGACTTTCGGTGGGTCGAGGCGCGACTTCAGATAGTCCCAGTCGCGCGCAAAGCGATAGGAATGCCGGGCTGGTGGTTGCGGCGCCTGCGTTTCGAGCCAGCGAACCGGCGTGCTCCCCGGATTGGAGAAGCCGTGCACGCAGCCGACGCCGGCAAAGGCGACATCGCCAGCCTCCATCCGGTAGCCCTCGCCATCGAAGGTTGCGTCGACAGAACCCTCGACGATCAGGTACGTCTCCTCGAAGGGATGGTCATGCTGGCCGGCGACCCCATTGGGCTCGTACTGGACCATGAACATGGTCGACAGCTGAGCGCCGAGATCGCTGTCCACCATCATCTTCACTGTGATGCCGCTGTAGACCAGGAGCGCCGTCCGCATGCTCGCGGAGACAGCGAGCTGATCCTGGGTCTGCTTGCTGACCTCCATATTGGACGCCTCGATGTGGCCGAACGACCGGGTGCGCGGGTCGCGGACGTCGATGGGGACACCGGCCCCCTCCCTGACCCTCTCGGTAGTAGGGACGGATCCTTCTTTTGGAAAGTAGGTGTCGGAACCGAAGCGGGCCCGAGGCTGGGGGGCCATCATCTGCGCCCAGCGGGCGCCTTCCGGAAGGCTCCGCCAGGAATGGATGACGCCCACCGGAATGACGCCATAATCGCCGGCACGTAGGCGGAACGTTCCTTCGGTTGTCGTGATCTCGGCTTGACCCTCAAGCAGATAGACGCTCTCTTCGTAGGAATGGAGGTGAGCGGCGACCCAGCCGCCGGCCTCGAGAGTGCATATGGCAAAACCGGTATGGACCGCCGGGCCCTCCTCCCCCACAAGCGCCCAGCGCTTAAAACCCTTGCTCCGATCGACAAACGCAGGCGGGACGGCAAAGTTGGATTCACCGCCCCGCCGTACCAGGTGTCGACTGGTGGAGACCGCCGAACCGACGCTCATCCGACGGGTTGCAGCTTCTTCTTCGCCGCCTGGGCCATCAGGTAGTCGCGGCTCTTCTCGGCCAGCTCGCGCGCCCGCGCGTAGTTGGCGACGAGCTTGCCATCGCGCTTATGGACCTTGCCGGCGATGATGACCGTGTCGACGTTCGAGACATCGGCCGCGAGGACCACCGTGGCGACCGGGTCGATGACCGGCGCGGTACCGGGAGCCTTGCCATCGATCACGACCACGTCGGCCTGCTTGCCGGGGGCCAGCGATCCTGTTCGATGATCGAGACCCACAGTGTAGGCGCCATTGATGGTTGCCATCTCGAGCACGCCATGAGCGGTGAGCGTGTCCTCCGGAATTGTCGTATTCGCTTCCCAGGCCGCGGCATTGACGAGCACTCGTTCCGCGGCGAAGGCACTGCGCATGTTGGTGAACATGTCCCCTGGGGCGGTGGTGACCACATCGATGGAGAGACTCGGCCGCAGCCCGTGCCGAAGGGCCTTGCCGACGGGCGGCTGCCCATGGCCCATCTGCATCTCGATCTGCGAGGCGATCGAAATCTTGCCGCCCGTGTCCTTGACCAGGTGCCATTCCTCATCGCTGAAGTAGCAGCAGTGGATGTAAGTGGTGTCGGAGCCGAGCAGGTTGAGCCGCTGCAGCTGCTTGATCATGCCGAACCGCCCGGCCAGCCGGCCCATGGCGACGTGGACCGTAATCGGAAGGCCGAGCTCGCGCGCCATCTTCCACTCCTGCGTAACGACGTCGTCGACGCAGAAGCCTGGACCCCGGGTGGCCAGCTGCATTGTCAGCAAGCCATCTTTCGATGAGAAATATCGGTCGCGCACCCGGCGCACATCATCCTTGGGGATGACGATCTTGCTTTGATTCCAGTAGTCGTTCAGCGATAGGTTCGCGCTGCCGTAGGCATAGACGGCGCGAATGCCAGATTCCTGTAAGCCGCGCACCCCCGCGTCGGGGTGTTCCGGAGTGTTGTTGATGTGCGACCAATCGAGGAGCGTCGTGATGCCCGCGTTGATGCATTCCAGGGCGCCCGCGAGGTTGCTGGCGTAGACATCGTCAGGCCGATACAGCGGCGCGAAGGTGTCCAGGACCTCGACAAAATAATCATCGAGGGTGGCGTTCGGCGCGCAGCCTCGGATGGCACACTCCCACGTGTGTCGGTGCGTGTCGATGAATCCCGGGATGACGATGTCCCCGGTGACGTCCATGACCAGGGCATCCGCCTGGATGTTGGCGGCGATCTGCACGATCTTGTCGCCCTCGATCAGGATGTCGCCTTTCGGCAGGTTACCAACATCAGGATCCATCGAGACGACGGCACCGCCGCGTAGCAACAACCGGTCAGCCATGCTCGTTCCTCCTCTGGTCAGCGATCCGACGACAGACGAAACCTCTCAACCTGACGAACTACGGCGGCCGAGTCGAACCAGGCGTTCTCGCGCGCGATCAGGCCATGACGAAGATCGAAAACATGCAAGAGGCGAAAGCTGACCGGCGCGCCGCCACCCCTGACGCCTGCAAACTCCCCAACGACATGGCCGGTGAGGATCGACTCGTCGACGACGTGCTCGCCACACTGGAAGCGCTGGACACTGCGCAGATTCAGGTCCGGTATTGCTTCGAGGATACCGCCGTAGGCCTGGGCTACCGCCTGCTTGCCCTGGAAGGGAGAAGCGGGATGGGTCACGTCGTCCCAGACGATGTCCTCGGTATAGGTGGCCAGGGTCGCCTCCACGTCGTGCGCATTTTCTGCGGCGAAGTGCCGGTCGATGACACCGAGCCCGGCTTCGACGGCCATCCTGCCCAGCTTACCCTTCCTCCGTTCAGCTGACGTCGAGGCAACGATAGACCTGGTCGGGGGCAAGGTCAAGGATATTTGCTACCTTGGCCCGAGGAGGTGTCGAGCAATGGGCAGGACATTCGGCTTGATGGGCGTCGACTGGGAGCAGCGGGTCGACTTCGAACGGCTTCGGGTGGCGCGGCTGGATCGCATCAAGGGACTGCTCCGCGCGTCGGAGCTGGGATCACTAATGTGCTTCGATCCCAACAACATTCGCTACATCACGAGCACGCTGATCGGGACCTGGAGCAACGACAAGTTCGTGCGCTGGTCGCTGTTGATGCAGGACCACGAGCCGATCATGTGGGATTTCGGTTCTGCGGCCCGGCACCATCAGATCTATTGCCCATGGCTTGACACCCGGTCGCGGGCGGGCATCACCAATTTCCGCGGTGGAATCCGGCCGGAAGCGGGCCGGGCTGAAGATGTGGCGCACAAGATCAAAGTGGAGCTCGAGCAGGCTGGCCTGGGCAACGACCCGATCGGCCTCGACATCGTCGAGCCGCCCATCATGTTCGCCCTGCAAAAGGAAGGGCTCAACGTGATCGACGGGCAGCAGCTCATGCTGCAGGCCCGCATGATCAAGAGCGAGGACGAGCTGGTCCTGCTCGATACCGCCTGCATGATGGTGGACGCCGCCTACGAAGAGCTGTACAAAGTGATGGGGCCGGGCATGAAGGAGAACGAATGCGTCGGCCTCGTGGCCAAGACCCTTTATGACCTCGGTTCGGAACACGTCGAAGGAGTGAATGCCATCTCTGGTGAGCGGACCCATCCGCATCCGCACATCTACAGCGATCGCGTGATGCGACCGGGTGATCCGGTGTTCTTCGACATCCTGCACGCCTACAACGGGTACCGCACCTGCTACTACCGGACCTTTGCGATTGGAAGCGCCTCGAGGGCACTGGTCGACGCCTATGCTCGCTGCCGTTATTATCTCGACGATGCCATCAGCCGGGTGAAGCCCGGCGCCACGACGGCTGAGGTTGCTGAGGCATTTCCGCGGGCGCAAGAATTCGGCTTCCCCAACGAGGAGTCGGCGTTCGCCCTGCAGCTGGGGCACGGTGTCGGTCTCTCGATCTGGGAGAAACCGGTGATCAGCCGGCTGATCGAGCCCGAGCATGCCGATGTGATCGAGGAAGGCATGGTGTTTGCGCTCGAGACCTACTGGCCTGCGGCAGATGGCTATCAGGCCGCGCGCATCGAGGAGCAGTTGATCGTGAGGAAGACCGGTGCCGAAGTAATTACCCGGTTCCCTGCGGAGCAGTTACTGGTGGCGGGCCAGCGCTATCAGACGGTCGAAGGCGCGCTGCCCACGATGCGCGAGCGCCAGTCTAATCTGAACCGCCCGGATGGCCTTCTCAGAGAAGGCGTCAAGCCCAACGGTGCCGACCAACCGCGACCCAAATCGCCTGAACCGGCAGGTCGCCAGCATTCCACAGACCGTGCGGCGTCATCGAAGGAAAGGCAACCAAATCTCCGACGCCAGCCACGTAGTCGTCGAAGCTCACGGTAACGGGAATGTGGCGGAGGGAGAGGGATTCGAACCCCCGAAGGCTTGCACCTTAGTGGTTTTCAAGACCACCGCCATCGACCACTCGGCCATCCCTCCGGCGACCATCAATAATACGGCCGCCCTTACGCCGCTCGGTGATGCCTGGGGACAACGATCGACGAAGGCCGCTGAAGCCAGAAGGTGCCGCTCATGGCGATAAGCTGCTCCACTTGCGGGTCCAGACGCGGCTTACCGGACATGTCGTTCAGAATCTGGAGGATGCGACGCCCAAGCTCATCCTGCAGCAGCGCCCATTGTGCCCACATGTCTCTTGAGTCGGGCTCAATGCTAGCTTTGAACTGGAACTTGATCCAGGTCCCGTCCACTCCGTGCAGCGCGTGCTTGTGAAAGAACGGCGAAGGAACGAGGAAGACGGGATCGGTGAAGCCACGGGCCTTGACGTCGAAGTGCGCCAGGAAATAGAGCAGGCGCGGGTCGCTGATCAGCGGTGCCTTCATCCGGAAATCGATTTCCAACCTTCGCGACCGCCCGTGGAGACGCAGGCGTTTGGCGGTCTTGAGCTGGACGGCCAGACTCTCCCCGAAATGGCGCCGGATATGGATTTCGAAATCGCGGCGATCGTCGTCCGCCAGAGCACGGGTGGGGATGAGCCGCCCATTCGAAGTAAGCATGCAGATCTTTGCGAACTCCGCCTCGGTAATTACGCCTTGCTGGACGTTCGTGATGGCCATCTGCCATATGCAAACCGGCTGACGGCGGATTCCTTCCGCCCTTCTAACGGCTACTCGATATTCCGCTGACCGCGTAACCGCCGGCTCCTCGATGGCCGCCTGGCTGAATCAGCTCGGCTGACAGCGAGAGCTGGCGCCAGCCAGGGAAGGCTGCCAGGACCAGCAGAACGCCCCGCCACTCGCCAGAGTCCGGAATCAGCCAGCTGCTCCAGGCGAACGTGTCGTCGGCGGATCCAGTCATCCGGCCCCATCCGGCCGCCTCGAGCTGCCTGGCAAAGTACGCCTCTAACTCCATCGGCGCCATTTCGGTTTGCGCTCCAGCGTCCGATCTCCACCTGCCTCCTCCGCCGCCGGTGCCCTCCGGCCGGAGTCTCACTCCTGGCGGGGGCTTAAGACGCGGAAGGATGGATTCTTCGTGCTGCATGGCGCGGCCGATGTTCATGAGCGTCTCGGGCGCGTGGACGGGATCGTAGCGCACGCGAAGCTCTGAACCTCCCTCCTCGCGATCCGTGCCGTGGAGAAAAACCAGCGCCGACTTCGCCTTGTTGACGAGCAAGGTCATCTGGCCGAACCCGTGAACGTCTAA
>Ga0209057_1003163_pt1 | contig 12284 bp, 10 predicted proteins | sample GraSoiAngelo_146_FD_185903 | JGI IMG/M metagenome (GOLD analysis project Ga0209057, IMG submission 185903) | Grasslands soil microbial communities from the Angelo Coastal Reserve, California, USA - 14_1009_05_30cm (SPAdes) (version 2) | ecosystem: Environmental > Terrestrial > Soil > Grasslands ... | reverse complement strand
AGCGCGCGGGAAGCCGTTTCACAATGCCGCCGCTCTGCTTGAACGCGGCAAACCGATCCGCAAAGCGCACAAGTCGCTCTTACCTACTTACGATGTCTTCGATGAAGATCGTTATTTTGAACCGGCTGGCCGCGTCGAACCATTTGATGTGTGCGGCAAAAGAGTCGGCATAACGATTTGCGAAGATATTTGGACGGAACATTATCTACCTCGGCCGCTTTATGATGTGGAACCGGTGCGTGGTCTGATCGAGCAAGGCGCGGAGATCATCGTCAACTTAAGTGCGTCGCCGTTTACTTTGCACAAGCCGGCGATCCGCCGCGAAATGGTCGGCGCGCTTGCCCGCGCTTATCAGCGGCCGATTTGCTATTGCAACGCGGTCGGCGGCAACGATCAACTAGTCTTTGATGGAAATTCGATCGCGGTGAATGCGTCCGGCGAATTGATTGCGCAACTGGCGAGCTTCCAGGAAGAGGAGGCAATCATCGACACAGATGCAGCTGCCGTAATTGAATTTCGCGAAGGGAAAGCGGCTGAAGAGCTCTTTGCGGCGCTGTCGTTAGGCCTGCGCGATTATTTGCGCAAGTGCAACTTCAAATCCGCCGTGCTCGGGTTGAGCGGCGGGGTAGACTCCGCAGTGGTCGCGGTGATCGCAGTGGACGCCCTCGGAGTGGAGAACGTGATCGGTGTTTCGATGCCGAGCCCGTATTCCTCGCGTGGCAGTGTTGACGACGCGCTCGCACTCGCGCGCAATCTTGGGATCAAATGTCTCGAGATTCCAATCACAAATGCATTCACAGCTTTCAAGTCCGAGTTCGCAGAAATTTTCAAGGAACTTCCTGAAAACGAAACTGAGGAAAACATGCAGCCGCGCCTGCGCGCGATGACGCTAATGGCGCTTTCAAACAAGTTTGGTCATCTGTTGCTCACCACTGGAAACAAAAGCGAACTCGCCGTCGGTTATTGCACAATGTACGGCGACATGGCGGGCGGGCTCGCGGTGATCAGCGATGTGCCGAAAACCATGGTTTACGAGCTGGCGCGCTGGATCAATTCCGATTATTCATCGCGACGAGGCGCCAAGCGCGACATCATTCCAAGATCGACAATCGAAAAGGCGCCAAGCGCGGAGCTAAAGCCGAATCAAAAAGACCAGGACACGCTTCCGTCCTATGAAATTCTCGATGAAATCTTGCGTCTCTATGTGGAAGAGAATCTCAGTGCGCGCGACATTGTCACCCATGGATTTGACGAAAAGACGGTGCGCTGGGTCCAGCGACGCGTCGATCTAAACGAGTACAAAAGGGAGCAGGCCGCGCCTGGACTGAAAGTGACAAGCCGCGCGTTCGGCGTCGGCCGTCGGATGCCGATCGCGCAAAAATATGTCGATTCGAATTAAGAGTTTGCACCGTGCACTTCATCCCTGCCAAAGGCTCGAAACTGTTCCGCAGCCGTTTTATTTGATTGAAGTTCCGCTCTTTCTCAGGTTATACAGGAGGAGGTAGCTATGTTCACCAGAGATCTGAGTGCGAACGTCCCGTTATACGGGCAGGAGCAATGCATTTGGTGTGGAGCGGCCAGCGGCCAAATGGCTCGCAACGGCTATCCGAACCCTGCGGATCGTCTCTTCTATGCACAGGTGGATGTGTGGAATACGATTCAGGTCCATAACAGCACGAGCCCGGCGGACAGCGGATGGGCAACGGACCCGCACGGCCTGACCGGATGTCTTCAGGCATTAAACAATCCCGCTGGAGTTCATTGGGTGGAGTTTGCTAACTCGAACCGGGATACAGTGCTTTTCGACATCCTCTTTTGGATGAACGTGCGGCAATACCCAAGCCCGGTCCTGATCAACCAAGGTGGCCATTGGGTAGACATTGTCGGATATGTGACAGATGTCGAACCAGTGGGGGGAAGCAGTCCTGTGCTGCAAACAATCTCGGTTCACGACCCGGAACCTCATAACGTTGGCACGAGCAGCACGTTTTCGGCAGCACAGTGGTTCGGCGGACCATGGAACGGGGCGGTCATCTATACAGGCACATGGCTCAACCAATATGTTGCCGTGATTGAACCGCCACTGCCAAAAGGTAAAGTTCATGTGAAACAGGTGAAACGAACCGGAAAGAAGTTGCTCTCCCCTAAACGAGCAGCGGAGTTTGCCAAAAGATGGATCAGGGAGTTCGCATTAGAGCACCAGCCTAAGTATGCGATCCTCCATCGCGAAGACGTGCTTCCTTTAGACCCTATGCTTGTCCGGGAGGGCATTGGGCGCAGCGGCGCCAAGAACGTTCCACATTACTACATCGTGCCTTTCGGGTTCCGTCACGAGTTTGCCGAGCGCGGGTCGCGGCTTGCGCGCGCGTGTGTGCTCGTGAATGCCTTCACCGGAGCGTTCGAAGAAGTGACCACCTTCGGCAAGCCCATCCGCTACCTCCCTAAGGAAGAGGCGCTGGCGATAGTCGCATCGGCGATGCAACGCGATACCAAAGAGTTGAAGAACACCGAGGCGACGCTGACGTTTCAGCCCGGCGACATCACCCACATACGCACGTATCCATTCTGGCAGGTGACAGTGGGAAAGAGAAAGGTTTATGTGGATCAGCTAGGCAAACTCTATGGCAAGTTTTTGCCGAGCATTCCCGGCGATTAAGACGTATTCGCCGCTTACCTGATGCTCTTGCTGGCGTTGCTCGGGTCACGCTCTTCGCAGATCTCTCATCCGACGCCAGATCAAGTTCTTCGTGCTGGTGATGGCAGTATTACCCTTTTGCCCGAAGCATCCGCCTCACCGGTGCCGTGAAGGCTACCAATTACGCTCAATGGAGCCTTTCTAAGTAGAATCAGTACATTCAAGCATAGCGCGCAACCCACTGGGCAAAGCTTGGCGACCTAACGACCTCGCGTGAAGGGGAGCGCCGATTAAGGCGCGTCCCACTCCACGCGATTGTTAGACTGGCGCCGCAGACCCCGCTAAGGAACAAGGGCCTGTGGCTCGCCGTAGATAAAATCATCCATGACGACGACATCCAGGTTGGGTACTTTCAAGATCCGATTGCCGGAGGTAATTCGGACCAAAAAGACGCTAGCTGTGTCAAACCCGACTCCGAGGAACGAAAGGCCCGCGCGCGGTGTAGGTTGAGGCAATACGTTACGGCTGAACAGCAGGTTACCGCCAACATCGAAGTATTCGATCTTCGTGCTATTGCCAAGATTCACGTCGGTGAATACGACACCGAATCCTTTGACCGTTGCCGATTGTGTAGAATTGACTCCAGGTGTTCCGCTAGGCACAAAGAAAAGGTTTTCCGTGATGGTGCTATTCAAGGCGGTGAAGAGCTTCTGCGGACTGAACGTGCTAAAGAGCGCGGGATAGACAGGGTTGATATTTCCAAACCTGACCGGAGTGAATGTTGGGTTTACAAGGTTGGCGCTCACCTCAAACCCTGTTCCTGGAGTGAAGAATACGATCCCGCGCGGCGAGTTTTTGTTGAAGAAATTCGCCGGCAACAGGTGCGGTGCGGAGAAAGCGTCTGGAACCCCGTCCCAGTTGATCTCACGGTGGCCGGTGGCAGATGGGGGACCTGCTATGTTGTTGGGGTTTCCCAAAAAATTCCTGAAGGCGTCTACCGCGGTCTGGATATCTGCTGGGGCGGCACCGGACGCTTCGAACACCTGCGGAGGAGCTGAAGCAGCCACTGGGTTGAGAATGAGTGTTAAGCCAAGTGTGGCGATCGCCAGCGAGAGCGAATGTCTTTTCAAGATATTTATGGATTGCATAGGTTTAATTAAGATTGAGGGTTGAGTTGTTGTTGTTCGCTGATGAGATGAACCAGAATCCTTTTTGTTCCCGACAGCGAAACGATCTGAGACCCGATCACTGGTGGATCAACAATGTCGTTACTATTTCTTCTTTCGCTGCGGGAACAAACGTCCCCCTGAGGACTCTTATCTAGATGGGTTGATGGCGATATGTCCGTCGACCCGGAGTTTGAAACGTTAGTGAAACTTTACTATCAAGACCTTTACCGATTCGGCTTCAGTCTCACCCGAAATGAGGCTGATGCTTGTGACCTTACCCAGGAAACTTTCTACATCTGGGCGAACAAAGGACATCAGCTCAAAGATCTAGGGAAGGTGAAAGGCTGGCTCTTCACTACATTGCATCGGGAATTCCTCCAGATGTCCCGGCGTCAGGAGCGCTTCACCGATGAACCTATCAGCGACGTCGTGCAGGATTTTCCTCAGGTATCTGCCGACGTCGTCAACCGGATAGACGCGCAAACGATGCTCAAAGTTCTCGGCCAAATTGACGAAGGTTATCGCGCTCCGCTCGTCCTATATTACAGCGAAGATTTATCTTACAAGGAGATTGCTGACGTGTTAGAAATTCCGCTCGGTACCGTGCAGTCGCGAATTGCACGCGGCAAAATGCATCTTTTTCAGCTCTTAACCGAAACCAACCATTCATCCTGCCAAAGCAAATGAATACGAGTGAAGCCAAAGAGAGGCTGGTGCTTTATCGCGGGTCAATTGATGACGCCGATCCACAATTTGAAGAAGCGCTGGCGCATGCTCGCCGCGATCCGGAACTTGCGGAATGGGTACGCGAGCAACGCAAATCTTACGACACCATCCGATCGAAACTTCGTGAAATTGAGCCGCCAAGCGATCTCGCTGAGAAGATCATCCGCAAACGGCCGATTCCATTTCGTCGAGGCTGGACCCAAATATTGAAGCTTGCCGCAGCGATAATTATCTCGGCCAGCATAACTGCGGTTTCACTCAAACTGTGGCAGCGCGAAAGTCACCGGCTTGTCCAAGGGAAGGAGATTGTCGTGAAGGGCGAGGTGCTCGATATGACTTGTTACATTGCCTACAACATGAGCGGGCCGGAGCACGCTGGGTGTGCTAGAGACTGCATCAAGCGGGGATTGCCAGTCGGCATCAAGGCTACTGATGGGAAGGTCTATCTTTTGGTTGGGACTAATTGGAGGCGCCGCGAGTCCCTGAATAGTCAGCTGGCAGAATATGCGGCTAAGACTGTTACAATCAGAGGAAAGGAAACAATGCGCGACGGGTTCGCGCAACTCCAGGTCGAAGAGATTCGAAAATCCTGACGGCGATTAGAGTCGAGCGATTCAAATAAACTGCACCGTGCAGGAATCGAACCTGCAACCCAGTGATTAAGAGTCACTTGCTCTGCCAATTGAGCTAACGGTGCCTAGTAGTCTTGAATTTTCGAATCTCGAATTTCGAAAGTTTAAGAGTCTTGGCAATGCGAAAAATTACGCCTGCGTATGGCGCGCGTAGTGTCTCTCCACCCCTTTTGGGAGCAAGCGTTTGCGACCGCGTTGCCGCCGGCGGGCCAGCGTGGCACGACCGGCTTTTGTCTTCATCCGCGCCCGAAATCCGTGCTGGCGTTTGCGCGTTCGCTTTGATGGTTGGTAAGTCCGTTTCATAAAACCGAAAAATAATTTCGGCGCGTTTTGAGAGCGATTACAGTAGGAATGGGCGCGGCATTGTCAATCGGGGCACGGCGATGTGAATGTCGATCCCATCATTCCAAGATTGCCAGCACCTCCAATTTTTGGAATAATCAACGCCAACCGTGAGCGCAAATGTTGTAATCGAACCGGCAACAGAGGCCGACTTGGACGAATTGTCGGAGATGCTCGGCGAACTGTTTGCCCAGGAAAGCGATTTTCGCCCGGACAAAGAGAAACAGCTTCGCGGTCTGCGCTTGATTTTCGAACAACCAAGCCGTGGCCGTGTTTTTGTGCTGCGACGTGACGGGGTCATCGTGGGCATGATTAATTTGCTCTTTACGATCAGCACAGCTGAAGGCGGGTTTGTCATCCTACTTGAGGACCTGGTGATCCACAAAGAGTACCAGGGTCATGGCTACGGTTCAAAACTTCTCGAACACGCGATCAATTTCGCGCGCCAGAAAAATTTCCTTCGTATTACTTTGTTGACTGATCGGCCGGAGAACCTGGCGCAAGAATTTTTCCGGCGGCACGGCTTCCACGAGTCTTCCATGATACCGATGCGATTACTGATTACACCTGAAGGCGAACAGCCACAGTCATGACAAGGCGCGTCAATCTCGGGTGCAGTGGCAGCTAGCGCTGGCTGCGATGATCCATGTTTTGCAGGCGACACGCCTGCCTCTACAGTTTTTGCTTGTCGATCCAGGCGCTCAGTTGATTTGCGAGTCGTTTTTTGAATTCCGACCGGAACTGAATTTCATCGACAGCTTTTGCCACGTCGGTCGCACTCTCAGCAGGCAAATTGAGTTTTGCGTAAACCTTTAATTCGTCGGCGCGGGAATCGTCCGAGAAGAAGGTGAACAGACTAGGCGCGTACCGGTTTGCCCCGAGCGCGTCGGTCTTCGCGAGCAGCGCTTTCATGTTCGCTTTAGCAAAATCCCACGCAATCTCCGGATGGTCGCTTTCACGAGCTACTTTCGAAACAAGAAATACCGCGCGGCTTGTTGGCAGCTCATCGGTGAGCGCAATTGGTAGTGTTTTCTTCACCAGGGTGGAATCGATCGCGCCGGCCAACGCGTCGTAGTAATTTTGTTTTTCCTCGGTGCTCGTCGTCTTCAGACCGAGCTCGTGAAGCTGGTTCCAAGTTGCTTCGTCGGCGTAACCGCCGACGACCGCAAGAATTGGCGGACGAAGATCGGGTTGGAGCGATTGTGGGTTTGAAAGATATTTCTTAAACCGCTCACGACAACTCGCGACGATTTCTTGATCGTTCAAATCTCCCAGCGCGTTGATTAAACTCGCCCGCAAGTTTCCGGCAGTAGCTGGCTCACCGTCTTTGAGATCCCAGCCCAGCGCGTCAAAGGTCGGCCGCAAGATCGATCGCGCGTAGGCTTGAAATTTTTCCCGTTCCGGGCGGCCAATGAGCAACCGGTTAATAAAATCCAAGACATTGATGATCTGTTCACGCTCGGCGAGCTCGGTCGACGAAGGTAATTTATCGACCAGTCCGAAGTAGCCTGAGACAGACGCGCGGTTGGCTTGGACGAGCGCCCATGCGTCGCTCAGGAGATTGACGCGATCTTCAACGCCCATCTGAGGCAGTGTTCGCAGCAATGAGTTCCAGGATGGCTCGTCATATTCGACACGATAATTTCCTGCGCCTTTTACATTCAATTTGAGCGCGCGATCGGCTGGAATATTCTGCAGGCGCTCGCTTTTTCCGGTCATCAGTAAGCTGGCAGGAGCTTCCCCGATGATCGAATAAGTTAACGGAACTTTCCATTCGAGGGGTGGCGCATTTCTGAAATTGATCGTGAAGCGTTCTTGCGTGAGCGAGACCTTGCCGCCTTCGCCTCGCGTGACTTTCACCATGGGAAATCCCGGTTGCTCGGTCCAACCTGCTGCTATTTCAGCGATCGGTTGACCCGACGATTCTGAAAGTGCGTTCCAAAGATCCGCGGTGGTGGAGTTCGAATATTTATGCGCGGCGACATATCGACGAATGCCCTCGCGAAAAACATCTTCGCCGACAAAACTCTCGAGCATCCGAAGAAATGACTGGCCCTTTTTGTAGGTGATGTCGTCGAAAGCACTATTGGCTTCGGCTTCGGTCGCGACTGGCTGCTGAATCGGATGCGTTGTCGATCTTGCGTCGCCTTCCATCGCTTGCTCCTTGGCGATACCGACGCGCCGTGTGGGATCGCGCGGTAAATTCCTTCGCAGCCAAACTTCCCATTGCGGATTGAAATGCGCCGTGCATTTCGTGCCCATCCAGGAAGCGAATCCTTCGTTGAGCCAGAGATTGTCCCACCAAGCCATGGTCACGAGATCACCAAACCACTGATGCGCGACCTCGTGTGCAAGCACTTCATAGATATCTTGCTTGGTCTCGGCAGAAGAGTTTTTCGGGTCAAACAAAAGCGCGGATTCGTAATAAGTAATGCCGCCCCAGTTTTCCATGGCGCCGCCGAACCCACCGGGCAGAGCGATTTGATCCAGCTTCGGGAGCGGATAAGGCGCACCGAAATAATCATTGTAGTATTTCAGAATCTGCGCCGTGGCTTCGAGTGCGTAGCGGCCCAGCTCGGCTTTGCCTTTTGTTGTGATCACGCGGATCTGCGTGGGTCCACTTCGCGATTCGATGAGATCTAGTTCGCCTGCGACGAAAACATTGAGATAACTCGACATCGACGGAGTTGCGGCAAAGCGTATCTCCTTTCCCTCCGCGATTTTTTCCTCGCTCTCAATCGGCATGTTCGACACGGCAAGCCAGTTTTCCGGCACTACTGCCGTCAGTTGAAAGCGCGCGCGAAAACTGGGCTCGTCCCAACATGGAAAGAGACGCCGTGCGTCGGTGGCTTCGAACTGCGTGCCGAGAGCAATCTTTTTCGCGCCTGTGCCCTGTTCCTGATATCGCATGTAAAAAAGTCCCTGGCCTTGCTGATTGATCTTGCCTGAAAAGGTAAGCGCGAGCGTGTGGTCGCCGGCAGAAAGTTCCGAGGGCAGCTCGAGCGTGAGTAGCTCGGCTTTCTCGTCGATCTTGATTGCAGACTGCGGCAACGCCTTGCCATCAACAGATGCGCGTGTGATTGCGAGTTCGAGCGCGTTCAAGACAAGCTGATGAACTGAGCTGTGCACGCTCAGCTTCACCGTTTCCGTTCCAGTGAACATCAACTTGTCGATGTCGGGAACGATCCGAATGGAATATTCCGTCGGGACGACCTCTTTCGGCAGCTTTCCCGGTGTTCTTGCAAACTCGAAAGGTTTTTCTGCATGGATGGTAGAGCGGAGCATGATAAAAAATAGACTAGCGAAAAAAAGAAGCGGGGCGCGCATTTCCCGCACTAAACAACCCGTGCCGAAGAATTGCATCTGCAAAGGTGGATCGGCCTGTCCGCCGACGATGCTAGTTAATGCGGCTTTCGCCACGATTAGGATTATTTAGCACCGAGCGTGAAACGCTCAATCCACCGCATTCACTCCACAACGAGCACCAACAGCAGTTGTCCACTCCCAACCTGCGGCCCTTTGATCACGAGCGGACTCCGCTTGCTCAACTTGGCGTCTGTTTCGAGCAAAAGCTCTTTCTCCTTGTACAATTTCAGGTTCAAAACATAACCAGCTTCGCTTTCGCCTCGTGCATCGACACGTAGCCCAAAAAATTTGCTGGTTGCGAGCCAGTCTTCCTGACCGGTTTTGAGTGTCTTGCTCGACTGGCCGATAACCTGAAACTGGTTATAACCGAAAAGGTCCTTCAGAAGCCGCTCGATCCGAGTCAATTCCGGCGGGATCGATTCCGGTTGCGCAACATTTTCCGCGATGACGAGTCCACTCCAAACGGTTTCGGCCGCATGTAATCCCGGCGCTGCGCTGATGATCAGCGCGATAAAAGCGGTCACGAACGGGAGCGAGCGGACCATGAGCCGTTATTTGGCTGCGTAATCCGCTGGCAGCGACTGTAATCCCTCAGTCCAGAGCACCGTTACCCGGTCCCCTTTTGCCTCGAACATCGAAATGGTCGCATTTGGGCTTACAACCGGATCAACGCGCGCGTTTAGAATCTGCGAGAGGTATTGCGACTGCTCGGCTGGATTCTTCTCCCGCATAACGAAAACGGCGAAAACGAAAAAGAGTGCGAGCGAAGCCGTTCCGGTCCAAAACAGCCGACGAACTGTCCACCAGGTGGGCACCTCGGCAGCCTGCTCCCGAAACGGCTCGACATTTTCGCGCGCGATTCTCTCGCGGAGCTGATGGCTGAAGAACTCTTCATTTGCTATCACGTGCGTGCCGAGTTCGCGTTTCAAAAGAGCGCCGAGCTTTTTCGCATCTCGCTTTTCCAATTTAGCTGCAGCTTTGTCGGGGAGCGAAGCCTCGAACTCGATCAACTCTTTTCCAGTGAGCTGACCGTCGAGCCAGGCCGTCCATTTTTCTTCAAATGTTTTCATAAACGTCCCTCAATAAATTTTGCAATTTCTTGCGCGCATAAAACAAGCGCGACATCACCGTGCCAATCGAACAGCCAAGCGTTTCGGCAATCTCGTGATATTGCATCTCCTCAATCTCCTTCATTAAGATCACAGCGCGATGGTCGGGCGAGAGTTGCGCGATGGCGTTGTCAATGCGCGTCCGGGTTTCGGACCGCTCCATTATCTCGTAGGGCAACGCGCCCGCTTTCGGCGCTGTTTTGGATGCGGGATCGATTTGTTTCGCCTGAATCGCATCGTCAAATTCTGCGCCCACCCCTTTCACCTGTTTTTTCCGCAGCCAATCGATCGTCACGTTCATCACAATCCGATAGATCCACGTATAAAAGGAAGAGCGCCCGCGAAAGCGTTTAATCGACTTCCACGCTTTTACGAAGCTATCCTGAGCCAGATCCCAGGCGTCCTGCTCATTATGGACCATGTTGTAAATCATGCCGAATATCCTTGTTCGGTAGCGAGTTACTAGCTCGTCGAATGCCTCGGGGTCACCGGCCTGGCAACGCTTCACCAAGTCCATTTCCGACACATCGGCCTGAGCCAGAGTCGCTTCCGTTTGCATAATTGGACGGAACTAGCCGCCTTTCATTCAACAGCTTTAGCGGCTGCCGAATCGCCGTCGCCACTCGCCACGGTATTCCCCCATTAGGGTGATGATTCCGTCACGTACTTGGAAGAGCCGCTGCTGCAGCACCGAATGCTGCGCAGGGGTAATCAACTTCTCAGCCAAAAGTTGCCTTGCCGAGTCCATTGAAATCGTGATCGCCTTCAGCGCGCGCTTCAAATACGCAATGGTCATCCCGATTTCATCGACATCATCATCGCTCAAGGCCGCGGCCAGTTTTGCGCTCGCCAGAGCCGAGTGGGTTGCCAGTTTCACCGCCGCCGGTTCGTTTTGTAGCGAAGGATCTTCATCGAAGAGTTGATCGATCCAAACCGTCAGTGCGAACGCGGCGCGATAGAGATTATGATCTTCGAATGTGTCGAATGACGGCGCCCGATCTGTGCCGGGAGGGCTCTCTTCCGTGAGCTCCTCATCCCACAACGCATCGCCTTCCGTGCTCCAATCTCTCTCGTCCAGTAATTGCGTCCAACCCATTTCCCGGGCGATGATCTGATCGCGTTGCGGATCGTCGAGATATTTTTCCAGTAACTGCATGTACTGCTCGGTCTTGTGGTCCTGTTGCTGGAGAAAACGCTCCCAGTCGTATTCGTCCCACATGGGTTCGGACTCGCCCTCGTAACCGGCCATACTCGACTAAAGGTCAGCTTCCGCTTCCGCGCAAAAGATTTCAAATCGTGACACGGACATCCTGCCTGTTTTTTCGTCGCCTGGAAGGCGATGCCACGTCTTCGCGCTTGGTTTGCAATCGCAATTGTCCGCAGGCCGCATTGATGTCGTGGCCCTTTTCGCGGCGCAACGTCGCCGCGACTCTCTGCTCGCGTAAGATCGACAAGAAGTTTTCCTGTCGATTCCGCGACGGCCGCGACCATTCCAGACCCTCAACCGTATTGTATGGAATCAAGTTTACTTTTGCCGAGAGTCGATGTGCATGTTTTGCCAGAATATGCGCTTGCTCGTCAGAGTCGTTTACGCCCGCGATCAAAATATATTCGAACGTGAGCCGCTGTTTCTTGCGGGCGACGTAGTAATCGCAAGCTGAAAGCAATGTCTCGGCGTTGTAACGCCGATTGATCGGCATGATTTGATTGCGCACTTCATCAGTTGCTCCGTGCAAGGAAACCGCGAGACGGATTTGAAGTGGCTCATCGGCCAGTTTACGAATTTGCGGGGCCAGACCACTGGTCGAAACGGTGATGTGCCGCGCGCCGATACCGAGACCCCATGGCGCGTTGATGATTCGAATTGCGCGCATCACGTTCTGCAAGTTTGCGAGGGGTTCGCCCATTCCCATGAAGACAATGTTGTCGATCTTCTCGCCGCTTTCCCGTTCCGCCGTGATAATTTGATCGACAATTTCGTTCTCCCTCAAATTGCGCGAGAATCCTTCCAGACCGCTCGCGCAAAATTTGCATCCGTAAGCGCAACCCACTTGGGTCGAAATGCAGATTGTCCTGCGGTCCGATTTTTGTCCGTACAATGCTGGCGAGGCTGGGATCAAGACGGATTCGATCAGGTTTCCATCACCTAAACGAAAAAGAAATTTTCGCGTCGTATCTCGCGAACCGAGAACACGAACGACTTCCAAGGGGTCGAAACCAAAGAGATTTGCCAACCACCCGCGCAGTTCGTGCGGGAGATCGGTCATCTCCTCAAATGATTCGACTCGTTTTTTGTAAAGCCAAT
>Ga0209057_1003158_pt1 | contig 12293 bp, 9 predicted proteins | sample GraSoiAngelo_146_FD_185903 | JGI IMG/M metagenome (GOLD analysis project Ga0209057, IMG submission 185903) | Grasslands soil microbial communities from the Angelo Coastal Reserve, California, USA - 14_1009_05_30cm (SPAdes) (version 2) | ecosystem: Environmental > Terrestrial > Soil > Grasslands ... | reverse complement strand
TCGCGAGAACGAGCCGGCGCCTGCTCATCGGAACGGTCATGCGGGTGGACCTTAGTCGGCGTGTCTTCCCGCCAACGGGATCAGAACCGTAAGTGGAGTTGAGTCGAGCCCCGGCCGAAACCGTCGCCGCACAGACGGCGAGACATGCGAATCATTCGGTAGAATGACCGGACATCCCGCGCACGGCGGGCGCCCACCGCGCGACAGACGGGAGGCCCAGAAGGCCGAAGGGAGCGGAGTCCATGGCGAAGAAGCACGGCAAGCGCTACAACGCGCTCGCCGAGAAGATCGAGCGCGGCCGCGAGTATCCCCCGAGCGAAGCAGCCAAGCTCGTGAAGGACACCAGCCAGGCGAAGTTCGACACCACCGTAGAGCTGCATCTCCGCATGGGGGTCGACCCCAAGCACGCCGACCAGATGGTCCGCGGGGCCGCCGTCCTGCCGAACGGGACCGGTAAGAAGGTCCGGGTCATTGCCTTCGCGCAGGGGGACAAGGCCCGCGACGCGCAGGCGGCCGGCGCCGACGCCGTTGGAGCGGAGGATCTCGCGAAGCGCATCGAGGGAGGCTGGCTCGACTTCGACGTGGCTATTGCGACCCCCGATCTCATGGGTCAGGTGGGCCGCCTCGGTCGCGTCCTTGGTCCGCGCGGTTTGATGCCGAACCCCAAGTCAGGCACCGTGACGTTCGACGTGGCCAAGGCCGTCCGCGACGCGAAAGGCGGCCGCGTCGAGTTCCGGACCGACAAGACGGGCGTGATCCACACGGTCGTCGGGAAGTCGTCGTTCACCGAGGAGCAGATCCTCGGCAACCTCGCGACGCTCATGGACGCGGTGAACCGCGCCCGGCCCGTGGGCGTGAAAGGCACCTACATCCGCGCCGCGCACCTTACGAGCACGCAGGGCCCGAGCGTCAAGCTCGAGCTCGGCGCCACAAATGAGCTGGCGGGTCAAGCGCGCACCTAGCTAAACTGGAAAGACAACTTCATAGCCAAAGAAGCCGGTTCCCCTTTCGGGATTAAGTCGGGGCGTCAGCCCCGAGCCTGCGGAGGCAAGCCAAGCGGCCGTGCCGCCTGACGCCTTCGCGTCCCTTTAGAAGGATCGGAGGCGTTTTCTATTAAAGGAGGGCAGCTGCTTGGCGAAGATCAAGACCGGCCCCAAGGTCAAGCGCAAGGGTGGGGGAGTCGCCGCTAAAGCGAAGAAGGTGGAAAGTCTCGCAGGCGAGCTCAGCGGGACCGTTTCGCTCGTGGTCACGGAGTACCGCGGGCTGAAAGTGACCGAGCTCCAGGAGCTTCGACGCCGTCTACGCCCGCGGGGCATCGAGTACCACGTCGTGAAGAACAGCCTGTTCGCGCGCGCCGCGGAGCAATCCGGGAAGAGCGAGCTGCGCTCGATGCTCGCCGGGCCGACCGCGGTCGCGATCGGCGAAGGCGACGAGGTCGAGCTCGCGAAGAGCCTCGTCGACGAGGCCCGCGTGCTCAAGGCGCTGAAGATCCTCGGCGCGCTCATCGGCGGTCGCGCGATGAGCGCTGACGATGTGACGTCGCTCGCGCGTCTTCCCGCCCGCCCGCAGCTGCAAGCCACGTTCGTCGGGACGTTGCAGGCACCGCTCGCTCAGGTCGTCAGAGTGCTCACAGCGGCTCAAGGAAATCTCGTCCGCGTGCTTCAGGCGCGCGGCTCGCAATAAGAAGGAGAGAAAGATGGCAACGGCAATCAAAGAGAGTTCAGAAAATCCCAAATTCGAGAAGCTCGCGGGAGAGCTTGAAGCCTGGTCGATCCTCGAGATCGCCCAGTTCGGCAAGTACTTGCAGGACCGCTGGGGCGTGTCCGCCGCGCCGGTCGCGGTCGCGGCAGCGGGTGGTGGTGGCGGCGGAGCCGCGCCAGCCGAGGTCGAGGAGAAGACCGAGTTCACCGTGGTCCTGAAGGAAGCCGGCGCGTCGAAGATCAACGTGATCAAGACGGTCCGGGAGCTCACCGGTCTCGGTCTGAAAGAGGCCAAGGATCTGGTCGACGGCGCTCCGAAGCCGGTCAAGGAGAACATCGGCAAGGACGAGGCCGCCGCCGTGAAGAAGAAGCTCGAGGACGCCGGGGCAACCGTCGAAATGAAGTGAGTTTCGGCCCTTTTGGGCCGAAACTTTGAGATTCGGTCCGAGCGCTCTGCAGCCAATTCTGGCAGCGGAACACGGGCCGATAGAGTTCTCGCCGCGAGAGCGCCCTGATCGGCGGGCTCGCGAAAGGTGCCGGACCGGGGCCCCAGGGGAGGGGTCCCGGTTTGGTTTTTCAGGCGATAAGCGACCAGCCCAGCGCGTCGTGCGCCGCCAAATATTCCTCGGCCTTCGTCGATCCCAGAATGAGCGCGGTCTTCGCGAAGATCTCGGCATCGGCCCCGCTCCGCGCGATGACCGACGCCTCCACGAGGTCGCTCCGCGATGGGAGTCCGGTGCGCGGGTCGATCAGGTGATGAAGATCGGGTCCCCAGGTCCGTTTCCGCGTTCCGCTGGTCGCGGCTCCCATATCCAGCAGCAAAACGGTCTTCCCTCCCATGCCCACGGGCCAGCCCTCGCCGGTCTCGCCATCACCCCGTGCGAAAAGATCTCCGCAGAGATTGACCAGCGAGTTCGGGCCGAGCTCGGCCGCGAGGCGGTCGGCGAGCCAACCCTTTGCGATCCCGCCGAGATCGATCGAAGCGCCCAGTCGGAGACGCGCGGAACCCGATCGCACCTCGAGGACCTCGGGCAACGCCGGCGGCACGACCGAAGCGGTGACCGCGGTCGGGCCCTCTGAGAACGTGCGCGTGTAGCCCGCCGCGAGCAGCGCCGGCAGGACGGCTGCGTTGACGAGACCGCCGGAGAGCTCGTGCGCACGAAGGCACTCGCGAAGAAGCGATTCGAGGAGCGGGCTCACGCCGACCCATGCTCCGGCCGATGCGTTGAATCGCGAGAGCTCTGAGGTGGGAGAGAAGCGAGTGAGGCGGTCGTGCATCTCGTGAACCCAGGCCTCGCCGTCGGCCAAGCGCGCGGGCCGGAGCCCGTAGGCGTAGATCTCGCACTCGCCGCCTAGGGCCTCGAAGAGCCGCCGCTCGAGCGCCATCAAAGCGACGATACGAGCGGGGTCCCGGCGATCGAACGGGTAGAGTTGGCGGCCTGCGGCGAAAGCTGAGCGCGGTCGTCCTTCTCGGCGCGGCCGTCTTCGCGTACGCCGCGCTCGCGGACGGCGCCACCCGAGACCTCCGCGAGGTTCAGCAGATTCGTCAGCGCCTCGATCAAGTCGGGCCGGCCGGTCCGCACGGGCCGCCTCGGTTGGTGCCACCGCGGGCGCCCGGACCGGCGGTACCTGCCTAGGCGGCATTCCGAGCGGGCGGTGAAAACTGACCCCTTGACACCGAATGGCTGCTTGTCGAGAGTGAGCGGTTCCCGCTTATTGACCTAGCCCCGGGGTCGGGAATACGATATTGGCCTTGCCACAGGTACAGCCCCCGCCGTCTATCCACCTGTCCAGCCATCAGCCCTGAGGAGGGTCCGCCCATGTCCGTCACCCTCGACCGGGTGCCCGCATCCGTTCGCGCCCGTCGCAACTTCGCGTCGCTGCCCGAGGTCTTGCCGCTCCCGAACCTGATCCAGACGCAGATCGAGTCCTTCAAGTGGTTCTGTGACGAGGGCCTCGGCGAGCTCTTCGCCGAGATTTCACCGATCCAGGACTTCACTGGAAAGAACCTCGACCTGAAATTCATCTCGAGCGAGTTCCGGGAGCCGAAGTACTCCGAGGAGGAGTGCCGGACGAAGGACCTCACGTTCTCCAAGCCGCTCTGGGCTCGCGTCGAGCTCGTGAACAAGGAGACCGGCGAGGTCACCGAGCAGGACGTGTTCCTCGGCGACTTCCCCTGGATGACCGACAAGGGCACCTTCGTGATCAACGGCGCCGAGCGCGTCGTGGTCTCGCAGCTCGTGCGGTCGCCGGGCGTCTACTTCACGGCGGTCGATGACCCCACGACCGGCCGCCGGCTCTTCTACGGAAAGCTCATCCCGAACCGCGGCGCGTGGCTCGAGTTCGAGACATCGAACAAAGACGTCATCTCGGTGAAGGTCGACCGCAAGCGCAAGCTCACGGTCACGACGCTCCTGCGCGCGATCGGGTACTCCTCGAATGAGGAGATCGCCGCGCTCTTCACGAACCTCGACGCCGACCCCGAGCACCAGTACATCGCATCGACGCTCGAGAAGGATCCCACCACGAACACGAACGAAGGCCTCGTCGAGGTCTACAAGCGCCTTCGTCCGGGCGATCCGCCCACGATCGACAACGCGCGGAGCCTCGTGCAATCGCTCTTCTTCAACTTCCGCCGCTACGACCTCGCGAAGGTCGGCCGCTACAAGCTGAATCGAAAGCTGGGCCTCGACCAGCCCATGACCACGCGCACCCTCACCAACGAGGACCTCGTGAAGATCGTCGGCCGCATCGTCGAGCTGAACAACGGGAAGGGCTCGCCGGACGACATCGATCACCTCGGCAACCGCCGGGTGCGCGCGGTGGGCGAGCTCATCCAGAGCCAGTTCCGCGTCGGCCTCCTCCGCATGGAGCGGGTCGTGCGCGAGCGCATGTCCATCGTCGAGCCCGAGAAAGCGACGCCCAAGGAGCTCATCAACATCCGGCCGGTCGTGGCCTCGATCAAGGAGTTCTTCGGCGGTTCGCAGCTCAGCCAGTTCATGCAGCAGACCAACCCGCTCGACGAGCTCACGCACAAGCGGCGTCTCTCGGCCCTCGGGCCGGGCGGCCTCTCGCGCGAGCGCGCCGGCTTCGACGTCCGCGACGTGCACTTCAGCCACTACGGCCGCATCTGCCCGATCGAGACGCCGGAAGGCCCGAACATCGGACTGATCGGCTCGCTCGCGACGTACGGGCGCGTCAACCCGTACGGCTTCATCGAGTCGCCGTACCGGCGGGTCGCGCGCGACGATAAGGATCGGTCGTACGTGACCGACGAGATCGTGTATCTGACGGCCGACGAGCAGGAGCTCGCGACGGTCGTGCAGGCGAACGCGCGACTCGACGACAAGGGCCGCTTCATGGACGACCGCGTCCAGGTCCACCGCGGCGCCGAGTACCACGAGGCCTCGCCGATGACGGCCGACTTCATGGATGTCTCGCCGAAGCAGATCGTCTCGGTCTCGGCCGCGCTCATCCCGTTCCTCGAGCACGACGACGCCAACCGCGCGCTCATGGGCTCGAACATGCAGCGCCAGGCCGTCCCGGTGGTGCGCCCCGAGGCGCCGATCATCGGAACGGGCATCGAGTACCGCGCCGCGCGCGACTCGGGACAGGTCGTCGTGGCGCGCGCCCCGGGCGTGGTCCGCTCTGTGAGTGCGACCGAGATCTGGGTCGAGGAGGACGCAGGAGACGCGTTCCGCTACCGGCTCCAGAAGTTCGTCCGCACGAACCAGGGCACCTGTTTCAACCAGCGGCCCATCGTGGCCGTGGGCGACCGCGTCGAAGAGGCGCAGATCCTCGCCGACAGCTACTCCACAGATGAGGGCGAGCTGGCGCTCGGCCAGAACATCCTCGTCGCGTTCATGCCCTGGGAGGGCGGCAACTACGAGGACGCGATCATCCTCTCCGACCGCATCGTCCAGGACGACAAGTTCACCTCGATCCACATCGAGAAGTACGAGGCCGAGGCGCGCGACACCAAGCTCGGCCCCGAGGAGATCACGCGCGACATCCCGAACGTCGGCGAGGAAGCCCTTGCCGACCTCGACGAGAACGGGATCGTCTACATCGGGGCCGAGGTCGGCCCGCAGGACATCCTCGTCGGCAAGATCACGCCGAAGGGCGAGACCGAGCTGACCGCGGAAGAGCGTCTGCTTCGCGCGATCTTCGGCGAGAAGGCGCGTGAGGTGAAGGACACCTCGCTGCGTCTTCCGTCAGGCGAGCACGGGAAGGTCGTCGACGTGGCGATCTTCAGCCGCGAGAACAACGACGAGCTCCTTCCGGGCGTCAACAAGATGATCCGGATCGCGGTCGCGCAAAAGCGCAAGATCAGCGTGGGCGACAAGATGGCCGGGCGCCACGGCAACAAAGGCGTCATCGCGAAGATCCTTCCGGTCGAGGACATGCCGTTCCTACCGGACGGCACGCCGGTCGACATCGTGCTCAACCCGCTCGGCGTGCCGAGCCGGATGAACATCGGACAGATCCTCGAGACCCACCTTGGCTGGGCCGCGCAGGCCCTCGGCATTCACGTCGCGACGCCGGTGTTCGACGGCGCGCGTGAGGCCGCGATCAAGGAGCAGCTGAAGCTCGCGGGGCTTCCCGAGGACGGGAAGATCAACCTTCGCGACGGCCGCACCGGCAAGCAGTTCGAGCAGGCGATCACGGTCGGCTACATCTACATGATGAAGCTGCACCACCTCGTCGAGGACAAGATCCACGCACGCTCGACGGGCCCGTACTCGCTCATCACCCAGCAGCCGCTGGGCGGAAAGGCCCAGTTCGGTGGACAGCGCTTCGGCGAGATGGAGGTGTGGGCGCTCGAGGCGTACGGCGCCGCCTACATCCTGCAGGAGCTCCTCACGGTCAAGTCCGACGACGTCATGGGTCGTGTCCAGACGTACGAGGCGATCGTGAAGGGCGAGGACATCCAGCCCCCGGGAGTCCCGGAATCCTTCAAGGTGCTCATCAAGGAGCTCCAGTCGCTGGGGCTCAGCGTCGAGGTGCTCAACGACAGCGAGGAAGCGATCCGCTTCGTCGAGGACGCCACGTTCAACGAGCCGAACCTCGGCATCAACATCTCCGGTCTGGAATCAGGTGAATAAGTGCTAGAAGTAAACGAGTTCAACGCGATCCGCATCTCGCTCGCCTCCCCGGACCAGATCCGCTCGTGGTCGAGCGGCGAGGTCACGAAGCCGGAGACGATCAACTACCGCACGCTCCGTCCCGAAAAGGACGGGCTCTTCGACGAGCGCATCTTCGGTCCCACACGGGACTGGGAGTGCTACTGCGGCAAGTACAAGCGCATCCGCTACAAGGGCATCATCTGCGATAAGTGCGGCGTCGAGGTGACGCGCGCAAAGGTGCGCCGCGAGCGCATGGGCCACATCCAGCTCGCGTCGCCGGTGTCGCACATCTGGTTCTTCAAGGGCACGCCGAGCCGTCTAGGCATCCTGCTCGACATGTCCCCGCGCAACCTCGAGCGGATCCTGTACTTCGCGCTCTATCTCATCACGCACATCGACGAGCACCAGCGCGAGCGCGTGCTCCAGCAGATCGAGGAAGAGGCGGAAGGCAAGATCCGCCGGCTCGAGCAGACGATCTCGGACCGCACCGGCGCGGTCGAGAGCCGTGCCTCGGCGGAGATCATGCGCATCCGCACATCCACCGAGCAGCGCGTCCGCCAGCAGGAGGAGCAGCTCGCCTCCGACTCCGACGCTCTCACGACCGCCGCGTCGAAGGTCAAGGAACAGCTCGAGGACAACGTTGGAAAGCCGGCATCGAAGGACATCGTCTTCAAGCAGGCCGACCTTGTGATCGCCGAGAAGGGCGACAACGTGACCAAGTCGATGCTCACGCAGCTGCAGCGGAGCCTGCAGAAGCAGCTCGACGCGATGGTCAAGACCGGCCGTAAGGAAGAGGAGCAGACGCGCGCGGATTCGGAGAAGAAGATCGCCGACATCCGGATGCGCGCCGACCAGGACCTCTCCGTGGTCCGCCAGGACATCGCACCCGACGTGCAGATCGTCCGCGACGAGTCGAAGAGCAAGCGCGAAGAGGTCATGAGCATCAAGGCGCTCGAGCCCAAGACCGAGGCCGAGTACCGCGCGCTCGCCGACAAGTACCGCTTCTTCCGCGCGCAGATGGGCGCCGAGGCCGTGCTCGAGATCATGCGGCAGATCGATCTCCCCAAGCTCTCGCTCGAGCTCCAGGCCGAGATGCGTTCGACCACCGGGCAGCGCCGCAAGAAGTCCATCAAGCGGCTCCGTCTGGTGAAGGCGCTCCTCCGCTCGGGCGCGTCGCCCGAGTGGATGATCCTCACGATCCTTCCGGTCATCCCGCCGGACCTGCGCCCCATGGTGCAGCTCGACGGCGGCCGGTTCGCGACCAGCGACCTGAACGACCTCTACCGCCGCGTGATCAACCGGAACAACCGGCTCAAGCGTCTGCTCGAGCTCGGCGCGCCGGAGATCATCATCCGCAACGAGAAGCGCATGCTCCAGGAGGCGGTCGACGCGCTCATGGACAACGGCCGCCGCGGCCGCGCGATCTCGGGGACCGGCAACCACAAGCTCAAGTCGCTCTCGGACATGCTCCGCGGCAAGCAGGGCCGGTTCCGCCAGAACCTGCTCGGCAAGCGCGTGGACTACTCCGGGCGTTCGGTCATCGTCGTCGGCAACGACCTCAAGCTGAACGAGTGCGGACTGCCGAAGAAGATGGCGCTCGAGCTCTTCAAGCCGTTCGTCATGCGACAGCTCGTCGAGCGCGGCCTCGCCCACAACATCAAGAGCGCGAAGCGCTACGTCGAGCGCGTCTCGCCCGAGGTGTGGGACGTTCTCGAGGAGGTCATCAAGGACCACCCGGTGCTCCTCAACCGAGCGCCGACGCTCCACCGCCTTGGTATCCAGGCGTTCATGCCCAAGCTCATCGAGGGCAACGCCATCCAGATCCACCCGCTCGTGTGCGAAGCGTTCGGCGCCGACTTCCGAGGCCAAGCACCTCATGCTCTCGACCCGCAACATCCTGAAGCCTGCCGACGGCCAGCCGGTCGTCACCCCGCGCCAGGACATGGTGCTCGGCACCTACTGGCTCACGCTCGACTCCGACAAGAAAGAGGAGCCGCGCATCTTCGGCGACTACGCCGAGGTGCAGTCGGCCTACGACATGGGCATCGTCACGTACCACTCGCCGGTGAAGTTCCCGCAGAACGGCTCGGTCATCGAGACCACCGTCGGCCGGGTGCTGTTCAACGCCGTGCTTCCCGAGGAGCTGCGCTTCATCAACCAGGTCCTCGACCGCGGCAAGATCCGCGAGATCGTCACGGCGGTGTTCGACCGCTACGGCGGCGAGGTCACCGCCGAGGTCGTCGACAAGATCAAGACGATCGGCTTCGCGGCGGCGACGGTCGCGGGCGTCTCCATCTCGATCAACGACGTCGCGGTCCCGCCGGAGAAGGCAAAGATGATCGCGGAGGCCGAGAAGAAGGTCGCCGAGATCGACCGCCAGTTCCAGCGCGGCCTCATCACCGAGCAGGAGCGCTACGAAGCGACGGTGAAGATCTGGACCGACGCCACGAGGGATGTCATCGAAGCGATGATGCGCACCCTCGATCGGCGCGGCTCGGTCTACATGATGGCCACGTCCGGCGCGCGTGGTAACACGCAGCAGATGGGCCAGATCGGCGGCATGCGTGGTCTCATCGCCGACCCGCAGGGCCGCATCATCGACCTGCCGATCCGTTCGAACTTCCGCGAGGGCCTCTCGGTCCTCGAGTACTTCATCTCGACGCACGGTGGCCGCAAGGGTCTCGCCGACACGGCCATCCGTACCGCGGACTCCGGGTACCTCACGCGCCGTCTCGTCGACGTCGCGCAGGACGTGATCGTCCGCCTCGAGGATTGCGGTGACGAGGACGGCATCTTCATCAACGCCGACGAGGTCGGCGCGGTCGAGCCGTTCGCCGACCGTCTCTTCGGTCGCCTCGTGGCGCAGGACATCAAGGAACCCAAGACCGACCGGATGATCGCGAAGCGAGGCGATTCGATCGACCTCGTGCTCGCGAGCACCATCGCCGACTCGGGCGTGCGCCGCGCTCGCGTGCGGTCGCCGCTCGGATGTCACGCCAAGCACGGCATCTGCCGCGCCTGCTACGGCCGCAGCCTCGCGAGCGGCAAGCTCGTGGAGGTGGGTGAGGCCGTCGGGATCATCGCCGCTCAGTCCATCGGCGAGCCGGGCACGCAGCTCACGATGCGTACCTTCCACACCGGCGGCATCGCCGGCAAGGACATCACCATGGGTCTCCCGCGCGTCGAGGAGCTCTTCGAGGCACGCGTCCCCAAGGGTGTCGCGGTCGTCTGCGAGATCGACGGCATCGCCGAGCTCGTTCGCGATCCGGACGGCTCTCGAAAGATCGTCGTTCGCAATTCACAGGACTACACCGTTCCGATCTCGGTCCCGTCGGGCTACGTGCTCGCGGTCGAGGACGGCGCGGAGGTCGTCGCGGGTACCCCGATCGCCAAGCCGGAGCGCCGCACCAAGGGCAAGACGGACATGCCCGCGCCGGTCTCGGGCAAGGTCAGCGTCCACGGCTCCAAGATCACGATCGCCATGAAGGAGACCGAGGAGCGCATCTACGAGGTCGAGCACACCGCCCGCCTCAGCATCGAGGATGGCCAGCAGGTCAACGCCGGCGACTTCCTCACGGAGGGCTCGGCGAACCCGCAGGACATCCTGCGGATCTCAGGCCGCGAAGCGGTCCACCGCTACATGGTCAACGAGGTCCAGAAGGTCTACCGAAGCCAGGGTGTGACGATCAACGACAAGCACATCGAGATCATCGTCCGCCAGATGCTCCGCAAGGTGCGCATCGAGGAGGCCGGGGACACCGAGCTTCTCCCGATGGAGCTCTTCGACCGCTTCGAGTTCGAGGACATCAACGCGCGGACCATCGCCGCGGGCGGCGAGCCCGCGACGGCGCAGACCGTCCTGCTCGGCGTCACGAAGGCGTCCCTCTCGACCTCGAGCTTCCTCGCGGCCGCCTCCTTCCAGGAGACGACGCGCGTCCTCACCGAGGCCGCGGTCATGGGCCAGAAGGACCGGCTCCTTGGTCTGAAGGAGAACGTCATCATCGGCAAGCTCATCCCCGCGGGCACCGGCCTCGCCTCCCGTCGCGATCAGCTCGACTGGATGCCGAAGGCCCGCGCGCTCGCTGGACTCTTCGGTACGGAGGAGGAAGAGACGATCCCGGTGCTCCCACCGGAAGAGCTCTCCCTCGAGGACCTGGACGACGACGAGGAGGAGGGCGGCGAGGGCCTCGAGGCGCTCGAGGAAGCCGAGCCGACCGACGCCGACATCAAAGCCCAGGAGTAATCACTCCAAGTTTTGTAGTACGGAGGCCGCCCGAACGGGGCGGCCTCTCTCGTTAGCGACACAATCGCTGGATGAACATCGCCCCGAGACATCTCGTCCGCGCGGCCGACGCGGATCTCTTGGACACATTCCTCGTGTCGGCCGTCGCGACGGTCGTGATCATCCGCATCTTCCTCGAAGCGACCGGCTATCCCCAGCTCGGCGGCGGAGGCTTGCACATCGCCCATGTGCTCTGGGGCGGGCTCGGGATGCTCGTCGCGATCGCCCTGCTGCTCCTGTATCTGTCCTCCACGACGCGTCTGATCGCGGCGGTCGTCGGCGGAGCCGGGTTTGGCGCGTTCGTCGACGAGCTCGGGAAGTTCGTGACGAGTGACAACGATTACTTCTTCAGACCGACGGCCGCGATCCTCTATGCGCTCTTCGTGATCCTCTTCCTCGCAACGCGCGAGGTCCGGCGATTCCGCGGCCTGAGCCCCGAGGAGAGCCTGGTCAACGCTGTCGAGCTCGCCGAGAAGCTCGCGATGGGCACCCTCACCGCGGACGACCGCGACCACGCGCTCCGCTTGCTGGCCGCTGCCGATCAGGGCCACCCGCTCGTCGCGCCACTCCGCGCCAGCTTTCTTGTGGCCGAGCCGGCCCTGGCCCCGTTCGCGCGCCTGCGCGGGATGGGCTCCGCCGGTGGCCGGACCTACGAGGCGATCGTTTCGAGCCGCTGGTTTCGCCGGATCCTGGCAGGGATCTTCATCCTCGCTGGCGTCGCGTTCGTCCTGACCGCGGTCTCCACGGCCGCTCTCCTCGGTGGGGCCTTCTTCGGCGTCTTGGATGCACAGATCGCGTTGGAAGAGGAGACGAGCGGCGGGACGATCGCATCGGTGATCCAGGCGATCGCGGGGCTCGTGGCGGGTGTCCTGATCGTGAGAGGGGTGTTCCTGCTCCGACGGTCCCGGGTCAGGGCCTACCGCGCCTTCGAGCTCGCGATCCTGGTGGATCTCCTTTTGGCGCAGCCGTTCGCATTCCTCGACGTCGGTTTCGGCGCGGCCATCGACGTCTTCATCGACTTGGCGCTCCTTGCGACGCTCCGCTACTTGCAGACCCAGGAGCACCGACTGCTCGCCTTGAGCGCGCCGCCACCTGAGCTTGCCCGGAGTGCGACCTAGGGTCGGACGTTGACCACGAACGTCACGCTGCTCTGATCGATCCGGTAGGTAACTTCCCAGCAGCCGT
>Ga0209057_1003156_pt1 | contig 12298 bp, 13 predicted proteins | sample GraSoiAngelo_146_FD_185903 | JGI IMG/M metagenome (GOLD analysis project Ga0209057, IMG submission 185903) | Grasslands soil microbial communities from the Angelo Coastal Reserve, California, USA - 14_1009_05_30cm (SPAdes) (version 2) | ecosystem: Environmental > Terrestrial > Soil > Grasslands ... | reverse complement strand
TTGACCTCACTCAACGGCAGCGTGTGGCACAACGGAATTAGATGACCCGTTTGCTTTGCGGCCTGGATGCCCGCAATCCGCGCAGTCGCAAAGACATTCCCCTTCGCGATTTCATCTTTGCTAATCAGAGCGAGGGTTTCCCGTTGTAGCCGAATTTTGCCGACGGCGACAGCCCTTCGCACGCTCATCGGCTTGGCAGAGACATTCACCATTTGCGCTCGGCCGTCGGAGGCAAGATGAGAAAGACGATTCATCGTTCAGCCACCGATGGCAATCATCTTGCGATTGGGTTGGTAATTGTCCCTGAAATCGTGCTGCTCGGGTTTGCGCTCGACAACGTTGAGAAAGAATTTCTTAAGCTCCCCATCGCTCGCGCCAGCCCGCAGCGGTTTCATGATATCGAACTCCAAATAGCTGCCAAGACACGGGCGCAACTTCCCATCGCACGTCAGGCGAAGTTTGTTGCAGCTTTCGCAGAAATGCAGATTCGTCATCGCCCCGATAAAGCCAATGCGTTGTCCGCGCCCGGGAATTTGATAATAGGTGGCCGGACCATTCGTGCGAAATTCCGTCTCCGGGATCAAATTTCCGTAACATGATTCGATTAGCTTTTTCGCTTCAAGAACCGGCATGAAGTTATGTTCATCGAGAACGTCGGTCGTACTCACAGGCATCATTTCGATAAAACGCAGAATCAGGTTGCGCTCTCCGGCGAATTCTACCAATGGGACCAGTTGATCTTCGTTTCGGCCACGCATCAGAACGGTGTTCAATTTGATTTGATCAAAGCCTGCGCCGATCGCGGCGTCGATCCCCCTGATAACTTGGTCAAAAAAATCCCGGCCGGTGATGTTCGAATAAACTTCTCGGTCCAGCGTGTCGAGCGAAACATTAACCGATTGCATGCCCGCATGCCGCAAGGCAGCCGCCATTGTCTCGGCCGACGCGATTTCGCGTGCAAGCAGCGTCCCGTTCGTGGAAAGACCGATGCTTTTGATACCCGAAATCTCAGGGATTTTCCGAATGAAAGGGATCACGTCACGCCGGGTCAGTGGTTCTCCGCCCGTGACTCGCACTTTCGAAACGCCGAGATCAGCCGCGATGCGAATCAGCCGCAGCGTTTCCTCGAAAGTCAAAATTCCCTCGCGAGGCAACCATTCCTGCAATTCCTGGGGCATGCAGTAAGTGCAGCGTTCATTGCACCGGTCGGTGATCGAGACGCGCAAGTAAGAGATCCGATGGCCGTAGCGATCCTGCATGCGTGAAACGTTACGGAGAAGGCGGTGGCGAATCAACAACCCACATTGATTGACTCGATATGGAGCGAACGTATGATCAACACCATGGAGCGTCGAGTCGCGTCCATCGCGCTGACATTTGGCATAGCAGCCGGTGCAGTGATTTTAACCGGTTGTGCAACCCCTGAAGCGCGCATTTCCAAAAATCCGGAGATCTATCAGCGTCTCTCTCCCAGGGACCAGGCACTGGTAAGTCAAGGACAGATTCGATCTGGTATGACCATGGACGCGGTATGGTTGGCCTGGGGTACACCAGATCAGAAGATCCCGGGCGAAAGGCGTGGTCGCCCGACCGAAACGTGGATGTACGTGCGTTACGACACACCTTTTCCAAGCTACGGGGTGCCCTACTATTACGGCCCATTCGATTGGTCGTACATCCCGCCGAAGTTCCCTTACCTGTCCAAAGGGGTCACTTTCTCTAATGGCAGAGTTGTTTTCTTCCAATACCTGCCGCCACCGCCGCCATAAGGCGGTGAACAACTTCGTTCATATTCTGCGTGGCTACGAATCAGCTATCGGCAACGCCACGCTGAATCAAGGAGGTGCACGGTTTCGCTTGCCAAATTGCCGGCCGGTGTGATTTCCTCAAAGCATGAAGCGTCGATTCTACCTTGGCGCATCGACGCTCGCCCTCGCCGGGGGAGCCCTCATTCTTACAAGTTGTTCAACGCCGCAAACGCGAATCTCTGATCATCCCAACCTTTACCAGAGTCTGTCCGCCAGAGATCAGACGTTGGTAGGCCTCGGGCGAATCTGTACCGGGATGTCACGAAATGCGGTGTGGCTGGCATGGGGTTCGCCGGATCGAAAAATCTTGGCTAACACGCACGGGCGTGCGACGGAGACTTGGATTTGCATAAGTTACATGACTTATCCCTATTACCCGTACGGTTACCCTTACAATGATCTCTACGATCCATTCTATTACGCAGACGTTGCTCCAGCTATCCCTTATCCTTCCAGGGTGGTCACTTTCCTCAACGGCAGGGTTGTGGCTTCCAATACCAGCTGCAGTCATAACGCTGAACAACGGCCACTTGAGTGCTCATCGAAACAATCAAAATCGGGGCCTGCCTGACCAATGGCTTACCGCTCATTTCGGAATTTCCTCGCAGCGCTTGATCAGGCTGACGAGCTGAAACGCGTTACAATTCCAGTCGACACAGATCTGCTGATCGCCGAATGGGCAGACCGAGAGATGAAATCGCCTGACGGCGGAAAGGCTCTGTTGTTCGAGCATCCGATTGTCGATGGAAAACGATCGCAATTCCCGGTAGCAATCAACACAATGGGGTCGCGCCGACGCATGGCACTGGCGCTACAAGTGTCCGACGTGGCAGACGTCGCACAAGAAATTCAACTTATTCTCAAAGCAAAACCGCCAACCGACCTGCGTGAAGGCTGGAGCTTACTCAGGCAGGGAATCCATTTGCTGCATGCCCGTCCAAAATCAGTGCGCGAAGCACCGTGCCAGGAAATCGTGCACAAGATCGATGACGGCGACAGCTTTTCCCTGCACGATCTGCCCATCCTTAAATGCTGGCCAAAAGACGGCGGGCGTTTCATCACTCTGCCAAATGTGCATACGCGCGACCCGGAAACAGGCGGGCGCAACGTCGGCATTTACCGAATGCAGGTCTATGACGAGCGCACAACCGGAATGCACTGGCAGCTTCACAAAGTCGGCGCGCGACACGGCAAACGCTATTACGAACGCGGTGAACGCATGCCGGTCGCCGTCACGATAGGAGGTGACCCCGTTTATACGTTCGCGGCAACTGCGCCATTGCCAGACGGTCTGGACGAACTGTTTTTTGCCGGCTTCCTGCGAAAAAAATCAATCGAGCTTGTTCGCTGTAAAACGGTCGACGTCGACGTGCCGGCGGACGTGGACTTTGTTCTGGAAGGTTATGTACAGCCGGGTGAGATGCGTCCGGAAGGGCCTTTTGGCGATCACACCGGATTTTATACGGCGGTCGAAGACTACCCCGTGTTCCATTTGACTGCGATCACCCACCGGCGCGACGCGGTTTACCCCACGACAATTGTGGGCATTCCGCCAATGGAGGATTACTACATCGGCGACGCTTGTGTGCGGATTTTATTGCCGGTGTTCAAAATGAATTTTCCTGAGATCGTGGATATGACACTGCCCCCCGAAGGCGTTTTTCACAATCTGGTCTTTGTCAGCATTCGAAAACAATATCCTTATCAGGCCTTCAAAGTTATGCACGGGCTCTGGGGGATGGGGCAAATGATGTTCAGTAAATACATTGTGGCAGTGGATGAAGATTGTGATGTGCACAACACGAGAGAAGTACTTTTCCGTTTGTGCGCGAACACGGATCCGGCGCGCGACACAACTATTATCAAAAATCCGAGCGACTCGCTGGACCACGCACCGAGCGAACAGAACATCGGTTCCCACATGGGATTTGATGCGACGCGAAAATTGCCGGGCGAAAATTATCAACGCCGTTGGCCCGAGTTGCTGAAAATGACGGACCAAGCGCGAGCCCTCGTGGACGCGCTTCAGGCGCAAGCACGATGATTGCGGGCCACGTATGTTGTAGCCACGGCACTACGTGTCGTTCGAGATAAGTCGTTTTGCAGTTGGTAGCGCGGCAGGCCGTAGGCCGGCGGGTACAGCTTCTTCCTCGATTACGGTTTGCGGAAAAGCCGGCCGGTGTCAACATCGCGGGTAAGGCCGCCGGGCGGGACTCCACGCAGATTATAAACGCGTCCCGTATAAGGGCTGTCGTAAAGCCCCGGGGTTCCAGCCCAGCGCGCGTAGGGATAGCCGCCTGGAGGTGGCGGAGGACCATAACGTGCAGCTTGATCCTGCTGAATGGCCGCGCCGGTCAATGCGCCCGCTGCGGCTCCCGCGGCTGCGCCGATTGAGGCGCCGCGAACATGACCAGTCGCCGCGCCGCCGATAATTGCACCGGTGGCGGCACCCCATGCTGCACCCTGGCCGACTGGAGTGTCACAGGAAGTTAGAAAAAGACAGCTCAGCGAAATCCCTGAGACAAGTATGGGGGTATTCATCCTCATAAAACTGGGTGTGCCCGATGAACTAATTAACCGCATGCGTGCAGAGTTGTTGCGGAGCAAATCTCCACGATCCGCTCTCGCGGGTTCTTCTGCAGTCTGAAGTTTCTAGCGGCTTAGGGCCTTACAAAGACCTTGTTTACCTTAACATCAACAACCAACCCGCCGTGTGCGACCTTCGAGCAGTCGTACTTTTCATGGGGCGGGTACGGGCTCACAACAACTCCCGACGGATCATGAGGATCTCGTTGCGCCGTCGGGTAACCGTTGGCCGGAGGCGGATATTTTTTTTCAGCCTCTGCTTTGGTGATCGCCGTAGCTTGGGTCGCCCCATGTTCGACCCGTTCACGCGCTATACTGCCGATGCGCGAGTCCGTGCCTTGCGCGTAAACGGTTGTGCCGAGCACAAACAACGCTATTACGATCGCCGAGATAATTTTCAGAGATTTCGTTTTCATAGATTTGTCTTTCGTAAGATTTCGCAGCTGGAAACTCAGACGGATGTTTGCGGCGGCAAATTCAAAAAAGATTTGAAGAGTTGCGTCGCGATCCGGCCTGCTTTCTCCAGCTTGCTGAGCCTGTATTCTTCTTCGAAAACGCGAAATTTGTCCAGCTCGATTTGACGCAGAAGACCGCGATAAATCGAGGCCATAATTTCGGCGGGCGCCATGGCTCGGCGGTCTTCTCTCGGAAGCGCAGCCGCTGCCTGGGAGAAAAACTCCCGCGCACGCGCTGCTTCGAATTCCATCAGGCGGACAAAGCGTTCGTTGTATTGCCGGTGTTGCAACTCTGTCTCGGGGTAATTGAACCGCGTCAGGTCTTCCTGCGGGAGATAAATGCGGTCATCCTCCAAATCCTTCCCCACATCACGGATGATGTTGGTCATTTGTAAAGCTAACCCCAGCTCGATCGCATACTGTTTGCACGCTGGATTGCGATAGCCAAAGATCTCGATGCTTACCAGTCCAACTGCACTGGCGACTCGGTAGCAATAAACCCGCAGCTCTTCAAACGTGACATAGCGCCGGATGCTCAAATCCATTTCTACTCCGGCAATGATTTCCTCGAACATGTCGACCGGCAGCGAATATTTCTCAATCAAAGCTCGTACATCCCAGGCAAGCGGCGGCTCGCCGGGTGCAGCCGCCTGAAGCATTTGGCGCCATTTCACTAATGACGCTTGCTTCTCTACCACGCTCAATTCCGCGGAATCCGCAATGTCATCGATGACTCGACAGAACGCGTAGAAAACAGTGATGTCGCGTTTGCGCTCGCGACCTAATGAAATGAATGCCAGAGCCAGATTTGATTTGCTCTGACGCGTAATCGTGGCGGCGTTCACATCCGCCCTCGTCCAGGCGAGCCTTTTAGTATTGAATCCATTTCTCCTGGTTGATCCTACCGCTTTCGCATTGACGAAATAGACACACCCACGAAGCCAGAAGCCATCCGGTAAGCAGCCCTCGAAGAAAAGCAAAACTGAGTTTCCACAGAAAGAGTGCGCCTAACCGATCGGCAATTGCGCCGCGCATAACGGCGTCGCAGATCATGATGCCGAAAAAATGCACTCCGCAAATGATTAAAAACCATCCGAGGCGGCCTCCATTTTGGCGAACGAACTGCGCGTGAGCGCGCATCGCTTCAATCAACGTTTCGTTATGGAGCGCCAGTGAGATTTGCACCGAACAAAACGCAATGATCAAACCGCTCATCAGCACCCGCGCAATCGGCAGGTAATCGAGGACACCGGGAATGTTTGTAAAGTAGGCAAGCACGAGAGGTAAGCGCACAATTAACGTGCTGACTGCAACGACAATGCCCGCCCATTCCAATACATAACTAAAGCGTCGCATCGCGAAGCGAAATAGTTCTCCTTCTTCGAAGCTCACCCCTTTTATCCACGCCAGACACACGGTGATAAGGTACACTTGGATATAGACTCCCAGGAGGTATTCGAAAACGAATGCGATCGCGTCCACGGTGGCGGAGATTCGCAGGAGACCGGCGGCTGGGACCAAACCGCTCCACTCAGGCAATTGCCAGAACACAATCGGCTTCAACAACGACGCCAGTGCGCTTAGCAACAGAATCAAGTATACGAGATAACCCCAGAAACCGTACCGTTTCCGCAACGCTCGAACCAATGCTCCGTGCAGGCCCCGCCAGTTGACCAGCATGAACACGGCGGCCACTACCGAAAGCGGGTAGGTGGTGGTCGGGTTATCGAAAATTCCGGCCACGCCTTCCAGGGCAGGCAACGGAGTTTCCCTCCAAATGTCCGTGAATCGCGGCCAGTACCACTGAGATATTGAAGCGATTTTGCCCAGATCGAAATCAGACCAGCTTCGAATTGGCGTGAAGGTAACGAACTGAAAAACGAAATAGCCAAACCCAAGCAGGGCAAACGTGATCCAAATGCGGTTGTAGCGCCCGACGCAGCGAAAACCATCAGCCATTGCGTGCCGCACCGGATTGAAAAACATTACTAGCGCGTAGCCGCCGAAGAGTCCCAATAGCGGGTAGTAGGGTGGTACATTTTGCCACATATCAGCAATCAATGTTTTGATAGCGCGCGACCGCCCCCCACGTCGAGCACAAGCAGATGTCCCGGCGGTTTGTCCTTATCTTTTGAATTGATCCTAGCGAATCAAACCCCAGTGTGGGTAAAACGGCCAGTAGACCAACAAGCCGCGCCCGACCAGGTTTTGCTGGGGAACCGGTCCCCAGTAACGGCTGTCGAAGCTGTTATAGCTGTTGTCGCCCAAGGCAAAATAGCCATCCTTCGGCACCGTGTACGGTCGATCCGGCGGCGACAGATATTCTTTGCCCGGAGCATAACCGCGGTACGGAGGTTTCGCTGACATGACGCGCTCGAACCCGAAGCCTTCAGCTTTCTTGCCATTCACATAAAGAAACGGGGGATCGATCCGCAGAGTATCGCCAGGCAATCCAGCCAGGCGTTTGATATAAAAGGGCGGCCCCGTCTCCGGGTCCGGGCGGATCGCCGGGATATGGTCCGTGCGGAAAACGAAAACGTCGCCGCGATGAGGCTTAACAAAGTTGTAGCTAAATTTGTCCACGAAAACCTGATCGCCTGTGTCAATTGCGCCCCTGGCAATGATTTCACCGCGATGATAAACGCGACCGGGAAAAACGTTAAAATCGTGACTGAGCGTGTCGGGCGATGCATACACGAGAAAGTTCTGCCGCTGACCGATCAGTCGCGAAAAAGTAAAGAAGAAGAGGATTCTTTTTGGCACAATTTCAAAAACCTGATCATCCTCGCGCGAAATGACGTTGATGTAATTGCGACCCAGAACGATGAACTCGCCGATCTGTCGCAGAATATTTGGCGGCGGATCTGCGGTGGGATGACCAATGATCCCGTTTAACGTCGGTTGCATCGAGCCGGTGGGAATTTTGAACGGCTGCAAGAAATAAGAGCGAATACCTACAGCCACAACGATGGCCACCAAAATTACCTCGCAATTCTCTCGCCAATGCGATTCCCAGGTTACCGGCGTTAACCTGTGCAGCGTCTTATCAAGCGTGTCGGCCGTGCTGTGAACTCTCGCGCGGTCTCTATCACGTAACGCTTCGCGGAGACTTTTCATTTCCGCGATGATCTGTTCCCGGTCCGACGCGCTGAGCCGGTCATCCTTGTAGCGCAGGTACTTCCGAGCGTGCCGCAGGAGCAATCTGCTGTGTTTAATGTGGCGCGATGTGAACATGATCTAGATCAGTGTTTCTTCCGTCATTCCGAGCGAAGTCGAGAATGGAGCGGTTGGGGAAACCGCGACATGGACGGGCAGGCCGAGAGGCCGAGCGAGCGGCGCGAGCGAGTCAAATCTCTCATGACAAGAGTCATTGCGCCTTCAACACCTCAATGAAGGCTTCCTGAGGAATGTTAATCTTCCCGATGCTTTTCATTCGTTTCTTCCCTTCCTTTTGTTTCTCCAGTAATTTCCGTTTGCGGGTGATATCCCCGCCGTAGCATTTCGCGGTCACATTTTTCCGTAACGCGGAAACGCTCTCGCGCGCAATAATTTTCCCGCCAATCGCTGCCTGAATCGCGACCTGATAAAGCTGCCGCGGGATCACTTCCTTCAGTTTGGCCGCTAGCTGGCGGCCGCGCGCCTCCGCGCGGTCTTTGTGCACGATTGTCGAAAACGCGTCGACGGGCTCGCCGTTGACGAGAAGGTCCAGTTTTACCAATTTCGCCGGCCGATAACCGGCATGCTCGTAATCCATCGAACCGTAGCCGCGGGTGATGCTTTTAATCTTGTCGTTGAAATCGACGAGAATTTCGTTGAGCGGCAATTCGCAATGCAACATCACCCGGCGCGTGTCGAGCGATTCAGTGCGTTCCATCTGGCCGCGTTTCTCCAGGATTAATTGCAGGATGTCACCGATGTTTTCATTCGGGCAGAGCACGTATGCCTTTACAATCGGCTCCCGAATCTCCTGGATCATGCTCGGGTTGGGCAGGTGCGCAGGGTTATCGATGAGGAGTTTTTCTCCGCGCGTGGTCAGCACTTCATAAACCACGCTTGGACTCGTGGCGATGATGTCCATGTTGTACTCGCGCCGGAGCCGTTCCTGAATGATCTCCATGTGAAGCAAACCCAGGAATCCGCAACGAAACCCAAAGCCCAGCGCCACGGAGCTTTCCGGTTGATAAACAAACGCGGCATCGTTCAAGCGCAGCTTCCCGATTGCGGTCTTCAGATGCTCAAAATCGCCGGTGTTAATCGGATAAATACCGCTGAACACCATCGGATGAATTTCCTGAAACCCCACTAGCGGCTCGCGCGCGGGATGGCGCTGATCGGTGATCGTGTCGCCGATTTTGATGTCCGCGGTTGATTTGATGTTTGCAATGAAATAACCAACGTCGCCAGGGTTTAACTTTTCCTGCGGAAGCATTTTCGGCGTAAACACGCCTACTTCCTTGATCTCGTAGCGCGAGTTGTTGTTCATGAACATGATTGCGTGATTCGCTTCCATCGTTCCGGAGACAACGCGCACATAACCGACCACGCCGCGATAAACGTCAAACACGGAATCAAACACCAGCGCGCGCAGCGTCTTGTCCGTCGGCGGTTGCGGCGCCGGAACCCGCCTTACGATGGCCTCGAGAATTTCGTCGATGCCAATCCCCATTTTCGCGCTCGCTTCAATCGCTTCTTCCGCAGGGATGGCAAGGATTTCTTCCAACTGTCGCTTCACCGCCGCCACGTCAGCATTTGGCAGATCGATTTTGTTGATGATCGGAACAATGGTGAGCCCCTGTTTGTGAGCGAGATGAACGTTCGCCACGGTTTGCGCTTCTACGCCCTGCGCCGCGTCAACCACTAACAGCGCACCCTCGCATGCAGCGAGGCTGCGCGAAACTTCGTAGCTGAAATCGACATGCCCCGGCGTGTCGAGCAAGTTCAGTCGATAGCTTTGGCCAGACTTGCTGGTGTAACGCATTGCCACCGGATGCGCTTTGATCGTGATCCCGCGCTCCCGTTCCAGGTCCATTGAATCAAGAAGCTGGTCCTGCCTTTCCCGCTCCTGGATCGTGCCCGTGCTCTCAAGCAACCGGTCCGACAACGTCGTTTTGCCGTGATCGATGTGCGCGATGATGCAGAAATTGCGCGTAAACTCAATCGCCATGGGAGCGGCACTATGCGAGCGCGCGCATCCGCGGTCAATCGGGAGCCCACGCCCGAGCAGGGACTTTAATGTCCGGCTCTTTAGGCACGCTGGTGTTCTTGACGACGGTGTGAGCGTTTCGCACTCTGTCTCAAATGGCTCTGGTACCAGAATGGGGCATCGAACTGGGGAGATATTTCAAAGCGGTGCTCGTTTGGTGGGTCAAGACTGTCGGCGGTAGTATCGTCGCGTTTTTTCAGATATTTTACGCTCTCAACTATAAGCAGGCTCCGCCCGTGATCTCATGGTGCCTTTTGGGAGTTTGCTTTACCGTGGCAGGCTTTTTGGCATGGCGGGATGAGTACAAGAGAGCTGAGCGACTTCAGAGCAGAATGAAATCGAGAATCCGGGTGTCATGTGGGAAATCAGTAAATCAGAGCGTGGTCTCAGCTGATGGTGAAATGTGGTATCGCGCGAGGCTTGATCTAGAGGGCTACACTCCTATCCCAGATATTGAGGCAACCGTAACCGAATTATGGGAAGATGGAAAAAGAGTTCTCCTACAGGAATGTCTAACTCTCACGATGTACCCAGGAATACTCAAACAAGAGGCCGACTTTAGAACTTTAAATGAGGGAAAACCTGAATTTGTGGATGTAATTCGGGTAGCCGATGGGATGGCCATCTTTCCGCTCAAGTTTTACCCTAGGGCCGTGGCTCATGGTACCCTCTTAACGCCAAAGCATACTTATCGAATTATTGTAGCGATATACAGTCACGCCAATCGAACGGACATTTGCACGTTCGAGTTCGAATGGACTGGCGACCCAGATACATCTGACATTCGGCTGATGAGTGTTACACCGCCGTCCGATGCGGAGGCTCAGGATGAACTATAAGTTGATGTCATACGTTTACGAAATTCGCCCGTACAAAGATCATCGCGGCGTCGATCTCATCAGCGAGGCTTTGCCATTCGGTCGCCTGTGGTACTGCGAGCCGAATGCAGTCAGCAACGCAATCGACTACGCGAAGTTCCGCAGCCGATTACATCGTGCTGTCATTCGCGTTTTCGATGAAGCGGGCAACGTAATCGAAACGCACCAGCACACTGGCGAGTTCAAAGAGCCGTGAGTTTTTTTGTATCTGCTTCGCCTTCTAAGTCCGCAAACATATTGCGGCTGAACAAGATGGTTTCGTGCGCATCAGTGCCCTGCTCGGACGCTGCCGCCGTTTCCACCCAGCGCAGACGCTTCCGGCGTTTCTGCACCGTCTCGAATCTCCGCGGCAGCTTCGCATTGCCGAATTGATCGTCATAGAGGTTCACGACCGCGACGCGCATTCTATGCTTCACTTCGCACGAACCAAGATCGTGCAGGAGCGGTCGCCACTTCTCGTATTCTTCCAGATCTTCGGCGACGTGTTTGGATAGAAGAATGTGCCCGGCGTCGCCACAATCCATCACCCGTTTGGCGATGTTGATTCCAGCGCCCGTGAGATTGGCCCGTTCGTTTACATCCACAACCCCGCTAACGGGACCGCTGTGGATTCCCATCCGCACTTGCAGGCGAGGATGTTCCTTGAGAGCGCAGCTGATCTCTACCGCGCATTGCGCAGGCGCTTCCGGACTTGTGTAGAAGACTAATGCTATGCCGTCGCCGGTCGGGATTTTAAGCAAACGGCTTGCGGCTTCGGCTCGTTGAAACTGTTCGGAGGCGCGAACGATCCGGTTCAGTTCCTCAACCGCCGCGTGCTGGTCGTTAATCGAAAGCTTCGAATAGCCAACGATGTCGGTGAACAAAACATGAGCGATTTCGAGCTGGATCTCTTTCTTGATCTCAACGGACATCTTGTCGGCGATCATTTCTCGTACGTCGCGCGATGGGATTCTGCCTCTTTTGCTCTCCACACGGCAATGACAAAGTGATATGAACTCCTCAAGCGGTGGCAGCGTATTGACCAAACGACGAAAATGCGACACTTCGACCTGTGTGTTTCAATAATTGGAGGAATGGCGGCGGCGCTGGTGTCAATGGATGCAAATGCCAGCGGACCTTTTGTTGATGTCCGATCCGTTGATCCCACGATCATCGTTGAGTTGCGTTACGCGGCCCGAAATAACCTCGTTGGCCAGCCGCTTTATCCCCTCGGAACACGCGCACTCGCTCGTCCCGAAGTCGCCTCAGCTTTGGCTGTGGCCCAGAGCGTTCTGCGGCGTTACCAATATGGCCTCAAAATCTGGGATGCGTATCGGCCGGCAGCAGTGCAGGCTAAGCTTTGGCAGGCGTCACACAACAGTGATTACG
>Ga0209057_1003155_pt1 | contig 12301 bp, 6 predicted proteins | sample GraSoiAngelo_146_FD_185903 | JGI IMG/M metagenome (GOLD analysis project Ga0209057, IMG submission 185903) | Grasslands soil microbial communities from the Angelo Coastal Reserve, California, USA - 14_1009_05_30cm (SPAdes) (version 2) | ecosystem: Environmental > Terrestrial > Soil > Grasslands ... | reverse complement strand
GTAGACCGTTGCGCGCTGCGGCAGCCGCGACCGCGCCGGCGAGGTTGCCGGTGGACGCGCACGCGATCGTGTCGAGCTCTAGCTCCAGGGCGCGCGCGAGCGCGACGGCGACGGGCCGGTCCTTGAACGAGAGCGATGGGTTGCGCGAGTCGTCTTTGAGGAAGAGGCGCGCCACGCCGATCGCGGCCCCGAGGCGCGGCGCCTCCACGAGCGGAGTCCAGCCGACCGCGAAGTGCCCGCGTGGCGCGGCGACCGGAAGGAGCGGCGCATACCGCCAGAGCGAGAGCGGCCCCCGCTCGATCTCGGCGCGCAGGCTCTCGGTATCGAACGCTGCCAGGTCGTACTCCGGCTCGATCGGGCCGTAGCACTCGCCGCAGACGTAACGCTGGTCCGCCGGTTGAAGAACATGGCACGCGCGGCAGCGCAGACCGCGGAGCCGGCTCGTCGACGTCCGTTCGAGCGTGGTCGCCATGGCGATCTCCTTTAAGAAACAGAAGAGCCTCCCGGTTCGGGAGGCTTCATTGGTTGCTGGTGATGTGTGAGGTTGCTGCGGCTAGCCTCCCGAACGCGATGCGAGCCCCGGCATCGGGGCGATCGGCATCGGCGGGATGAGGGCGAACCGCATCGAGAACAGCCTAGGTAGACCCGTCCTGACCGGTCAAACCGGCCCGTGCACCCTGCACCGCGACTACCACCTGTTTACGTTGCGCCCCCGGCGGGTTGGCGAAAGACTTGCTTCGCTCGCTCGTGGGGAGATTGGACATGCGCCCGCTCGTCGTCGTCGCGATACTCGCTTCCGTCGCGTGCACGGCCACGCCGCAGACGCCGAATCTTCCTGCGCTGCCGTCCGTCGCGCCCCTGCCTACGGTTGCCGTTCCGACCCTCGCGGTGCCGGTCGCCAGCGTGCTCCCGTTGCCGTCGGTGATTCCGCCCTTGCCCACGGCCGTCTCGCTGCCGACTGCCCTTCCGCTCCCGAGCTCCGCCCCGATCCCGAGCGTCGTGCCGCTCCCGAATGCCTCCGCCCGTCCGCTCGCCACCATCCCGGTCGTCATCCGGAGCGCCGCGCCGATCCCACCGCCGGTGCCGCTTCCGCTTTCGACGATCCTTCCGATCCCGCCGCCGGTCCTCGGGCGCTAGTCGTCGTCCTCGGGCGCTTCGCCGAGAAGCGCATAGCGCACCGCGGCAGCCTGTTTGGGGGATGTGACACGCTGTCCTAGCGCAGCACGCGCACAAGGGGAGGGTCACATGTCCTCAACCATGACCGAAACCATGACCGACGCCGTATCCCGCACCACGTCAGAGCAGATCGAACGCGCGAACGCGACCGATCGGACTCCAGTCGTCTTCATCCACGGCCTCTGGCTTCTGCCCAGCAGCTGGAACCGCTGGGCCGCACTCTTCGAAGAGGCCGGCTACCCCGCAGTGACGCCGGGATGGCCCGATGACCCTGAAACCGTCGAGGAGGCCAAGGCGCATCCCGAGACCTTCGCCCACAAGATGGTCGGGCAGGTCGCCGACCACTTCGCCAAAGCGATCGCCCAGCTGAAGAAGAAGCCGGCCGTGGTCGGACATTCCTTTGGCGGACTCATCACGCAGATGCTCGCCGGACGGGGACTCGCGGCTGTATCGGTGGCGATCGACCCGGCACCGTTCCGCGGCGTGCTGCCTCTGCCGCTGTCGTCACTCAAATCGGCATCGCCCGTCCTTGGCAACCCCGCCAACCGGGGCCGCGCGGTCGCGCTCACGTTCGAGCAGTTCAAATACGGCTGGGCCAACGCTCTTAGCGAGGACGAGGCGAAGGACCTCTACCAGACGTACCACGTGCCGGCGTCCGGCGCGCCGCTCTTCCAGGCGGCCACCGCCAACCTGAATCCCTGGACCGAGGCGAAGGTCGACACGGAGAACGCCGCGCGCGGGCCGCTCCTGATCATCGACGGCGAGAAGGACAACACCGTCCCGTGGGCGATCGCGGACGCCTCGTACAAGAAGCAAAAGCGGAACAAGGCCGTGACCGAGATCACCAAGGTACCCAACCGCGGGCACTCGCTCGTGATCGACAGCGGCTGGCGGGAGGTCGCCGAGACGGCGCTCGCCTTCGTCAAGCGCTTCGCCTAGTCGCCACGACATGTACGACGTCATCGTCGCGGGCCTCGGCGCGCATGGCAGCTCGGCCGCGTATCACCTCGCGTCGCGCGGCGCGTCGGTCCTCGGATTCGATCGCTTCGCGCGCGGGCACACTCTCGGGTCGTCAGGTGGTCTCTCGCGGATCATCCGGCTGTCCTACTACGAGCATCCCGACTATGTCCCGCTTCTCCGCCGCGCGTGGACCTTGTGGCGCGAGCTCGAGCGCGCGAGCGGCGAGAAGCTCCTGACCGAGACCGGCGGGCTCTACGCCGGCGCGCCGGATGGCGAGCTGGTTGCGGGCGCGCTCGAAAGCGCGCGCCGGCACGATCTGGAGCACGAGGTCCTCGACGCGGCCGTATTACGCAGGCGCTATCCGCTCTTCGAGTGGCCGGACGGCTGGCAGGGCGTGTTCGAGCGACAGGCGGGATGGCTCGCGCCGGAGCGCTCCATCGAGACCCAGCTCCGGCTCGCGGAGCAAAACGGCGCGACGCTGCGTTTCGCCGAGCCGATCGAGCAATGGACATCGACCGCCGAGGGTGTTCGCGTGGTAACGGCGAGGGGCAGTTTCGACACGAAGCAGCTCGTCATCGCCGCCGGCGCGTGGATGCCGCAGCTCGCACCGGAGCTCGCGCCGGAGCTCTCGGTCGAACGCAACGTTCTCTTCTGGTTCGAGCCCACGGCCGAGCGCGACGCGTTCGCGCGGCTCCCGATCTACATCGTTCAGGACACCGATCGCATCTTCTACGGCTTTCCCTACATCGAGGGGCAGGGCGTGAAAGTCGCGGGTCTTCACTTCGGCGACCCGGCGGATCCGGATACCGTCGACCGCACGGTCTCCGCCGGCGACGAGGAGCGCGTGCGAGCGTGGGTTCGCCGGCGGATGCCCCTCGCGAACGGCGAGCGGCGCGATGCCAAGGTCTGCATGTACACGAACACGCCGGACGCCCACTTCATCGTCGACCACCTGCCCGACCATTCGAACGTCGTCGTCGCGTCCGCATGCTCGGGCCACGGCTTCAAGTTCTCGAGCGTGATCGGCGAGATCCTCGCCGACCTCGTGCTCACGGGCGAGACGCGCCACCCGATCGGTTTCCTCTCGGCAAAACGCCTCGTCCACGGGTAAACCCTCGCGCTCGTTGCCTGATTTACACAATCGCCGAGTTCAAAGTCCTAGCGACCCCGTAGTACTTGCGGTGTCAGCAATCTGACGACGGGTTACCACCCGTCATCCATGCTTCCCACCAATGCGCGGTTCCGCACGCGTACTGGTCATCGTCATCGGCTTCGCGTCGCTGTCGCTCACGGCGTACGCGCGCTTCGCGCCACTGGACGCGCCGGAGTCGCGCGGAGCGGTTCCCGGCACGGTCGTCCTGGACGCGCACGGGAACGTCCTCGAGCGCGACGCCAGCGCGGGGCTCCGCATCCCGACCACGATCGACCGCGTCGCGCCGCGGATGCTCCAGGCGACGATCTCGGCGGAGGACCGCCGCTTCCTGGGGCACTTCGGCGTCGACCCGATCGCCATCGCCCGTGCGCTCAACTCATCGGCGCCGTCTGGCGCGTCGACGATCACCCAGCAGCTTGCGCGAAGGCTCTACCTTGCGGACGATTCGTCCCCGCTCGCCCTGCGCAAGGCGCATGAGGCGCTCATCGCGCTGCAGCTCGAGGCGAATCGCTCGAAGGCGGAGATCCTCCAGCTCTACCTGAACGACGTCTACTACGGCCGCGGCGCGTACGGCGTCGAGGCCGCGGCGCGCATGTACTTCGGAATCGGAGCGGCGAATCTCGATCTCGCTCACGCGGCCTATCTCGCGGGGCTTCCGCAGCGTCCCTCCGAATACGACTCGGTCATCGACGCCGCGGCGCACGCGCGCCAGACGTACGTGCTCGGGCGCATGGTCGACGACGGCTGGATCACCCGAGCGCAGGCGGACGCGGCGTCGGTCGAGCGAATCGACATTCTTCCGGCGTCGCTCCCGCCGATCGCGCACCAGTTCGTCGCGTTCGCCCGCGCCGAGCTCGCGCGGCTGCGTCCGGACCTCGCCGGCCGCGACGGCCTTGTGATCGAGACCACGCTTGACGCGGGTCTGCAGTCCGAGTCGGAGCGCCTCGTGCGTCTGCGCCTTGCGACGCTCCGCGATCGCAACGCGACCGATGCGGCGCTCGTGGCGGTCGAGCCGGGCACGGGCCGCATCGTCGCGTGGGTCGGCAGCGCGACGGACGGCGATCCCGCGCACGGCGGCGACATCGACATGGCCCGGACGCCGCGGCAGCCGGGATCCGCGCTCAAGCCCTTCCTTTACGCGGCGGCGTTCGAGCACGGCTACACCGCAGCGACACCGCTCCTCGACGTGCCCTCGACTTTCGCGACGTCGGATGGGCCCTACACCCCGGCCAACTTCGACCGCTCATTCCACGGCATCGTCCCGCTGCGGGTCGCGCTCGCGTCGTCGCTCAATGTGCCGGCCGTGCGCACCCTCGACGCGATCGGCCTCGACTCGATGCTCGAGATCACCCATCGCTTCGGGCTCTCGACCCTCGACGACGTCGCGAGCTACGGCCTCTCGTTCACGCTCGGTAGCGGCCAGGTGCGCCTCGTCGATCTCACCAATGCGTTCGCGGCGTTCGGCGCGGGCGGTGTGCTCGCGCAGCCGTTCGCGATCGAGCGCGTCCGCGACGCGTCCGGGCGCATCCTCTTCGCGCACGCCGCGGTCGCCGGGCAGCGGGTCGTCAGCGCGGAACACGCGTATGTCATCACGGACATCCTGAGCGACCCGGAGGCGCGCATACCCGGATTCGGCGGCGTGACTCCGTTCGAGGTCCCGTTCCCGGCCGCCGTGAAGACCGGCACGAGCACCGCCTTCCGCGACACCTGGACCATCGGCTACACGCCGAACATCGCGATCGGCGTTTGGGTCGGCAACGCCGACGGCGCTCCGATGCTCGACCTTGCCGGCGTCGAAGGGGCGGGCCCCATCTGGCGCGACGCGATGGTGGCCGCGTCGCTCTCGCGTCCGATGGATCCGTTCGTTCGACCGGCCGGCATCGTCGACGCGACGGTGTGCGCTCCGACCGGTCTCCTGCCCGGTCCGGACTGCGCCTCCCCGACGCGCGAGATCTTCGCGGCGGGCAGCGTCCCGACCGAGCGCGAGCACTACTACTCGAAGGATGCCGACGGGCGCATCTCGATCGACCCGCCCATCGAGGCGCGCGACTGGGCGCGCGCCGCCGGCCTGACGCTGCGATCGGACGGCGCGAGCGCATCCCGCGACGCGCTTCGCATCGTGGCACCCGTCGCCGGAGCGACGATCTATTTCGCGCCGGAGCTCTCATCGCCACAGGTCGTGCTGCGTGCGGTGGCGGTACGCGGCATCGAGCGCGTCACGTTCGCCATCGACGGCCTGGTCATCGGGGACGCGCCCGGCTCGGACCCCTGGCTGATATGGCCACTCGAGCAGGGCACGCACACGCTCCGAGCGAGCGCGCATCTCGCGGACGGCTCCATCGCGACGGTCACGTCGGCATTTGAGGTGAAGAGATGAACGCAGCAACGATCCTCGGGTCGCTTCGCGCGTTGCGGCCCGCCGCCGCGACGGTGCTGATCCTCGCGGTGGTCGCCGGACTGGTCCAGAACGTCGGCCGCGCGCCGAACCCGTCGGTCGTCGAGCCACCCGCGTTCACGATCCTTCCGCAGGGCGACGACGTCGCGCGGCTCGGTCCGGTCACCGTGACGTTCCCGAAGACACCGGAGGAGCGCGCGCCCGCGGCGCTCTTCCAGATCTTCCCCGAGACAAAAGGCACGTACGCATGGCTTGGCGCACGCACCGCGCTGTTCCAGCCCGACTTTCCCGGATTCGTGCGCGGCTCGACGTACACCGTGAACGTTCCAGCACGGCCCGATGCGGGCCTGCTGAGCGCGACCGCGAACAAGTTCACGGTGAGCGGGCAGCTCACGGTGCAGCAGGTCATCCCAGGCGACGGCGACACCGAGGTGCCGCTCGCTGCGCAGCTGTTCGTGCAGTTCAGCCGTTCGGTCGCGCCGCTCACGACGCTCTCGGCGCAGCGCGCCGATCCGGTCGTGACGTTCGAACCCGCGCTTCACGGCACCGGCGAGTGGCTCAACACCTCGATCTATCGCTTCCTGCCGTCGGACCTTGCGCCGGCGACGACCTATCACCTCAAGGTTGCCAAGGGCCTCACCTCAGCCGCGGACGGGGTGCTGCAGCAGGACTGGACCTCGACGTTCACGACGATCACGCCGGCCGTCGACTCGATACAGCCCGACACGAACTGGATCTACACGGGTCCGTGGCAGCAGGTCGACGTGACGTTCAACCAGCCGATGGACCCGTCGGCCGCGGCCGGCTTCAGCATCGTGAACGCGGAGACCGGCACCGCCGCGCCGGGCACGCTCAAGTGGAACGATGCGCACACCCTCCTCTCGTTCAATCCCACGGAGCGCCTCGCCGCGAAGACCCGCTACACCGTCACGGTCGACAAGGGTCTCAAGGGAGCGCACGGCTCGGTGACCGCGAGCGTGCGGACCTCGAGCTTCACGACGATCGCCTTCCCGTCGGTCGCCTCCACCTCGCCATCGGACGGGGACAAGAGCGCGCAGCGCTACGGCGTCAACATTCAGTTCGCGACGCCGATGGACCCGGCGACGCTCGAAAACAAGATCCGGATCTCAGGCTTCACGGCGGCGGATCTGGAGAACCACATTTACACGAGCGAGCAAAACGTGAACGTCGGTGTCGCGCTCAAGCCGGAGACCAGTTACACGGTCGACTTCCTGCCCGGTGCGACCGACCGGTACGGGCAGGCCATGGGTGGATACCGCTTCTCGTTCACGACGGGGCCGGTCACGCCATCCGTCTCGCTCGCGCTTCCCGGCTACAACTCGGCCGCGCTCTACTCGTCGTCGGCCGAACCCATCCTTTACTACCAGACGACGAACATGCCTTCGGTCGAGTTCACGCTGTTCCCCCTCACCGCGGACGAGGGCCGGCGTCTGTTGCATGACTACGCGTACAACACAAAGGACTTCACACCATCGCAGACGGCTCTGCGCACGTGGACCGAGACGGTGCGCGGTCCCAAGGACGAGGTCGTGCTCGGTTCGACCTCGGTCTCGGGCGGTGGCACGCTTCCGAAGGGCTACTACTTCCTCCGCACGAGCGGTCAGTTCAGATCTTTCTTCGCGTTCGCGGTCGTCGACACAGTCCTCGTCACAAAGACCTCGATCGATGAGGTCCTCGTGTGGGCGCTCGACCACGACAGCGGCACGCCGCTCGCGGGCGTGACCGTTCGGCAGTCCGGCCCGCTTTCTCCGAGCGAGGTCGTCACCGACGCGAGCGGCCTCGCATCGTTCAAGACGCCCCCGTACGTGTCCGGCGTCTACGACGATCGCTCGGCGGTGTTCTGGATCGACAGCGGCGGGCGAAGCGCGGTGCTCAGCACGCGCTGGCCCTCATTGAATGCGTACCAGTTCGGCCTCATGGGTGACGGAACCCGGAGCTGGGTCGGACACGTCTACACCGACCGGCCGATCTACCGGCCCGGCGAGACCGTGCAGTGGAAAGGTGTCGTGCGGAGCGACGACGACGCGCAGTACTCGCTGCCGCCGAGCGGCGAGACCTACATCGTGACGATCACGAACGCGCGCGGGCAGCAGATGAGCCAAACGACCATGAAGCCGAATGAGTTCGGCTCGTTCGCCGGGAGCTTCGTGCTTCCGAGCGACGCCGCGACCGGCGGCTATTCGCTCGCGCTGACCGACCAGGCCACTCAGAAGTTCGGTTTCGCGGGCAACAGCTTCCTCGTCGCCGAGTTCCGCAAGCCCGAGTTCGAGGTGGGCGTCGGCGCGTCGAAGACCGCCTACGCCGACGGCGACACGATCGACGCGAATGCCACGGCGAGCTTCTTCTTCGGCGGCGCGCTCTCCGGCGCGGGCGTGGACTGGTCGGCACTGGCCGATCCCTTCTTCATGCGCGCGAAGGGCTACGAGGGCTACTCGTTCACCGACTTCGACAATTTCAAGCCGAACGTCGCGCGCGACGCTCTCCGGGCGAAGGGCACCGCCACGACAGGAACGGACGGCGTCGCGCACTTCGGGATCCCGGCGACCCTCGCGACCTCCGAAGGCGCGCAGCAATTCACGCTGTCCGCATCCGTCAAGGACCAGAACGGTCAGGTCGTAGCCGGCAGCACGAGCGTGACCGTTCACCCGGCGTCGTTCTACGCGGGCATTCATCCCGCGCAGTTCGTCGCGAACGAGGGCGCGAACGCGCGCATCGATCTCGTCACCGTCGACACCGACGGCAAGGTCGTCCCCAGCCGCGCGGTCACCGTGCGGGTGTACGACCGGCAGTGGATCACGACGAAGCAGGTGATCCCCGGCGGCGGGCGCCTCTACCAGAGCGAGCCAAAGGACACGCTCGTCGCGACTCTGCAGACGACCACGAACGCGAAGGGCGAGGGCTCGGTGACCTACCGGCCGGCGAAGTCCGGCACCCTGCGGCTCGTCGCCGAGATCACCGACGCCAAAGGTCGGACCGCACGAGCCTCGACGTACCTCTGGGTCTGGGGCACCACCCGCGCGACCTGGCAGGTGACCAATGACGACGCGGTCAAGCTCGTCGCCGACAAGGAGCGCTACCAGGTCGGCGAGACCGCCGACGTGCTCGTGCCGGCGCCCTTCCCCGGCGCGACCGCGCTCATCACCATCGAGCGCGGCAAGATCAAGACCCGCGAGGTGCGCAAGCTCGCGACCAACAGCGAGCGGCTGCGCATCCCGATCACCGACGCGTCCGTGCCCGACATCTTCGTCTCGGTCGTCATGTACTGGCCCCCGACGACGGGCGACCCGATCCCGCGCTACAAGGTCGGGTACGTCCAGCTTCCGGTGTCGACCGCGACGCGCGTGCTCAACGTGAAGATCACGCCGGATCGCGACCAAGCCAAGCCGGGCGACCTCGTGCACTACGCGATCAAGGTCACCGACTCGAACGGCAAGGGTGTGCGGTCCGAGATCTCGGTCGCGGTCGTCGACCGCGCCGTGCTCTCGCTTCAGGACGAGACCGGTCCCGATGGGCTGCGCGCGTTCTGGTTCGAGCGCGGCCTCGGCGTGACCACGGCCTCGTCGATGGCCGTCTCGATAAACAGGTGGAACGACGTCATCGCCGAGCCGGCGAAGCAGGGCAAGGGCGGAAGCGGTCTCGTCGGCCAGCAGATTCGGCAGGACTTCCGCAACACCGCCTACTGGAGCGCTCAAGTTGTGACGAAGGACGACGGCACCGCGTCGGTCGACGTGAAGATGCCCGACAACCTAACGACGTGGCGCATGCAAGCGCGCGCGATCAGCGGGGACACGATGGTGGGCGAGGGCACGAACGAGCTTCTCTCGACCCAGCCGCTCCTTCTGCGGCCGGCGCTGCCACGCGTGCTTCGCGTCGGCGACGCCGTCGAGCTGCGCACGCTCGTGCGCAACGCGACGAAGAGCGACACCGCGGTCAACGTGACGCTCAAAGCCGAAGGCGTGACGGTGACCGGCGCGCTCGCGCAGAGCGTGACGATCCACCCGAGCGAATCGGTCATCGTGAGCTGGCCCGCGAAGGTCGAAGCCGAAGGGACCGCGAAGCTCACCTTCACGGCAACCGGGCCAGGCGACCTCTCCGACGCGATCGTCCAAGAGCTGCCCGTCCTCATCGACATGACGCCTGAGACGACCGCGACCGGCGGCATCGTCACGAAGGACGGCCAGCTCGAGGCGGTCTACCTCCCGAACTTCGCCGACACCGCGCACGGCTCGCTTTCCGTGTCCGTGCAATCCGCGCTCACCGGCTCGATGGCTGACGAGCTCACGTCGCTCGCACCGACGATCTACGAGGGCTCCGAGTACGTAGCGAGCCGGCTCATCGCGACCCTCGCCGTGCGCCGCGCCGAGAAGAGCGCGGGTGTCGCAGGCAATCGCGACGGCCGCATCGCGACGGACCTCGCCGGTCTCATCGGCCGGCAGCGTCCCGACGGCGGCTGGGCCTGGTGCGACCACCCGCTCTGCCAGACCGACCCGAACGTGACCGGATGGGTGCTCATCGCGCTCGGCGAAGCGCAGCGTGACGGCCTGGCCGTCGACTCGGGCGTCGTCCGCAGCTCGACCGGCTACGTGTTCAACTTCGTGAACCGTTCGGTCGACATCGCGCATCCCGCGGACATCAATCAGAAGGCGTTCCTTCTCTACGCGCTCGCCAGCGCGGGCGGCCGCGACGCGGCCTCGGTGCCGGTTCGCGCGCTCTTCGAGCAGCAACGCGCCCAGCTCGGGAACTGGGGCCGCGCGTACCTCCTCCTCGCCCTCACCGAGGTCGGCGCGGCCAACGACGATCCACAAGTACGCGCGCTCTTCGACGATCTCGCGGGCGCGACGATCCCGAGCGCGAACGGGAACCACTGGGAGGACAGCGCCGACAAGCGTGGATCGTTCCTCACGACTACGGCGACTACCGCTCTCACGACGCTCGCGCTCGCGCGCATCCGCCCGGACCACGCACTCGTCGCGCAGACCGTGCGCTGGCTGATCGTCAGCCGCGGCGCGAACGGCTGGTTGAGCTCAATCGATCGCGCGATGGGTGTGCTCGCGCTCGGGAGCTACGCGGTGTCGACCGGTGAGCTCGCCGGCGACTACAGCTACGCCGTGCAGCTCGACGCGAAGGACGTCCTCTCCGGTCTCGTCAAGCCGAACACAGCGCCGACGACCGCGGAGAAGTCGGTCCCGCTCTCGGCCTTCAAGCCCGGCACGACGAGCATCCTCGCGTTCACGCGCGACTACCAAAAACCGGGCCGCCTCTACTACACGCTCGACTTGCGCTACCTGACGCCCGCGAAGGGCATCGACGCGCTGAACCGCGGGTTCGCGGTCTCGCACCAGTACACGCTGCTCGATAACCCGACCAAGCCGATCGCGACGGCGAAGCTCGGTGACACGGTGCGCGTCACCGTCACCGTCATGGTGCAGAGCGACCATCCGTACGTCGTCGTCGAGGATCCGCTTCCGGCGGGGCTGGAGCCCGTCGACGCGCGACTCAAGAACGTCGACCCTGCCCTCAAGGCGCAGCTCGACAACGAGCTCGCGCAAGCGGCGCAGAAACAGTTCGGCGGCCAGAGCTACTTCGCGCCGTGGTACCGCTGGTACTACAGCCCGTGGCACCAGGTCGATCTGCGCGACGATCGCGCGGTGCTCTCGGCCACGAGCCTGTCGAAGGGCATTTACGAGTACGTGTACTACGCACGCGCGACGGCGCCGGGCGACTTCTTCGTCGCGCCGGCGCACGCCGCGGAAACGTACTTCCCCGAGGTCTTCGGGCGAAGCGACAGCTCGCGTTTCGTGGTTACACCGTGACGATCGCCGACAGCTCGGCGCGGACCCGCCGGACGATCTCGCGAACCTATGGACTCTCGCGGTCTGTCACCGGATGGCGTTCGACCGTCACGGGTACTTCGAACACCATCCGCGCGCGTTTACGTCCTAGTCGTCGCCTTCGGACTCGCCTTCCTGCTCGGTGTTGCGGTCCTGCTTCTGGTTGTCGCTCTGCTCGTGCTTGCCCGTCGTCGTCGTCGTTTTCGGTGTGGTCGTCGTCTTGGCGCCCGTCGTTTCGTCGTCCGGCGCTTCGGCGGAATCACCCGTGTCGTTGTCGGTTTCGGTAGCGTCGGTGTCTGACTCGTCCGTCGCGCCCGTGTCGTCGTCACCCTCCTGCTCGACGTCCGTTTCGGTAGAAGGAGCGACGGCCGGAGCGGCGCTGTTCGCTGCGGTCGGTGTCGGCGTGGGCGCGGGGCTCAGCTCACGAAAAGGATGCGCACTCGCGATGCCGAGATTTGCGGCAATCGCAAGCGCGATGGATGCAAAAGCTACAAAGAGAGGCTTCATCGATGGCACCTCCAGAGGCGTTAACGGCCGGGTGACCCCATGCGTTTCGGCTGAGCGGTTACTGGACGGAGAGCGAAGCCTTAACCCAGGAAGTGGCGAAGGGCGGCCGCGCGGACGATGAGCTCGGTCATCGCGGCGCCGCCCGATTCGGTGACACGTCGGACCTCACGCGCGATCTCGGCGTGTTCCGCGTCGACTTGGGGCGCATCGATCAACGAGAGCGCACGGTGGACACTTTCGCGCACGCGCGACGGCATG
>Ga0209057_1003153_pt1 | contig 12302 bp, 7 predicted proteins | sample GraSoiAngelo_146_FD_185903 | JGI IMG/M metagenome (GOLD analysis project Ga0209057, IMG submission 185903) | Grasslands soil microbial communities from the Angelo Coastal Reserve, California, USA - 14_1009_05_30cm (SPAdes) (version 2) | ecosystem: Environmental > Terrestrial > Soil > Grasslands ... | reverse complement strand
CCGGGGATCAGGCTCATCGTTGGGGCAGCAGTATACGGATGACGGCGCGCGTCCACAAGCCGGGAGGCCCCGGGCCGGGACGACGCTTGACGAGAGACGTGACGTCGCCCGCTAGGACTCCTGCTCCTCGTACTTGTTCTTGAGCGTCGCGACGACCGCGGGATCGGCGAGCGTCGTGGTGTCGCCGAGCGCCCGCCCCTCGGCGATGTCGCGCAGGAGCCGCCGCATGATCTTCCCGCTCCGAGTTTTCGGAAGCTCGGCGGAGAAGATCACGTCGTCCGGCCGCGCGAGGGCACCGATCTTCTTGGCGACGTGCTGCTTGAGCTCGTCCTGGAGCCCGGGCGTGCTCTCGACCCCCTGCTTGAGCGTGACGAAGGCCGCGATCGCCTGGCCCTTGATGTCGTGCGGCTTGCCGATGACGGCGGCCTCGGCAACCGCCTTGTGGTCGACGAGGGCGGACTCCACCTCCATCGTCGAGACGCGGTGACCGGAGACGTTCATGACGTCGTCCACGCGGCCGAGCAGCCAGAAGTAGCCGTCCTCGTCGCGCTTGGCGCCGTCGCCGGTGAAATAGATATTGTCGTACTTCGACCAGTACTGCTTGACGTAGCGATCGGGGTCACCCCAGATGCCGCGCAGCATCGCCGGCCAGGGCTTCGTGAGGACGAGGTAGCCCGACTTCGCCGGGTTGCCCTTCTCGTCGAAGACCTCCGCCTCGACGCCGGGGAACGGCCTCGTCGCCGAGCCGGGCTTGAGGACGGTGATGCCGGGGAGCGGCGTGATGAGAATCTGTCCCGTTTCCGTCTGCCACCAGGTGTCGACCACCGGGCACCGCCCGCCGCCGATGACCTTCCAGTACCAGACCCACGCCTCGGGGTTGATCGGCTCGCCGACCGTCCCGAGCAGCCGGAGGCTCGAGAGGTCGCACCGTTTCGGGTACTCCTCTCCCCATTTCATGAACGTCCTGATCGCGGTCGGCGCGGTGTAGATGATCGTGATTCCGTACTTCTCGACGATGCGCCAGAACCGGTCCTTGTCGGGGTGGTCCGGCGTGCCCTCGTACATCACCGAGGTGGCGCCGTTGGCGAGCGGGCCGTAGACGATGTACGAATGTCCCGTGACCCAGCCGATATCGGCGGTGCACCAGTACACGTCCTCCTCATGGAGGTCGAAGATCCATTTGTGCGTGGCGGTGATCCCCGTGAGGTAGCCGCCGGTCGTGTGGATGATGCCCTTGGGCTTGCCCGTGGACCCGGACGTATAGAGGAGGTAGAGCAGGTCCTCGGAGTCCATCGGCTCGGCCGGGCAGCGAGCCGGCACGCCCTTGACGAAGTCGTCCCACCAGACGTCGCGTCCGCTCTTCATCTCGACGGGCTGCCCGGTGCGCTTGAGGACGATGACCGTCTTCACGCCGGGCGCGCCGCGGAGCGCCTCGTCGGTGATGACGAGGCTCGAATCGGCGTCGTGGATGCGCTCGCGGACGGCCTCGGGCGAGAAGCCGCCGAAGATCACGCTGTGCGCCGCCCCGATCCGGGCGCACGCGAGCATGGCGATCGGGAGCTCGGGCACCATCGGCATGTAGATCGTGACCCGGTCGCCCTTCTTGACGCCGTGCCCCTTGAGCGCCGCGGCGAACCGGCTGACTTCGCGGTAGAGGTCCCAGTAGGTCAGGACGCGGCTGTCCCCGGGCTCGCCTTCCCAGATCAGGGCGGCCTTGGTGCGCCGTGGACCGATGACGTGACGGTCGAGGCAGTTGTATGCGACGTTCAGCTTGCCGCCGACGAACCACTTGGCGTAGGGGGGCTTCCACTCGAGCGCCTTCTTCCACGGCTTGAACCAGTGGAGGTCACGGGCCCTCTGTTCCCAGAATCGGACGAAGTTCTTCCGCGCCTCGGCGTAGACCGAGGGCGTCTTGATCAGCGCATTCTTCACGAACGCCTTCGGCGGCGGGAACTTCCGGTTCTCGCGGAGCAAGGCCTGGATCGGAACGTCCTGCGCCTTTTTCGGCATAGTCAGACCCCTCAGCGTGAATGGCGTCGGTCGCAGTCGAGCGTCCCCGATTATATCGGCGGGCGGGGGTAATTCAAGGTCGGCGCGGGACGCGCTCGCGCGCGCCGGTCAGCCTACTCGCGGCGAGCAGGTCCGTTGCCTTCACCGGCTACCGCGACGCCGGCGCAGCCGCGGCCGGCCCGCGCCGGCGCCGGCGGGCGACCCCGGTGCGGCTGGCGGCTTCCGCGACCGCCGCGGCGACCGCCGGCACCACGCGACCGTCGAACATCGAGGGCGTGATGTATTCCTCGGAGAGCTCTCCCTTGGACACGATGGCCGCGAGCGCGTGCGCGGCCGCGAGCTTCATCTCGTCGTTCACGCGCCGGGCCCGCACGTCGAGCATCCCGCGGAAGAAGCCGGGGAAGCAGCACGAGTTGTTGATCTGGTTCGGGTAGTCCGAGCGCCCCGTGGCCATCACGCGGACGTAGGGGCCCGCCTCCTCCGGCAGGATTTCTGGGATCGGGTTGGCCATCGCGAAGACGATCGGGTCGCGGCCCATGGCCTTGATGTCCTTCAGCGCGACGACGCCGGGGCCCGAGAGGCCGACGAAGACGTCGGCGCCCTGGAGCGCGTCGCTGGCGGAGCCGCGGAGCCTCTTCTCGTTGGTGTGCTTGGCGAACCACTCCTTCATCGGGTTCATGTTGTCCGCGCGGCCCCGGTAGAGCGCGCCCGCCCGGTCGCACGCGATGATGTGCTGGGCGCCCGCGCGCATGAGCAGCTTCGCCGTCGCGATGCCGGACGCGCCGGCGCCGGTGAACACGATCCGCGCGTCGCTCAGGCGCTTCTTCACGATCTTGAGCGCGTTGAGGAGCGCCGCGAGGACCACGACCGCGGTGCCGTGCTGGTCGTCGTGGAACACGGGGATCTCGAGGTCGCGCTGGAGCCGCGTCTCGATGTCGAAGCACCGCGGCGCGGAGATGTCCTCCAGGTTGATCCCGCCGAAGACCGGCGCGATGGCTTTCACGATCGCGACGATCTCGTCCGTGTCTTTGGTGGCCAGGCACACGGGGAACGCGTCCACGCCGGCGAACTCCTTGAAGATGAGCGCCTTGCCCTCCATCACCGGCTGGGCGGCGCTCGGGCCGATGTCGCCCAGGCCGAGCACCGCGGTGCCGTCGGTCACGACCGCGACGGCGTTCTGCTTGATCGTCAGCGCGTACGCCTTCTCGGGGTCGTGGTGGATGGCCATGCACACCCGCGCCACACCCGGCGTGTAGGCCATGGAGAGGTCGTCACGGGTCTTGACGCTCATCTTGCCCCGGACCTCGATCTTCCCGCCCAGGTGCATGAGGAACGTACGGTCCGACACGTTGACGACCTTCACCCCCTGCGCCGCACGGATCGCGTCGACGACCTGCTGGCCGTGCGGCTCGTCGCGCGCCTTGAAGGTGATGTCGCGCGTGATCGTGGACTTGCCGACGACGACCAGGTCGATGGCGCCGATATCGCCGCCGGCTTTGCCGATCGCAGAGGTGACCCGACCGAGCATCCCGGGCTTGTTCACGATCTCGAGCCGGACCGTGAGGCTGTAGCTAGCGCTTGGAGCCTGCATTCGAGGCCTCCCCCGACCGGGTCGCACTCTCCCGCTCCCCGGTCTTGACGCGGCGAGCAACGCCGGCCGCGAGTGCGCGGTATCTTATACTAGTTGGGTCCGCGAGGGAGTAGGCTTCAGCGGGAAGTCCGTGAGCGGAGCCACACGGTCGCCGGCGTGCCGTTGAACGGGCGCGCGGGGCTACACGGTCGCCGGCGGCGCCGTTGAACGGGCGAGCGGAGCCACACGCGCCTGAGGGCCGTTGAACACGCGAGCGGAGCCACACGCGCCTGAGGCAGGCCACCCCCGGTTGGAGCCGGCCTCGCGGTACCCGTTACAGAGGAGAGCCCATGATTGACGCCAAGACCGCCGACCGGGAGCTGCACTTCTACATCCGGCCCCAGACGTTTCCCGTCGCGATTCGGATGCTCAAGCCCGGGGAGGAGATCCCCGAGAAGGCCAAGCGGCCGGCGCGCGACTTCAAGAAGCTCAGCATGAACTGCCAGGTCATCGACATGGCCCGGCGCTACGGCTGGATGATCGCTCTCACGCGGGAGGACCACATCTGCTCCCTCGGCATCGCGGCGCTCGGCTTCGAGAAGCCGACGCACCTGCACAACTCCGGAACGCTGTGCGAGGGCATGTACACGGCGACGAAGGAGGCCGGGGTCCGGTCCGAAGCCGCCGTCGACAAGTTCGCGCCGGGCGAGTACGCCTGCCTCCTAGTGGCGCCGCTCGACCGGGCGCCGTTCGAGCCCCACCTCGTCTGCATCTACGCCAACCCGGCCCAGGTCATGCGCCTCACCCAGGCGGCGCTGTGGAAGCGGGGCGGAAAGCTCACGTCCTCCTTCGGCGGTCGCATCGATTGCTCGGAGATCATCGTGACGACGATGCGCACCGACGCGCCGCAGGTCATCCTCCCCTGCTCGGGCGACCGGATCTTCGGCCAGACCCAGGATCACGAGATGGCGTTCACGATCCCGTGGGGCCAGATGGAGGAGATCATCGAGGGTCTCAAGGGCACCCACGCGGGCGGCATCCGCTACCCGATCACGCAGTTCATGGAGTACGAAGCCAAGCTCCCGCCGAAGTACATGGAGGCGAACCGCGTCTGGGACGTGGAGCACGGCCGCGGCCAGTACACCCCGCGCGACCGGGTCGTCGCCGCCTACAAGCGCTCGTTCGCCGACCGGGTGCCCGTCTACCCGATCGTCGCCTCGTTCGCCGGCACCCTCGACGGCCTCTCGATCGAGGCGTACTGCACGAATGTGCCCAAGGCGATCACGGCGATGCTGAACTACTACGAGCGATATCAACCCGATGTGGTGCTGGCCTATAACGACCTGGCCAAAGAAGCAGAAGCCTTCGGATGCCACGTGAAGTACTCGGACTACGTCGTGCCGTCCATCGACCGGCACGTCCTGCACGACGACAAGGCCAGGCTCGCGAAGCTCGCGCTGCCGGACCCGTACAAGACGGCGCGCCTCCCCGGCTTCCTCGAGCAGTGCGAGGCGCTCGTGAAGGCGAAACCCCCGACGGCGATCGGCGCCGTGGCCGTGGGCCCGTGGACGATCGCGATGCTGCTCCGAAACCCCGAGACGATGCTCCTCGACACCTTCGAGGACCCGAAGTTCATCCACGACCTGATGCGGATCACGACGGATTTCTGCAAGAGCTGGGGAGACGCGATCGTGAAGACAGGCATCGGGCTCAGCTTTTCGGAGCCGACCGCCTCGATCAGCCTGATCTCGCCCGACAACTACCGAGACTTCATCGCGCCCTACCACAAAGAATTGGTCGATTACTTCAAGGCCAAGAAGGTCGGCGTGACGACGCACATTTGTGGCACCACGTATCCGATTTACGAGGACCTGGTGAACTGCGGCTTCACGACGATCTCCTTCGACCTCGATCAGCAGGCGGATCCAAAGCTCTACGTGGACCAGCTCAAGCGGTTCACCGAGGTGTCCCGCGGCCGCGCCGTCGCGATCGGCAACGTGGACGCGACGAAGTTCGAGAAGACGACCAAGGAGGCGATGGAGGCCGACGTCCGGCGCTGCGTCGACACGGCGGCGCGCGGCTCGGCGTTCATCCTGTCCACGTCGTGCGAGATCCCGCCACGCTCGGATCCCGACGCCGTGAAGTGGTTCATGGACGCCGCGCACGATTACGGTCGCTACGACCGGATCTTCGCCTCGGCGGGGGCCTGAGACAGTCGGAGGGGGCCTCGACGGCCCCCTCCGACCCCGCTTACAGACTCGCCTCGGACGGCGGGGACTCGATCACAGACTCGCCTCGCCTACGGCTGCGGCTCGCACTGCGGCCCCGCGACGTCCTCCGGCTCGACCAGGATTACAGACTCGCCTCGCGGCGCGCTCCGCCGAGCCTCCGCGGCCGCCGCTCGGCTCGCACGACCAGGATTACAGACTCGCCTCGCGGCGCGCTCCGCCGAGCCTCCGCGGCCGCCGCTCGGCTCGCACGACCAGGATTACAGACTCGCCTCGGACGGCGGGGCCCCAGCCCCGCGACGTCCTCCGGCTCGCACTACCACTTCACGGGCTTGGAGGGTCGGTGGGCGTAGCCGCTGTCGCGCCCGCCGCCCGGGCCCCGTCCACCGCCCGGACCGCGCCCACCGCCGCCCGGCCGGTTACCGCCGGGTCGCGGGCCGCCGCTGCGCTGGCCCTGGGGGTTCGAGAGCTCGACCGTGATCTTCCGGCCGTCGAACTCACGCCCGTTGAGCTGAGAGATCGCGTTCTGCGCCTCTTCCGCCGTCGCCATCTCGACGAACCCGAAGCCGCGCGACTGTCCGGAGAACCGGTCGGTGATCACAGTCGCTGACAGCACGTTGCCGCACTGGCTGAAGAACTCGCGAAGCCCGTCGCTCGTCGTCGAGTACGCGAGACCGCCGATATACAGTTTGGACGCCATGTGAACCCCCTGGACTCTGCTTCCGCTTGTCGTACACGCCCCGCGAACCGGAAGACACGTTGCATCCGAGGCGAGGTCCGGCCGATCCGGCCGCCCAGTCCAGTGTACACGGGCGGCCGGACCGCGCAAGCCACCCGTCACGGCGAGCGCGGCGCCTTCGCCATCAGGTCCTCGAGGGCGACCGGGCGCGTCCGAACCCTGAAGCCCGCGAGCTCGAAGGACAGGCGCGTCTCGAGCGGCGTCCCGGGCCGCACGAGGACGACGACGGGAACGCGGGGCGCCACGCGCTCGAAGAGCACGGCGTGCTCGCGCGCCGAGAGGCGCAACAGGGCGTGGTCGATGACGATGAGTGAGACCGGGGTCACGAGCAGCGTCCGGACCCCCTCGCTGAGGGTCTCCGCGAGCGCCACGCCGACGCCGCGCTCGAGCACGGCGTGGCCGAGCACGTCGATCGCCGTCTGGTCCTGGTCGATCAGCAGAACAACACCCATGGCGCGCGGGCGCTCGTCCTCCCGAGTCGCCCGAGGCAAGCGCGATGCCAGCCGCGCGGCAGTGGGGACGCTCACGATTTCGCAACGTCGCGGACGGAGCTCGCCGACGGCGTCGGGCAGAACGCCCGACGCAGAGTCGAGGAGCCCGACCTACCGGAACTCTTCGGGGATGATCCCGTACGCGAGGATCTTCCGGTAGAGCGTCTTCGGGTCGATGGCGAGCAGCGCGGCGGCCTTCCCCCGGTGACCGCCGACCTGGCGCAGCGTCGCGACGATGTGCTGGCGCTCCATCGTTTCGAGGCTCGCCCCCGACGACACGGCCGGAGCCGGGGCCGCGCCCAGCACCTCCGGTGGCAGGTCGTCCGGCTGGATCTCCTCGCCCTTCGAGAGGATGACCGCGCGCTCGATGGCGTGGAGCAACTCGCGGACGTTGCCGGGCCACGCGTACCCCTCGAGCGCGGCGAGGGAACGGGGGCTGAGGCGCTTGGCGCCGTAGGTCGCGTTCGCCGCGACGAAGTGGTTGGCGAGGAGCGCGATGTCCTGGGGCCGCTCGCGGAGGGGCCACAGCTTGACCGTGATCGTGTTGATGCGGAAGTAGAGGTCCTGGCGGAACGCGCCCGCCTTCATCGCCTCGGCGAGGTCGCGGTTGGTCGCCGCCACGAGCCGAACGTCCACCCGCCGCGGGCGTGTGGCGCCCACGCGAAAGAAGGTGCCGGTTTCCAGCGCACGCAAGAGCTTCACCTGGATGTCCGGCTCCAGCTCGCCGATTTCGTCGAGCAGGAGCGTACCGCCGTCGGCCAGCTCGACGAGCCCAGGCTTCGCGGCGACGGCGCCGGTGAACGCGCCCTTCTCGTGGCCGAAGAGCTCCGACTCGAACACCTCGCGCGGCAAGGCGCCACAGTGGATGGGGACGAAGGGCCGCGCGGCCCGCGCCGAGAGCGCGTGGATCGCGCGAGCCACGAGCTCCTTCCCCGTGCCGCTCTCGCCCAGGATGAGCACCGAGGAGTCGGTCGGCGCGACCCGCTCGACGATCCGGAGAACCTCCTGCATCTGGGGACTCTTGGTGAGGATGCCGCCGAACGGCTCGGCGCCCGGGGCGTACGCGCGGAGCGCCTCGTTGTCCCGGAGGAGCTGGGCCTTCTCCGCGGCCTTCTTGATCAGGACGTCGAGCTCCTCGATCTTCATGGGCTTCGTGAGGTAGTCGTAGGCGCCGAGCTTCATCGCCTCGACGGCCGTGGACACCTCCTGGAAGCCCGTCACCACGATCACCTGCGGCTGCTCGGGGAAGGCCTGGAGCTCGCGCAGGACCTCGATCCCCTCCTTCTTCGGCATCCGCATGTCGAGGATCACGACGTCGTACGGTGTCTCCGCGAGCCGCTCGAGCGCCGCGGCGCCGTCGGCGACGCCCTCCACGTCGTGCCCCTTGCGCCCGAGCTCGCGCACCACGAGCTCGCGCAGGTTGCGCTCGTCGTCGGCGACCAGCACGCGGATCTTGCGACTCACGCCGGCAGCACCACGCGGAAGAGGCTCCCCTTACCGGGCCGCGAGGTGACCTCGATCCGGCCCCCGTGATCCGTCACGATCCCCTGGGCGATGGCGAGCCCGAGACCGGTCCCCTGCCCCGGCGGCTTGGTCGTGAAGAACGGATCGAAGATGCGCGACAGGATCTCGTCGGGAACGCCCGGCCCCTCGTCCTCGAACTCCACCTCGACCTCGCCGCGGTGCAGGCGTGAGCGCACCGTCAGCCGGCCGCGCCCCTCCATCGCCTCGAGCGCGTTCGAGGCGAGGGCGATGAAGACCTGGCGGAGCTGGCCCTCGTTGACCGCGAGGGGAGGGAGCGCCGGATCGAGCTCGGTCGCGAACCGGCCTTCGGCGAAGCGAGACTGGTGGGAGAGGAGCTCGGTCGTCCTGAGCACGAGCGCGTTGAGGTCGGTCGGGGCCCGCTGGCTCCCGGGGTCGCGCACGAACTGGAGCAGAGTGCCGGTGATCTCCTTGCACCGGAACGCCTCCTCCTCGATCAGCCCGAGGTAGTGCGGGAAGTCGGTGAGCTCGGACGTGTTCGTGAGCTCGCGTTCCGTGAGCCGTTCCCGGAGCGACTCCGCGCAGCCGGCGATCGTCGCCAGCGGGTTGTTCAGCTCGTGCGCGACGCCCGCCGCGAGCCGTCCCGCGGTCGTGAGTCGCTCGGTGAGCAGCATCTGGCGCTCGAGCCGCTTGGCGCGCGTGACGTCCTCGACGAGGACCACCGCGTGGGGGGCGCTCGCCTCCGTCGGCTCGACGGGGGCCCGCGTCAGCCGAAAGATTTTCGTCTCGCCCGCGAGGGCGACCTCCACCTCGAGCGCGGCGTCCCGCCGCGTCGCGAACGCGTCGCGGACGAACGCCTCGACCGTGCCCGCCGTGCCGGGGCCGAAGAGCGCGGCGAACGACGCGCGCGCACCCGGCTCGCAGCCGAGCACCCGCACGCCCTCGCGGTTGGCGCGGACGACGCCGAGCTCGGCGTCGAGGACGAAGACGCCGAGGGGGAGCGTCTCCAGCACCACCTCCACGAAGCGCTTCTGCGCATCGAGCTCTCGCGTCCGCTCGGCGACCATGCTCTCGAGCTCGGCGTACAGGCGCGCGTGCTCCAGCGCGATCGCGGCCTGGTCGGCGAGGGCCAGGAGCAGCTCCTCGTCCGAGTCCGAGAACGCGTGGACGTCCCTCCGGAAGACGCTGATCAACCCGATGACGCGGTCGCCCACGCGGAGCGGCGCGGCCAGCATCGAACGGAAGCCGGTCGCGCGCGCGAGCTCGGGGTAGCGGGCACGCGGGTCGTTGTAGAGGTCGCGGCTCTGGACGGGGCGCCGCTCTCGGACGGCGAGGCCTCCGATCCCCTCCCCCACCCTGATGCGGATGTCCTTCACCATCGCCGGAGGCAGGTCGAGGCTCGCCACCGTCACGAACTCGCCCGTCCCCGGCTCGAGCGTGGCGAGGCCACACGAGTCAACGCCGAGGACGCCGCGCGCCTCCTCGAGGATCACGCGGATCGTCCGGTCCACCTCGAGGCTCGCGGTCACCGCGCGGCCGGCCTCGAGGAGCGCGCGCGTCTCACGGGCCCGACGGACGCTCTCCTCGAAGAGCCGGGCGTTGTGGATCGCGATCCCGGCCTGCTCTCCGAACGCCTCGAGCACCCGCTGGTGGTGCGCCGTGAACGCGCCCGGACGCGTCGCGAACGCCGAGATGACGCCGATCACCTCGCCCGCGTCCTTGAGCGGCACGCAGAGCATCGAGCGGATCCCCTCGCGCTCGTCCACGTCGCGGCGCGCCGAGCGCGGATCGGTGCGGACGTCGTCGACGCGGATCGCCGTGCCGCTCTGGGCGGCCCGGCCCATGATCCCTTCGCCGACCGGGATCGAGAGCGTGCGCCACGCCTCGCTCCCCACGCCGTGGGCCGCCACGTGGCCGATGTGGGCCCCCTCCGGATCGAGGAGGCCGATTCCGCAGCCCGAGCTGCCGATCAGCTCGCTGACCGCCTGGCTGATCCGGTCGAGGACCCACGGCATCTCGAGGCGGGCGCTGATGAGCTGGCTCGTCGCGTAGAGCGCCGCGAGCTCGTCCTGCCGCCGGTGGCCTTCCGCGAGGAGCCGTCTCAGCTCGATCGCCGACGCGAGCGGCCGGCCGAGCTCGCCGACGATCTCGACGTCCTCGTCGTCGAAGGCTCCCGCGCGAGCCGAGGCCAGCGTCACGGCGCCGAAGACGCCACGAGCCGACAGGAGTGGCACCAGCGCCACGGCGCGGTAGCCGCGCTCCGCAAAGACCCGCCGGCTCACCTCGGGGACCCGTCCCTCGCGAACGTCGTCCACCCGGAGTGGCGCGCCGCGCGCCACGAGCTCGGCGAACAGGGTCCCGGCGAGGGGCATCCGATCGTCCCGCGTCACGCGCAGGGGCACGGAGCGCGCGACGACGTCGATGATCTCGAACTCGTCGCGCTCGACGTCGACGAGCGACACGGCGATCGAGTCGAAGGCCACGAGCTTCGCCACCGCCTCGGCGAAGGCGTGCAACACGTCGTCGAGCGCGTCGGTCGAGACGAGGAGTCGCGTGAGCTCGTCCAGCACTGCCGTGCGGAGCGCGCGCCGGTGGAGGCGCCAGACGCGGTCGAGCGCCTCGCCGAGGGCCCGAGGGACGTCGGCCGCCAGAACGCCGCGTGTGAGTAGAGGCCCGAGGAGCAGGAGTGCGCCGACGCGCCGCCCCGACGCGACGAGCGGCGTCTTCAGCGCGACCGCGCGGCCCCGTGTCCAGCCGGGCGGGGTCACCCGCGCGAGCGCGAGCCGCCCGACAGGCGTCCGCACCGAGGCCTGCAACCACGCGTCGAGCTCCGCGGGCAGGCGCCCGCGACCCGCCGTGACGACCACCGGCGCGTCGCCCGGCGGCGTGAAGCCCAGCGCGCCGGCTACGGCACGGGCGTGCGCGACCAGCCGGCGCAGGGTCCGGGCGAGCTCCGCCTCCACTGCGGCGATGCTCGGGAGCGGCGCCAGCAGATCGGGGAAGACGCCCTCGAGCGTCATAGGGGCGTCAGGAGCTTGCCGGGGAGGCTTCCGGTGTGCGCGCCGTCCTTGACGACGATGCTCCCGTTCACGACGACGTGCTCGATACCGACGGGATAGCGGTGGGGCTCGTCGTACGTCGCCTGGTCGGCGATCCGCCGGGGATCGAACACGACGAGATCGGCCTTCGCGCCCACGCGGATCACGCCGCGGTCGCGCAGCTGGAGCCGCTTTGCCGGCAGTCCCGTCATCTTGTGCACGGCCTCGGGCAGCCCGAGGATACGCTGCTCGCGCGCGTACTCGCCGAGCACGCGCGGGAACGTGCCGTAGCTGCGCGGGTGGGGTTTGCCCGCGCCGAGAGCGCCGTACGGCGCCAGCGCCGAGCCGTCGGAGCCGATCATGACTGCTGGATGGGCGAGGGCGCGGCGCAGGTCCGCCTCGTCGAGCTGGAAGAGGATCATGTAGCCCCTGCCCGCCTCATCCACGATGAGCTCGAGTGCCGCGTCGAGCGGGTCCATCCCACGCTCGGCGCCGACCTCCGACAGGCGCTTGCCCTCGGCGTCCTTCCGCTGCGGGCAGGACGCGAGCATGATGTTCTCCCAGCCGACGCGGTCGAGGAGGCTTTGGCCCGTCACCGGCGCCTCGAGCTCATGACGGATCCGCTCGCGCACCTCCGGCGTGTGGAGCCGGTGGAGCATCGCCTCGAGGCCACCCTCGAGGGCCCAGTCGGGCAGGAGCGTGCGGAGCGTCGTGCTCGACGCCGTGTAGGGGTAGACGTCGGCC
>Ga0209057_1003151_pt1 | contig 12311 bp, 10 predicted proteins | sample GraSoiAngelo_146_FD_185903 | JGI IMG/M metagenome (GOLD analysis project Ga0209057, IMG submission 185903) | Grasslands soil microbial communities from the Angelo Coastal Reserve, California, USA - 14_1009_05_30cm (SPAdes) (version 2) | ecosystem: Environmental > Terrestrial > Soil > Grasslands ... | reverse complement strand
GACTGTCTTGATGGTAACCCGGCGCCTGGGCAGGGAACTGCTGCTTGCGGATCCGATGATGGCCCTGGAATCACTACTTTTGCAGCCTCGGTTCTAGGAGGAGCAACGCCTGACGGGACACAGGGCAATATTTTCTTTTTGACTTTCAACGTTGACACTAGTGCCGAACACTTCAGTGAGATCACGATCAAGCAGGCTCTCGGCTCGACCAACTTGGCCCTTGGTAATCAGCAAATTCCTGCTACACTATTGAATGGATACTACACAAGTCTTAGCTGCGGCGGACAAGCATGCAATCCTGCTGTCGCCAAGTTCACATGGTCTCCTCAGCCTGCAAAGCAGGGTCAGTTTACTACTTTCTACGGCAACGACAGTCTACCATCGCCTAGCGCGTTCATAACAAATTATACTTGGACATTTGGCGACACTCAGGGTACCACACCCTATAGAGACACTGGCACAAATAGCACGGTGCCATATCTCTATCAAGTCGCGGGAAACTACTCCGTAACCCAAAACGGTCAACGTCATTAACACTAGTGTTGACATGGGAATAGAAAATTTGGATGTTGAGCCTAGCCCCATCGGGTTGCACCCCGGAGTAGTATTCACGATCACAGCTGTTCTCCATAATCTTGGGGGGCTGTCGGAAGAATCGAATATGACCCTGACACTGACTGTGGCGGGACAGGCTCAACCGCTCGCCTTTTTGCCCTCTGCTCTTATGAAGCCTTACAGCACAAGGACGCTCACCGCAACATGGGACTCTGCCGGTAAGATTCCAAACGTTTACCGCTTAGACTTTTTCACTCCAATTCTTGAAAATGAGACGAAAATTGGTAACAACCACAAGTCGTACTGGATTCAGCTTATCCCGTTCCAACCTACAGGCAGCCTCAGCCTTCTCGGCGTCGCTGGCATCTCGGTCTTAGTAGTGGGTGCTGGAGGCTTCGGGGTCTCTTTTCTCCGGAAACGAAATAATAACGTCGACGACGCATTATAGTAGAACCTGCAGGTCGCTATCTAGAAGATGCCTACGGTGATCTACTGCTCCTCACGTTGGAAATACCGAAAAACACACGTGGGAAGTCTCAGGATTCCCAGAGTATCCCAATCTTGCCGTGGATGGCGGAAAGATTCCGCCACGAGGATAATCTTTTAAGGGTAAAACCGCGATGCCGTATCGGAAAACAATGAGAAACATCTCCTCACTAAAACTACTGATCATCTTCGCAATCGCACTATCTCTAGCAAGTCTACCAGGCGCAATATCCCCAAGCATAAGACTGCCATCAGTCAACGTCGCACATGCAGCATCAGCCACGAATCAACCATGGGTCCCAGCCGGTCCAGCAATGGACACGCTAACCTATCCAACCTTCACAGACGAGGCCGCGGAGTTTACAGCTATACAGACCTCTCCCTCGCCTATCGACCTCACCGATTGGCCTTTGGACCCGACCCTAATCTCAGGCTTGACCGCTAACTCTGCATTCCAAGTAACCAGTCCTATCTCGGACACCGGATACTTCGAACTCCAATTCCACATGGGACAGAACTTCTGGGGTTGCCAGTTCAACTACGGGAATGCGGCATGCGGCACCAACATTCGCCGGGCTTTTGCTCACGGACTAGACAAGAGCATATTCATCTCCACTGAACTAGGCGGTAACGCTCAGCCAATCGACAATCCGGTCCCGCCGAGCGTGGATCTTAACACGCCCGACCCGTGCGCATGGGACGCCTTATTCCCGCAGACAGGCGCTGGCTGCATCGTTAACGGTGTTGGTGGTACAGCCTACCACCTAGCCGCGGCAACCGCAGGCAATTGTGCTAGCCACCCACAGTTCGCGTATACTCCAGGCTGTGGAACGCCAGACTTTTGCGCTGCAGCTGACCACATGATCGCCGCTGCACTCGCAACCGGAAAGAACCCGACGACATGTGTTCTAACCGGCATATCCTCAGCTGTCACTGCAAATCCAACGCACATCTTCGTTCGAAGCGACAATACTCCGCGCCTTCATGCTGGTAACAGCTATGGGCAGTTTATCTGCGCGTTGTTCACCGGCACGTTCAGCACGGGATGCTCAGGCATCTTTGTCGTTGACCCCGGTCCAATCACTGCCTTCCCAGGTTTCACAACCTCAACGACTACGGTCGCGCTCACTTGGTGGGTCTACACCGCTGGCTTCGGCAATGTCTTGACATTCGACAGCAGCCTCTTCTTCGGCTATGACAGCCAATTCGTATCAGGCATAAGTAGCATCAAACAGTCTTCAGGAGGATTCTGCGCAAACGCAGCACTTCCTTCTTTCGCTCCAGGCAATTACCTCTACACTTGCCAAGCTGCCTACGACACACAAATTGAGGCTGCAGAGTTCTCTCCATGCTTGACTGCACCAGGCGACCCGACCACCGGACAGACACACTTGACAGTGACGTTCGCCAACTGCCCCGCCACAACTTCACCATCCGCGGCTAGCGCCGCCTACAAGGCACAGGACATCTATGGACAGAACGCGAATACGATTCCATGGTGGAGTGGGAAGAACCAGTTTGTGTACTTGACTGGCTGGCAGCGAGTTGTCCTCAACAAGGGGAACGGCTTTACGCCACCAGGCAACTTCTTTTCCACGATCAACGCATGGAACCCATCGCCTCCAGTAGCAGGAACACTGCGACAAGGATTCAAACAGTCAACTGGTAGCGTCAGTCCATTCATAGGCAATACCGTGTGGGATGCAGGAGTTATCGGGTCCGTATGGGATACGCCGGGAACGACCAATCCTGACTCTCCGCAGGCCTACCTGGACTGGATGACTATCAAGACCGACCAGCTGGCTGCTTCAGGCCTCTCCTACACTCCACCTGCGTGTTCAGGAACACAAACTACCGGAACCTGCAGCTCTACTGGAGTCTGCACTTCTGGAACATGCACTGGTGGGACGGTGGCGGCGTTCCGTTACACGTTGCGTAACGACATTTTCTGGCAGACAGGCCAGAAGGTAACAGCGTGGGACCTAGCGTTCAGCTACATTGCCTTCAGAGCTTCAGGCGTCGGCGCTGGACTAGCACCGATGACCGGCATCAAAGTACTCAGCCCCACACAGGTTGACATCGACGTTAACGCTGTTGGACCATTCACCAAACTGTTCCTCTCGAGCACCGTCCTTCCGGGCCGCGACTGGGTAAGCCCCAGTGTATGCACGGCTGCTGCGTGGGACTCGGCAGCGAACAACCCGAACTTCAACACAGCCAACACTGCATTGACGGCCTGCATCGCTCAATCCGGTGCGGTGACATCGTCAGGCGTCATCCTGCCAACCTTCGGTCTCAGCAACGTTGACAACAATAAGATACAGCCAAACTACGACCCCGTTGCAAGCCACAACCTCATCGGTTCAGGTCCATTTATGTGCGGAACAGGTTCCGGCATCGGCGGGCCAAGCTGCTCCTCGAGCGGTACTCAGTCCGTCCCAGCTGGTGGATCATGGATCCTGACACGCTACGGTATCGGCACCACTCCGGGAGGCTCCTTGAACACCTACTTCCGCAGCGCAGGTAACTTGGCGTTGTGGGCGTATTCAGGTGACAGAGGTAATTTCGGAACTGACTTCCTCAACTTCGGCCAGGTTAGTCTCTGCTTCGGCAAGCCGGTTGGTACATCAGGTTGTACTGTCTGGCAGCATGGCATAGGCGGCTCGGCTTCGGGAACGGTAGTCGGTCTGGCACAGGTCAGCATCGTCCAACGCTTCGTCGGAGTCAACTGGGTAGCACCATACGACTGGACAGCATCACCACCGCAAAACATTGCAGTATTCCCACCGGTCTTGCATGAGGGAGCAGTAACGCTCAACCCGTGTAGCACCGATCCAACAAACGGATACGACTGCTAAATGAAACGGCAAGCCTAAAATAAATCCCCCCTCTTTTTTTCTTCTTAACTGATTTCTCTATGACACTCCGCGCCTTTCTGGCAAAACGAATAATCTACACCGTAATCTTAGTCTTTTTCGTAATCATCCTCAACTTCCTAATCTTTGAGGCGATGCCTGGACAGATCGGGGCAGTTTACTCTATCGCTGGTCAACGCTCGGCCAGCAATAACGATCAATACAACCGAATAGTGAAGATCTATCATCTCAATGAGTCCTTCCAGTCAAGGTTCGTAGCATACATCGAGAATCTCCTTACCTTCAATTTCGGAGATTCCTACTCGGACCATCAACCAGTGTTGCAGGGAATGATCGGATCCGGACGCCTGGTCAACACCTTAATCCTAATCGGCACATCGACCCTCCTCTCGATCGTCATCGGGGTCTTTATCGGAATCCTAATCTCAAAGAGACGTGGCAGCGGCTGGGACAGCGCCATGGTTACAACGTCTCTTACTGCATTTTCACTGCCCGTCTTCTTCGTCGGGATACTATTGATACTTGTTTTCGCGATCACTCTAGGATGGTTCCCATCGGGAAACAATCAGCCCTTCGATTGGGCCAACCCCAATATTGGGCCACCCTCGTCAATTCTGCTTCAGTTCCTGATCAAGTTGCAATACCTTTTCCTTCCAACCGTAACGCTTACCTCCATAACTTATGGAGGATTCCTCCTTTTGACTAGGGCAACGATGCTTGAGACTTTGAGTGACGATTACATAACGACAGCCCGTGCCAAGGGGCTTTCCGAGCGAGTGATAATGTTCAAGCATGCATTCAAGAATGCATCTCTGCCGATAGTTACTGCTACAGCCCTCTCCTTCGGAGGTATCCTGGGCGGGGCAATTATTACTGAGACGTTGTTCAATTGGAACGGCTTGGGACTTTGGCTCTTCACCTCGGTGCTGACCAAGGACTATCCGGTCATGTCGGCCATGTTCTACGTTATCGCACTCTCAGTGATCATCGCCAACTTTGCCTCCGACATTATCTACGGAATAATTGACCCCCGAATAAGGTACGAGTAGGATAGCACACAATCTATCGGTTTTGAAAGATTGGTATCGCGCAAAGGTGTTCAATTTCAGGCTAGAAGGGCGTCCGGACTCCTCAGAGTCCTACTCAGAAACCGAATGGCCGCTATCGGCGTTGCCCTACTTGTCATCTTCGCCTTCACGGCACTCGCGACGCCCTTGCTGACTCCCTACACGCCTTTTCAAACAGTCTCCGGGAGCTTGGCTCAGCCTGAATGGGTGATGAGCTTCCCGGATGGCTACTACTTCAGCAGGAACATCCTGGTAGGCCAGGACCCTAGCTTCCTTTCACCTCAACCCCTCACAAACGAATGGAAATTGACCTCTCCCAACGCAACTGTAGGGCAACTCCCCATACACGTCTACTATGATGCCGTTCTCACGGCACCTGGTGACCCTGGTGGAAGCGTCAGGATAGTCAATAACGGCGTGAATCGAACGGCCGCGACGATCTCTCAGACCTTCAATTTTCCCTACCGAGGCCCACCGAAGAATTTCAAAGTCAGCTTTTCGGTATTCGCCCAAAACGGCACAACCACCCAGGCAGTTCATGTCAGAGTGTTCATCCAACGAGCATTGGACGGTCAAGTGTTCAACGTTTGGGATGACAACGATACAACCATAGGGAGTTGGACTGCGTATCGAGACCTAGACAGCGCTAGCAAGGATAGCACACTTTCGATCAGGAAGAACATGGGATCACTCGAATCCCCACTGGATCCAGCCCAGATAATCTTCTCCTCAACATCTGACTACACATATGGAATCGAGATTACACTAGGCCCAGGACAGGGTGCGAATGTCGATCAACTGCAGCTCCAGTTGCTTGGGACTGCTTGGGGGCTTTTCGGGACTGATAATCATGGAAGAGACATCTGGAGCGAAGTCGTTTATGGATCCAGAATCAGCCTACTTGTAGGGCTCACAGCGGCCGGAATCGGGATAGGTCTCGGCCTTCTGATCGGGATGATGGCAGGGTTCCTAGGCAAGGTCGTTGATCAAGCACTAATGCGGTTCACCGATATGATGCTCGTCATACCCGGCCTTCCCCTACTCATCGTCCTTGTCGCCGTTCTAGGCCAGCGTCTGATCAACCTCATCATAATCATCGGCTTTCTGGGGTGGATGGGCTTCGCGAGGATCGTCCGATCACAGGTTCTCTCCTTGAAGGAGAGGCCCTACGTTGAGGCGGCCAGGGCATCTGGTGCCGGGTCCGGGCGAATAATGTATAGGCATATCTTTCCAAACATTGTTTCCTTGACATACGTAAACCTCGCCCTCGCTGTTCCCGGAGCAATCCTTACAGAGGCTGCACTTGCCTTCCTCGGCCTAAGCGACCCCTCAGTCCCCTCCTGGGGAAACATGTTTTCTGACGTCCAACAATCTCAGGCTCTCTCGTCGTTTCATCCGAGTCCTTGGTGGTGGGTTATTCCTCCAGGGATAGCCATCGCCCTGATATCCCTCTCCTTCGTGCTGGTTGGATACGCTCTTGACGAGATCTTCAACCCGAAGCTCCGGCGCCGCCGCTAGTCCGACAGCCTAGCTAGAGATAGTGCTCTTCTAGTGCCCCGCCAAGGATTCCTCCGAGAAGGAGGACAAAGATGGGCAAAGGAAAAAGCACGCGGAACGTCAAGTCAAGTGAAATTTTGTCAAGCCCTTGACGAGTCAAGTACAGCCGTAGGCCACTCAGTGTAGCATCCGACAGGTTTGGTGCCGATAGAACCAAGAAGACTATAATCCCTCCCAACAAATAGGATCCTGCAAATCCACCTATCGTCTTTCCCAGATCCGCTATCAACACTCCGGAGAGAACCGACAGACCCAGCACTGTCGAGTAGTATAATGCAAGCCTCATCGTTTCAGTCTGTTGGACCTCAGGAGGAGGTCCGGTTGTGAAGTTCGGGAGCAAGAGGCCCTGAAAGATCGCCCACAAGGTGATGGCACCGAAGGAGGTTCCCCACCCCAAGGTCACAAGCAGCGTACGCCAATAGGGGGCAAGACGCTCTTTCAAATAGGCCGTTTGCGTTCACCATCCTGTTTCCGCCTGATCTAAATGAAGCTAACTATCCGAACAGCGCTTGCAATGATCTTCGTAGGCATCAGCCTATTGTCCCTAGGGGGCATTCTATCTGAATCATCAAACTATGATAATTACTATTGGCAAGGTCGGTCCGCAATCCTAGACTCGGAGAGCAACAACACTCTGGTTAATGCTGTTAGAGTAACCAAAGACTTCACTACGGGCGCGATCGTCGTTCGAGTTAGCGTGTCGGCGACAAATCCAACGAACTATCTAGGGTTCACCCTACAAGCTTTTGATATAGGCCTTTACTTTGTTCATGCCGGATACGTGAACGAGTCCGTTTTTAGGTCCCTCGATCAGCATCTTCTAGCCAACACTCGGCTTGACAAACATATAGGCCCAAAATCTACTGTTGGTACAGATCTCGTTCTAACCCTAAGCTCGACACAGTCTAGTTCCTACCAAGAGTTCAATCAGACATACAGCGGTAAAGTAGACGCGATTGTGGAACTGCTCACGGTCGTAAACTCCTTCCTAGACCCGGTCTATGGTGTAATGACGACTCTAAAGCAACAGGAGATTCCTGTATCGTAACCCTCAAAAGCCCCAAAGCTTAATTCGAACGCGGCACGCTCCACCTTTACAAGGTACGGCGTCTCAATGGCTGTCCTCAGTGTAGAAGGGCTAACCACTAACTACAAGACTCTCAGAGGCTGGGTAAGAGCGGCCGAAGACATTTCATTCGAAGTTGAGCAAGGAGAGGCCATGGGGCTGGCTGGCGAATCTGGTTGCGGCAAGAGCACCGTCGCACTCTCTTTACTGAAGATTCTTCCACCTGGTGGCAAGATAAGGAAAGGAAAAATATTCCTCTCTGGTCAAGACCTTGTTCCTCTATCCGAGAAGGAAATGCGGAAGATCCGTTGGAAGGGTATATCGATAGTGTTTCAGGGAGCGATGAATGCGCTTAACCCTGTCTTCAAAGTAGGCGACCAGATCGCTGAAGCAATAAAGACACACGAGCCCAAGGTTGCAGACTCCGAGGTCAGAGAGCGCGTAGCTAAGCTTCTCGAAACGGTGGGAATAGAACCGTCAAGAGCCAACAACTATCCCCACGAGTTTAGCGGAGGAATGAGACAGCGAGCCCTCATCGCAATGGCCCTGGCCGCGGATCCAAGCGTGGTCGTCGCAGACGAGCCAGGAACAGCACTCGATGTTATCGTCCAAGCTCAGATCCTCAGACTTCTCAGAGACCTGAAGGACAGGCTTGGGTTGTCTATGATACTCATTAGTCACGACCTCTCGATCATCGCAGAGACTTGCGAGAAGGTTGCGATCATGTACGCGGGGAGAATAGTAGAGTATGGCGACGCTGTGACGATTTTCAAGGATCCTAAACATCCTTACACTCAAGGACTCATCAAGGCATTCCCGAGCATCAAAGGGGAAAAGGTGCGTTTGACCTCTATACCAGGTTCGCCCCCTGACCTGTTGAATCCTCCAGCTGGCTGTAGGTTCAACCCGAGATGCCCCTTCGTCATGGACGTTTGCAAGAGAGTCGAACCAATACTGGAAGAGCATGGCGACAAAGGACACACTGTCTCCTGCCATCTCTACCACTGATAGGTGAAATTGAAAAGATGGACTCCAAAATTTCCACGATCGACCAGAACGATACTTCATCAGAGCTACCGCCTCAGATGGGAGCGGATGAGGTGTTGCGAGTGGAGAATCTGCGTAAATGGTACCCTCTTCGAAGGGGATTCGTTGAAACTCTCTTCTCCAAGAACGAAATGAACGTGAAAGCAGTTGACCTGGTGAGTTTTTCGCTGAAGAGGGGGGAGATTTTCGCCCTCGCTGGCGAGAGTGGGAGTGGAAAGACGACTCTGGGGAAGGTTCTGCTGAGGCTAGTCGACCCCACAAGTGGGAGCATCTTCTTTCATGGGAAGGATATCACCAAGCTTACGCAGAGAGAGTTGAAGCCTTTGAGGCGTGAGATGCAGATAATTTTTCAGGATCCGTTCGAATCTCTCAACCCTCGGATGATTATCAAAGAGATCGTAGCGGAGCCACTTCGAGTTCAGAAAGTGGCTAAGAGTGAGGCAGAGGTGGAAGAGAGGGTCAAACAAGTGTTGACGGAGGTAGAGATTGTTCCTCCCGAAGAGTTCCTTTATCGGTTTCCACATGAGTTGAGCGGAGGGCAAAGGCAAAGGGTGGCCGTTGCTAGAGCGTTCATCCTAAACCCTAGCTTCGTAGTTGCAGACGAGCCCGTCTCGATGCTGGATGTGTCGATCAGAGCCGAGGTTGTCAACTTGATGATCGACATGGTTAAGAAACATTCTGCATCGATCATTTTCATCTCGCACGATCTCGCACTGGCCAAACATATTGCGGACCGAGTAGCTGTAATGTATCTGGGAAAGGTGATGGAACTATCCACGTCAGAAAAAGTCGTCGATGGGCCGCTTCATCCCTATACCCAGGCCCTGATTGCCGCGGTTCCTGTCCCGGACCCCGAGTCAAAGAGGACAAAAGACGTGATCAGCGGAGAGATTCCTAGCCCAGTTGATCCCCCGTCAGGATGCAGGTTCCGGACCAGATGCCCCTACGCCCATGAAAGATGTTCGACCGAGGAACCGCCCCTAATAGAGGCTGAGAAGGATCACTTCGTCGCCTGCCACCTTTATACCTAGCCAGTCACATCCTTCCTCTTCTGGGGAGCGATTGGCTGCAAGATCAAAAAAAGGGATAGATTGAAAGGGCTATCCTTTTCGTTTCTTCTTGTATTGTCCCACTGGCTTGACCAATTTTTTCTCCGCTAGAAAAGTTGCCCCTGCGAGAATCACGGTCGTGCCTACGATGGCAGGCAGGACAAAATCGGTTCCGGCTGGAACCGTGAAGGATATGGTTGAACCATTGGCGACGGCCCTAGCTGGAGCGGTGAGCTGAAGATTTAGGGTATAGAATGCGACCAGAGAAGTTAGAAGGGGGCCTTCTGGAGATTTGATTCCCATAGTCAGGTTGTAAGGGAGACCCGGCCTGTCTTTACCGGGATTGAGGGTCCAGCTTGATGAAGTGTCGAGGGGCCTGTAGGTATGCATCCAATCAGAGATCTTCGGTATCCATGAGAAGTCTAGGAGGCTGAACTTTTGCGTCGTGAGACTTGGTATGACGGGGTTAAGGTATGGCCCTCCCCGGACTAGGGAGCGGTCAAGGTAAAATGTAGTGCTCGCTGGCTGGGAATTTATTGGACTCACCAGGTATGCGGGTCCAACATTGTTGAACTCGACTCCCCCAAACTTAAGGGAGTCTGACATGTTCATCGCTATGAAGCCGAGGTTGTAAGTGTTCATCCCAGGCTTGTTCGAGGCAGCTCCGCTTACTGTAAACGTGAGATTCTCGCTCATTATCCATGTGCTAGAGTTCTGGCTTTGTTGTCTTACGCTGGCTGCAAACGTGAATGTCGAAGGATCAACGACTATCCCTGGAACGAGTCGCTGCATTGCGTTCTGTAGCGAATTGACAAACTGGGATTGGGACGAGTTCGAAGAGTCCAGAACAACACTTGCGTTCGAGAGAGTGGTAGCGTTCTCTTGAAGTGCAAGTTGATAGTCCAACGTCACTTCTGGCGGAGTGATGTTGACGATTATTGATCCCTGCGCTTGGGCGTCGGTGAACGTGTTGGCAATTATCAGCAAGACAGAAAGAATGAGTGTTAGCCACAATGTTGTATGGTGAGAGCCCACGTGCCAATCCGCTCTAAGCCTTTTCCTTGAGAGGACACCCCCTCTATAAGAATGTCCTGACAAATCTCTGAAAATCCCTTGCAAAAAAAATGAGGAAGTCTTTCGCCATTCAGATTCCGTTTGTCCAGGCGAGGTGTCGGTGCAAGTGACCGTTACGTTTTTGAGTTTCGTTCGTCCCTTGTTTCAGTTGAAAGGATCGTCAGACCGTTAACAATAATATTTCAGGGGAGCGTGGTGGAGACTGCATCAGGGCATTACTTTTGAATGTCCTCCACACACGACTAATCGCTGGGCTTTCATAAGCATAAGTTTTCTAGTCTTCTCAATGTCGCTGATTCCTGCTTCCCTATTTGTTGTGGGGGATGTGCACGGGGCGTCGCCAGCATTATCGCCTGGCCAGTGGGCTCATTATTCTCTATCCGGAAACCAATCGGAGGGAACGGCCGACGCCCTCTTTACCGTACAGAAAGTTGACGGCGCTAATGTAACCTTTAGCGACCTCGACACGTTCTCAGACGGCCATACCTCTACGGACACATTCGTCGTAAGCATTTCGACAGGGCCGCCGGTCCCTTCGTCTGGCCAGTATTTTGTGGTTTCGCCGCAGAAAGTTGTCGGAGATTCAGTGTACCCAGGGGACCATCACTACCAGAACCTGACCATACAGGACATCACAGCTCGCCCTTATGCCTCCTCAAGTCGGCAAATTGCCCACGTTCACGCACAAAACTCATCGCAGATCTATACCTCGACGCCTACGACTAGTTTCGAAGACTTTTACTGGGACAATTCTTCGGGAATGTTTACTGAGATAGTCAAGACCCTGAACGGCACGGTAGTTCTGCACGTGGTTATGTCTTCCACCAGTCTTTGGCAACCCGACACCTCCCCCGACCCGCTCTTCGTTCCTACGGCAGTTGCAAGCCTGTTTAGCGCAGGCCTGATAGGGGTCTTATTGGTCGGAAGATATCGCAGAAAAGCCAAACGAGCGCTCCAGGTGAAGTAGTGGCTGTGGGGTCTAACGTGGTGCGGGGGGTGGGATTCGAACCCACGAAGGCCTTCGCCACAGGGTCCTAAGCCCAGGGCAGACCGTTTGATCGGTCCACTGCCCATTTGACCTGGCTATGGTACCCCCGCGTTTCGTTATGGTGCTCCGGGCGGGAATCTCCGCAGCCCGAGCCGCTTTTGAACCCGCGATCAACGGCTCAAGAGACCTCAGGTTTCTCTGCCGCTTGCCCAGCGGAGCTCGATTGGCCACCCATTTCGAGGCTAAGGCCGCTATGCTAAACCGGGCTACACCACCGGAGCACGGACACGAGTTTTATCATTCTACCCAAAAGCTTTCCGCCGTTTGACTCGTCGGGAAACCACGACCCGCACTTAGTTGTTCACGGATTTCTTTTGGTTCAAGTCTCGACCATCGCGGCGCGAATCCCGGGCCCCAGTTCGAGATCGGCCTTTAGATTTGGGGGATCTCTTCATAGCGAAAGCTACTACTCCTACTGCTATGGAACCGATAATTCCAGCCAACGCGTACAACTCGGTAAACTGCAGTCCGAAAGGCCCAGGCGGA
>Ga0209057_1003150_pt1 | contig 12312 bp, 15 predicted proteins | sample GraSoiAngelo_146_FD_185903 | JGI IMG/M metagenome (GOLD analysis project Ga0209057, IMG submission 185903) | Grasslands soil microbial communities from the Angelo Coastal Reserve, California, USA - 14_1009_05_30cm (SPAdes) (version 2) | ecosystem: Environmental > Terrestrial > Soil > Grasslands ... | reverse complement strand
CGAGGGTGACATAACGCTCGAAGTCGGTCGTTCGCCTCTTTGCCTCCGACCAGGACGGGGGCGTCAATGGCCTCGCGGGCTCGCGGGCGGGGGCACTGCGGCGGGCCGGGAGAGGGGGGAGAGGGGTAGCCGCCCGCCGACCCTCACGCCGCAATGACGAGCGTAAAGCGCACGGCATCTTCCAGAATTGGCTGCGCCATCTTCTTCGCCGACCCCGACGGCATCAAGCTCGAGCTGGTGCACATCCCCTAAATAGTTGCTCCGCGCTGCGCGCTCCGCCCGCGGCTCGGGCGTAGCCCGCGCCGCTCCAATGCTTGCTCCGCGCTGCGCGCTCCGCCCGCGGCTCGGGCGTAGCCCTCGCCGCTCCAGCTGACCGGGTTTGACCCCGCGCGCGCGGCGGCGCTAGGAACCGCGGCATGGCCGAGCGACGGGTCGCGTTCGTGACCGGCGCGAGCCGCGGCATCGGGCGGGCGTGCGCGCTCGAGCTGGCGCGGCGCGGCTTCGACGTGGTGGTGGCGGCGCGCACCGTGACCGGCGCGGAGCGGCTCGAACATTCCTCCACGGTGAAGAAGTCGCTCACCACGCCGCTGCCGGGCAGCCTCGAGGCGACGGCGCGCGAGGCGCGGGCGCTCGGCGCCGACGCCCTGGTCGTGAAGCTCGACCTCGCCGCGCGCGAGGACTGGCCGGCGGCGGTCGACGCCGCCCTCGCCCGCTTCGGGCGGATCGACGTGCTGGTCAACAACGGCCGCTACGTCGGCCCGGGGCACATGGACCCCTTCGAGGAGACACCGGTCGACCTGATCGAGCAGATGATGCTGTGCAACGTGATCGCGCCGCTGCACCTGATCAAGCTCTGCCTGCCGGCGATGAAGCGCCAGGGCGGCGGCATCGTCATCAACATCACCTCGAGCGCGGGCGAGCGGGAGACGCCGGCGCCGATCGGCCAGGGCGGCTGGGGCCTCGGCTATTCGCTCTCCAAGGCGGCCCTGAACCGCATGGTGCCCGGGCTCGCGAAGGAGCTCCGCCCGTACAACATCGCCGTCATCGGGCTCATGCCGGGCTTCGTCGGGACGGAGCGGATGGCGGCCGAGCTCGCCGAGTTCGGCTTCGACGCGTCCAAGGCACTCCCGGTCGAGAACCCGGGCCGGGTGTGCGCCATGCTCGCGACCGCGAAGGACCCCATGTACTTCTCGGGCAAGGACATCTACGGCCCGGGCTTCCACGCCGAGCAGGCGCTCGTGCGCTTCGATTGAGGGAGGACCCCATGCGCCTCGGCCTGATGCTCGGCTACTGGATGCCCGACCCGTGGGACCCGACCGACCTCGTGCAGGAGGCGGAGCGCCTCGGCTACGAGTCGGTGTGGACCGCGGAGGCGTACGGCTCGGACGTCTTCTCGCCGCTCTGCTGGGTCGGCGCGCGCACCTCGCGCATCAAGCTCGGCACCGCCATCATGCAGGTCTCCGCGCGCACGCCGGCCTGCGCCGCGATGACGGCGGCCACCATCGACCATCTCTCGGGCGGGCGGCTCGTCCTCGGCATCGGCGTGTCGGGCCCGCAGGTGGTCGAGGGCTGGTACGGCCAGCCCTTCCCGAGGCCGATGGGCCGCACGCGCGAGTTCGTCCGGCTGCTGCGCGCGATGCTCCGGCGCGAGGGGCCGGTCACGTTCCAGGGCGAGCACTACCAGCTGCCCCTTCCCGGCGGCGCACGGCTCGGCAAGCCGCTCAAGCTGATCGTGCGGCCGCTGCGCGCCGAGATCCCGATCTACCTCGGTGCGGAGGGGCCGAAGAACGTCGCGCTCGCGACCGAGATCGCCGACGGCTGGCTGCCGCTCTTCTACTCACCGTATCGCACGCACGTCTATGCGGAGTCGCTCCGCGGCGCGCGCCCGGGCTTCGCGATCGCCTGCCCGGCGACCGTCTCGCTGAACGACGACCTCGAGCAGGCACTGCTGCCGATCAAGTTCATGCTCGCCTTCTACATCGGCGGCATGGGCGCGGCGGCGAAGAACTTCCACCTGAACCTGATCGCCCGCCTCGGCTTCGAGGCGGAGGCGCGGCGAGTGCAGGAGCTCTTCCTGGCGGGGCAGCGGGCGGAGGCGGTGGCCGCGGTGCCGGATCGGCTCGCGGACGAGATCTCGCTCGCGGGCAGCGCGGCGCGGATTCGCGACCGGCTGGCGGCGTGGCAGGAGAGCCCGGTCACGACGCTCCTCGCCGGGACGCGGGACGTGGCGGCCGTGCGGCTGCTGGCGGAGGCCGTGCTGTAGCCGCCCCACCGTGACCTTTTGCGTGCGCCGGCAGTTCATAAGGTGAGAAGCCGATGGCCGGTGGGGAGCTCGCCTTGAAGGCGCCCGCGAAGGAGGAGGCCGAGCGGCTTCTGATCGAGGCCGCGCAGAGGGACCCGAGCCGCTTCGCCGCGCTGTACGAAGACAACTTCGAACGTGTGTATGCCTTCGTCGCGCGCCGCGTCCGCGACCGCGACGAGGCCGAAGACCTCACCTCCGAGGTGTTCCACGACGCGCTGGCAAGTATCGGCCGCTTCGAATGGCGCGGCGTGCCCTTCGCTGCGTGGCTCTTCAGGATCGCCGCCAATGCGATCGTCGACCGGTCGAAACGCGCGGCGAAAGAGCGCGACGTGCCCAGCCCCGACCCTCCTCCCGAGGTCGGCCTCGAGGAGATCGAGCAGCGCGCGCACCTCTTCCGGCTCGTCGAGCGGCTCCCCCCGGATCAGCACCGCGTCATCGTCATGCGCTTCGCCGAGCAGAAGCGGATCCGCGAGATCGCACACGAGCTCGGGCGCACGGAAGGTGCAGTGAAGCAGCTCCAGCTCCGCGGCCTGCAGAACCTGCGGGCGCGGTTGAGTGACAGGAATGACTGAGCGCACGGGCACCGAGGAGCTCGACGACGCGGTGGATCTCATGATGGCGGATCCGCATGCCCCCTTGCCGCGCATGAATCCCCGCCTCGCGGCGCTCCTTCGCCTCGCCGCCGAGCTCCGCGATCTGCCGCGCGAGGCGTTCAAGGCGCGCTTGCGGGCGGAGCTTCTGTCGGTGGCGCGGGGCAGGGGCGAGCCTGCCGCACCCGCCCCGAGCGCGGGGAGACCCCTGGTGACGGAGGAGGACATCCGCGCCCGGCTCGAGGAGCTGGCCAGCGAGCCCAGGATGGTCGCGCACGACGTCCGCGCCGCGCTGGCCGATCTCCCCGCGATGACGATGCGCTTCTTCGCCTCGCTCAACCGGTGCACGATCGGCGTGTCGCGCTTCTCGGAGGGCTCGCACTGGGAACGCCATCCCGCCGGCGACGAGCTGCTCCACATTCTCGAGGGCGAGGCGGACGTCGTCACGCTGACCGACGGCGGGCCGGTGCGCTCGACCGCACGCGCCGGCTCCATCTTCATCTGCCCCCGGGGGCTGTGGCACCGGGTGCTGCCGCGGTCGCCCCTGTCGATGCTCTTCGCGACGCCGGGGGAAGGCACGGAGCACTCGGACGCGCAGGAGCCGCGGCGCAAGGGCCGCGGCCGGGCGGGCGCCGGGACGCGCCGCGGCCGTGGAGCGGCGGCCCTGGTCGCGCACGACCTGCGCGCCGCGCTGAACGGTCTCCCCGAGCTCGCGATCACGTCGAACACGACCGCCGAGGAAGCGGACGCGGCCGTGCGACCGATCGCGTCGCTCGACCAGTGCACGCTCGGCGTGATGCGCTACTCGGGGCTGACGCCGTGGGAACGCCATCCCGACGGCGACGAGCTGCTCCACCCGCTCGAGGGAGAGGTCGACGTCACCGTGCTGACCGACGGCGGGCCGGCGCACGTGACCGTGCGCGCGGGCTCCGTCTTCGTCTGCCCCCGGGGGCTGTGGCACCGCCAGCTCGCGCGCCCCGCCGTGACGATGTTTTTCGGGACGCCGGAGAAGACGACCGAGATCTCGTGGGCGGAGGACCCGCGCCGCGCCGTCTAGAGGAGGGATGCATGACGAGCAGAGCAAGACCCATCCCGGAGGGCTACGACCGTGCGACGCCGTACCTCTGCGTCAGGGGCGCGGCCAGCGCCATCGAGTTCTACCGGAAGGCCTTCGGGGCAACGGAGCTGATGCGCCTGACGCAGCCCGATGGGAAGATCGGGCACGCCGAGATCAAGATCGGCGCCGCGCCCATCATGCTCGCCGACGAGATCCCGGAGATGGGCTTCCGCGGCCCGCAGTCGCTCGGCGGCTCACCGGTGACCATCCATCTCTACGTCGAGGACGTGGACGCCGTGGCGAGACAGGCGGTCGCTGCCGGCGCGAAGATGCTGCGGCCGGTGCAGGATCAGTTCTACGGCGACCGGTCGGGCACCTTGGCGGACCCCTTCGGACACGTCTGGATGATCGCGACACACCGGGAGGACGTGTCGGCCGAGGAGATGCAGAAGCGCTTCGCTGCCTTGTACGGCTGACATGGCCCACGTCGAGCTGAGAAAGGAGGCACGAATCACATGGCCAAGAACCCACCGGAGGGGAGCCCGAACATCTTCCCCGCTCTGCGATACAAGAACGCGCCCGCCGCTCTCGAGTGGCTCGGCAGGGCCTTCGGCTTCGAGAAGCAGATGGTGGTGCCGGGGCCCGAGGGGACCATCGCCCACGCGCAGATGAAGCTCGGCCCCGGCGTGATCATGCTCGGGTCGGGAAAGCACGGGCCCGGCACCGACAACCCCTGGAACACCGTGAAGCAGGGAGTGTACGTCTACGTCGAGGACGTGGACGCGCACTACGCGCGCGCGAAGGCCGCGGGCGCCGAGATCGTGATGGAGCTCGAGGACACGGACTACGGCTCCCGCGGGTACTCCGTCCGGGACCTCGAGGGGCACCTCTGGAGCTTCGGCACGTACCGCCCGGGGACATGAAGCCCGTCGAACGACGGCTCCCGTGCGCATTGCGAGAACTCACCGCTGGGACCTGTCGGTGGAAGCGGCCCTCCGCCTCCAGCGTCGACTCGCGGCCACGGTCGACACGGGCGCCCGCCTCGCACGGGTGCGCCTCGTCGCCGGCGCGGACGCCGCCTACCACCAGGACGGCGAGCGCCTGGTGGCGGCAGTCGTCGTCATCGCCCTGCCCGGGCTCGAGGTCGTCGAGCAGGCCTCGGCCGAGGGGCGGGTCACGTTCCCCTACGTGCCCGGCCTGTTCGGCTTCCGCGAGGCGCCCATCGTGCTCCGCGCCTGCAGGCGGCTTCGCGCGCGGCCCGACGTGCTCGTGTGTGACGGCCAGGGCATCGCGCACCCCCGCCGCTTCGGCCTCGCCTGCCACCTCGGCTACTGCCTCGACCTGCCGACCGTCGGCTGTGCGAAGAGCCGGCTCGCCGGCGAGCACGGACCGGTGGCGGCGCAGCGGGGCAGCTGGTCCTGGCTGCGCGACGGGAGCGAGCGGCTGGGGGTGGTGCTGCGCACGCGCGACGCCGTGCGGCCCGTCTACGTCTCACCCGGCTGGGCGATCGGCTTCCGCGATGCGCGCGCGCTCGTGCTCGGCACGAGCGCCGGCTATCGCCTCCCCGAGCCGACCCGACGAGCCAACCTGCTCGTCAACGCGCTCCGCCGCGGCGAGCCTACTCCTCCTCCGGCGCCACCAGCTCCCGCATCTGGTCGTGCAGCGCCCGCATCCGGTCCTTGATCTTCGCCGTGCGCGCGAGCTGCTCGGGGGTGAGCACCTTGCGAATGTCGAGCGCCGTGGTCACGGCATGATCCATGAGCTGCGCTCGCGCGCGCGTGAGCCGGTCCAGCTCGGGCTTCAAGTCGTTGGCCTTGAGGTCGCCGGCCGCGAAGAGCTTGTCGAGGAGCGCGGCCTGCCCCGCGCGCATCTCGCGCACGAGCGCGCGCGTCTGCGCGCGCCGATCGGCCATGATCTTCTGCACCTGCGCTTCCTGCTCGTCGGTGAGATTCGCGCTCCGCAGCAGGAGCGGCAGCATCATGGCCGGGCCGTCCATGCCCCCCGGCCCCATCATCGATCCCGCTCCCATCCCGAACCGCGGCCGGGCGTGCACGGTGGCGAGGCCCAGGGTCGTGGTGGCGACCGCAGCCAGGATCAGCGTACGTTTCTTCATCGAAACCCCCTTCACGGCCCCTCGAAGAGAAGGGCCAGCTCGTCGTCTTCGTCGAATGACGCCGCCGCCTCGTCGGCGACGTCGACAGCGGACTGATCGCCGGCCGCGGTGTCCTCGGACGTCGCGAAGAGCGTGCCGGCGAGGTCCTCGACCAGCGCGCTGACGTCGCCCCCGCCCCGGGGCAGCGCGCCCGGCGGGGCGCGCCACAACCACGCCGCACCCACGGCCAGGGCGACGCTCGCGGCAAGCGCGCCGACCGCCCGCCAGCGGAGCCGCGGGCGCGCCGCGCCGGGCGCCGGACCCGCGCGCAGCGCGTCGGCGATCACGCCGAGCTCGTCCTCGAGCGCGCGATCGCGCGCCGCGCACCGCGGGCACGCGCGCAGGTGCGCGCGTTCCTCGGCGCGGCCCTCGCCCGCCTGGAGGAGCATCAGCGTCCGTTCCGTGAGACATCGGCTCATCGTGTGCCTCTGAGCGCCGCGCGCAGCTGGTGAGTCGCCCGGAAGAGGTGCCGCTTCACGCTGCCGCTGCTCAGTCCCAACGTTTCGGCCACCTCGTCGGTTGACCAGCCCTCGAGCTGGCGCAGCGCGAAGACCTCTTGCTGCCGCGCGGAGAGGCGGTGAAAGACACGCCAGATGCGTTGCCGCTCCTCCAGGCCGAGGGCCGCCTCTTCCGGCGTCGGACCCGGGGTGGCATGCTCGGCCTCCACGAACTCCTCCCCGCGCTCCCGCCACCGTCGCCACCACCCGGCGCGCCGCCGGTCCCGGCAGGCGTTGACCGCGACGCGCGTGAGCCAGCGCTCCGGCGCGGGCGGCGCCGCGCGCTGATCGAAGAGCTTCACGAAGACCTCGTGGCAGACCTCCTCGGCCTCGTGGTGGTCGGCGAGGAGGAGGCGGCAGAGCGCCAGCACCCGCCCGTGCTGGGCGCGGTAGAGCGCGTCGTGGTGGAGCTGGCCGCTCGCGCTCGGCTTCACGTACCCTGCCCTTCCGCTCCCATCCGTCCTGACGAACCGAGCCCGGCCGTGGTTGACTCCTCCAGACCCAGCTTGCAGCGCGGTGGCCGCCGGGGCAAGTGCATGGGCATGGAGCCCGCGCTCGCCCGCGCGCTCGCCGCGCTCACCACCGGCATCTACGTCCTCACCGTGCGCGACGGCGAGCGCCGCCACGGCATGTCGTCGTCGTGGGTGACGCAGGTGTCGGGCGACCCGCCGCTCCTGATGGCGTCCGTCGACCGCCGCCACTCGACGCACGACATCCTGGCGCGCACCCGGCGCTTCGCCCTGAACGTCGTCGGCGAGCGCGGCCGAGCGCTCGAGGACTACTTCTACTCGGCGGCCTCACGCCGCCCCGACAACCTCGACAAGATCGCCTGGGAGGACTCGCCCGACGGCCTCCCGCTCCTCCGCGACGCGATGGTCAGCCTCGAGTGCCGGGTGGAGCAGGCGATCCCTGCCGGCGACCACACCCTCTTCGTCGCCACGGTCGAGCGCGTCACCCGCCGCACCGACGACCGCCCTCTGACGTCACAGGATCTCGACTACGTCTACGTAGGCGAGGTGGTGAGGCGACCCAGTTGAGGGTCGGCCGCGTGGCGTGCGCGGGGGCGCCGCCGCCGCGACCTTCGAGGGCGCCGAGCGCGACGCCCGGGCCGGGTGCTATTCGCGCGTCGGCGCCCGAGCGGGAGCGCCGGCGGCGCCCCCGCCGACGCCCGCCAAGGGTCTCCCAACCCCCGCCTCACCGCCGCGCCGGAAACCACTCGCCGATCTTGCCGAGCAGCGCGAAGTCCCCCTCGGCGCGGTAGAGCCCGTCACGGAGCGCGCGCTCGCCGTCGAGCTCGCCGTGCGCGATCTTGAGCCACACCGTGCCCGGCGTGTACACGGTCAGGTCGGCCGCGGGCGCGATCCCCTCGAAGCTCCGGCACCTGCCGCGCGCGATGTCGAGATAGTAGTCGCCCGGCTCGCTGCCGCTCACACGGAACTGGATGCTGGCCCGCGTGTCGCGCGCGGCCTTGCGGTCGAACACGAGCGGCATGCCCATGATGAGCGGCTCGACGGCGCGCGGGAAGGCGGGTGGGAAGAGCCTGAAGTAGAGCGGCGGGAGCCAGACGGTCGCGGTCACGCCGATCCCGAAGAGCATGAGGTTCGGGTAGAGGAAAGTGAAGCGCCAGTCGGTGGGCGCCCAGGTGCAGAGCCCCGCCGCGGTGAAGAAGAGGAACGTCCAGTACAGCGTCATCACGCGGCTCACGTCGTGGAACTCGGGCACCTTCAGCTGCCAGCGCGGGAGCTGCCGGCGCGCGAAGTGGTAGGTGAAGGTCTCGCGCCCGAGGAGGAGCGGGATGAGCGCCGTCAGGCCCAGCGCCACGAAGAGGAGCGTCGGCGAGTAGCGCTGGTAGAGCCGGAGCACCGGCGCGACGCCCGCCCGCGTGGCGAGCGTGCCCACCGCGAACAGGGTCCAGATGCTGGCGTCGAACTGCTTCGCCTCCCCCTGGCTCCAGGCGAGGGCGATGTACGCGCTGTCCACCACCAGGGCGACGAGGAGCGCGTGCCGCACGCCGTCGGCCGAGAAGGCCGCCGTCCCGCACAGGTAGAAGTACAGGAACACGGGGACGAAGCTCCCGATGTGCAGGAAGAAGAAGCGGGCCACGCCGCGCATGCTCCCGCCCGTGTAGCGCCCCTGCGGCCCGAGCGTCAACGCCGTTGACGACGGCGACGGCGCGCGTCTACAACGCGGCGGCAGCGATGGGGAGGCAGCGGCGGCGCGCGCGGCGGAGCGCACGGAGCGTCTGGGCGCGTTCCGCGAGCGAGGTGGCGGCGCTCGCCGCGACGGCGCTGGTGGGCGTGCTCGCGGCGCTCGGGTGGCTCGCCGATCGGGTCGCTGGCGCGAGCCCGTGGTGGCACCTCGTCCTCTTCGCCGCCGGCGTGCTCGCCCTCGGCATGGGCGCGGCGGCGCTGCTCCGCGGCTGGCTCGTGGCGCGCCGCTGGCTCGCGCGGCGCGGGACGGCGCTGCCGGTAGGCGCTGCGCTGTCGGTGGCGGCCCTCGCGCTCTGGCTCGCCTCGGGTCCCGCCTTTCACGCCCAGGTCGCGAGCCTCCGCACGCTGGTCGGCGGGCGCGCCGAGACCGAGCGCCTGACGCTCGCGCACCAGGTCTACGCCGCCTACCGCCGCGCCGACCTGGCCGCGCTCACGCGCGTGCTCGAGCGCGCCCGCGTCTACGAGCCGACCGTGCATGAGGCGGCCGCCGCCTTCGGCGTGGACGTGGAGGTGCTGATGGGCGTGGGCGCGGCCGAGTCCGCCTTCTACCCGCGCGACAGCGCGGGCGGCGGGCGCGGCCTCTTCCAGATCACGGCGCCGCCGGCCGAGGCGGTGGCCGAGGTCCGGCGGCGGCTCGGCGTCGCGGAGCTCGACCCGCTCAACCAGCGCCACAACGCCTTCGCCGCCGCCGCCACGCTCCGCCGCTACCTGGACGAGATGGGCGGCGACCTGTTCCTCGGGCTCCTCGCCTACAACATCGGGCCGCGCAACGGCGGGCTGCGCGCCATCATGGAGCAGTACGGTGCGCGCGACTTCGCCACCATCCAGCCCTATCTGAACACGCTACCGCGCGACTATCCGATCCGCGTGCTCTCCGCCGCCCTCGCCTACCGGCTCTGGCGCACCGAGGGACGGCTGCCGCGCTACGAGGACGGCACCAACGCGCAGCACATCCAGGGCGTCGGCGTTCCGGGGCTCGTGGCGGCGCGCGACTGATGCGCGGCCGCCATCACATCTACCTCGTCCCGGGCTTCTTCGGGTTCACGAACCTGGGCGAGATCAAGTACTTCGCCCACGTCATCGACTTTCTGGAGAGGCGCTCGCGGGCCCTCGGCGTCCGTGCGGAGATCCACGTGGTGCGGACCCATCCCACCGCCTCCCTGCCGCAGCGGGCGGTGCGTGTGCTCGAGACGATCGGCGAGACCATGGGACGCGAGGGTGCGGTGCACGTGATCGGGCACTCGAGCGGCGGGCTCGACGCCCGGCTGCTCGTGGCACCCGGGGTCTCGCTGCCGAGCGCCGCGAGCGTCGAGCGCGTCGCGCGGCGCGTGGCGACCGTGATCACGGTCGCCACGCCGCACCACGGCACGCCCCTCGCGTCCTTCTTCGCGAGCCTCCTCGGCCAGCGGCTCCTCCGCTTCCTCTCGCTCTGGACCGTCTACGTGCTCCGCTTCGGGCGCCTGCCGATCTCCGTGGTCGCCAAGCTGGGCGCGCTCTTCGCGCGTCTGGACGATCACGTGGGCCTCAACAGCGCGCTCCTGGACCAGCTCTTCGGCCAGCTCCTGGCGGACTTCTCGCCCGCCCGGCGCGGCGCGGTCGAGACCTTCTTCGCCGAGGTGAGCAAGGACCAGGCGCTCCTGCCCCAGCTCACGCCCGAGGGCATGGACGTGTTCGACGCGGCGACCCGCGACCGCCCGGGGGTGCGCTACGGCTCGGTCGTGACCCGCGCGCGTCCGCCGGGCGTGCGCTCGACGCTCGCCGCCGGCCTCGACCCCTCGGCGCAGGCGAGCCACGCCGTCTACCAGGCGCTCTACCGGCTCGCGTCGCGTACGCCCCAGGTCCGCGCGCCCGCCCTCGCCCCCGCGCAGGCGCGGCGGCTCCGCCGCGCATATGGCACGCTGCCAGGGGCGGGCGCGAACGACGGCATCGTCCCTACCCGCTCCCAGCCCTGGGGCGACGTCATCCACGCCGCCCAGGCCGACCACCTCGACGTGATCGGCCACTTCCACGACAAGGGGAAGCCGCCTCGGCACGCCGACTGGCTCACCACGGGGAGCGGGTTCGACGCGGAACGCTTCGAGGCCCTGTGGGCCGACGTGGCGGGGTACGTCTACGGGCGGCCCCGGGGACGGCCGGGACAGTAGATATTGTTGCGAGCCCGGCTCCTGCCAGGTTTGTCAGGTCTTGACTGAAGTGAATATTTGGTTCAGAAGTTCACTTCATGCAGGGCCCTGCCGAGGCGAACGACTCCCCCTCCCGGGCCCGCATCCTGGCCGCCGCCGAGGAGCGCTTCGCCGCCTTCGGCTACCGGCGCACCGGCATCGCGGAGATCGCCCGCGACGCGGGCGTCGCCCCGGGGACGCTCTACCGCTACTTCGAGAACAAGGAGGAGATCTTCCGCGCCGTCATGCGGGAGGGCCTCGCCCGCTGGCTCGAGACGGCGCGCCGGGTCCTCGCCCAGCCCGGGACGGCGCTCGACCGCCTCGCGCGCCTCGGCCAGGCGAGCGTCGACTACAACCGCGAGAACGCGCTCATCAACTCCGTCTACCGGCGCGACGGCGAGATCATCTTCGCCCCCCTCCTGGAGGAGCTGCACGAGCAGCTCGTGACCGAGAACGTCGCCATGATCGCCGGCGTCATCCGCGACGGCATCCGCGAGGGCACGCTGCGTGACGTCGACCCCGAGCGCGCCGCGTTCATCCTCTTCACCGGGGGCGACACCCTCTCGAGCCAGACCCATTACCCCTATCAGGAGATTCTGCCGCTTTACTCGGAGATCGTGATGCACGGTCTCCTGGCGCGCTGAGCGCGCAGGAGGGACGCATGAGCACGCTCGTTGCCGAGGCCACCGCCACCCCCACGGCGCTGCCGCCCGGGCCGCGCACGCCGCGGCTCTGGCAGAGCGTCCGCTACGCGCTCTGGCCATACGCGACGGTCGAAATGGCGTCGCGCCGCTGGGGCGAGCGCTACACGGCCGCCTCGATCGGTGAGCGGGGAAAGATGGTCGTGTTCACCGACCCCGAGGCGATCAAGGACATCTTCACCGCCGACGGCGACGACCTCCGCTCCGGCGAGGCGAACGCACCCATCCTCGGGCCGATCCTCGGCTGGAACTCGATCCTGCTCCTCGACGGCGAGCGCCACTCCCGCGAGCGGCGTCTCATGAGCCCGCCCTTCCACGGCGAGCGCATGCACGTCTACGGCCGCCTCATGCGCGAGATCGCCGACCGGGTGATCGACAGGTGGCCCGTCGGGCGCCCCTTCCCCATCCACCACGAGATGCAGGCGATCACCCTCGACGTGATCCTGCGCACCGTCTTCGGGGTCGACGAGGGCGCGGCCTTCACCCGGGTCCGCGAGCGCGTCGAGCGCTTCGTCGCGCAGGCCAACGGCCCGAGCGCACCCTTCATCGCGCTGAAACCGTTCCAGATCGACCTCGGGCGCCTGACGCCCTGGGGCCGCTTCGTGCGCAACCGCGACGCGATCAAGGCCGTCCTGCTCGAC
>Ga0209057_1003144_pt1 | contig 12332 bp, 7 predicted proteins | sample GraSoiAngelo_146_FD_185903 | JGI IMG/M metagenome (GOLD analysis project Ga0209057, IMG submission 185903) | Grasslands soil microbial communities from the Angelo Coastal Reserve, California, USA - 14_1009_05_30cm (SPAdes) (version 2) | ecosystem: Environmental > Terrestrial > Soil > Grasslands ... | reverse complement strand
CATCGCGGCACAGGATCTCTGGACCCGCTACTCCTCCGCAGTCGGCGCAACGGACGATCTACTTCTGCGCGTGCTCGTCGCGCGTCTCGACGCGCCCTAGCGAGCGTTATTCGCCTGATCTGCATCGCGGAAGGCTTGCCGCTCAGAACAGCATCGGCGCGTCGATAGTGTTCAAACCGGAGCCAACGTATCCGCGAGTCGGCGCATGTACTCCTGCAACAAATGCCCGTTCGGAATTTTTTATCGACGCCGGCGAAGCTTGCCGCGGGAGTGCAAAATTGCAAGTGGCTAGATTTCGAGCCCTTGAGGGCGGCCGCGGATGGCCTGCCGCTTGCTGTAGCAGCGGCACAAGTCTTTTGCGGGGGGACCGCAATGAAGCTGTTCAAGCGTGTTTCGATAACGATGGCGGCGGGACTGATCCTGGTGTGTGGGCACGCCGCGCACGCCATCGGGTACGCCGGCGGGTCGGTGATCATCCCAACCCAGTCGAGCTACCAGGACAATTGCGGCGTCGCATCCGCCTACGGCCTCGTCTACAACGTGCTGCGCGCGAACGACGGACTCGCCGCTATCGGGAAGAGCCGCATCACCGTTCACTGGGCGTACAAGTCCACGAAGGCGTCGCCGAACCGTTGCGTCCCGACGGACATCCAGAACCCGCCCGTCTATGGCAGCTACACGACGTCGAACCCGCCGCCCTGGTACGATGCGATCTGGAACGACGGCTGCGACTTCCGCGTGACCAGCAACGCGAGCGTCCCCGTGAAGCTGGTGAAGAACAGCACCGGGCTAGCTGCTGATGACACGAACATCACGACGATCAACACGACTGCCGACCCGAATGTGTACCCGAACTATGGATCGGTGACCATCCAGCAGACGACGAACCCGAAGGTCACTTCGGTCGGTTACCTCGGTGGACCGTTCGTCATCGCCGCCTCGGATGCGAACACCTTCCTGCAGCTTCTCTCCGGCTCGCTCGTGGTGCAGGACAAGAACGGCAATAACGTCGATTTCACCGCCTACAGAACGCCGGTCGCGTGCAGCGGCGCGACGAACGGGTTCGGCGGCACCGCGCCTGGGCACTATGTGAACGTGCATCGCGCGCTGGTGGCGTTCAGCGCGGACGACAACTTGACCTTCAACTCGCCCCCTCCGCGCGTGGCATTGCAGGACCAAGGCGGTGCCGTCAGTACCGGCACCCTCGATCCCTACATGACCAACGCGGGTCTCAAATTCACTGGCGCGTTCGGCTGCCCACCGGGCGGCCAGATCGCGTCGATCCCGTCGTTGAAGACACAGTTCTGCCCGACCGGCCAGCAGGGGCTGATCTTCGACTACTTCAGTACCCAGGACTTCACCAACGGCCTGATGTTCGCAACCGACGCAAACGGCAATCCGCTGTATCAGGCGATCTGGACCCCCCACTGGGGCATTGGGGGGCCGGGTCTAACGGCGAGTTTTCCGACGCCGCCAACAGGCCTCACGTTGAAGACGACGAGCGCCTCGCCGGGGCTGCCGGCTGGCACGTACTATTATCGTATCACTGCGGCCAATTCGCTGTTTGGCGAGACTTTGGCGTCGACGGAAGTGTCGATCACGACGACGAAGACCTCGGGAATCGCCCTGAGCTGGAGCATCCTCACCAATAACGGTAACAACGCCTACTGGTACAAGATCTACGGTCGTACCAAGGGGGCCGAGCAGTACATAGACAGAGTCCAGGGGTTGCTGTCGTATACCGACACAGGCGCGACTCCGCCCAGCGGCCCTCTCCCGACTTCGAACACAACCGGCCCGCCGGGTCCGCCAGACATCGTGGCGGCGTTGAAAAACATTTCTACCTTCCTGAACGGAAAAACGGGTCTATTCGCGCAATGCGCCTCGATCGAAACGTATGAGGGCGAGACGGGGGTCGACAACTACCCCGCTTCGCAGAGCGTTCCCCCCATCCAGTTCCAGACTTGCCTCAAGAGCAGTTCGAACCCAGGCGCGTGCTCCACGACCGCGCCTCAGTACGGCATCACCAAAAACATCGCCGGCAGCCCCAGCGACCAAACGAGTATCGGAAGCTACCTCCAGAACTGCACGGACCCGACGGCCACGTCCGGCGCGGCTTGCGAATACTTCCCCAACCCCGGTGACGGGTTCCTGCAGATCGGCGACCACAAGTGGTACTCGCAATTCGGCATGGTTGCAAACTACGTACCGGCGAGCGGCAACATCTACAAGCCCGGCACCTTGAACCTCGCGTACAACGTCAAATCGCTCGACAAGACGAAGCTGACCTCGCCAACCACCGCGCGCACGATGATGATTTCCGACGAGGTCACGCGCAGCAACTACAACTCCAACCCGGGCCTCGCGAACATCGTCTACCTGGCGGGCCACACATACGACAAGTACCTGGCAGGAAACCGCCTCGTGCTCGGGACCTTGCTGCAGCTCGGCATCGTCTACCAATCGGTGGAAACGGGATACGTCGGCCCGACCCTCTACAACGACTCGGTGTTCGTCCCCACCTACGGCCGCGTCACCTCCGCCCCGACGTCGAATTCAGTGAAGAAGTTCGATCCGATGGCGGGCTCGCAGTTTCTCTTCCCGTACCACAAGGGTTGGCTGAAGACGCACTCGCTCTCCAGCGGCTTGCAGGACGGCAACAACGCCTTCTCCGACGCCGTGCAGTGGAACGCCAGCGATAACTCGGTCATGCGGGCGCCGAACGCGCGGAACGTCTTCACCTACCTGGGCGGGCAGATCACACTCGGCACCAGCAACATCGCGAAGCAGTCGGGCTGGACGCCGGTGGACTTCGACTACACCAGCATCCAGAGCCCGCTGGTGAACTGCGTCGACAAGCTGCACGTCGGACCGGTGGCCGCCAACACCTCGCTCAACAAGCCAGGGCCGTACACCGGGATGGTGGCGGGCTCGAACGGAGTCTGCGACCTCGAGGAAGCGCTGGCGAATACCCTGGTGCTCACCGCCTCGGACTTCGGCTCCGACAACGGCGCCTCGGAACAGGCGGCGATCAAGACCAAGCTCTTGAGCACCAGCGAGAACGGCGCGGTGCAGGTCACCCAGCAGCTCACGCAGCTCGTCCGCGGCTTCTGCTACGCCACGGTCGGCGGCAGCGACGGCAGCGGCGCGGCCGTCTTCAACCCGACTTCCTCGCAGTGCAACCCCAAAGGCCAGGACAACGTGATCGACCTGGGCGGATTCGTCCACTCGCAGGCCGCGGTGATCGCGGCGAGCCCGTACATCACGGATGCCCCGTCCGGCAAACGCCGGCCTACCGTCGCGTACCTGGGCGGACTCGACGGCCAGGTCCACGCTTTCTACGTTCCCGGTCCGGATACGAACGACGCCGGTTATACGGGCCCGGTGAACGGCCTGCATCTGCCGTTCGCGTCGGCGAAGTCGACGTTCCACACGGACGACAGCGGTGGCGGGGCCAGCTTCGCGCCTCCGGCGGCGCTGACCGAGCTGTGGTCGTTCATCCCGCCGGGCCAGCTGCCCTACGTGTACTCGAACGACGCGATGGTGGACTCGTCGCCGGCGGTGCTGGACATCTTCGCGGATCTCGACGGAGATGGGATCCGCGAATGGCACACGGTGCTGGTCGCCTCGGCGGGCGGCCACAACCGCGAGCTGTTCGCGCTTGACGTGACCAACCCGCTGGCGCCGGCCCTGCTCTGGGACATCCAGTCCAGCTTCGAATCCACCTCGCTCGCGTACGCTCCGGCAGTGCTCGCGGACGACGACACCGGCAAGGCCTTGGTCGTAGGCCAGGAGTCGTTCCAGTGGCAGAACCACTGCCGCGCCGCCGACGTCAGCGCCTCCACCTGCAAGGCCAGCAACTACAACCTCCCGCCGCTCAGCGACGCGGGGCGCTCCACCTCGGGCAAGTTCAACTACGTCCATCTCGGGGCGAGCCAGTCGATCCAGGCGGCGATGCTCCGGCGCGACAACGCCCCCGTGTTCGCCGCTTTCGTCGGCACGAACGAGCCGGGCGGCAATGGCCTGTACGTCTTCGCCATCGACATCGCCACGGGCGCCAAGCTCTGGGAGTTCAACAATCCGTACGATCCGGCGTCCGATGCTTCCGGCATGGCCGACGGTCTGGACAACACGGCTCCGGCCGGCGTGACCCTGTTTAGCAAGGCGAACACCAGCCTCATCGATACCGTCTACGCAGGGGACCTGGAGGGATCGCTCTGGGAGCTCGATGCCGCCGACGGTCTGAGCATGACCTCGTACGGGAACCAGATCGGCTCCTCCTGCACCGCGGCGGGTTCCTGCAACTTCGCCTTGAGCAACGCGTACGGCTACGACCCGAACTACTACCCGCAGCCCATCACTACGCTGAGCACCATCTTCACCGTCCCGCAGGTGCCCAGCACGAGCTGGCTTTCGAACTACGGCGGCCAGACGCTGCTCGCCTACGGCACCGCCGGCACCGACAAAGTCAGCTCACTCTCGTACACGGTCACCGGGTCGGTCCACCTTGTTCCCCTGGCCGCATCCGGCCGGCTCTCCTCGGCAGCCGTGATCGGCCCCCCGTCGCAATTCTCGGTGGCCTCGAGCAAGGGACTGGCGAAAGAGATCACGGGCTACCCGCAGTACGTCACGAGCGGCGAGCGCCTGTACGGGTCGATCACCGCGGCCGGCGATCACCTGTTCTTCGCCACCACCTCGGGCTCGGTGACGAACATCGACAGCCGCGGCAGCCTCGGAGGGTCGACCTACAACGTGGACATGACGTCGACGTTCGCGTCGTCGCGCACTGCCCTCGCCACCACCGCCGGCGGCGCGGGCGGCGCCGTGCTGGTGGCGACCAACAACAGCGGACAGACGAAGGTCATCACGGTGACGGACCAGACCATCAACGTGTCGTCGCCGAGCGGCACGCTGAAGCTGACCGCAGCGGCGCCCAACGGCGTCGGGCAGACGCCCACCGGCCTGTTGGGCTGGTTCTTCCGGAACAGCGGCCATGAATACTAGGCGGCAGTACGCAGGCTTCTCGCTCATCGAGACGATGGCTTCGTTGGCCATCCTTGCGGTGGCGGCGCTCGGGCTGATGGGCTCGATGGTCGTGGCCTCCGGCGCGAACTCCATCTCCCGCCGGCGCACGGACATGACCCTGTTCGCGCACTCGCGCATCGAGCGCATCTCCAGCCGGACGCGCAGCAAGGTCCCCACCGCGACCACCACCACGCCGATCAACTGCACGGCGATGGCGGTCGGCGGCGCCTTCGATCCCAATGCGGATCCGGGCACCGGCGGATGGATGCTCGACGTCATCGACGGCAATCCGCCCGCCGGCGGAGGCGCGATTGGCGACGACCTGATGGCGGGTCCCTTGCTGACCGAAGGCGCTGGGAACGGGGTAGACAGCACCAACACGCTCTCCAAGCGCGCCTCGTTCGCCGCCGCCTGGTTCGCGGGGACCGACACGGCTGGATGCGGCAGCGCCACCGTGCGCAACGATTCCACGGTGATGTGCCGCGAGGTGCACATCGAGCCGCTGGACGTGACGAACGCCGGGGTGACGACGTTCATGCTCCGAGTGTGGGTCCGCGTCGTCCAGGGCGGCGTCCCCTGGCAGAACTCCTATGTCTTGATGCGAGAGGACATCGCCCAATGAAACGCGCTCCGCCGGCATCCGGGTTCACGCTGATCGAGATCACCGTCTCCTCGGCCCTGTTCGCGCTCATCTCTGCCATCGCCCTTTCCATGGTCGTGGGAATGAACAACAGCTCGACGCGGGTACGCGTGGTCGGCGACGCGCAGACGGGTGGCCGGCTCGGTCTGGAAGGCCTCGCGGCGGACATCCGTGCGGCGGGAGGCGGCGCCGCCAGCGGCCAGGTGGGTATCGCTACCGGGGGTGGGGCGGCCCGGCGCATCCCCGTGATCTGGACCGGGCCCGCCACGACCGTCACCGCACCCGGCGGCCAGACGATCACTTCCAACTCGCTGTTCATCGTCACCAGCGATTCGAGCACGGTCGGCATCCCCGCGGATGCGACCGGGATGCAGGGGGTGGTGGTGGCGGCATCGCAGAACGCGCCGCTGACGATCGTCTGTTCCGACGCCACCGGCGCCACCGTCGATTGCAGCAACGGGCTGCTGAAGACGCTGAACCCGCTGGTGGTGGGAGATTTCCGCGACGCGGTGTACCTGACCCCGACCGCGCTGGGCGGACTCCAGAACACGCCGCCGACGCAGCAGCTCACCTACGCCGAGCAGGCAAGCAACGCGTACTCGCCGAGTCCGAAGGCGCCATTCGGCTTCGTGCCCGGCGCGAACCTGAAGCGCGCGCGGGTGGTCCACTGGTACCTCTGGCAGCCGACCGCCGCCGACACACCGCAGCTGCGGCGGAGCTATCCCGTCCTGACGGGAACGGCCCTGGGCGCCGCCTGCGCGAACGGCGACACGCCGTTCCTCGACGAGACGAACGACCTCTCGGGCAACTCGCCCGTCGGCGCGGACATGGGCGGCGGCGCGATCGAGAGCCTGCAGGTCCGCTACGTCGTCGATGCGGCCGGTACCGACGATCCGACGCAGTTCACGATGCTGAACACCATTGGCGTCTGCGACCTGACCGTTCCGGCCACCGTTCGCGAGGTGCGGCTGCAGGTGGTGGCCCGGACGGCGAATCCGGACGTGGACCCGGCCTCGAAGAGCATCAATAACTACACCACGCCCGGGTTCGAGGGCGTGTCGCCGTCGGCCAATACCGCCGACGCCTACCCGCGGCGGGCGTTCACTGTCGGAGTGGTGCCGCGAAATCTCCAAGGGGTCCGCCTGTGAAAGCGCGAAGCGAACGCGGAATGACTCTGCTGATCGTGCTCGGCGTCGTGGTCCTGCTGACCGTGCTGGTCGCGGTGTCGATGTCGTGGTCGAAGAACGATCGCTCCCGGACGGGCAAGCTGGTCCACAACCTCACCGTGCAGGAGCTCGCCGAGTCGACGCTGCAGTTCGGGCGCGGTTATTACGCCCAGAACTACGCGGCCTGGAACACGCACCTCGCCTACTTCGTCTCCGCGCGGACGGTCGCGCAGGTGAAGGCGGACCATCCGGAGCTGATGATGCAGCTCCCTGCCGGCACCGGGTATGACTGCTTCACCTACGCCAAGGACGACGTCGACGAGTTGCCGCCGGCGGTCAACAATCCCGCCGTCGACAACAACCTGAGCATCTTCGTCGGAGCGTTCTGCCTGGAGCAGTCGCCACCGCCTGGCCGCGCGGCGCTGCAGGCGGAGCTGACGTCCCCGCTCGAGCTCAACCCCGCCGGCCGCTCCTGCGCCTCGCAGTTCAGCGGCGGCACCCAGGGCGTCAGCAACTGCAGCACGGCCGTCGGCTTTCGCTGATCCCAACCTTCTCTCGCACTTCCTCGGACATCCGCGCACGAGGTGGGCATCGCCGTTGACGCTGCCAGGCACGGGCGCTATGACCCGCGGTCTGCCAGGATGTCCTTGCGAGGGTGGCGGAACTGGCAGACGCGCAGGCCTTAGAAGCCTGTGGGGCAACCCGTGCGGGTTCGATTCCCGCCTCTCGCACCATCTCTGTTCGCGCAAGGAGCGGCATCCGTGGTCCAGTCGAGGGTCGAAGATCTCAGTCCGGTGGTGAAGAAGGTTTCGGTGGAGGTCACCCCGGACCGCGTCAAGGACGCGCTGGACCACGCCTTCACCTCCGTCTCGCGCACGGTCAAGCTGAAGGGCTACCGGCAAGGCCACGTGCCCCGGCGCCTGGTCGAGCGGTATTTCGGCGACGACGTGAAGAAGGACGTGGCGCAGAAGCTCGTCACCGGCTCGATCCACGAGGCGCTCGCCGAGCACCAGCTCGATCCCGTCGCTCCGCCGAGGGTGGAGAATGGCTCCGTCGAGCCGGGACAGCCCTTCAAGTACACCGCCACCGTCGAGGTGCGGCCGCGGGTGGAGCCCAAGGACTACGAAGGCCTGAGCATTCCGAAGATCGAGGCGGTGGTCACCGACGCGCAGGTCGAGGAGCGCATCGAAGAGATCCGCTCGAATCAGGCCATGTTCGTTCCGGTGGAAGGCCGCGACGTGGCGGAAGCAGCAGGGGCGGTCGACGGTGCGCCGCTGCGCGGGGCCAAGCGCGAAGGGGTGCTGCTGGAGGTCGCGCCCGGATCCCTGCTCGAGAACAAGGCCGAGGGTCTGCTCGGGGCGCGCGTGGGCGAGACCCGGGAGCTGGGTGTCTCGTTCCCCGCCGAGTACGCCGTCGAGGAGCTGAGGGGCAAGGACGGGCGGTTCAAGGTCGCGGTGAAGGGCTTGAAGAAGCGCGAGGTGCCGGCGCTCGATGACGCCTTCGTGCAGGATCTGGGAGGCGAACAGAAGACGCTGTCCGATCTTCGTGCGAAGATCCGCGGCGAGATGGAGCAGCAGAAGAAAGACCGCGCCGAAGGCGACCAGCGCGAGGCCGTCCTCAGCGCTCTGGTGGCGAAGAACCCCATCGAGGCGCCTCCGGCTTTGGTCGAGCGGAACGTCGACGCGATGCTGCAGGGGATGCTGGAGGGCTTCATGCGCCGCGGCATCGACCCGCGCCAGCTCGGGCTCAACCTCGACAGGATGCGCGACGAGCTCCGCCAGCGTGCGCTCCTGGAAGTGAAAGGTTATCTGCTGCTCGAAGCCATCGCCGAGAAGGAAAAGATCGACGCCACGGAGGAAGACCTGGCGAGGCATTTCGACAAGCTGGCCCTGGACCTGAAGCAGCCGGCCGAGAAGATCCGTGCCGCCTTCCGCCGGCAGGACTCGCTCGACAGCCTGAAAGCTCGCCTCCGGCAGGACAAGGCGCTTGCTTTCCTGCTGTCGAAGGCCAACTTCACCGCCGCCTAGAGGAGCACGCGCAAATGGCAATGATCCCCTACCCAACCGTGATCGAGCAGACGCACCGAGGCGAGCGGGCGTACGACCTGTACAGCCGGCTGCTCAAGGACCGCATCGTCTTCCTCGGGACGCCGGTGGACGACGACGTGGCGAACATCATCGTTGCGCAGATGCTGTTCCTCGAGTCGGAAGATCCGGACAAGGACATCAACCTCTACATCAACAGCCCCGGCGGGTCGGTGACATCGGGTCTCGCGATCTACGACACCATGCAGTACGTGAAGTGTCAGGTGTCGACCATCTGCATGGGCCAGGCGGCGTCGATGGGCGCGCTGCTGCTGGCGGCGGGGGCGAGAGGAAAGCGCTACTCGCTGCCGCACTCGCGGATCATGATCCACCAGCCCTCCGGCGGCTTCGGCGGACAGGCGAGCGACATCGAGCTGCATGCGAAGGAGATCCTGCGGCTGAAGGCGAAACTGAACGAAATCATGCAGAAGCACACCGGGCAGCCGCTCGATCGGATCGAAAAAGATACCGATCGCGACTACTTCATGGGGGCAGGAGAAGCCAAGGAGTACGGGCTGATTGACGAGGTCGTCATCAAGAAACCGGCCGGCGGGCTGAAGTAAGGTTAAATTCAGTGGGCCGGGGAGGTTGAGTGGTCGACAAGCGGGAGAACCACACGCTGTGCTGCTCCTTCTGCGGAAAGTCGCAGAAGGAGGTGAAGAAGCTCATTGCCGGCCCTACTGTCTACATCTGCGACGAGTGCATCGGCCTCTGCAACGACATCATCGCGGAGGAGATCGACAAGGAGGAAGCGCGCGACCAGAAGCTGCGCATCCCCCGGCCTTCGGAGATCAAGAACATCCTCGACGAGTACGTGGTGGGCCAGGAGCGGGCGAAGAAGATCCTCTCCGTCGCCGTCCACAACCACTACAAGCGCATCGAGAGCAAGGTCTCGATGGACGACGTCGAGCTGCAGAAGTCGAACATCCTTCTGCTCGGCCCCACCGGCTCCGGCAAGACGCTCCTCGCGCAGACGCTGGCGCGCATCCTCAACGTCCCGTTCACCATCTCCGACGCCACCTGCCTCACCGAAGCGGGATACGTGGGCGAGGACGTGGAGAACATCATCGTCAACCTCCTGCAGGCCGCCGACCATGACATCGAGCGGGCGCAGAAGGGGATCGTCTACATCGACGAGATCGACAAGATCGCGCGCAAGAGCGAGAACCCATCGATCACGCGCGACGTGAGCGGCGAGGGCGTGCAGCAGGCGCTGCTCAAGATCATCGAGGGCACTGTGGCGAACGTGCCGCCCAAGGGCGGCCGCAAGCACCCGCAGCAGGAGTTCCTCCAGGTCGATACCTCGAACATCCTCTTCATCTGCGGCGGCGCCTTCGGCGGGCTGGAGAACATCGTCGCCCAGCGGACCGAGGGAAAGAGCCTGGGCTTCGGCTCCGACGTGAAGTCCAAGAAGGAGCGCAACATCAGCGAGCTGCTCCGCGACGTCCAGCCCGAGGATCTCCTCAAGTTCGGCATGATCCCCGAGTTCATCGGGCGCCTGCCGGTGGTTGCGACGCTCGAGGAGCTGGATGAGGCGGCCCTGGTCGACATCCTCACCAAGCCCCGCAATGCCTTGGCCAAGCAGTACCGCAAGCTGCTGGAGATGGACGGCGTGCAGCTCAAGTTCACCGACGGAGCGCTGCGGGCCGTGGCCAAGGAGGCCATCCGCCACAAGAGCGGCGCGCGCGGGCTGAGGGCCATCCTCGAGAACGCGATGCTGAACGTGATGTACGAAGTGCCCTCGCACAAGAACATCCGCGAGATCGTCCTCAACGAGGACTGCATCCTGAAGAAGGAAGCGCCTCTCATCGTGTACGAGAAGCAGGCCGAGACGGCATAGGCGCACCTACCTGCGCGCGCGGCGGGAATTCCGGACCCCCGCGCACCCGTTGAAAGAGTGCGAGAGTTTGAATGACTTCACCGGACTGAAGCGGTACGCTTCGCGGACGGCGCAGCCGACTTCCGGAGGGCACGATCTCAATGTTCTTCCGCAACGACGACAGGAAGGATCCCAAGGGCAAGACCGGGGTCCGCACCGTGCCGCTCCTCCCCCTGCGCGACATCATCGTGTTCCCGCACATGGTGGTGCCGCTCTTCGTCGGGCGCGAGAAGTCGATCGCCGCGCTCGAAGAAGCGATGGCGCACGAGAAGGACATCCTCCTCGCCGCGCAGAAGAAGGCGAAGACCAACGAGCCGGCGCCGGACGACATCTTCGAGATCGGCACGCTCGGCACCATCCTGCAGCTCTTGCGCCTGCCCGATGGCACCGTAAAGGTGCTGGTGGAGGGCAAGAAGCGCGCGCGGATCCGCAAGTACGCTACACACGACAAGTTCTTCCTGGTCGAAGCGGAAGAGGTGGACGAGGTCAGCGAGCGCAACGTCGAGGTGGAAGCGCTGGTCCGCTCGGTGCACGCCACCTTCGAGGCCTACGTCAAGCTGAACAAGCGCATCCCGCCGGAGATGCTGATGTCGGTGGCCACCATCGACGACCCGGCCCGCCTCGCGGACACCATCGTCGCGCACCTCTCGCTCAAGCTGAACGACAAGCAGGCCATCCTCGAGGAGCAGTCCGCCGCGCGCCGGCTGGAGAAGCTCTACGAGCTCATGCAGGGAGAGATCGAGATCCTGCAGGTCGAGAAGAAGATCCGCACCCGCGTCAAGAAGCAGATGGAGAAGACGCAGAAGGAGTACTACCTCAACGAGCAGATGCAGGCCATCCAGAAGGAACTCGGTGAGCGCGACGAGTTCAAGTCGGAGCTGCAGGAGCTCGAGGAGAAGATCAAGACCAAGAAGATGTCGAAGGAGGCCGTCGCCAAGGTCAAGAAGGAGCTCCGCAAGCTCAAGATGATGTCGCCGATGAGCGCGGAAGCCACCGTGGTGCGGAACTACATCGACTGGATCCTCACCCTGCCCTGGTACGAGTACTCGAAGGACAAGCTCGACATCAACGAGGCGGAGAAGATCCTCAACGACGACCACTACGGCCTGAAGAAGCCCAAGGAGCGCATCCTCGAGTACCTGGCCGTGCAGGCGATGGTGGAGAAGATGAAGGGCCCCATCCTTTGCTTCGTCGGCCCCCCGGGCGTCGGCAAGACCTCGCTGGGCAAGAGCATCGCCCGGTCGCTGGGGCGCAAGTTCGTGCGCATCTCGCTGGGCGGCGTGCGCGACGAGGCGGAGATCCGCGGCCACCGGCGCACCTACATCGGCGCGCTTCCCGGCAAGATCATCCAGTCGCTGAAGAAAGCGGGCAGTGGCAATCCGGTGTTCCTGCTCGACGAGGTCGACAAGATGAGCACCGACTTCCGCGGCGATCCCTCCTCGGCGCTCCTCGAGGTGCTCGATCCGGAGCAGAACCACACCTTCAACGACCACTATCTCGACCTCGATTACGACCTCTCCAAAGTGCTGTTCATCTGC
>Ga0209057_1003140_pt1 | contig 12343 bp, 16 predicted proteins | sample GraSoiAngelo_146_FD_185903 | JGI IMG/M metagenome (GOLD analysis project Ga0209057, IMG submission 185903) | Grasslands soil microbial communities from the Angelo Coastal Reserve, California, USA - 14_1009_05_30cm (SPAdes) (version 2) | ecosystem: Environmental > Terrestrial > Soil > Grasslands ... | reverse complement strand
CGCGCCCCACCCGAAGATCGACTGCGCCGCCGTCAACAACGTCAAGATCAAGGTGGGCTACGACCCTCGCACGCACGACAGCACCGTCATCTCGGTCGGCCTGGTGCAGAAACCGCTCGCGAAGATGGTGGACGATCTCGACCCGTACCTCTGGAGCAAGGGCAGCGATTTCTTCGAGCGCTCGGAGCCCGTCGACCCGGTCGACTACCAGCCGCTCGGTGGCAGGGTAGACAATGGGAAGCGCTGGCAGATGTACGAGCGCTTCGTGCTCCCGGGTGCCGTCTTCGAGAACATCCTCAATATCCGCTTCACCGTCTCGGCGACGGAGATCCTCGCCAAGTACTGGCTTTTCGACAGCCTCCTCTTCGAGTTCGGGGCCCTTCAGCTGCCAGGCGTCCTCGAGCGGGACAGCGGCTACGTTCGCGCACGGGAGATCCGCTCGAACTGGACCAAGGTGAGCATGAAGAAGACGATCCGATACCGCGATCTCACCCCCGACGATGGCCCCGAGGGCGGGATCGACGCGGGACAGTGGCTCAACTACGTTGCCCCCGCCATGCTCGGTCTCTGGATCGACGACGCGAGCCAGGCGCGGATCTGCTGCAAGGACTAGCCAGGAGGGAACCATGGCGCGGACGAACACCTACATCGACGAGTGGCTCACGTACTGGAACCGGGTCGGGCAACAGTTCAACACGCGCATCTTGAAGGCATCGGCGGACGCCCGGGAGGGGAAGTACGGCTGGGAACGGCTCTTCTCCGACGGCGTCTCGATGTGGTGCGAGGGCGTGGGCAACTGGTGGTCCGCCGTCTCTCGCCGCCCCCTCGGGGACCCGCCAGTCCTCTTCTTCCGCATCCCGCCCAAGACCGAGGCGAAGCCTGGTCCGGGCGAGCCGATCCCTCTCCGCGGCGCGACGGCGCCGATGGCCACCGACCTCGTCAATCTCGCGCAGCGCCACGAGAACATCCCGCGGCGCTGCATCCGCATCGACAAGACGGACGCCGGCGACGAGGCCGTCATCAAGCTCGTGGACCTGCCGTCGGACCTGGAGGCAGGCCACTACCTCGGCATGGTGTACGCCGACGAGCGGCCGATCGCCGTGATTCACGCCGTCGTTGGCTGACGGCGTTCTCGTTACGGCGGGCCGGCGGGGTGGTAGGACGCGATCGGGGCGAATACCCCCATTGTGCGTGGGTCATGGCACCCACGCGACGACCACCGGCCCGCTCGGTGCGGCGCTTCCCGTGCGAGGCTCGAGCGTGACCTCGAGTCCGTCGGGCAGTGCGGCGAGCGCCGGGTCTTCGGCGATGAGACGGGCGCTCCCTCCTGCATCGGGCTCCACGGTGCCGAGCGAGGTCCACGTGGCCCCGTGCCGCACCCACGCCTGGTAGATCTGTCCAGCCGGCGCCGGCGGGAACTGGGAGAAGGTGACCACGGCGATGCCGGCGCCGGGACGGCTGCGGTAGCGGGCGTGCGTCGCTTCCGCCGTCCCGGGCACTGGCCCCAGCCGGAGGTTCACGCTGTCGCTCGCCGTCACCAGGGACAGCGCGCGATCGTAGCGCGCCAGCGTCGCGTGCTCGGAGCGGTAGCGGATGCCGAGAGCCGCCAGCAGGCAGATGGCGACGAGCGCCGCCCATTGCGGTCCGAGCGTACTGCGGAGCTTCAGGAGACCGGCGCGGATGCGGGTCTTCGCCGTGCCGAGCGGCAGACCGAGCTCGGCCGCGACTTGCTCGTGCGTGAGGTCTTCGAGGAAGGCGAGACTGAGTGCCTCGCGCTGCGAAGGTGGAAGCTCGTCGAGCGCCGACTTGAGGACCGTTCGGCGGTGCTGCTCCCATGTCGCCTCCGCCGGCCCGGGGTCGCTGGCGGGGAGGTCGGCGAGCACGAGCCCCTCCGGATCGGGCACGATGTCCGGCTGGCGGTTTCGGTGGCGCAGCTCGTTCAGGAGGCGGTAGTGTGTGATCTGCAGGACCCACGCACGGACAGTGCCCCGCTCGGGATCGAACCGTCGGGCGTTGCGCCAGACCGCCAGGAAGACCTCCTGGACGAGGTCTTCGGCAGCCGCCCGATCGAGCGACTGGACGGCCAGGCCGAAGATCAACCGTGCGAAGCGACGGTGCAGCAGCCCGAGCGCCTCCGCAGAGCCGTCGGCGACCTGGCGCATCAGGTCGCCATCGCTGAGGGCCTGCTCCGTCGACGGCATCCGCCGGTTTCCGTTCATGTGAGCGTACATCGCCCTCGGGTGGTGGTGCGAGCGGCCACTTGCCTAGCCGGGGCGTTCCACCGCACCACCGCTACCCCCTAGTACACCGGGAGAGGTGATCTGGATTGCCTCCACCGTCGAGACCGGTCCCACGAAGCGGATCAGGCCGGTGCTGACGAAGAAAAGCACGGTGAAGGTCACCCCGAGGATGAGGGGGCTGTAGGGGTCGGCACCGGGAGTGATGAAGCACGATGCCGTCCAGAGCCCCACCAGGATGGAGGCGCGGTGGGTGCGGAGGGTGTCGGGTGAGACGATCCCCATGACGACGAGACCGGTGAGCACGAGCGGCAGCTCGAAGGTGAGCCCGAAGGCGAGCAGGAAGTAGGCGACGAAGGTGAAGTAGTTGTCCGCCGTGATGATCTCGACGAAGGACCGCTCGCTGAAGCCGAGGAGCCAGGTGATCGGGTAGCGCAACGTCACGAACCCCACGCCGAGGCCGGTGACGAAGAGCGCAGCGCCGACGAGGGCGAACGGCAACGCGTACCGCCGCTCTCGCCCACGCAGCGCCGGCGCGACGAACGCGCACAGGTGGTAGAGCCAGATCGGCGTCGCGAGTGCGATTCCGGCCGCGAGGGACAGCTTCAGCACGACCGCGAACGCCTCGCCCACGCCCGTCACCGCGATGCGGTGCCCGCCGCCGAGGTTTCCGAGGGCGCCCGCCTGCGCGGGAAGCGGACGCAGGAGCAGCGCGAGGATGGGATCGTGGAAGGCGAACGCCACCGCCGTGCCCACGGTCACTGCGGCGACGCAGAAGAGGAGGCGGCGCCGCAGCTCCTCGAGATGCTCGACCAGGGTCACCGCGGCTCGCGCTCGGTGGCGGGCGCGTCGGACGGCGCCGGCGGCGGCACGTCGTTCATCGACTTCTTGAACTCGCTGAGCGCCCTGCCGAGCGCGTTGCCCATCTCGGGCAGGCGGCGCGGACCGAAGATCAAGAGCGCGATCATCCCGACGATGAACAACTCGGGCCAGTGGAATCCCATGGTTCTCCTCCTACGGTTGTTGGTTGGTGTTGCGGCTCGCGTCCGCGCGGGCCAGCCGGCCGCGCAGGCGCGTATTCTCGGGAAACTCGGCCCGCAGCCGCTCGAGCACGGCGCGGGCTTCGGGCTGGCGCCCGAGGGCGTCGAGGGCGTCGGCCGTGAGCCAGCCGCGGCGGAAGCGCAGCCGCGGATCATCCGGGGTCGGCCCGAGCCGTCCGAGGATTTCGAGGGCACCTGCGGGGTCGTTCCGATCCTCGAGCAGCGCCTCCGCGGCCCGCACCTGGACCGTCGGATCAGCCGGGAAGCGCTGCGCGGCGATCTCGAGCAGGCTCGCGGCGTCCGCGGCGCGGCCCGCCTTCTCGTCGAGCTCGGCTTCCTGATACAGACCGGCCAAGAGCAGCCGCGCGACGTCCTCGGGATCGCCGCTGCGGATACCGACGCCACCGGCGTGGGCGTACACGAGCTCGCCCCCGAGCTTGCCGGTCTCGAGGATGGAGAGGAACGCCGCCAGGCCAACGCCCGCGGACGCGAACGCGATCCTCCGTGCGTTCGGGCGCCCGCGGAGCGAGAGCGCCAGCAGCTCGAGCACGCCGACCCCGACCGCGAGATTCCGCGTGCGCTCCCCCCACTCCTGGTGGGCACGCACCGCGCGGGCGGCACCTGGGACGGCCTCCACCGCCACGTGCGCGTCCTCGCCCGACTGCGCGGCGACCAGGATGGCCGCCGTTGCGAGCAGGCTCAGGCTCGCCGCTGCCGGGCCCGCGAAGGCGGCGCGTCCCGTGAGCGACATCCAGCGGAAGAGGACGCCCGCCGCCAGGAGGCCGATCGCGAAGTGGATGACGATCGGATGGTAGAAGCCGATGTCTGGCATTCGTCCTCTAGCCGGCGCGCGCAAGATTCTGGGCCTGCTCCGCCGGGTGCCGACCCGCGTCGCTCTCGACCGGGAGGCTGACGCCTTTCGCCAGCGCCATTCTCCGCCAGGGCGCGAGGCGGCGTCGTACGGCGGAGGCGTCGAGTCCGAGCGCGTAGCAGAGGTTCACAAATGAGAAGGGCCAGTCCTCACCGTCCGCCGCGAACCAGGCATCGACCTCGTCCCGAAGCCGCCGCGCGCGCGGCGTGCGGGCGCCGGCGCTTCTCTGCAGGTCGAGCAACGCCCCCTCGAGCACGGCCAGCATCAACCGCTTCTCGGGAGGCAGCGCAGCGGAGGGCCGGAAGAACTGCTCGGGGAGGATCGTCTCCGGTACGACCCCGGGGCCCTCGGCGGATTCGAGTGCGGAGTCGATCATTGGGTCGGGGCGCATGGCGGCATGCCGTTCTAGTCGACGACGACGATCTCTCCGGCCATGTCCTCGTGCCCGCTGCCACAGAACACGTCGCATCTAAACTCGAACCGGCCCGTGCGGTCCGGGACGATGCGGACGCGCGTCACCTCGCCGGACTTCAAGTCGGCGCGGACATTGAGCTCGGGTATTTTGAAGCCGTGGTCCCGATCCAGCGCGGTGATTTCCAAGATGACCGGGACGCCCTTCTTGAGCGTGATCTCGCTCGGGTTGTACTCGAACCTCTTCGCCGTCATGTGCACGACCTGTTCCGCCCCGGCCGGAACGGCGGCCGTCGCGAAGCGATGCCACCCGGCCGCCATCCCGACGGCAGCCAGGACTACGAGGGCCGTCACCCTGATGATTCGCTTCATCGCTCAGCTCCTCTCGACCGCCCACTCGGTGAGTGCGAAGTCGTCGCCGCCAGCCTTCGACTGGACGGAGCGGAAGCCGAGCCCGCGGTAGGGGTTCGCGGCGTCCCACGGGATGGGCGCCTTCTTCGGCACGGAGTGCGGCGCCGGGAGCGGGAACATCAGCCCCTTCGCCGCATGGTGCGGGATGTGGCCCGTCATCTGGTGGTGCTCCTGGTGGATGTGGCCATAGAAGACGGTCACGTACTCGTGGGGCATGAGCGCCTCGATCGCCGCCGCGCCGTCGCTCGTCGCCCAGTCCCAGTCGGGAGCGAGGTCGAACAGCGGGCGGTGCGTGAGCACGACGATCGGCGCTTCCTTGTCGTGCTTCCCGAGGTCGGCGCGGAGCCACTGGATCTGGTCGTCGCCGAGCTTGCCGGTCGGGTCGGAGACGTTGTCGAGCACGATGAAGTGCACGCCCTTGTGATCGAACGTGTAATGCGTCTCGCCGAAGAACTCCTTGAACGCCTCGGCCCGATCGAGCGCGGCATCATGCTCGCCGGCGAGATACCGCTGCTTCTTCACCTTGAGCTTCCCGACGGCGTCGCGCACGTGCGCCAAACGCTTCCGGCGCTCCTCGGGATCGTCGGTGGTGTGCGTGAGATCGCCGGTGAAGACGATGAAGTCGGGCTGGTGGGGGAGCGCGTTCACGTGAGCGATCGCCTTGTCGAGCGTCCCCTCGGCATCCGGGTTCACCGCCGGACCCGTGAAGCCCCAGTGGAGGTCGGACATCTGGAGGAACATGAAGTCCTCCGCCCGGCCCTTGCCGGCGGCGAAGCTGACGCCGCGTAGCCCCGAGCTGAAGACGACGCCCGCGACCCCAGCCGTGGCCAGGCCCGCGAGCTGGATGAATTCGCGCCGGTCCAAGTGTCTCGTCATGTGCAGTGCACCTCCGACAGCGAATACACCGGACCACCCGCGTTGGATTCCGTCGCGCCGGAGATCCGCTTCGCGCCGGCAAGGGTTCCGGCGGAGACGGTCCGGCCTGGCGCGCGCACGCCGGGCCGGGGGGCCCGATCTCGTTGGCCGATCGCGGTCCGGCGGTCATTGGCAATCCAATTCCAGCCGCGCGGTGTACTGAGCTGATGGCTCTCGAGCTGCCGCGCTCCTCGAGGGACGGGGGTGCTGCGGCGAGCGTCACCTCGCGACGCTACTGCGAGGGTGTCTTCGAGCTTGCGACCCGCCCCGCGTGAAGCGCGAGCCCGTAGCGTTCCGCTTGGGGGAAGCGACGATCCGTCGTCACAGGAACTTCAGCAGCGCGTCGGTCGTCTCCTTCGGCCTTTCCTCCAAGACCCAATGTCCGGTGTCTTTGAGGACGACCGTCGTGGCGTCGGAAGCCACGCTCTTCATTTGCTGCCCCAACAATTCCCCATTTGCTTTCTCGCCCCCTATGGCGAGGACCGGCATGGTCAGCTTGGTCTTGGAGAGTTCCGCGAAATCCTTGGCCGCCTGCTGAAACGAAACGAAATAGGCCCACCCCGCGCGCATCCGTCCCGGACGCGCATAGGCCGCCACGTACGCTGCGCGGTCAGCTTTCGGAATTGAACGCGTCTGGTCGGCAGCGAAGTCGTTCCAGAAGTGCTCGAAATAGGTCCGCTCACGACCGCGCACCAGCGCTTCCGGCGTCGGTCCGTTGAAGCGAAAGTGCCAGATGCCCGGGTCGTCGTAGACGCTCTCCCATCCGGCAACGCCCGGAAGAAACGCATCCATCACGACGAGCTTCTCCACTTCCGTTGGGAACTGTGCGGCGTAGCCATAGGCGACCATCAACCCTATGTCGTGACCGACGACTCGCGCCTTTGCGACACCGAGCAACTTGGCAAGCGCATGAATACGGACCGCAGCGGTCTTCATATCCAGACCATCCGCCGGGACTTCCGAGTCACCAATCCCGGGCAGGTCGGGTGCGATCACCGTGAATCTCTTGGCAAGCAGCGGAATGATCGGCTTCCACATCCGCGATGTCTGCGTGTAGCCATGCAGCAGCACCACCGCCGGACCCCGGCCAGCCGTCAGGTAGTGGAGCTTGACGCCCTCGACCTCGGCGGTGCGTGAGGTGACGGTGCCGTGCGCTGTGGCGGCATGCGCCAGCAACGAGGCAAACAGAACGAGCGCAGCGATGGGACCCCCAGCCTTCTGACGACCCTTCATTGCCTGCTTCCTCCCCGGCGTTACGCCACTACGGCGTGGACGACGCACGGGGCAAGAAGAAGCACGGCGCCGGATGGGAGCGCAAGATCGTCACCTCGTTACCCGTTCGTCGGATGCCATGAGTCCGGTCGGTGACGGTAGGTGGCCTTCTGACCGAGGCTTCGCCCCAGACCGCACGGGCGCTCGCCGGTCCTACGGTACAACTCGTCGCTCTGAGGCGGAGCCTCGCTAACGCTTCCGCTCCGATCTCGATTCAATCTGTCGCGGATCTGCCGGTGTATCAGGAGGTGAACGCGCGGCACGGAATGATACCGAGCGTGACCAAGACGGAGGCCAAACATGACGCAGAAACAAGTGCTCCTGCACGCGGCGAAGCGCGTCGCGACAGCGATGATGCTCCTCGCCCTCATCGGCACTGCCGGCTGTATGACCGGGCGCGAGCGGGTCGTGAGCCCTGCACGCAGCGACGTCACGAGCATGACCGACTCGACGATCGCCTCTGCGACGAGCGAGTGCGAGGCCTTCGGCTGCGTGCCATGATCGCGACCGCCTCCCTCCGCACGCTGCTTGCCGTCTCGCTCACCGCGGCGGGGTTCTCGTCGAGTGCTCGGGCGTCGGCGTGGGAACTGGATCCCGCGCCCACGCTGATCGCGTTCTCGGTCCGCAACCTGTCGGTCGCACACGTCGATGGCACGTTCCGGCTGGCGTCCGGGCATGTGGCGGTGGACGACGCCGACGTGTCCCGTTCGACCATCGAGGCGGTGATCGACGCAGCCTCGGTCGATACGGGCGAGCCCAAGCGCGACGCCCACCTCCGCAGCGCCGACTTTCTCGACGTTGCCCGCTACTCGACGATCGCGTTTCGATCGACACGGATCGAGCAGGCCGACGCCGGCCACTGGAAGGTCACGGGCAACTTGACGTTGCGCGGGACGACGCGCCCGGTGCTGCTCGACGTCGAGAGCTCAAGGGTCGAGGGGACCCGCGCGAGCGCGCATGTCTCGACCACCATCGACCGTCGAGACTTCGGGATGACGTACGCGGGCTTCGCGGTCGGCAAGCAGATTGCGATCACGATCGACGCGATCGGATTTCGGACCCTCGCGGATGCGCCGCCAAGGTAAACATGGGCCTTCCTCACGCTGTCATGTCGTCCGGAAGCATGACCGTATTCCTCACGACCCTGGGCCTCATCGGGATGGCTGAGATGGGCGACAAGACCCAGCTCCTCACCTTGGCGCTGGCCGCTCGGCTCCCGCTCGGCGCCGTCCTCGGGGGCGTCGCGCTGGCGACGCTCCTCAACCATGCGCTCGCCGTTGCCGTTGGCGGCTCGGCGCTGCTCGTCGTGCCAGCGAGCGTGCTCCGCGCGGCGGCCGGGCTCTCCTTCATCGGGTTCGGTCTTTGGACCCTGCGAGGAGACCGGCTCGTGGGCAACGAGGAGCGGCGCATCGGATCGCCCCTCGTGACGGTCGCCGTGTCCTTCTTTCTCGCCGAGATGGGCGACAAGACGCAGCTCGCGACGGCGGTGCTGGCAGCGCAGGCGCCGAGCTTCCTGCCAGTATGGCTGGGCTCCGTGCTCGGGATGGTTTTCGCCGACGGTCTGGCGGTGGCGGTCGGCTACCTGCTGGGCCGGCGACTTCCCGAACGGCCGCTCAAGATCGGCGCCGCCGCGCTGTTTCTCCTCTTTGGCGTCCTGCTCCTCGGCGCGCGCACCGCATCGGACACGGCGGCACTGCACATATCAACCTCGGTCAGGCCAGGTCTCGGTGAGCACATCCCGTCGGACGGCGGGAGGCGTTGATGGCAACAATCGACGATCGCCACCGCGAGAACAGCCTCCAGAACGACGGCGACCCCGTGACGACCTTCACCGCCGGAGACATGAGCCGCCAGCGCAACGCCGAACCCACGGCGCCACACAACGTGGCGGACACCGAGGGGCTCCGCGCGGCCGCCACGCGGGCGCTCCGCATTCTCGAGAGGAGGGGCCTGGGCCCGATCACGGCCGCTCTCCTACGCGCAGCCCTCAAGCCGCGGGAGGGTCAAGCATCGCAAACACACCGAACGGTTGGTTCCGGTAGGGGCGTTCCGCTGCGGGAAGAAGCATGATGTCCGACCTGACCGCGGTGATCGTCGCCGTTATGGCCTTCGCCGTGGCCGCCGCCGCGCGGCTCGCCGATGGAACGGAAACACATTCACCGGAATCGGAACCGCGTCATTCGAAGTCGCTCGTTGATCAGGATTCGGGACGCCGCTCGGTCGCCAGGCGCGGCGACCACCCATGATCGCCCGTCAGCATGCCGCCGTGGAGGCCCCGGACCGCGAACGGAGGGCCCTCGTTCTCGCCGGCGGCGGCATCATCGGCGTCCTCTACGAGATCGGTGTCCTCGCGGCCCTCGAGGAAGCGTTCCCGCCGGGACCGTTCAACCAGCATTTCGACCTCTTCGTCGGGACGAGCGCCGGCGCGGTGACGGCCGCCTTCGTCGCCAACGGAGCCCAGCCCTCGGAGATGTTCCGGGCCCTGCGCGACGACCTCGACTCGCCCTTCAACTTCCGGCCCGAGGACGTCTTCGGCGCCCCCGCCGGAAACATGATCCAGCTCTTCACACAGTTCGCCTGGCCGCTCCTCGGCGTGGTCGGCGGCGCCATCCGCCGAGGGACCCGGGCGACGCTCGCGTCGATGCTGGCGGACTTCCAGGCCCATCACCCTCCCGGCTTCTACTCGACCGAGCCCCTCGAGCGCGCGCTCTGCGCCCGATTCACGGCGCTCGGATACGCGCATCACTTCCGCGCGCTCCCGCGCCCGCTTTATGTGACCGGAGTGGACATCGATACGGCGGAGCGCCTCGTCTTCGGTACGGGCGAGCTCGCGCACGTCCACGTCTGTCGCGCGGTAGCGGCCTCGTCCGCGATCCCGATCCTCTTCGAGCCCATCCGCGTCGGAGACCGCGACGTCGTCGATGGTGCCGTCGCCGGGGCGCCGCCGATCGACGTCGCCGCCGAGCGCGGCGCCCGTCACATCGTCTACGTCAACCCGCTCGTACCGATCCGCAACGACCGCGGCAAGGTCTGTTTCCCACTCGATGAGGGAGGCTGCGGTCGGCTGAGGGACAGGGGGATCGGTTGGATCGCGGACCAGACCCTGCGCATGTGCCTCGCCGCGCAGCTGCCGGCTGCGCTCGTGGCCGTTCAGGCGCGCTATCCCGGTCTGGTGGTCCAGAGCATCGAGCCATGGCCCGACGAGCTGCCGATGTTCCTCCATCATGCCATGTCGTTCGACGCCCGCCGGGAGCTGCTCGACTACGGGTACGCCTGCGGGCAGCGCACGGCCGCGGCAGCTCCGCCCTCTCCTTCGGCCCAGCGCGGCTTCCTTCCGTGATGTCATGTTGCATGCGTCACTGAGCGCGTCCCTGGGTTCGCTTTTCGTGCTTCTCGCTGGCGCCAACGTCTGGGTGATGCTGCACGCCTCCAGTCGATCCAAAGACCACGCGGCGCATGCGCGCCTCATGTGGGCCCATCGCCTCGGGGGGTATGCATTCATCCTGCTCTTCTGTGTGTTCTTTTACTTCATGGCTCTGCGAATCAAGGGCTCGCCGGACGAGCTGCCACCGCGCCTCACGTTCCATATCATCCTGGCCCTACTGCTCATTCCCATACTGCTCGTGAAGGTCCTCATCGCGCGCTACTACAGACACTACTCTTCCGCCCTTCTCTTTCTCGGCGTGACGATTTTCGCCCTGTCCTTCGCACTCGTTGCAATGAACCTCGTGCCCTACCTGCTTGGCCGCGCCGCCAGTACAGGCGCGCCCGCATCTTTATCGTTGGGGTTCTTCCTGACGGTCTGTAGCGGGCTCGGCTTCTTGCTCCTGCGCCGACCTCGTCAGTCAACGCCGGCAGGTTCACGTGCAACTCCAAACGATAGTACAGACCGCCTCACGGCAGACGCATCGCGGCCAGAGATCCGAAGACGCCGGAGCTCATCGCGCCGGTTGCAGCTCGCTCGGATCGACGTGCAGACTCATGATACCAAGACTCTCCGCTTCCTGGTGGCCGACACGGACCGGTTCGCGGCACGGCCTGGACAGTTCCTTACGTTCCAGTGGCAGATTGACGGGAAGGCGGTCCCGCGTTCCTACTCGATCTCTTCCTCCCCGACCCAGAGCGCCTATGTCGAGATCACGCCCAAGCGGCTGCCGGACGGCTATGTCTCGGCATTCCTCAACGACCACGCGGCCGTGGGGCTCGAGGTGGAAGCCAGCGGGCCCTTCGGTCAGTTCTATTTCGACGAGGGGCGGGACCAGCGGATCGTCCTGCTTGCCGGCGGCAGCGGCATCACGCCCATGATGTCCATGCTGCAGTACATTGACGATCGCTGCCTACGCACGGCCGTCACTTTGATCTACTGCGTGAGGAGTCGGCGCGATGTCATCTTCGAGCAGGCATTGACACGCCTGAGGCGGCGCCTCCAGGAGTTTCGTATGGTCTTGGTTCTGTCACAACCGGATGCAGGATGGAACGGACCTCGGGGCCGAGTCAGCCGTGACTTGATCGCGACCCATGTCGACGACTTGCGCGCGTCAACCTTTTTTCTCTGCGGGCCTCCTCCATTCATGGAGAGCATGCAGGGCATGCTCACATCTCTCGCTGTTCGCTCCGAGCGCATCAACCGGGAGAGCTTCGGATATATGCGGACTATTGGCGGCGCCGCACTGGAGGGCGCGCCACCATTGCAGGGTACGGTCGAGTTCGTGCGTGCCGGCAAGGTGTGCGATGTACCCCCCGGCAAGACTCTGCTCGAGGTCGCGGAAATGCACGGCGTGGGTATTCCTAGCGGCTGCCGCCAAGGGCGTTGCGGCACTTGTGTCACCAAATTGCTCGAAGGTGATGTACAGATGGATACCGAGGACGGACTGGAGGCGAGCGACAAAGCCGAGGGGTATGTCTTGATGTGTGTGGGGCGGCCGCGCGGCGACGTGAAGGTCGACGCCTGATGGAGCCCCGGAATCACTACGCTGCCGCACGAGGATCAGCGATCGCGGCGTCGTGGGTGCAGCATCCATCCCGCCGCGCTCGGTGTAATTGAGGGCAGAGCAGCAGACTCCTCAAGTCTGCCACGGAGGGATGGACCATGAGGCGCGACGTGACCATGTTGGAACTGGTGACCGCGGTGACCGAGCACACCAGGACCGAGGGCGAGGCAATTGCCACCATCGTTCATATGGTCA
>Ga0209057_1003134_pt1 | contig 12349 bp, 13 predicted proteins | sample GraSoiAngelo_146_FD_185903 | JGI IMG/M metagenome (GOLD analysis project Ga0209057, IMG submission 185903) | Grasslands soil microbial communities from the Angelo Coastal Reserve, California, USA - 14_1009_05_30cm (SPAdes) (version 2) | ecosystem: Environmental > Terrestrial > Soil > Grasslands ... | reverse complement strand
GCCTGCCTGCGAAGGTGACCGCGCGTGCGAGGGAGCGGGGCGCCGAGATCGCGAAGGCCCTGGGAGCGACGAAGGTCGAGGTCGCTGTCGGCTAGGTAACGCGCGACGCGGGCTTGACGAGGCGGAGGTTGGCCTCGCGCTGACGCAGCCGGCGCGTGCGCTTCCAGCGTTCCATCGCCATCGAAGCCGCCCAGACGACGACCACGACGATCGCCATCACCGTCTGGATGACGGCGACGGTGAACAAGGCGACCTCTAGCCCGTGTCCGCTGAGCCAGCCGCCCTGGTGCCTCAAGCCGACCGCGAAAAGACCGGCGGCAAAGCCGAGGGTGGGCCGTACCGCCCAGGAGTCGGGAAGCAGCCGCCTGTCCGCGAGCAGGAGGCCCGCGACAAACCACGTCGGGCCGCTGTCGAGCTGGAACACAGCGTCCCAGCGGAGGGTGTAGATGGCGAGCAGCGAACCGGTGAAGAACCCGAACAGCACGACCAGGCTCACACGTCGCGCGTAGGCGAGCCAGGCCACGCCGACCGCCACCGCCAGCAGTGACGTGGCGAAGACAGGCCCCGGCACGTTGCCCACGTACAGGCGCACAGGGTCCACGGACGCGGACGCGGGGCTGAAGAACTGGTACCAGGTGCCGAGCGGGTCGCCGAACGGTGCGCCGTTGGCGGGGTTGATGTACTTGAACGGCGCGCCGCGTGTGACCAGGGCGATGCCCGCATATGCGATCAAGCCCGCCTGGGCGCGAATTGCGGGCAGGAAGCGCGCGCGCAGCAGCTCGAGCACGACTGCAAGCGCCGCGACGGCGACCGAAACCAGCAGGTCGGCGCCGGCGCCCACCAGCGCGACTCCGAAGATCGGCGCCAGGAGCGGGCTTGCGCCGTAGCGGTCGAGCTGGCGCCGCCACAACAGCCGCGAGGCGATCAGCCCGAGGGTGCCGGCGGCGAGCGCGATGACAAGCATCTGCAGGGCCGGCAGCTTGAAGATCACAAGCCCCGCCACGACGGCCGGCAGCAGCGCGATGCCCGTGACGAGGTCGTCGGGCAGGGTCTGCGGCCGGAAGGCGGCGCGATCCATGAGCGAACCGAGCTTTGCGAACCACGAGCTCAACCTCCTGCCTCTGAGCCCGCGGGATCCCCCGGACAGCACGGGGGGATTGTAGGCAAACGTCCATACAATCCGCCCGTGTTCACGAGCGCGCAAAGGGAGTCCACCCGTGACCGCATCCTCGACCACGGCCGGGCGGACAGGCGGATATCAGGCGGGGCCGTGACGGGCTCGGCCACCGGCGGCGTGCAGGACGCGTGGTCCGACGTCGACCTTGCGTTCGGAGTGCGCGATCGCGCGGCCATCCCGGACGTGCTCGCCGACTGGACGCCGATGATGTACCGCGAGCACGGCGCCCTCCATCACGTGGACGTGGTTGTCGGGGCGTGGACGTATCGAGTCTTTCTGCTCGCCAACCAGCTGCAGGTCGACCTCGCGTTTGCGCCGGCGGAAGAGTTTGGCGCCCGCGCGCCGACGTTCCGGCTCATGTTCGGCAGCTCGGTTGAGCTCCAGCGACCGCGTCGCCCGTCACCCGAGGAGATCTTCAGTATGGGGTGGCTCTACGCGCTGCACGTGCGCTCATCCATCGAGCGGGGCAGGTTGTGGCAGGCCGAATACTTCCTTGGCTGCTTGCGGGGAGAGGTGCTCAAGCTCGCGTGCGTGCGCTACGGCCTGCCCACGTCAGAGGGCAGGGGCGTCGACCGCCTGCCCCCAGAGGTGACGCAACCGATGGAGAAGGCGCTGGTCGGCTTGCTCGAGCCGTCTCAGCTGAGGCGGGCGTTTGCGGTCGCAATCGAAGGCCTGGTCGCCGAGGCGGGGCTGCTCGATCGCGCGCTCTCCGACCGCCTGGAGCCCCTCCTGCGCCAACTGGCGCATGGGTGATAATCGGCAGGCTCGTGTCGCTTCCTGGCCGACGTCTTCTCGCGACGCTCGCGGCGCTGGGGTGGATCGGGATGATCTCGCTCAACGCCCTCGCCGCCGCTCTTCCTGACTCGACCTGGATTCAGCTCCAGCAGCTTCCGGGACAGGGCCGGACCGCGCTGTTCGCTCTCGCCGTCGATCCGGCCAACAACCGGGTCGTGGTCGCGGCGAACTCGCAAGGCTCGCTCCTGAGGAGCACCAACGGCGGCACGGCCTGGGCAAGTGTCCACGCCGGCTCAAACGCCGTGAACGTCGTCAGCTTCAGCCCCAACGCAGCCGGCTTCGTGCTTGCAGGCACTCGCGGCGGAGGCGCGCTCTTCAGCCGCGACGGCGGCGCCACGTGGTCCAACGCCAGGGGTCTCGAGGGGCGCAACGTGCGGGTCTTCGGATTCGCGCTCACCCTCGTGGCGGCGGGCACGGACCACGGCGTGTTCACGAGCCCGGACGGCGCGACCTGGACCTCCTCGGGACTGACGGATCGCAGCATCGGCGCGTTGGCGGTCGAGGCCATCCACGATCCGGTGCGGCTCGTCGCGGGCACGGACGTGCAGGCCACGGGTGGCACGCTGCCGCTCTACCAGAGCCTCGACGGCGGCGCGACCTGGAACCAGCTCAACCCCCCGCTCAGCGGCACCATGACGGTCAAGCTCGCGGCCGGTCCGCTCCCGCCGACGGGCAACGTGCGGCCGCTGCTCGCCGGCACCAACACGGGCCTTTTCAGCTCCAACGACAACGGCGCGTCGTTCACGCCGCTGAGCGGCGGCGGCCTGCTGCCGACGACCGACTACACGCAGGTCGCGTTCATCACCGCCCACCACGACCGCTTCTATGCCGGAAGCGACGGCGGCGGATCGAAGTCGGGCGGTCTCTGGCGCACTAACGACGGCGGCCAGACGTTCAACTCGCTGCAGCCGCCGCAGCCCTCGGTGACCGCCCTCGCGGTCTCCAACGATGAGCAACCTTTGCTCTACGTGGCGACATTCGAGCCTGCGACGCACGCGGTCGTCTTGTGGGCCTACCACGACACGGGTGGACAGCCCGTCGGGCCGCCCGTCAGCCCGGTCGCCAGCGCTCCCCGGATCTTCCACGGGTCAGATGCCTCGACCCTGTCGCAGATCCTCGCCTCGCCGCAGCTGCCCTACATCGGGCTCGGGCTAGGCGCGCTGGCAGTCATCCTGACCGCGATCGTGGCGCACCTGCGGAGCCGCTACCGCTAGGCCGGACGACGGTACAGTTGGACGACGTGACGTCGCCGCACGAGCGCCTGCGCGAGCTGGGCCTCACGCTCCCCGCGCCGCCCTCTCCCGCCGCCTCCTACGTGCAGACGCGCACGATGCCAATCGGTGACGGTCGAGCGCTGCTCTACGTCGCGGGCCAGGTTTCCGCGGACGGCGACAAGATGCTGACCGGGCGCTGTCCCGACGAGGTCTCAGTCGAGGAGGCGACGCACCGCGCGAGGCTGTGCGGTTTGCGCGTCCTGGCCCAGATCGACAAGGCCATGGGCCTGGAGGCGTCGAGAGCATGCTGCAGCTCATCGGCTTCGTCCTCTCGGCGGACGGGTTCGGCGATCAGCCCAGGGTGATGAACGGCGCGTCCGACCTGCTGGTCGACGTCCTGGGCGACGCCGGCAAGCACACGCGCGCCGCGCTCGGCACCAACGCGCTTCCGTTCTCAGTCACGGTCGAGATCGCGGCGGTGGCGGTTGTCCGCACCGGCTGAGCCGCGCGCCCGCTTCCGCAAGCCGGGCGCGCTCCTGATCGGCAGCCTCGTCTACCTCGCGGTCATCTTCGGCGTGATGCTGTGGCGGGGCATCTCCATCGAGCCCGAGTGGGTGGTGCTCGCGCTGCTGGTGATCGCGATCGCGATGGGGCGCGGCCTCACCTTTCTGGCCGACTGGGGCCCGTTCCTGCTCCTTTTCTTCGCGTACGAGGCGATGCGTGGCTTTGCCGCCAAGACCGGCTTCGCCCCGCACGACCTCTCAGGCCTGGAGCGCGCGGTATTTGGCGGCGCGCTGCCGACGGTCGAGCTGCAGCGCGCCTTTTACGTGCCGGGCACGATCTCCGTCCAGGACGTGGTGGCGCTTTTCTTCTACTTCATGCACTTCCCGTTGCCCATCGTGGTGGGCTTCGTCTTCTGGCTGCGCAGCCGCGATCACTACCACCGCTTCATCGCGGCGCTGCTGCTCATGTGCTTCCTCGCCTTTGTGACCTACCTCTTCTGGCCGACCGCGCCGCCGTGGTACGAGCTGCCCAAGGAGGTGGTCAAGATCAACGACCAGACGGTGCGCGCGCTTTGGGATGGCCAGTACTACGTCTCCGACATCTACCAGAGCTTCAACCCGAACCGGTTCGCCGCCTTCCCGTCGCTGCATGCCGCTTTCCCGGCCCTCGCGGCGGTGTACGCATGGCACAGGTATCGGGCGCTCGGGGTCGTGCTGGTGCTGTGGTCGGTGGCGGTGCTGCTGGCGATCGTCTACCTCGGCGAGCATTACGCCATCGACGCGTTCGCGGGCTACGCCTACGTGGCGGTCGCGGCCGCTGTGGTCGAGGCTTTCACGCGCTGGCGCGCCAGACGTGTGAGGGCTACGCCTGCCAGACCTTCCTCATGATCGTGCGCGCCAGCTTGTCCGGCTCGTGGTGCGACGGCTTGCGGACGTTCACCACGTCGGCCGCGATGAAGCGCACCTCGGGATGGCGCGCGGTGTCGGCGGGACGGAAGATCACCGGTTCCTGACCGCCCGTCGGCGCGTAGGCGTTGTTGGAGTTGACGAGCACGAAGTCGAAGAGATTGGCGCCGACGTGCTCGCGGATCACGCGCAGGTAGTCCTGCACGCCATAGCCGTCGGTCTCACCGGGCTGCGCCGCGAGGTTGCAGATGTACAGCTTCAGCGCAGCCGAGGCCTTGATCGCCTCCACCATGCCCTCGACGAGCAGGTTGGGCAGGATCGAGGTGTAGAGAGAGCCAGGGCCGACGATGATCAGCTCGGCGTTGATGATCGCCTGCGCGGCCTCGGGGTTGACCTGCACGCCGTCGGGCTTCAAGAACACGTGGCTGATGGGCGAGTTCTGCTTGGGGATCTTCGACTCGCCCTCGACCGTGCCGCCGTTGATGGAGGCGACGAGGGTCACGTCCTGCAGGGTCGAGGGCACGATCGTGCCCTTGACCGCGAGCACCTTGCCAGACTCGCGAAGCGCCTGCTCGAAGTTCCCGGTGACGTCGGCCATGGCCATGATGAAGAGGTTCCCGAAGGCGTGGCCGTTGAGCGAGCCCTCACTGAAGCGGTGGTCGAAAAGCTGCTTCATGAGCGGCTCGGCGTCGGCCAGCGCGATCAAACACTGGCGGAAGTCGCCGGGCGGAAGGATGCGGTACTCGTCGCGCAGGCGGCCTGACGAGCCTCCGTCGTCGGCGACGGTGACGATCGCGGAAAGATTCGAGGTGTAAGTCTTCAGCCCGCGCAGCAGCGAGCTGAGGCCTGTTCCGCCGCCGATGGCGACGACCCGAGGACCCCGGCCGCGCAGGCGGAACGCGTGGATCGCGTCGACGACGCTGCTCGTGCTCGTCCCGGGGAGGAACGGACCGAGCACCGACTGCGTCAGCTTGAGATAGCTCACGACCAGCAGGCCCACGCCGAAGATCCCGAAGACGATGGCGCGCGCCCAGTAGGGGAGGAACTGGAGGGTGATGTAGTAGAAGCCCGAAGGCAGGTGGGCGGTCTGGTAGATCTCCTTCAAGGCATAAGCGACACCGAGCACGAGGACGAGCTCGGAAATCATCAGCAGAAGCAGCCAGCGCTTGATCTGCAACCCGGGTGTGAGCCATCGCAGCCAAGACGCCGTCGAAGGAAGCCTTCTGGCCATCTACCCCGCCTGGTTCAACGAATGGAAAACGTGCAAAGTTACTCTGGTACTACGCTTCACGGAAGTATGCGGACTTTGCGCGGGGTGCGTCGCATCTTTCGACTGGTCGCGTTCGGCCTCTTCGCGGCCGCGATCGCGACCGAGCTTTCGAAGCCGGAGGCGGAGCGCACGTGGCAGGGCAAGGTCTTCGGCGTAGTGCCGTACGACTTCCGGCCGCCGACGTGGCAGCGCATCCGCGACGCGTACTGGAACCCGGAGTCGGACGTCCTCTTCAGCGACCGAGTTTTCGGCGTGGGCTGGGCGGTAAACCTCTATAAGGCGAAAACGCTCATGGAGGAGGGTTTCCGCCGCCTGATGGCGACCCGCGAAGCGATGCCGATCCGGATGCCGCATCGGCGCGAGCGGCCGGCCGGGGAGCCGGGAGCGGTTACCGTCCAGGAGTAGCCTGGTCCGGCGGCGGGACGTCCCTAGAATGGTTCGCCCGGCCACGTTCTCGCAACGTGCTTGGGGAGTGGCGCAACGGTAGCGCAGCTGACTCTGGATCAGAAGGTTGAAGGTTCGAATCCTTCCTCCCCAGCCACTGTCGGCGTGTCCCCGAGGCAACACTGGCAGCGCCCATTGACCCTGCCGACCGGGTCCACCATCCAGCCTGTCGACGCATATCCCTTGCCGCAGAGCGCGCACAGCCGGGGCGCAGCCGGAGGCTCGAACCAACGCATGACGTCCCCGACAGCGAATCGCAAAGCATGCCAAGCCGGATTGCCGGCGACGACGGCGAGCACAGCCGCGGCGGCGGATGATATTCGCGGGAACGTGCGCGAAGTCATCGTCTCACCATGCGCTGGGCTCTCGATTCACTCGGCTGCCAGGGCAGCGCAGACCGCCATCTGCCACTCGACCATGGTCGGCCCCGTGTCACTGATAACCGTGGGCGGGACGACGAAGGTCCTGCCCGCGTCGAGCGCAACCATCCCGCTTCCGTCCGGATGTGTGTAGCGGAACAAGCCTGTAATCGTGATGGTGTTGGCTGCGGGGTCGAAGGTGCGCGTGAGGTTGGCGCCGTACGGGATCGTCTTGGACAGATCGTCGGAGCGGTAGAGGGTGCCAGTGGTATCGATGTGGTTGATCTGCTTCACCAGCGTCGAGCCCTCGAAGAATTGGATGAGGTGGAACTCGGCGGTGAACGTCGCGAGAGTGCCGAAACTGTAGCCGTAGGGTCGGCAGGAAATGCTGGGTGACGGGTTGCTGACGGTGATCGTGCGGGTGGAGATGACAGGCTCCGCGGCACTCGCCGTCATGGGCGCGGCGCCGAGAATCCCAAGGACGACAAGGCCGGCCGAGCAAATGAGTCTCCGACTGGTGCTCATGTAGATACCTCCAAACAATTTGTCAACCTCCAAACGGTCACGGGATCCGCACCACGCAGGAGATCAGCGCGGGGAAACCGTCACCGCTCGGCTTCGCCTGCGCGAGTGCGCTCGCGTCACCGTTCTGTGCAATCAAGGCGATGTGATCGCCACTCGCGTTGGGGTTCGACGCCTCTGCCAACCACCCCATACAGGTGGCGTTCGTGTTGGGAAACTGTGCGCCTTCGGCGTGTACTGGCAATGCCGCGCCGAAGGTGGCGAGTGTGACCGCCGCCGAAGCGGCGGAAGCGAATGCCGCGAGATGCTTGAGCATGATGCTTCTCCTTCAGGCTTGGTTTGTTGACGCGGACACTTGGGCTGGGAACTAGCACGACAACCCAATGTGAAGACGCGCCCACCCATCTACGCGGTGGCAAGAATCTGCCGGGTGACGGTCACCAACAGGCCCGGGACGTCAGTGTTTCGGCAGTTGCGTCGCGCACTCCACCGGCAAAAGCGCCGAGGTTGGTCCAGGGGCGGCAGATTCTTGCCACCTGGGGACCAGTTAGGCGCGTATTCATGTCGATGGTCGGCAATCCAGTTCAAGTGGGAAGGCGTCCGTTGGACGTCGACCTGATCGATCGGGCGCGGGCAGGCGACGATCATGCGTTCGCGTCGCTGCTGGGGCCAATCGTCGCGTCAGGTTATCGATTGGCGGGCGCGATGCTCCACGATCGGTATGCGGCCGAGGACGTTGTCCAGGAGGCGTCCCTGAAGGCGTGGCGGTCGCTCCGCCAGCTCAGAGCCGGCGCCGAGATGAGGCCCTGGTTCCTTGGCATCGTCGCCAACGAGTGCCGATCTGTTCGACGGACGCGCTGGTGGTCGGTCCTGAAGTTTCCAGACGTTGAATCGCCCGCGATGCCCCCGGATGACCCACACACCACGTTCGCAGAACTCCGGCGCGGGATCCGTCGACTGAGGCACCGGAGGCGATTGATGCTCGTCCTTCATTGGTATCTCGATTTGCCGATGGCAGAGATAGCCGTCATTACCAGATCGAGCGAAGACGCGGTTAAGAGCGAGGTTTCTCGCGCCATGCGCCAGCTCAGGGGTCTGATCGGAGTGGAAGACGCATGAAGACAAACGACAACCTGCTGAAGCGGAGGTTCGTGCTGGCAATCGACGAGGTCATACCACCGGCGCCATGGCTTGAGAACCGGGTCATCGACATGGTGCGGCGGAATTCCCGCCCTAAGCGGCGCACGTTCGGGCTTGCGGGCTTGTTCGTCTCCCGGCCAAGCTTTCGCATCGCGGCTCAGCTGATGGCGCTGTTACTCGTCGTCGCAGTCATCGCCGCCGTGCTCATAAACGCTCACCTCCACACCCAAACCGTGCCTTCCCGAAAGGGGCACCCTGTGCCATCGGTCTCCCCATCCGCGGCACAGGCGGAGGTGCCCTGGAACCCTCCCGACTCGGCGTTTACCCCGGAATACGATCGCTCACCGAGCTGGCCACCAGGCGGACCGGTCCCCGACGCCCTGACCGGCGCCTGGCAGCCGCAAGTCCATGAGCTCAAGACTGGAGTGCTGGAATTAGGTGGGTACTCGTTCCTGATCATGATCATCAGCGGAAACGTCGTCGTCAACGGTTCGGAGATCGATTTCATCGTCGACTGGTGTGGCATCGGCAGGTACCGCTACACCCTGACCGGCGACACCCTGGTGCTGAGCAAGATCAGCTCCGACTGCGGTTTGCTGTATGCCGGCACCTATACGCGGCTCCCGGCTGGCGTGATGACAAATACGGGCGGTTGACCGCCTTCTTAACGGGCTGAGCCAAGGGTCTACTGGCGTCTGGCGAGCTTCGCAAGGTCGATCGCGCACTGGCGGTAGTTGTTCGCCTGGGCGTATGAGAATCTGACCGAAACAGAAGGGCCAGGTCGGAGGAATTCGCGCAGGTTTCGCGTCAAATTTGCGCCCTCGGCTAAGACGCGGTGCGGCCGCGTAAATCACGTATCAGGCGCGATAAGCCAGTTCGCAAACGCAATCAGCAGTAGTGCGTGTTGCTCTGGATCAGAAGGTTGAAGGTTCGAATCCTTCCTCCCCAGCCACTCTCACTTCCTGAGCTTTCGCCCTGGGCCAGCACCGGCCTTGTGACTCGGTTGCGAGCAAGCCGAACGCCGCGGCGTAACGTTTTGTCAACGTTTGTTCGGATGAGCAGGAAGGTCGCCGCCATCGCCCTTTTCGTGGTCTGCGCCGCGTGCTCGGTGCCCGGCACGGCATCCCGCTCACCCGCGCCCGTCAACATGGACACCACGACGCAGTTTGCCTGTCCCGCGGGCGCGCCCGCGCGCTCCGGGCTGCAGAACTTCGGCGCTTACATCGGGACCTGGGACGCCAACCACGTCCGCGACGGCCAGGTGACCACCGATTACGTGATCGGCTCCATTCCCGGCCGCGTGGCCGTGCGCTGCACCGATACCGGGTACGTGATCATGGAGATGATCGCGCCCCAGTTCCAGTCGCCGGCGGGACAGGCCCTTCGGGTCGCCCTCACCGACCTGCCCGACGACGCGGAAAAGGTCTACGACCACACCCATGCGGGCTGCCGCGTCCTGCAGTACCGCTCGGCCAAGCTGGCACGGCAGCTCGGGGCGGCGGACCGAGACGGGCGCGTCGACATCATGTTCCGCAGCGAGACGGCGACGTACAACCCAGGCGCGGTGCGCTCCATCGACCTCGACGTCTTCGACGTGCTCGGCGCCGATACACGCGCCTGCTGACGCCTAGACTCACGCCCGTGGAGACGCCCGCCCTCGACGAGGCGACCTGGGCCCGCACCCGCAAGATGCGCCGCGTCCGTGCGGCCCTGCAGTCGAGCCTCATGTTCCCTGCGCTCTCGAGCTTCTGCCGCCTCACGGTCAGGGAGCGCGACCACGTTCACCGGATGGACGGGCCTGCCGTGTTCGTCGCCAACCACGTCAGCGCCCTCGACGCGGTCGTCATGGCCGAGGCGCTCCCTCCCCGCTACCGCCACCGCTCGGTGGTCGTCGCCGCTGCAGACTCGATCTTCAAGCGCAAGTGGGAGGCCAGGCTGGCCCAGGTGACGGTGGACGCCTTCCCCATTCCGCGGGGCGGCGGGGCCCGGCCGCACCTCGAGTACCTGAAGGACCTGCTCCGCCAGAAGTGGTCGGTGATCATCTTCCCCGAGGGCCGGCTCACCGTCACCGGCAACATCGGCACCTTCCGCAAGGGCGCGGCCATCCTGGCCATGGACGCTGGGGTGCCGATCGTGCCCGCGTACGTGGACGGCATGTACGAAGTCCTGCCCCGGTTCCGCCGCGTACCCCGTCCGGGCAAGGTCACGGTCACCTTCGCGGCGCCCGTCACACCCGAACCGGACGACGATTACGACAGCTTCATCGCCCGGGTGGAGACGATCGTCCGCGGGCTCGCCGGACCCAAGGGCGACGCCGTCGAGGCGCCCGGCGCCTCACGCTCCGAGGGCCCGAACTACTGGTACTGATCCGGCCTCTCTGAGCGCCGCTGGCGCTTTGTCGGGTAACCCACCGAAATCACGCGCTAGTTGTCCTTGAAAAATCGTCGTGTAGGCTATTCTGCCGCAGATGGTGGACCCCTTTTTGATCCTTTCGCTTGCCATCGCGATCGCGTTCGCCGTGCTTGCCATCCGGACGATCGTCAGCTGGCTCCGCCAGCCGGACCGCCGGCACGGAAACCTCGCCATGGCGATGAGCGCGCTCGCGGTCATGATGCTGATGGCCCCGCTCCTGGGCAGCGCTGGTCCTGCCGCCCAGGTCGTGACCGACATGGCAGCCGTGGTCTTCCTGATCTCGGGCTACGGCCTGCTCGCCTTTCGCGACTCGTTCGTGCCGTTCCGGCCGAGGACCATGCGCGCGATCACGTTCGCGATCGTCGCCGTCGGGGTGCTGGACATCGCGCTCCAGCTGCCGGCGAGCCCGGACAGCCCCCACAGCCCGGTGCAGACCCTCGCCCTCGCGGCCACCGTGGGGTTGTGGTCGTTCTGCATCCTGGAGCCTATCGTCACGTTCTGGGTCGCGTCCCTAGGCAGGCCGGCGGTCGAGAAGGCGCGGCTGCGCGCGCTCAGCATCGGCTACGCGGCCCTTCTGCTCGTCATCATCACGGGCACCCTCGCCGGATCATTCAACTCCGGCGTCCGGGTCGCGGTCGACGTGGTCTCGCTCGCGATCGTGCCCGTCCTCTACGTCTCGTTCTTCCCGCCAGCCTGGCTGCGGAGGATCTGGCGCCAGCCGGAGGAGGACCAGTTCCGGTTCGCCCTCCACGACCTGCTCCTCTACAGCCCGGACCGCGCGACGCTGGCCGACCGTGCGTTGCTGTGGACCGAGCGTTTGATCGGAGGCGACGCCGCCTATGTGATCGACTCGGACGGGTCGGTCCTGGCCGCGCGGGGAATCAGCCTCAAGGACGCCCGGTCCCTCAGCGCCAGGGCCGAGTCGCTGAAGGGTGGGCGTTCTGTGGACGGTCGGGCCCCGTGGCGCTCCGGATCCACACTGGTTATCCCTCTCGACCTGCGGCAGGGGCGCGGGGCGATGGTGATCGTCACCGGGCGCTTGAGCCCGCTGTTCGGCGATGACGAGCTCACCCGCCTGCAGCAGTACGCAGCGAGCATCACAGCCGGCCTCGACCGGGTCAGCCTCACCTACACGATCGCCGCCCTGGAGCGAGCGAAGACCGACTTCCTGAACGTCGCCTCGCACGAGCTGCGCGGGCCGATGACGGTGATCAAGGGCTATCTCACGATGCTCGAGGCGGGTGCGCTGGGCGAGGTCTCGCCGAAGGCGCGCTCGGTCCTACCTCTGCTCATCTCCAAATCCGACGAGGTCAACTGGATGGTGGAGCAGATGATCGAGGCGGCCCGCCTCGAGGAGGGACGGCTGTCGCTGAAGCGCCGGCGCGCCGACATCGTCGAGCTGACGGACGCGGCGGTCGACGGAGTGAGGATGCTCCTGAGTGGCCACGAGGTGAAGCTCGACTCCCCGCCCCACCCCATCGACGCCGACGTCGACCCCGACCGTTTTCAGATCGTGGTCCGCAACCTGCTGAGCAACGCCGCCAAATATTCGCCTGCGGGGACCGCGATCCATGTCGCCGTGCGTCGCAACGGCGACTCGGCGCAGG
>Ga0209057_1003133_pt1 | contig 12356 bp, 13 predicted proteins | sample GraSoiAngelo_146_FD_185903 | JGI IMG/M metagenome (GOLD analysis project Ga0209057, IMG submission 185903) | Grasslands soil microbial communities from the Angelo Coastal Reserve, California, USA - 14_1009_05_30cm (SPAdes) (version 2) | ecosystem: Environmental > Terrestrial > Soil > Grasslands ... | reverse complement strand
GCGTTCAAGACGGCCTGAGCAGGGCGATGGAAGAATCTGGGCAGGGGCGGGGTTGGATCGGAAGTCCCGTCCTGGCCAAGGAGGAGCTTCGATGAACCGCAAACTGGGCTCGCGCTGGTTGCTTGCTGGGCTGGTGGCGTTCGCCATCGCCGCGGCGGCCTGCGGCGGCACCACGGGCAGCACCAGCACGCCGGGCAACAAGGGCAACGTCACCGTCGCCGGCTTCAACTTCCCAGAGAGCAGCATCCTCACCGAGCTTTACGCGCAGTCCCTGGAGCACAACGGCTACACGGTCACGCGCAAGCTGCGCCTCGGCACCCGCGAGGTCGTCGGGCCGGCGATCAAGAGCGGGCAGATCGACCTGTACCCGGGCTACGCCGCCACCGATCTGGAGTTCTACAACAGCGGCGCCGGCGAGGCCAGCGGCGACGTCAACGCCACCGTGCAGAAGCTCAACGCCAGGCTTCAGCCCCTCGGCATCGAGGCGCTCACGCCCGCCGCCGCAGTCGATCAGAACGCGTTCGCGGTCACCAAGGCGACCGCCGACAAGTACCACCTGACCAAGCTCTCCGACCTGGCGCCGATCGGCGGCCAGCTCGTACTGGGCGCCGGCCCGGAGTGCCCGACGCGGCCGTTCTGCAAGCCGGGTCTGGAGAAGGTCTACGGCATCCACTTCAAGGACTTCAAGGCGCTCGACACCGACGGCCCCGCCACTCGAGCGGCGTTCGCCAACGGCACGATCCAGGTCGGGCTCGTCTTCAGCAGCGACTCCGACCTCAACAAGCTCGGGCTCGTCGTGCTCGAAGACGACAAGCACCTCGAGAACGCCGACAACGTGGTGCCGATCATCCGCACCAAGGTCGCAACTGATGAGGTCAAGGGCATCCTCAACAAGATCAGCGCCAACCTGGACACGAAGACGCTGGTCACGCTGAACGGCCAGGTCGAGCTGAACCACCAGGACGCCGACGCGGTCGCCCGCGCCTTCCTGCAGCAGCACAACTACTTCGCCTAGCAGGCCGGCGGCCTAGGGCAGGCGGCTGATCCAGGCGTCGGTCGCGTACTTGGACGCGACCAGCTCGTGGGCGCGCGAGATCTCGTCCGCCGTCAGCGCGCCGGCGGCGGCGTCGAACTCGCGCATGAAGTACCCCTGCAGGTGGGCGGCGACCTCGGCGCAGGAAAGGCGTGTGAACCACGACAGTGGCGAGACGGGCTTGTCCGCGCTGCGCACGCCGCGCGCGGACACATCCTCCCGCCCGATCCGGATCACGCGAGGCAGCAGCTCGACGTCCATTGCGTGCGCGATGGTCGTGTGATGGAGGACGTACCCGCGCCGGCGGGCTTGCGCCGCGCCGGCGATCTTGCCGCGCGGAGAGATGATGTCGTTGATCTCGCGGTACGACGCGGGCACGTCGAGCTCCTTGAAGGCCGCGACCGCCCACGCGTCGAGCAGCGCGTATGACTTGCGGAAGCTGACGCCGGCGACCATCGACTCCGGAAGGTAGAGCGAGTACGTGATCGTGCGGTCGGGCTCGCACAGCATCGTGCCGCCGCCGCTCATGCGCCGCGTCACGACGAAGCCGTGGCGATGGGCGGCGTCGAGGTCGACCTCGTTGCTCACCGACTGGTGGGAGCCGATGACGAGCGCGCGCTCGACCCAGCTCCACAGGCGCAGCACCGGCGGCCTCTGTCCTGCGGTCACCTGCTCCAGCAGCACCTCGTCGAGCGCCATGTGCATGTGCGCGGGGTAAGGTCCCGGCGGAAGCACCTCCCATCGCGCCGCCCGCAACATGTCGGTCGCCAACGCTCTGCCAGTATTCCTGATTGAACATGGACCCCATTCGGGTCGTGCCCCTGCGGGCGGAGGCGCTCGCGCCGGCCGCCGCTCCCCGCCTGACCTACCGCGGCGGGCCGCTGCTCGCGTCGGCGCAGGTGTTCCTGTTCTTCTGGGGCGACGCCTGGCAGCGCGACCCGCAGGCTTCGATGATGCAGCGACTCAGCGACTTCTTCGACTACCTGGTCGCCAGCCCGTTGCTCGACCAGCTGTCCGAGTACTCGGTGCAGGATTTCCAGATCGGCCACGGAGCCCGCACCGGCGCGATCGCGGTCACGACGCCAACGCCGGCGAGCGCCACCGACGGTGAGATCCGGCGCTTCGTCCGCGACCAGATCGCATCCAACCCGGCCGTCGCGGAGCCGGCGCCCGACTCCCTGTACTTCGTGTTCCTGCCCCCGGGCGTGACGGCTGAGCTGGGGGGCGCGTCATCGTGCGTCAACTTCTGCGGCTACCACAACGAGGACCAGGGGCTGTACTACGCCGTCATGCCATATCCCGACTGCGCCGGGTGCGAGGGCGGCCTCCCCGTCTTCGACGCTCTCACCTCGACCGCGTCTCACGAGCTGTGCGAGGCGATCACCGACCCGGTGCCCGGCCAGGGGTGGTACGACGACCACAACGGCGAGATCGCGGACATCTGCGCGTGGCAGACGAAGCAATTGGGTGGATACACCGTGCAGCTGGAGTGGTCGAACGTTCGCGAGATGTGTCAGTAACGCCGAGCGCGCGCAGGGCGCACGCTAAACGATCGCGTCCAGCGACCGCCAGCCGTAGGACACCTCCTGCAGGAGCGCTGAGCCGATGGTGATGGGCTGCGTGCGCACGTAGGCGCCGCCGAGGCGCTCGTAGAACTTGCGCGCGCCGGCGTTGTCGCGCAGCACCCAGACGATCATGTCCTCCAGCCCCAGCTCGCGCAGGCCCCCGACCACGGCCTGGACGAGCCGCCGGCCGTGTCCGCGGCCCTGCGCCTCCTGAACCACGTAGATCGCGTACAGCTCACCAGAGAATCCATCCTCGCCCGCGCGCTCGCGGCCGCCTGACGCGAAGCCGACGACCTGCGGTCCGTCGGCGGCGACGTAGACGCGGCTCGAGGGTTCGACGAGGATGCGGCGCCAGCGCTCTTCGTATCCAGACTCGTCGAGCGAGTCGAGGAAGTCGTCCGGCAGCAGGCCGCGGTAGGTGGTCCGCCACGTGGCGACGTGGACCGCGGCGATGGCCGCCGCATCTTCGACCTCTGCGGGCCTGACAAGGCTGACCATCGATTCACAATCTATCGCTTAGACCGCGACACAAGAACGCGCGATAGTCGCGACTATCCGCGGCTTTGGGCGCCCAACTTACGCGTTAGTCGCGACTATCCATGTTCTTACGTCTCCAGTAGTTCGGTTAGTCGCGACTATCGCAGGGTCGGGCCCGACGGCGGCGCGAGTTGGCGCGCGGTCAACGTCCCCCGCCCGGCGTAATCTGACCGCACCGGGCCATGCACGCCGCGCCCCAGCTCGAGACTGAATTCGAGTCGTTCTCTTCCGCGCGCGGCCGCGTCGCCCGCGGCGTCGGTCTCATCGCCGCCTCGGTCATCACGCTGCTGGTGACCGCGGCCCTCTACGTCCGCCCCGGTTTCGACCTGTTCGCACGGCCGGCCACCTCCGTTCCGGCGTTGAGCGGCGACTACCGCGTCGCGGCCATGGACTTCGTCAACGGGACCACCGGCTGGCTCGTGGTCGACTTCCCGTCCGGCGACTACGCGGTGATCCACACCGCCGACGCGGGCACGAGCTGGTCGCAGCAGTTCACCGCGGCCAGCGAAGGCCACGCCAAGTACTTGAAGTTCTTCGACCAGTCCGTCGGCGTGTTTGCCCTTGTGGGCACGCGGCCGGTCCTGCGCCGCACTTCAGATGGCGGCCGCACCTGGTCCTCGCTTCCCGCGCTCGATCCCGGCACGGCGGCCCTCTCGTGGTCGTTCGTCGACTCCGACCATGGCTGGCTGCTCGCTGCCCGCACCAGCCCCACAGATTCCTCACCGGCCAGGCTGCACCGCACGGACGACGGAGGCCGAACCTGGCTTGACCTCGGGCCCCCGGTGCCCGAGCCCGATCGCGCCTTCCAGGTCCACTTCTCCTACCTCACCACCGGCTGGCTGACAACGGTCAGCTCGGGGCCGTTCGCGTACAGGTCACAGGACTTCGGCGCCACCTGGTCTCGCGTTCCCCTGCCCCCGTCGGACCAGGGCTGGCCGGCCGGCGGTGAGTTCTTCGTCGCCGTGCGGCCGACGGCCGGGCAGGGGGTCGTGGCGTCGGTCGTCCACTTCGCGAGCTTCCAGGGTCGCTCCGGAGCGGGTGGCACGGTGCGTGCCTACCCGCCGCTCACAGTGCGATCGTTCGACGGCGGCCGGCTGCGAACTTACCTCTACACGACGCTGCTCGACCAGCTGGTCACGGGGCCTTTCGCCGAGGACACGCCGCCGAACCAGGCGCAGCTGGGCACGATCGACGGGGGCGGGAGCTGGTCGGTGGTGAGCCTGCCGTCCACAAAAGGCGCGGTCGGGTTCTACGACGCCGCCCACTGGTGGTGGATCGGCGACGGCCTGACCGCGGGCAGCGCGGACGGGGGTGTGACCTGGACGCAGCCCACCGACATCGGAGTCATCACGCCGCTGCCGGGTTCGCTGCAGGTCCTCGATCGCCAGCACGCATGGTTCGCCGGCGCCCCCGCAGCTCGAGCGCTGCTGGCCACGACCGAGGACGGCGGCGTGCACTGGACTTCGATGGCGCTGCCCCTGCTCGAGGATCGGCCGGGCGCGGTTCGCTAGGCCTTCACGTACGCGATCACCGCCCGCGCCTCGGCCACGACCTCGCCGCCATCCTGCTCGACCGTCGCCTCGCAGAACGCAAGCCGCCTGGTGCGGTGACGGACCGCGCCGCGCGCGAGCAGGCGGCCAGGTTTCGCGGGACGCAGGAAGTCGACCTTGAGGTCGGCGGTCACCGTCGTCTCGCCTTCGTCCGCCACGGTGAACGCGACCGAGGCCAGGCATTCGTCGGCGAGGGTCGCGATGGCGCCGCCGTGGACGATGGGCCCGCGCGAGGTCGGAAAGCCGTGGGCCTCGGCGGTCATGTTGCCCTCGAGCACCAGCTTGCCCGCGTCGAGCTCGACGATGCGGGTGCCGATGTTCGCCACCATCCCGGTGGCGGCCCACTCCTTGTACAGCTCCGGGAGCGCCCTGACGCCGTAGGGAGTCGCGGCCGTCACTCGAGCTTCCGGTGCAGCTCGATCAGCGGCGCCACCGGGCGATAGCCCATCTCTTCGTTGATGGCCAGGATCGGCGGGTTGTCGGCGTCGTTGTTGGTGCGTACCCGCGTGTGGCCGTCCTCGATCGCCTGCCCCATCGACTCGTACTTCAAGGCGCGCGCGATGCCGCGGCCGCGGACGGCGCGGGAGGTCCCGGTGAACGCGGTGGATGGAAGGCCGCGCTCGATCGGCGTGTCGAGCACCGACGTGCCCACTACGCGCTCGCCCTCGCGCGCGATCCAGAACTTGTCCTCGCGGATGGTCGGTGTGGAGAGCCAGAACTCCTTCCACTCTGCGAAGGACAGCTCGCGCCAGGGTACGGTCGTCGGAATGTCGCGCTCTGACTCGATGATCAGCTCGTAGAGCTTGCGATACTTCTCCGGGTCGTCGACGTCGCTGAGGACGCGCATCTCCACGCCCTGCCGGCGCATGCGCCGCCGAGACTGCTCGCGCGCGTCGAGGATGCGCTCCCTGCCGGCGACGAGGTCGAGCTCGGACAGGCGCATGCGCCGGTTCTCGCGGTAACCGAGCTTCTGCAGCGCCGCCAGGTCGCGCCCGAAATCCCCACGCATACGAGCCACGGCGACCTGGGCGCTCTCCTGACGCAGCCACGACTCACCGACCTCGACGAGGTGGGCGAATCCCGCGTCAGTCCAGACGTCTCCGCGCAGGCCGAGGCGGACCGTGCCGTACCGGGTCTGGTCTCCATTCCAGAGCTTGTGGGAGGCGCTCACATAGGCGATCGCGGCGCCGTCATGGACGGCGATGCGGCGCATCGCCTTCTCCAGCGCGTCGGCCATCCGCCACCAGTGGCGCAGCAGCTCGGGGTCGGGCGGCGCAAGCGGGTCGCGGAGGGCTTCCAGGTCGGCGACCATCGCTGCGTCGTCCAGCGTCGTCGGGCGAAGCTGAAGCTGATAAGCGGCCCCGGGCATGCGTTCACTAGAAGGTTAATCTCTGCGGATTGGTTTCCAGGCCCAGGGTTGGGATGCCGGGATTGAGGGGTCGACGGCCGCGGGCCGTGCATCGTCTCGCGCTTTCGCCGTCCTCCTGGGGCGTCAGCGAGAACCGCGATTGGGGACACCAGATCGACGTCGAGCGCGTCCTGTCCGAGGCGGCGGCCGTCGGCGAGGGCGCGATCACCGCGGGGCCGCCCGGATTTCTTCCCGACCGCAGCGATCACGCCCGCTCGATGCTCCGTCGCCACCGCCTCCGGGTCGTCGCCGGACAGGTGCACGCCATCCTCCACCACAACGACATCCGCGGACCGGAGCTGGCGCACATCGATGGCCACGCCCACTGGCTGGCCGCCGTCGGCGCCGACACTCTCGTCCTGGCCGCGATCCCCGAGCGTGGAGCCGGCGCGGCGTCCGACGCGGCGCTCTCGAACGCCCAGTGGGCGCACCTGCTGCACCTGGTCGGCTCTGTCGAGCACGTATGCGCGCGGCACCGCCTCAGGCTGGCGGTGCAGCCGCGATTCGCCAGCATCATCCAGGGGCCGAAGGACATCGAGCGCCTCCTCGTCGGCTCCGAGGCGGGCGTGTGCCTCGACGTGGGCCACCTGGTCATCGCCGGCGCTGACCCGGTCGAGGTGGTCGAGCTCGCCGCAGGCCGCATACAGCATGTCCACCTCAACGACGTCGACCTCGACCTGGCACGGCGTGTGCGCGAGAGGTCACTGGGCTATCGCGAGGCGGTCTCCCGCAACCTTTACCTGCCGGTGGGCGAGGGAGGCGCGGACGTGAAGCGGGCGATCGACGCCCTGCGCGCGGCCAAGTACCGGGGCTGGTACACGCTCGAGCAGGAGACGCGACTCCCGACGCCTGACGACCGGCCGCTGGGGCGGATCAGCCGCTCCCTGGAGTACGTCCTCCCGCTACTGGGCTAGGCGATACGCGCGCCAGTCGGAGCTCTGCCGCGTCGGCCGCGGCTCGTCGAGGTCGCCGTACTGGCTCGCGGCCCATCTCTGCGTGGCTGCGGCCGCCCGCCGCCGGCTCTCCTCGTCGATCGACCAGCACGCAGACCAGATGCCTTGCTCCAGTGCGGCGAGCAGGTCGGAGATGCTCGCGGTGCCCTCGTTGCGAACGTCCTCCACCACTCGAACCGTGGCGCCGCGGGCGCGCATCTCCTCGTCGAGGTCGTCGATCCGGTTGATGCCTGGAGGACGTGAGGGGTCGCCGGCCTCGCTGAAGAAGCGCCGCCTGATCTCGGTCTGCCAATCGGCCCGCGAGTCCGCGCCACGCGAGGCGATCAGGACCCCTCCTGGCACGATCACTCGAGCCAGCTCGTCCAGCGCGTGTCTCCATTCCGGGATGAGGTGCAGGACGTGCGATGCGACGGCGGAGGCAAACGTGCCGTCCCGAAACGGCAGTCGGGTCGCGTCTGCGACAGCGATCCTTGCCGCGGGGGACTTCTCGACGAATCTGTGCAGCATTGCCAGGGATATGTCGACGCCGACGACGTCGACCCCGCGCCGCATCAACGGAAGCGCGATCCGGCCCGTACCCACGCCGATCTCGAGGCACAGGCCGCGCGGCGGCAGCTCGGCCACCAGCCGGGGCACGAGCTGGTCCATCAGGCGGTCGGGAAGGCCGCGCGTCAGGTCGTAGTACTCGGCCGCGCGGTCGAAGGAGATGGATCCGGTCAAATCGCTCGGCCGGCGCTCCTCCACCGCATGTCGCGAAGCTGCCTCTTCAACAGCTTGCCGGCGGCGTCGCGCGGCAGCTCGTCGACGAACTCGTAGGAACGCGGTTTCTTGTAGCCGGCCAGGCGCGAGGCGCAGAACGCGGCGAGCTCATCCGCGGTCGCCGTCATGGCCGGTCGCAGCTGGACGATCGCCCTCACCGACTCGCCCCACTCCTCGTCGGGCACGCCGATCACCGCCGCGTCCATCACCGCGGGGTGCGCGTGCAGGACCGCCTCGACCTCCGCAGGGTAGATGTTCACGCCGCCCGAGATGATCATGTCGACGCGGCGGTCGCAGATGAAGTAGTAGCCCTCCTCGTCGCGATAGGCGATGTCGCCGACGGAGAAAAAGCCGTCGCGCAGGCTCCCTCGGGTCGCGTCGGGCCGATTGAAGTACTCGGCCTGCCAGCTGTTGCGAACCATGAGCTCGCCAGGCTGTCCCGGCGCCGCCTCGCTCCCATCTTCGAGGACGAGCCGGATCTCCTGACCCGGAACGGCCGTCCCGCACGAGCCAGGCTTGCGCAGCTGGTCCTCGGGGCGCAGCACGGTGTTGACGCCGGTCTCGGTCGCGCCGTAGAACTCCCACAGCACCTGGCCGAACGCGGCCTGGGCGCGCTCCTTCAGTGCGAACGGGCACGGGGCCGCGCCGAGGATGAGGGCGCGCAGCGAAGAGGTGTCGCGCGGCCGCCTGTCCTGCGCGTCGACCAGGCGCTGCAAGAGGGTCGGCGCCATGAACGTGGTCGTGACCCGGTGTCGCTCGATGAGGTCGAGCGCCTCGACGGCTTCGAACTTGGGCTGCAGCACGACGCTCGCCCCGAGGACCTGGTGCAGGGCGGAGAAGAACGCGACCCCGCTGTGATACCCCGGCCCGCACACCAGGTGGACGTCGGACTGGGCGAGCTCGAAGATGGAGATGATCTGCAGGACGTTGGCGATGTCGACGCCGTGCGGCCGCCACGCCCCCTTGGGGTTGCCGGTGGTGCCTGAGGTGTAGATCATCGAGGCGCCCAGGCCCTCGCCGACGGTCTCGAAGTCCTCCGACGCGGCATGTATCAAGCTCGCGTACGACAGCCAGCCACTCGGCACTTTTTCGGCGGCGGCGACGAACCGCACATCGCCGCTGACGTCGGGAGTGGCGGCGAGCATCGCCTCGACATGGTCGGGGCCCGCGGCCGCGACCCGCGCGCGCGAGTCGTTGAGCACGTACGCGATCTCCGCTCCGCGCAGGCGGTAATTGACCGGCACGATGACGAGTCCCGCGCGACGCAGCCCGTTGGCGATCTCCGCGCCCGCGATGGAGTTGAACGACATCCACGCCACGCGGTCGCCCTCTCGGCAGCCGAGGCTCGTGAAGACGTTGGCGACGCGGCTCGCCCTCCGGTTCAGCGCCCCGAAGTCGATGGCCTCTTCGCCGCAGATCACCGCCGGCTTGTCGGGCTGGGACTCGGCATGGTTGCGCAGGAAGTCCACGGCCATACCGCTGATGCTAAGGAGCCTTCGTCGGGGAGGATGTAGAGGAGGCGGTTGGCGTCGGCTTCGCGGAGCATGGCGTGCTGCCCGGCAGGCCGATCGTCGCCGCCACGGGGGCGATGCTGCCCGTGATCACGACGCGATACCGATAGCACCCGCCAAGCAACGTCCACGCATCGCTCGGCGCCCAGTGGTGATAGACGACGCCCGCGGCCAGGGGCGGGTACTTGTCGAGGATCGCCGGCGTGGCGTCGGCGATCGACTCGATGGGCGACGGCCTGGACGAGTCGAACTGCCAGAGGTAGACCTGGGTCAGGGGCCGGTTCGCCGCGGTGTCGGCCGCAGCGGGCAGCCGGGTCGCGGTCAGGAGCGCATCCACCGTCGCCTGCGGCCCCGCGGTCGCCTTCACCGCGGTGAGCGCGCGGTCGGCCAGCGGTCCGGACCACGACACGCCCACGACGCCGGCCCCGGTGAGGTACTTGGCCGAGGGCGGGCCGTCGGGCGCTCCGGCGGCGTAGATCTCGATCTCGCCGTTGACAGCGAGCGCGAGAAGCTTCGCATCGGGGCTCCACGTGAGGCCGTCCGGATGGAGCAGCTTGGAGTTGACCTTCCTGGGCGATGCCGGCGCCGGCGGAGAAGCCTTCGCGCTGGGCGACGCCGACGCCGGAGGTCCCGATGCAGACGCAGAGGCGCTGGGGGAGGCGATGGGCAGGGTGCTGTTGATCGGCTCGACCACCGCGCCCTGGTTGGGCAGCGCCACAGCCGCCAGGGTGCCGTCGGCGCTGATCGCGATCGGCCCATCGTCCGGTCCGAGCTTCAGGGGGAATGAATGCAGCACCCCCGCTTCGGCGTTGAGCCAGTACCACGCGCCCGTGGCGAAGGTGCGGACCGCGATCAGCGGCGAGTCGCCTGGGGCCATCCCCTCGGTGAAAAACGCGGCCTGGTCCGGCGGCCGGGAGATAACCCTCAATGGCGCGGAAGGCTTCGTCAGGTCGAGAGCGTCCACCTCGTAGGTCGCGCAGCAGCCTGTGGACAGCGCGAGGTAGCGCGAGTTGGCGACGACTCCGATCGGGCCTTCGCTCATGGAATCTTGCGAAGCGGCCAGCGGCTCGATCGAGCCGGCGAAGGGATCGACGCGGAAGATCCAGTTGTAGGGCACGACGCCCGCTGTGTTGCGCCGTTCCTGCGCGCGGTCGTCGTGGACCGTGAAGTAGAGGACCGGGTGGTCGACGTTCGGCGCGGGTCCCCAGACCGGGCCCATGACGCGGAACGCGCCCGGCGGTACCGGGGCCACGATCGCTGACCTGCCGGTCGCGGGGTCGAGCACGCCCACGCCGGCGTCGGCGACAAACGCGATCAGTCCCTGCGCGAGGGCGCCCTCGACCGGCGATGGCGAGCGCTGCACCGAGGCCGCCGGCGCGCTGCTGCAGGCCGCGGCGAGGGCCGCCGCGGCGATCAGAGACGCGAGCTTAGGCACGGGCCGAGAATCCTACCGCCACGTGTTACCCCAACGGTGAGTCGCCCGTTTCGGTACTGGACATGAACAGATTTGTGCTTGCGGCCGCGTTGGGGCTGCTGCTGAGCGGGTGCGGCCCCGCGGGCGCCGGTTCCGGGTCCAATCCGAGCCCCACGCCGAGCGAGCGGCCCGGGTTCGGCTACGACGTCACCGCCGGCGACCACGACAAGGCCGTCACGATGCGCGTCGGCCAGAAGCTCGAGATCGCGCTCCACGCGCCCAACGGCATGAACAACTGGACGCACCCGGAGTCGAGCGACACCTCGATCCTCGCTCCGATCCCCGACCCCGCGGCCACGGCCGCGCGTGGCGTCACCCTGGCGGCGTTCGAGGCAAGGAAGCCGGGACAGGTCGACGTCACGGCCAATGCGTCGCCCATGTGCACTCCGGGCGCGCCCTGCCCGATGTACCTGGCCGTCTACTCCCTGCGGGTGACCGTCACGCGGTAGCGGGCTGCGTTGCGGCCTGCAGCGCGGCGGCGATCGCGTCGAGCTGCGCGCGTGCCGGCGGGTGCTCGTAACTACGCGGAAACGTGAGGCCGAAGCCGTCGTTCGGATAGCGCGGGATGACGTGGACGTGGAAGTGCGGCACGTCCTGGTACGCGGCCTCGCCGTCCATGACGATGATGTTGATGCCGCTCGCGCCCAGGGTGTGGCGCGCCACCGCCGCCAGCTTGCGCGCGACCCGAAACGTGCGCATCGCCGCGGTCTCGTTGATGTCTGTGATCAGGACGGCGTGCTCGCGCGGCAGGACGAGCATGTGCCCCTGCGTGATCGGCTGGATGTCCATGAACGCAACCACGGTGTCGTCCTGGTAGACCCAGCTCGCGGGGGACGTGCCGCGGACGATGTCGCAGAACACGCACTCGTCGCTCATAAAGCGAAGAGCTTAGCGACCCGTTCGGGCTATTCAGCCTCTGTAGGCGATTCGACCGGGGCAGGCTCTGGCGCGCCGTTCGCTTCGATCTCGGCTTGGGCCTGTACTGGTAAGGGCTCCTCGCCGTTCGGCGAGAGGGCTGCTACCTCCCCGTTCGCCACCGCTTCGCCGGCCGGCCGCTGCCCACGCCGCCGCCTCCGCGTCCGGCGGTCGCCCCGGTGCGGCCGCGACAGGCGCTGCACCTGGGAGCGGATTCCCACGCGCTGGCAGGCGGTGACGACCGCCCCCACGCCGGCCACCAGGCCTTCCTCCTTGCAGTGCTCGAACAGCGGGCCGAACAGCTCCGGCGCACCCCCGATCACCGTCTTGGAGTCGCCCACGATCACGAGCAGCTTCTTCGCTCGCGAGATGGCGACGTTGACGCGGTTCGGGTCGTTCAAGAATCCGATCGCGGCGCGGTCGTTCGAGCGCACGAGGGACAGGATCACGCCATCGGACTCGCGCCCTTCGAACGCGTCGACCGACTCGATGTCGTCTGGCGGCACGATGCCTTTCAGCGCACCCTGCAGGCGGTTGACCTGGGAGTTGTACATCGCGATGACGGCGAGCTTCGCCTTGCGCACACGGCGGCGAATGATCGAGGTGATGTCCTTGCACAGCGCGACCTCGAACTCGTTGGCGACCGAGCGC
>Ga0209057_1003128_pt1 | contig 12369 bp, 9 predicted proteins | sample GraSoiAngelo_146_FD_185903 | JGI IMG/M metagenome (GOLD analysis project Ga0209057, IMG submission 185903) | Grasslands soil microbial communities from the Angelo Coastal Reserve, California, USA - 14_1009_05_30cm (SPAdes) (version 2) | ecosystem: Environmental > Terrestrial > Soil > Grasslands ... | reverse complement strand
CTGGACTGAAATGGAGGTTGGCAGACGCGGGTTCGGCGCATTCGATCGTGAGCTCTTTGACAGTAAAGAGCGAGCCAGAATGTCCTTCGTCGTCAAGCGGGCAGATGACGTGACGAAAGTCAGCCTGGTTGAAAACAGACAGCGCTGGCATCTGCGTGGCGGGGTGACCCAACAAGCTACAAAGTGGTGGCCGGTCGAGCCATCGGAAGAGGCCATGGCCGCCGTGATGAACAAACTGAATGCCAAGCTGAAAGAACGGGGATGCTCTCCGACATGAGCTTCTTCCATCGCTTCGTTGCGCCGGTTCTTGCCTGCAGCTTCTTGGCCATCCCTGCCTGGGCGGAAAGGGTATGGGACAGTGAGCTGAAGCGCTATCTCACTGAAGAAGAGTTGACTCACGCCGAGGTGTTTATGACCGAGGAGGAGGCGGTCAAGATCATGCTGCCGAAGTCGCAGCGGATCCGGAAGGAGATGCTACGGCTGAGTCAGGAGAAAAAGGAGATGGTGGAGCAGCGGATTGGATGGAAATTCCCCGAAGATTCCTTCGAAGTCTATATCGGAGAAACCGCCGACAAAGTGGACGGCTACGCGATGGTCCACAACACGATCGGCAAGCACAAACACATGACCTACGTGGTTGGTGCGGATCCGATGGGCTACTGCACCGACGTGGAATTGCTGGTCTTCCGCGAAGCGCGGGGAAGCGAAGTGGGGCGAAAGCGGTTCAATTCGCAGTACGAGGGCAAGACGGTGCTGGACCCCATCCGCATCAACAAGGACATCATCAATATCAGCGGGGCGACCATGTCGGTACGCTCCATTAGCGCGGGAGTGAAACGCGTCTTAGTCCTGATTGACGAATTCTATCTGAAACCGAACGGGCTCGGGAGCGACACGATGGCGGCGCGGAAGGCGGAGAAGGGATTCTTTGAATCGCTGTTTGGTGACTGAGCGCCGGATGGGACCGAATGCGAAATTTTAATACGCGGTTCCGCCTGCGGGACACCGATCGTCATATCCGGCTCGTCTACACTCTGTTTCTCACGCTCATGTTCATCGGCTTTGGGTTTTCTTTTTTCTGGGCCCACAGCATGACCGGCCTCTCGCCCGGCGGAATCGCCGCTCACTATCGTGGGTCTGACGCGACCTTCGGCGAACCCATGTCATTCCGAGAGCTAGCAGAAATCACCCACTTTCACCTGTTTACCATGCCGGTCGTCTTTATGATCCTCGTGCACGTCCTCTATCTGACCGGGGCGAGCAATAGACTAAAAATCGGGATGACGTGGATGGCGTTTAGCGGCGTGATCCTGGATCTGGCCTCACCCTGGCTCATCAGATATGTCTCGCCGGTCTTTGTCCTGGCCATGCTGGGGGGCGACACCCTGATGGTCGTGAGCTTCCTCATCATGATGGCGCTCCCACTCTATGAGATGTGGTTCATCCAAGCGCCGCTGATGGCCCCGGACAGCAGTAAATAACGTGACCTCGTCGTCCCCTGCAGCCAGTCCATGAGGCGAGAGTACGAGTCCAGCGCCCGAGGTCGCACAAGCGGTCTCGGGCGCTGCGCTGTCAGGTCACTACCTGGCCTTGTGAACGCGTCCGCTGGAGGAGAACCCGTTCGGATCGTGGGGAACGGTCAGCCCGCTTCTTTGTAGCCGCAGTCTTCGTTCCGGCACTGGACGGTCGTGCCGGCCTGCTTGCTGAACTTTTCGACGAGGAACGGTGACTTGCAGTTTGGGCAGGGTTTATTGACCGGCCGGTCCCAGAGCGCGAACTCGCATTTCGGGTAATTCGTGCAGGCGTAAAACGTACGGCCTTTCTTGGTCCGCTTCTGGGTCAGGTCGCCTCCGTCTTGGGGACATTTGACGCCGAGCGGGATGGGCTTCGTGGTCTTGCAGGTGGGGTACGCCGAGCAGGCCAGGAACTTACCGAACCGGCCGGCTTTGACCACCATGGGCGACCCGCACTTCTCGCACTTCTCGTTCGTGGTCTGCTCCTGATTCGCGACGATCTTGATAGTCCCGTCAGCGAGCTTCTCGAAATTCTTGGTGTTCTTGCAGGGCGGATCGTCCTTGTAACCAGGGCAGGCCAGGAACTTCCCGTTCCGGCCCCATTTGATCTCCATCATCCGCCCGCACTTCTCGCAGCGAATGCTCGTGGGAGGCTGCACGATGTCTTTGGGACCCGGAATGGTCTTGGCCTTGGCCATGTCCTTGGTGAACGGCACGTAGAAATCCCGCACCACCGCCACCCACGGTTTCTCGCCTTCTTCCACCTCATCCAGCTCCTTTTCCATCAAGGAGGTGAAGTCCACATTGAGGATGTCTGGAAATCCCTTGACCAGGAAGTCGTTGACGGTTAGACCGGTCTCTGTGGGGGCGAATCGGCCTTCCACCTTATCGACGTACCTGCGCTCCTGGATCGTGGAGATAATGCTGGCGTAGGTTGACGGCCGGCCGATGCCCTTTTCCTCCAGCTCGCGGATCAACAGGGCCTCGTTGTATCGAGGCGGGGGCTGGGTGAAGTGCTGCTTCAGCAAGAGACCTGGCGCCGTTTGTCCATCCTGGGCAACCAGTCGCAAGCGTTCCCCCTCGGTCAAGACGGGGAGCTGTCGTTCGGCCTCGTCCTCAATTTCCTGCTCAGTCTTGCGGCCCCGAGCGGCGCCGTTCGCGTCCTCCCCCTCCAGATAGACCGCCGTGTGACCGGGGAATTTCACCACGGTCCCGTTGGCCCGGAACAGGTACGCGTCCCGTGAGCCCTGAGGCACGCAATCGACGCGGGTCACTTCCAAGACGGCCGGGGTCATCTGCGAGGCGATGAAGCGATTCCAGATCAGCTTATACAGCTGATAGTGGTCCTTCTCTAAGAATTGTTTGATCGATTCCGGGTCGCGGCCTGCCGACGTCGGCCGGATGGCCTCGTGGGCCTCCTGGGCAGCCTTCTGGGTCTTGTACACATTGGGGGTGGCCGGCAAGTACTGGTCCCCGAACCGTTCGCGAATGAGTCGTCGTGCCTCCTCGGCGGCCTCGTGCGAGATCCGTGGGGAGTCCGTCCGCATGTAGGTGATCAGACCGACGGGACCTTCCTGGCCGATCTCCGTTCCTTCGTAGAGTTGCTGGGCCAGCGTCATGGTCTTCTTCGGGGTGAAACGAAGCTTGCGAGCCGCCTCCTGCTGAAGCCGGCTCGTGATGAAGGGAGCCGTAGGGTTGCGCCGCTTCTCCTGGCGCTCGATGGACTGAACGACGAAGTCCTTCCCCCGCACGGCAGCCACGAGGCGTTCGGCCGCTTGAACCCCCGGGATGTCTGCATCCCGGCCGTTGATGCTCTTGAGTCTCGCCTCGAACGGCGGCGGGTTGGTGCCGGCCAGCGTCGCCGTGAGCGACCAGTACTCCTCCGGGCGGAATGCCTCGCGCTCTCGCTCCCGATCGCAGATCAGTCTCACGGTCACTGATTGGACGCGGCCCATGCTGAGGCCCCGTCGCACTTTTTTCCACAGCAACTGGCTGCCCTGGTACCCAACGATGCGGTCCAGCACGCGACGGGCCTGCTGGGCATTGACCAGCTTCATATCGATCTTCCCGGGAGACTGGAGCGCACGTTTGATGGCCGACTCGGTGATTTCGTTGAAGAGCACGCGGAACACTTTTCGATTGTTCCCTCTCGACTTGCCGTCGATCTCTTCGGCGATATGCCACGCAATCGCTTCGCCCTCGCGGTCCGGGTCAGGGGCAAGGAACACCGCGTCGGCTTCCTTCGCCCTTTGTTTAATCTCGGCGAGGATTTTGGCTTTGCCCTTGATGATCACGTACTGCGGCTTGAAGTCATGCTCGAGGTCGACGCCCAACTTGCTGGTGGGGAGATCCTTCACGTGGCCGACGGAGGCCAGAACCGTGTAGCCGCGGCCCAAATACCTGGTGATCGTTCTGGCTTTGGTTGGGGACTCCACAATGATCAACGATTTCGCCATTCGCGCTCCTGTGTCTCGTCCGAGGCCGGTGCCCAGAAGGGGGCTGTGACATATCCCGATGCCGGCATGCTCTTCAAGCCTTCCTATTATATACGATTATAGCCGAAGGTAGGTTTGGCCGGGCAGTTGGCGGACCAAATGTTTGAGTTCCAGTGCAAGGAGATGCGCAGCAACATCGGCCGCGGGCAGTCGGCTGTTGGTGATCAGGTCGTCGATGTGCGTCGGTTCAAAAGACAGCGCGAGATAGATCGTCGCCTCCGCCTTGCCCAACTGAGGCGGTGATTCGACGGGATGCGGGACACGCCCCTTCAGACGCTCGCGGAAGGGCGCGTCGAGCTGGGGCAAGAGTTCGTCGATGATATCCTCGACAGTCTCAACCAGCTTGGCCCCCTGCTTGATGAGCCCGTTGGGACCACGACTGTTGTCCGCCTTCACGAATCCCGGTACGGCAAAGACCTCCCGGCCCTGGTCGGCGGCGAGTCGCGCGGTGATGAGCGACCCGCTCTGGATCGCCGCTTCGGTGACCACCACCCCGAGGCACATTCCGCTGATAATTCGGTTCCGGCGCGGAAAATGATACCCGTGCGGATACGACCCCAGTGGAAGCTCGGCCACCACGGCTCCATTCGATTCGATCTCCTTCCTCAGCGATTGATGCTCCGGCGGGTAGGTCTGGTCAATCCCGCAGCCCAGCACCGCGACGGTCCTGCCCTGCGCCGCGAGCGCGCCCCGATGGGCGGCCGCGTCCACTCCCCTCGCCAGACCGCTGACGATGGTGAACCCGGCAGAAGCCAGGTCCCGGCTCAGCTCTTCGGTCAGCAAGCGACCGGCCGCGGTCGCCCGCCGCGCCCCCACGATGGCCACCGCGTGGCGGTCCGCTTGGGTCAGAGCCCCGCTCACATACAGCAGAGGTGGCGGGTCGTGGATCATCTTGAGCCGCGGCGGGTAGTCCGGGTCGAGACAGGTGACCACCGACAGTTGCAACCGCTCCAGGGTCTTCAGGTCGCGGTCGAGGCCCTGTTGAGTGTGGTCGTCCGGACCCCGCCGAATGGCCTGCGCGAGCGACGCGCTGATGCATCCGGACGCCATGAGGGAATCTATCGAGGCGGCCTGGACCGCCTCCGGCGACCCGAACGTCTGGACAAGGCGACACACCGTCGCATCGTCCAGCCCCCTGACCGCGCGCAGCGCCAGCCAGGAGCGAAGCGACGCGGTGCTCACGCACACCCCGCGTCACCGTGACCTCTTGCCGTGGTGCCCTTAGAGCACGACGATGTCATACTGTTCCAAGTGAAGAGTCTGGTCAGCGTTGACGATGATCTTCGTGCCTTGCTCGCGTTCCAAGTCCTCGACCCCGTGACGCTCTTCCTCGTACAGAAGCTCGGCGACACCGGGATGCACGCCGATCACGATCTTCTGCTCATCGGGCAAGCGTCCGATCCGACGGAGCTCCCGGAAGATCTCGTATACCACGGTCGTGGGTGACTTCGTGTATCCCCGTCCCTCGCAGTAGTGACAGGGCTCGGACATCGTCCGCAACAGGTCCTCGCGGACCCGTTCGCGTGAGATCTCGATCAGGCCAAGGTCGGAGATGTGCGAGATTCTGGTCCGCGCCTTGTCGCTGGCCATCGCGTCCACCAGGGCCTGATAGACCCGTTCGCGATTCTTCTCACGCTCCATGTCAATGAAGTCGATGATGATGAGACCACCGATACCGCGCAGCTTGATCTGGTAGGCGACCTCCTTGACCGCTTCCAGATTGTTCTTGAGAATGGTTTCTTCCTGGTCGCGTTTCCCGACGAAGCGTCCCGTGTTCACGTCAATCACCGTCATCGCTTCGGTATGATCGATGACGATGTGGCCGCCGGACTTCAACCACACCTTGCGGCTCAACGCTCGGGTGATCTCCATCTCGACTCCCAAGTGATCGAACAGGCTCTCGTCTTTGTCGTAATAGTGGACCCGGGAGGTCTGCTCAGGCAGAAAGCGATGAACAAAATCCCTGACGGCTTCATACTCCTGTTTCGAGTCGATCAGCAGCCTCTCCACTTTCTTGGTAAACAGATCGCGGACCACCCGGAATGTCAGCGTCAAGTCGGTGTGCAGCAGGGTTGGGGCCGGCTGCTGGTCACGTTTCTTCATGACGTCCTGCCACAGCACGTTCAGGAATTCCACATCGGACCGGAGTTCCTCCTCCTTGACGCCTTCGCTCACCGTCCGGACGATGTAGCCATAGCCGGGTCGGCGTAGCCGCTTCATGATCTCCTTCAGCCGGGCCCGTTCCTCGTCCTTCGGAATCCGCCTGGACACCCCGACGTGCTCAACGTTGGGCATAAACACGAGGTACCGTCCGGGGAGGGAAACATAGGTCGTGACCCGCGGCCCCTTGGTCCCGATCGGTCCCTTTGAAATCTGCACCATGAGCTCCTGGCCTTCTTTCAGCAGTTGCTCGATGGGCCGCGTGGCCTGGCGACGAGGCCTGGGGAGCTCGGGGCCCTTGTCATCTTCCTCGCTGTCGACGAGGGTATCCCCGGGCTCCGTGTCGTTCGACAGATCCGAGACATGGATGAAGGCCGCCCGTTCCATTCCGATGTCGACAAAAGCCGCCTGCATGCCTGGAAGGACTTTGACGACCTTCCCTTTGTAGATGTTCCCGACGAAATCTTTCGTCTTGGCCCGATCCACATACAGTTCCGTCAGCACCCGATGATCCAGCACCGCCACTCGGGTCTCTTCCCGCGTCACATTGATCGCTATTTCTAGTCCCATATCCGCTCCCTGCAGCCTATCCGACCGGGTCGACGACTGTCAGCCGCGCACCACGATCGCAGAGTGGTCAGACCGCACGGCCTCTTCTCCCGAATTCCGCGGCGTCCACCCACCAGGCTGCACTTGAATTGTGTCTGTAAAACTCAAACCCTCCGATCTGTCTGAGGGTTCGGCTCCGGCTGGTGTCGGCCAACCACGCTGGTTGCCGGAGCCAGCCGTGCCGAAAGATGTTCAATAAAACAGCGTCAGGCGCCGACGCTTGACGTTCAGTAACAGACCCAAGGCGGCCATCGTCGTGACAATCGCGCTTCCGCCGTAGCTCATCAGCGGCAGTGGGATGCCGACGATCGGAAAGATGCCCGCGGTCATCCCGATGTTGATCACCATGCTGAACCCGATCATGGCGATCACCCCGGCTGCCAACAGCGCCCCGAGGATATCCTTGGCCCTCGACGCGATCTCTATCGACAGCATGATCAGCCCGAGAAAGAGCCCCAGCAACAGCAGCACGCCCAGAAATCCCCATTCCTCGGCGAACACGGCGAACACGAAGTCCGTATGTCCTTCCGGCAAGAATTTGAGTTGGCTCTGGGTCCCCCCGTAGAGCCCTTTTCCCAGCAGCTCTCCCGACCCGATGGCGATACGCGACTGGAGCGCATGGTAGCCCTTCCCGCCCGGGTCGTAGGCGGGGTTCACGAAGGTCAGGATTCGCTCCCGCTGGTAATCATGGAGGGCCCCCCACATGACTTCCCACGCGAACGGAAACAGCATGAGCGCAAGAAGGAGAAGCACCCCCAGCGCTTTGGAGCGCACCCCCACCACCAGCAGCATCGAAACGTAAATCGCCAGAAAACTGAGGCCGCTCCCCAGGTCCGGCTGCTTGAGAATCAGCAGAAGGCCGGGCGCCATGATGAGACCGGGCAGGACCACCCTCTGCCGCCAGCCCTCGCGCGGACTGCTCGCATAGTAACTGGCCAGCACGAGGATCAGGACCACCTTCGCGAACTCCGCCGGTTGAAACGCAAACGGCCCGATGGGAAACCACCGTTGCGCACCTCGGCTCGTCTTGCCGATGACCAAGACGATGGCCAGCAACACCAGTGCGACGACATAGAACAGGTACGACAGCCTCGCAATCTTGTGATAGTCGAACACCAGCATCACCAGAAAGGCGGCACCGCCCATCACGACCCAGAGCATCTGTCTGGCGTAGAGCGGCACGCCACTCCCCGGCTGCGCATGGGTGACACTGTAGATGGACAGCAGGCCAAGTGAGAGGATGGCGCCGATGATCGCGACATATCGCCACTCGAAATTATCGGGCGCCCGGCTGCTGATGACACGGTCAATCACGGGGTTCCTGTCGAGCCATCACCGTCATGGGCGACCGCGCCGGTGATGGGGAGTCGGCAATGAGCGGCTCATGCGGCGCCAGCTTGATGAAGGTTTCGATCAATTGTTTCGCCAGCGGCGCGGCCGCTGATCCACCGTGTCCCATGTGCTCGACCAGCACGCCGACGGCGATGCGCGGCGTCACGGTCGGGGCGTACGAGATGAACCAGGCATGATCCCGCAACTTCTTCGGCAGATCCTCCTCCGGTCCTGGACGAGCCGCCACGGCCTGTGCCGTTCCGGTCTTCCCGGCAATGGTCACGAGAGATGATTTGGCTCGTCGCGCCGTCCCCTCAGTCACCACGCCGGCAAGGGCATGCTGAATCAGCGCGAGCGTTTCTGGCCTGATCGCGAGTTGACCGCGCGCCACGGCCGGTAATTCCTGCAGTCGTCCGGTCGTTCGCTCCATCACCGCCCGGATCAGGCGAGGTCGGAATGACACCCCGTTATTGCCGACGGTTGCGATCAGATTGGTCATTTGGAGGGGCGTCACGGTCACATACCCTTGGCCGATCGAGGCCGAGATGGTTTCCCCGGGCAGCCACGGTTCGCTGCGAGCTTTCTCCTTCCAGGCGGGAGATGGCACGATCCCCACTCGCTCGGACGGAAGCTCGATCCCGGTTTCACGGCCCAGGCCGAACTGGGTGGCGTAGGAGGCAATGGCCTCGATGCCCATACGCTGTCCAATCGTATAAAAAAACACATCGCAGGAGTCGACGATCGCCTGGCTCACGTCCATCGTGCCGTGCCCGCCTGCTTTCCAGTCCTTGTACAGACGCCGACCGAACTGATAACTGCCGAAGCACCGGATCGTCGTGGCGGGGTCGATGGTGTTCGTTTCAAGAGCGGCTGCCGCCATGACGATCTTGAACGTCGAGCCGGGCGGATACTGTCCTTGCGTCGCCCGATTCGTCAGCGGATGGCCCTCGTCCTGGACGATGTCCTCCCATTGCTTGGGGGTCAGTTCCCGTGACAGCACGTTGGGATCGAAGGCCGGTCGGCTGGCCAGCGCCAGCACTTCGCCGGTGGCCGGGTCCACCGCCACAATCGCGCCGGCCTCTCCTCCCAGGAGATCTTCCGCCAGCTTTTGCAGACGCAGGTCGATGGTCAAATACAGATCATCGCCGGCCTCTGGTTTCTGGACCTCAACCGTCCGCTTCTCATGCCCCAGGGCATCGGCTTCGATCACCTTCTGTCCTGCGCGGCCCCTGAGAAACCGGTCGTAGGTGTGCTCCACGCCATACTGGCCGACAACACTGCCCTGATGAAGACCCCCGAATTCAGGTTTCTCCAACTGGTCCGCCGACACTTCCCCGACGTATCCCAGCAAATGCGACGCGGTCAGTCTCGCCGGGTAGTTCCGCTGAGATTCCGCCTGGACCATGACGCCTGGAAGATCCAGACGATGAGATTCGATGAGCGCTGCCTCCCGCAGCGTGAGTCCGCCCTTCAATTTCCTGGCGAGCAGTTTGGCTCCACGCTCGGACAGCCTCTTGCGAAGGCTCGCCTCATCGAGCCCGATGAGGCCGACCAGCCGTTTGATCAAGGCTTCGCGATCAGTGACATCCTCGAGGGTGACGTACAGATTGAAGCTGGGCACATTGTTCGCGAGCAACACCCCATTCCGGTCATAGATCAGACCACGGGCCGGCTCGAGGATGACGGATCGGGTCCGGTTATTCTCGGAAAGATCCCGATAGTACTGGCCCTCTCGGACTTGAAGGTGCCACAGACGAATCGCCAAGAGGGCGACGACCAGCAGTAGGCCGACCTTGAGGATCGTCAGGTGCCCCTGGAGCTCACGGAGCTCGTCCTGTTGCGGTGAGAGGTCCAGCATTGCCCCCAGCCAGTCGTTGGGTTCAGGTCGTCCGTCTCATGCCGATCATGTCTGCTACCAGAGCGGACCGTGTTTTTCCTGAGTCGCCTGATCAGCTTGACCGCGCCTCGCGATCAACCAGTACGCGCCCGTGCCCACGACCGCGTCAATCAAGGCCTGCGGCAGCAGGACGGACCGTGTGACAAAGAAGAGGTCCGCCAGACCTTCCCCCACCCGCACGGCCATGAGGAAGACCGTGCCGGAGACCACCGACAGACCCAGCAATGTGGCCAGCATCGCGACTGGTGTCGCATTGGCGAGCAACTTCCCCACGAGGCCCGCGAGGAACCCGATCAACCCTTTGGTCACCAAATTGAGCCCCGGGTCTCCAGCCGAGAAGAGATCCTGGATCAAGCCCAACGCGAACCCCAATAGCATCCCTTCACGCTCCCCGGCAACGAATCCCACGAGGCAGACCGCGATCAAGCACAGGTCCGGCCGGATCCCGCCGATGCTCGCATACTGGAGCACCGTCGTCTGAATCGGCACCAGCCCGAGCACCAGCCCTGCATACAATGCCCGTTTCACCGCTCCCTCTTCTCGGGCTGTTTCGGAAGCAACGACCCGGCGTCCGTGGCGCGCTCATCGAACTGACGCGGAGTGGAGATGACCAGCACCTCCTCGAGCTTCGAGACATCCACCTCAGGGGTAATGTCGGCCGACTGGAAGAGATCGCCCTCCACCCTCTCAATGCTCCTGACCGACCCGATCACCAGCCCCTTCGGGAAGCCGCCGGTGAGACCCGACGTCACCACGGTATCTCCCACCCGCGCGGCGGACAGCAGAGGGATATACTTCATGCGCGCGAGTCCCCGCACGGTTCCCTCGACGATCCCTTCGTCCCTGGTCCGCTGAATCAACCCCGTCACCGCATTATTGGGATCCGTGATCAGGAGCACCACGGCAGTCGACGAGTTGGCTTTCACGACTCGTCCGACCACTCCGGCCTGTGTCATGACGCCCATCTCCGGACGGATGCCGTCACGCTCGCCTCTGTTCAGCACCAGGGCTCGATACCAACTGGTGGCGTCACGACCGATGACCTGCGCGGCGATGGTCTCGGATCCCGTCCCTTCCTTGAATTCCAGCAAGGCGGCCAGGCGCTGGCTGGCCGTCGCGACTTCCCGAAGCTCGCTATTCTGGCCCCGTAAGAACTCGATCTCGCGACGCAGGCGATGGTTTTCGTCGTAGACATGCCGCAGGGCGACATACCCGCCCCAGGCCTCCCGAAGGCTTCGATCCAGCGCAGCCAAAGCTCCGAGCGGGAACGCGACGATCTGCGCGAGCGGCTGTCCGAGGTGCTGCAGGAGGCTACGGGTCTGTTTCGGGAGGACCAAGAAGACCGAGACGAGGAGGGCAAACAGGACCAGCACCACCCGCCTTGGTCCGGATGTCGAACGAAGCATTGCCTCCACGTGCGGGATGGGAAGCCTAGCGGGAGCTGCCGTACTGTGACATCACCGAGATCTTGCGCAGAAGGTCCAGTTCATCGAGGAGCTTGCCAACCCCCAGCACCACCGACGTCAAGGGGTCATCCACCGTGATGATCGGCAGATTGGTCTCCTCTCGAAATCTCGTATCCATGCCTTTCAGCAAGGACCCTCCTCCGGTGAGCACAATGCCACGGTCGATGATATCTCCAGCCAGCTCAGGGGGGGTGTTCTCCAGAGCCACCTTGATCGCGTTCACAATCGTGCCGATGGGCTCCTGCAAAGCTTCCCGGATCTCGGCGTCATCCACCATAATCGTACGGGGAATGCCCGAGATCAGATCCCGCCCTTTGATCATCATGGTTTTCTTCTCCTCGAACGGATACGCCGAGCCGATCTCAACTTTGACACGTTCGGCCATGTGCTCTCCGATCAGGAGGTTATACTTCTTCTTGATGTAGTTCATGATCGCGTCATCCATCCGATCGCCCGCCACCTTCACGGACTCGCTGTAGACGATCCCGCCGAGGGAGATGACCGCGATATCGGTCGTGCCGCCGCCCACGTCCACGACCATGTTCCCGGACGGCTCGGTGATCGGCAGCCCCGCCCCGATCGCCGCGGCCACCGGCTCCTCGATGAGATAGACCTCATGGCCGCCGGCCAGCTCAGCCGAATCCCGAACGGCGCGCTGTTCGACCTGCGTGATCCGTGACGGCACGCCGATGATGATGCGTGGCCTGACGAACATGCTCCGGTTGTGCGCTTTGGTGATGAAATACTTCAGCATGCGCTCGGCCATCTCGAAGTCCGCGATGACTCCCTCTTTCATCGGCCGGATCGCCGTGATGTTCCCGGGGGTGCGGCCGAGCATTTTCTTGGCCTCGGCCCCGACCGCCAGGACTTTCTCGCTCTTCTTCTCAATCGCCACG
>Ga0209057_1003127_pt1 | contig 12370 bp, 25 predicted proteins | sample GraSoiAngelo_146_FD_185903 | JGI IMG/M metagenome (GOLD analysis project Ga0209057, IMG submission 185903) | Grasslands soil microbial communities from the Angelo Coastal Reserve, California, USA - 14_1009_05_30cm (SPAdes) (version 2) | ecosystem: Environmental > Terrestrial > Soil > Grasslands ... | reverse complement strand
AACACGGTTCGGTCCTCCGCTTCTGAGCGCCGCCCCAGCCTGGCTGACTCTCGCCGGCCTCACTGGTGCCGTGTTCGTCTCTCTCGGAGCACGCGCGGGATTCGCTTTCCTCTCGACTTGGTGGGCACCGCGCGGGAGTCTGGTAACGCATGCCACGGCCGCACGGGATTGAGGTCCGCATTGCACCGGTTGCCCTCCAGCAACCGGTGTGGTGGGAGCGCGTTCTCAAGCGGCTCCGTTATGGCCGTACCGACCTGCGCCTCCGGTCATCTTGGAATCGGGCCCCCCATCTGACTGCCAAGGGAACGCATCTCCATCTCGTGCGCCGTCGCGGGCCTCGGAACGAAACCCCGCAAAGTGATTGGCGTTGACCGCCTTCTCTTTGCTGGCCAGGGGTAGTTGAAGGCTTGGTCGTACTCGCCCGCCCCGCTGACCCCGGACCCCTGACCGAGAGCACGCCTCGGGCTATGACGGTTTCATGCCCCGGCTGTGGCTCCTCTGACATCCAACGGCGCTGGCCCACTCGCTTGGGCGAGCGTCTCGTCATGCTTCTCTGCTGGCGTCCCTGCGTGTGCTGGACCTGCATGCGCCGGTTTTGGGTATTTGCGCCGTTTGTGCGCAGGCGGTCGGCCTGAGTTGCCTACGGAGCGGCGCGGCTACGCCCCCGGTGACGACGGTCCCGTGACGAAGTGCCTGAGCAACCCGCCGAGCGTCGCGGGCTGAATCGTGTTCGGGTGGAACGCCAGGAGGTGATCGCGGAGGACGCACTCCTCCTCGTCACCGATCACGTCGGCCTCCAAAACCTCCTGCCGACACTGCGCGCACGTCACCATGAGGGGCACGGCGCGCTGGCGCACGACGCCTCGGGGGTCGATATGGCTCTTGATTTCTGTCGTCTCTGGTCGTATACGGCGCGCCGAGGCCGTTCCAAGCCCCGCAGCGCGGCGTGGGAGCCAAAGTGGTGGTGGTGGGTGCGCTCCCCATGTGTGCCAGGCGCGGACTCCGTGGTGGAGGTTCGCCATGGATGGCGCCCGCGACGGCGGCTACATGTGGTTCGACGGCTGCCGGGTTTTCTCTGAGGACATGCGACTCCTGTGTGCCGTGGACGGCCACACGGTACCGCTCCCGGTAGCGATCCTGCATCCGGACTGCATGCTGCGGGGGCCCGGCGACGCCGGGCGTCTCGGCGTGCCAAGGAAGTGGGCAGAGCAACGCGGACTCTGCGATACCCGACGCCCTCCCGACCCTCCGAGCCAGACCGGGGGAGTATCGTCATGATGGACGGCTCGGACCGGGTGACGTTCGATGACGTGGAAGTTGCCAGCGACGGCGTCATCCTGAGCTGCCGCGTTGGGAAGAAGGTCGTCTGGGTGCCCCCGCGGCGGATGCTGCCAGGCACGACGGTCGCACGCAGGGGTGACCGCGGACGGCTCGTCCTCTCGCGGGAGGTGGCCCTCAACCTCGGGCTCGTCTAACGGTGGAGCGGGCTTCCTCTGGCTACGCCGATGGCATTTCGGGCGCGGGGTTTCCTTCTCGGGCTGTCAGCGGATTTCTATTGCGCTCGGGACCAGAAGGGGCGTACCGTCCCGGCTCTATGGGGGACGGCTCGTGGAGCGTCACATTCGATAACGTGGAAGTGGTCCGGCGCGGGGATCTCGTGGTGATGTGCCGCGTGGGCATGAGGGTCGTCGGGGTGCCCCAGCGTCGCATGCTGTCCGGCACGACCATCTTGACGGTCGACCACGGGCGGCTCGTGCTCCCACGCGAAGTCGCGCTCAATCTCGGGCTCGTCTAAACGGCGGGTCGGGCCGACGCTCGCCGTCGACCTGGGGACGGACCCAACCGCGCGGAGGCGCGGTCGCGCCGCCACAAGTGCAACCCACTCTGCCGCGAGGTGGGCGCGCTCCACGGAGTAGGCCGCTCGCACCCCGAGGGCATGGACGCGGTTGCGCGCGTCTTGCGCCTGGACCCTCAGCTCCCGCGTCTGCTCGCAGAGCAGGCGACCCTTCGCGATGCTGATTCGGGCGCGCGTGACGGCGGCGACCGCTTCCCAGATGATCGCGTTCGTCACGTTGGCGAAGTTGTGGAACTCCTGGGATGCCGGATTCTCCGTCCGCCCCAGGTCACAACCCTTCTCGTGGACTAGAGCCCCGTCATTCGCCGACCCGGCCATGTCCTTCCGCTCCGGCGTCCTACTCCGTAACGACGCGGCACACAATGGGCGGGCCGGGGGGTGCCCGGCGGGCTCGCCGGAGCCAGGAGTCTCCGGTAAGTCCATCAGTGAAGAGTCGCACCTCCTTTCGTAAGCCGGCATCGGGCCAGCCGTCGACCACTTCAGGATTCTCCGGGTCAAGGTTGGGGTCATAGTCTGGGGTCATAGTCCGGTCGGTTGGGTCCGGGTCCTAGGTCCGGGCTGCTCCGTTGTCGTTTTGGACCTCTCGGACCGCTCACCTCTAGGTCCGGTTGCGCCAACCGGACCTACCGCGTCCCGTCCCTTCGGCGTCGCGACATAGCGGGCGCCACGGCCGTCATCGCCGACCTTCTCGATGTAGGCGCCGGCCCGAAGGGCGCCGATGGCTTCCGCCAGTCGGTTTTTCGGGATGTGAGCGTGAGCGCGCTCATTGATGGCGTCCCAGTCACGCTTTCCGATGGATTTCCCGTTTCCGTTTCCCGCACGCTGTAAGGAGACGCGGGAAACGCGGGGCAGGAAACGCCACCGCCCGGCTGGAAGGTACCCGGCAGCGGTCCGACGGACACGGCCTTCCATGACGAGGTCGGAGAGGATCGCGCAGAGGGTCGAGGTGCGCATGCGACAAGCGCGCCGGGAGCTCGGCTACGGTGAGCGGCGCGGCCGCCTCGGCGAGGGTCCGCGCGACGCGGTCTCCGCGGAGGGGAGCGGGCTCGTCGCGTCGGGGTCCGTTCGCCGCGCGGTCACGCAGAGCGCGAGCCCGTCGCCGTCGCCCGCGAGGGCAAGGGTGATGCCGGTGATCGACGCGGCGGCGCGGTGCTCGACGGTGAGCGTAAGCTGCTCGCCGACGCGGCGGAGGTAGAGGTTCGAGTCGCCCCAGGCGTGAAACTCGGAGGAGCCGCGCAGCGCCTGCCCGGCGCGGGCGTGGGCCGCACCCTTGCGCCCGCCCGAGGATGGCGCGCAGTGCGCTGAGATCGCCAGGTTCGTAGAAGCGACGGAATGGGTCGGCGCCATGCCCCAGCAGGCGACGCATCGGTTCGTCGCACGCACGAAGCGCTTCGACATCCTCGCGGGCGTCGTTGTCATGTCGGTGCCGACCGCCTTCTCGAAGCTCCTGGGCGACTAAACCCCGAAGCTCGAACGCCTGATCAGCCGGGGCGCCAGCATCTCCTGGGCGCCGAAGAACCTCGCCTCGTGGCTGATCACGCGCAGCATCGGCTGGATGGCGCACCAGTTCCGGCTGTTCATCGGCTACTCGGACCCGGAGGCGAAGGAGGTCGGTCGCGTCTACCAGGCGTGCAACTTCATGTTCCTCGGGCACGACTATGGCACGACGGTGCTGTACTGCGATCCCGAGCGCCCCGACGAATGGTTCACGGATCGTCACGTACGGCACCGCACCGCCTACCAGAAGTACGCCGCCGAGGCGGGCATCCCCTGGAAGGACGAGTGGGTGGAGGGACACCGACTCGTGTGGGAGCGCATCCCGCCGGGGTTCGCCGCGATCCTCAAGCGCAAGGAGGAGGAGTACAAGAGCCGCTGCATCGAGCGGACGGCGGCGCCGAAGGGGAAGTACGCCTACGATCTTACCGAGGATCATCTCCTCGTCACCGGGGCCCCCCGCCGAGGTCGCGGTGGACCGCATCCCCTTATGTCTAGCGAAGTCGAGCGGCGGCGCTGTAGGCGCGGCTCGCCCCTTAGTTGTTTGACGAAGATCGGCAGAACGTCAGGAGGGGGCTGTCGTCTACGCGGGGAAGGTTCTCGCGGAGTGCTTCGACCTTCGATTCTCCGTTCGGTCCGAGCAGCCGCGCCGCGCGCTCCAACTCCTGCGTGGCCGCCACCACCTGCGAGTCCTCCATGAGGGCGTTCACCAGGCGGACACGGTACATAGCCTCGACCTTTGGTAGACCACCGTCGATGACCTCGGGCTGCCACATATGGCGGAAGAGGATCGCCGCGAGAGGAAAGGCGAGCCGCCAGCCGTCCTTGGTGGATGTCGTCCGCCACCAGGTGTCGGTGCCATACGTGGAGACGACGTTGGCATAGTGCCACGCCGCTTCGTGAACGTCGCCCCGATGTCGGAGGCAGACGGCGGCGATCTCCTCCTCAGTGCCATAGTCGGTGCGAAGCATCTGGAAGAAGAGCCGGCTCGCGTCGGCGGCGAGATACGCAATGAAGACCGCACCGGCGATGAAGCTCGGGACGGCGACCAAGAGGACGCGGGCGAACCTTCGCAGGCGACGTGGCATGCGTCGATGGTGCCGGCGGACCTCATGGGTCACAAGTCGGTAGCCCCCGCATCAGAGGGCAGCGTCGAGCGCGCTGCCGCCCGGTGAGGAGCTACGCTGTCGCCCCCTACGCTACCGGCGGGGCCGGCTCGATGACGACGAAGTGCTTGAGCAACACGCCGAGCGTCTCGGGCTGGATCGTGTTCTAGTGAACTGCCAAGAGGTGATAGCGGAGGGCGCGCTCCTCTTCGTCACCGATCCGGTCGGCTACCGCCTGGCGATTCACCGCACCGCGTCTTGCGCGGTGACTGTCGCTGACGCTAGCGCGGCGCAGCGGAGGGAACATGGGGCCGGGTCAGCGGAAACCATGGGATGACGGGGACACCAAGGGCGTAGAGCTGCCGCCCGAACGGACGGGCATAGACGCGACGGCGGCCCGGCGGCTGGGAAGCCCCTTCCCAACGGGGGCCGAGGCGATCCTCTCGTGGATGAGCCACGGTCCCCACTGGCTCCGCTTCGATGACGATCTCCCCGTGTACGACCGGAGCAGCACCGCACTCCAGTTGATCGCGCTCGTGGCCGCCGCGTTTTTCCTGCTGGGCGGCCTGACCGCATGCCCGAGTCGAGCAAGGCGCGATTTTCCCGACTCGTTGATCGTCCCGCCGAGAGCCAGGAAAGTTCAGTACGGAAAATATCACGGCGCGGATCAGGTGCGCTACAAAATCGAAATTGATTACCCAGCCGACGAGATTCTCTCGCTGATTGCGGCCACGCTGAAAAGCAAGGGGTGGCAACCACTTGAAGAAGACTTTTTGAATCCAGGGCTCCCATCCTCTCACGTGGCAGGCTGGACGGAGTTCGGAGACATCACCACGCATCCTGAAACCACCGTGCGCCAGTGGCTGGCGCAGTGGGAGAACGCGACCCACGACGTTGTGTGGTACGCGCTACGCTACACGTACCCGACCGGGCAGCCCCCCGATCTGCATACTCTTCAGGTACACGCCAGCTACTACCCGGCTGACATGGTGAAGCAGGCGAAGAGGATGACGGAGAAGCTCAGGGAGAAGGAAATGAAACGGGGCGCAAGGGATGGTCGCTGACCCGGTCCGCTTCCGGCCCCCCCCCGAGATCGATGTGGACCGCACTCCCCCCGCGCCGAGGTCGAGGTGGACCGGTATCCCCGGACTCCGGGGTGAGATCAAGCGGGTGCGGGCCGGGCTTAGGCGCGGCGAACTCTCAATAGAGCCAGCGTTGGAGCGTCTGGCGCACCAGGTCGGGGTCCATGATCGGCTTGGTGAGGTAGTCGTCGCAGCCGCTGGCGAGCGCCTTCTGCTTCTCACCGGCCATCGTCCCCCCAGCGAGGGCGATGATGCGCACGTCGCCGCTTCCGTCCATATCGCGGATGCGCTTGGTGGCCTCCCAGCCGTCCATGACCGGCATCCTGTCGTCCATGAAGATCAGGTTAGGAGGGTCGGCATGCACGGCGTCGATTGCCTGCTGGCCGTTGGCCGCCTCGCGGATGTCGAACCGGCCGAGCTTGCGTAGGCGATGGATGAGGATGAGACGGCAGTCAGCATCATCCTCGACTATCAGTATTTTCTTCGGTTCATCCATGCCTAGTGCGTTCTCATGTCGAGCGAGTGATCATTCCACCTTCACCGCATCCCGCAACGCCTCTTGCACTTCTTGTGGTAGAGCCTCGAAGCGGGCCGTGTTGAGCATATCCGCATGCTCCTGGCTCGCCTGTAGCGCGTCCATCGCTTTTTCGAGGAGCGACACCGGCACCAGCACGTGTGGTTCCGCGAGCCCTCCCTCAGTCAGGCGTAGGACAGTAGCCCACAGAGGGTATTTCTTCATCACCGATCTCCACTTCTCCATCGTCATGGTACCTCGCAACCCGAAGCTCCAATTTCAGCAGATCAAGAGTTTCACAGACCACGGCAGGACGCTCGCCAAGAGATACACAAGAATGGCGAGACACATGCCGATCCGGGCGAGGCGCAGGTGCGTCACCTGCGCCAAGAAGAGCGTCGCGACGACCTTGAAAAGCGTGATGCCTGTCAACGTCAGCCCGAGCCCGAAGTGGGCCATCATCGTCGCGACCACTATGTTCGCCTCTTTATGCCCCGCGTACCCGACGCCCAGCCAGGTCGCCAGCCCGTCGAAGAGGACGAGGAGGATCAGAATGACCGGCATTCATCATCCCTCATCTCTCTGCTCGGTCACGCGCGGTGAATGGCAAGAACGATGCCTCGGCTGCGCCTGCTGTGCTGTCGTCTAGCGACCACGGAAGTGGGCGAGTACGAAGGGGGAATGTACGACCGCCATCTTTGCGAGGGTGAGTGCGGAGGCTGTTTCACGGCGCACCTCTGCGACGTTGTTGCACTGCTGCGCGGCTGGCGCGCAAAGGAGGCAACCGCCACGACCCAGACCTCACGGCGCGGTTACGAGGCGCGCTTGGCGGACGAGATCGAAGCGCTGCCGCTCGACGGCGCAGCGGAGGTGCTCGCGTGGCTCGGAGACCTCATCGAGCAGTTGCTGGGCGAGGCCGAGTGCGTTCTCCGCGCTCAGCCTGGTGGGCGTCGGACGTAAACGTCCTTCGCAGCGCCGGCCCTTCTGTCCGTGATTCTACGGAGGGACCGCGAGCGCCTCGCGGGGTAAGGGCCAGCAGGCGGTGCCGAGGCCGAGGGCAACCAAGTATCCGACCCAGGACCGAATCGCTCAGAGCGCCTTGTAGCCCCTCGGACCCGTCACCCTACCCGTGGGTCCGCCTCATGCACCAAAAACCCCGCACGGGTATTTGCAAATCCGCTGCGCGCTACCCCAGGACAGGTCCGTGCCCGCTTCGAATCGTCAGTGCCGCGTCACCGGCTCGATGAGCCCGGCGGCTGCGAGTTCCGCACAGCACTTGCGATCTCGTCCACGTCGTCCTCGGCCCGGAGCACCCTTGGCGATGTCGGCGGGGCGGCTGCCTGTACGAGACGGCGCCGTTTGGGTTCGCTTTGACGGCAGGCTACGTCAGAAGGTCATACGCCCCGACCGCAAGGCCTATGGTTCCGAGCACAAGACCAAACCACCCCTCTACCAGGAGTTGTCCTCGCGACTTGAGCTCGTTTGGCACTTGCATCAATAGCGTTTGTTTCCACGAGAACGGGATCGCGGCGGCTTCGGGCCGCCGCGCGAGCCGCAAGCATCGAAGCGCGAGCACAACCGCTGTCGTCGCTAGAGGCAACTCAATAACGGTTCTACCCACGTGTGTCACAGGCCACCTCCGACAGCCCCAACTGCCGCACCGAATGCGCGGCTTGGAATGCCCCGGGAGCCGGTCACCGCTTCGCGACCAGCTCCAGTGCCGCCGCGATGCGGTCCAGGTGAGCCTCAACCCGGCCCATGTGTTCCTTGTAGCGGGTGATGTGCTCCTGCCACATGCGGGACGGATTGTATCGACGCATGAAGTAGACCCAGACCACAACGAGGAGGAGCATGGGCCCCCAGTTCGTGATGACTGTCTCCACCCAGTTCTCGGTCGCCATGCCCGCTTCCTCCTTTGGTTGTCGTGCCGCTACACGCACAGCCGGCAAAGGCAGGTGATCGAATTCGGCCCGCTATCCTCGCACATGCTGGACGGCGGCTGACACAGACTGGCACCCACGCAACGGCAACTCCTATCTGACTCGCACCCCGTGGGCACGGGCTCGCACGCATAGACGATGGCGGGACACTTCAGGTGGAACGTCGAGCAAACGCGAACCGCAGGAATCTGAATGCCGTGTAGAACGAGGCAGCCACAAGACCTCCACGGAACAGTATGCCTAGGAGGCCACTCGACAACGGAAGCTCGGAACGTCGAACATCCTCGATGGCCATCTCGGCGTATCCCGATGCCACCACGCCAGCAAGAGCCATTACAGTCCCCAAGAGCGCAGAGATAACACGATGCAGCATCACGTCACCTCCGGCCGCGTGATCGTCGCCCATGGTGCGGTGCTGGAGGAGCACGAGTGGTGGAAGTGGGCGCACCCGGAGTGCTGCCGGCGGATCGGGATCGGGTAGCCTCCACCCGCCGTCCCGCTCCGGTCTCCACGCGCGATCTACCGCGAGCACTTTGCCGATGCCCGCCGCGAGCGACTGTTCCTCTCGTCCGTTGCCTTCTTCCTGACCTTCGCCATCGTCCGAGGAATCACCTATGCGATCCATGCCGGGCGAGGCGGCTCGTACCCTGCGGCGGTAATCTCTCGCAAGCCCTCAGGATGTCAGCAGCCCGGGGTTCCCGTTCGCTCCCCAGCCGGCACGGAATTGCGGCGTGCGATTGCCGCCTACGGCCCCTGACTGGTGGAGGCGGTTGTGCTTGTTAAGGCAAGGACGTGCTCGTGGAGGTGGTCGAACTCGTCGTCGTTGGCGTCGGGCAGAGGCTTGGCGGCGAGGTCGCTTTCGTGATGACCACTTGGGCCGTTTCTGTTTTGCTATTGCCGCAGCCCTTGTTGGCAATGGTAGCGGGGCCACTGATCGTTTCGCTGCCCACGTCCAATTGCCCCTGGAGCCTCACCTTCGATTTTCTCAGCCCCGACCCCTGATCGCACGGTCGCTGGCAGTTGAACCTTGCCACGACAACCTGTTCCGTCTTCCGCTTGCCCTTCACCGTACACTGTTCCGGCGTCGTCTTGTCCTGTACGGTGAGGCTACCCTTGAACTTTCTCAGCCCCATCGCCGTGAAGTCACCCTCCAACAGCACCTGCCCAACGGCACACCCGATCCAGTGTCCCGTGAAGTCGAAGGGCGTGAGCACCGTGCGCCCCTCAACGATGCCGACGAACAGACTGCCAACTATGGCAGTCAGGACGGCGACCCAGGCAGCGTTCCTCCGCATCCTCATCCCTTCCTCCTCCTGTGCGTCACGACCGAGACGCTCCTGCGTCCCCCGTCGCGGTTGTCCAGAGAGGGTAGCAACCACGATGGTGCTTCACAAGCGTCAGGCGATCATCTCCTCGTCTTGGCCCTCGTGACCCACTACCGAGGAGCGACTCAAATAAGACCCTTGCGACTTCACATTCATCTTGGCGCGCTCATTGCGATTACGATGCTGGTGGTCGGACTCCTGATGGCGGTACTCGCGCCGACCCTGTGTCGATGGGGTTGCTCCTCTGTGAGCCACACGCGGCCTCCCACTCCAACTGACACACTGCTCGTACCTCGCAGGACCGGAGACATGACGCCGAGACGCTACGCCCGGAGGTGTCGCCCGGCGACAGTCATCGAGCCGGCAGCAGCCCCGGTGAATCCGCTTTCATCGCTCGCCATCGGTGAAGAACAGGAGGATGGCGCGGTCGTAGACGACGCAGTTGCCCCGTACATCCGAAACGCGAGCCGGGCAAGGGATGGCACGTGCCCCCATCTGCACTGGGCCGCCGCATTCACTTCCTGGGTCTGGCGGTAAGGATCGTAATCCTCCTTGCGGCAGGCTGCGGCGTCCTGCCGGGTGTCAATCGAAGGGAGCAGGTACGCCAGGCGTGGACCGCATACGCAGAAGGAAGACCCGCCGAGGCCAAGAAGCGGCTCGGCGGGTTGGCACGACGGTGACGCTGGCTTGAGGGTGCGAGCAGCACGGTTTGCCCAACCGCAGCGACTGGAGTCAGTACTTCGAGGACCGCGAGCTATGCTCCAAAACCGAGTGGTTCTGACCGCGCCGAAAGCGTCGGGCAGGCCCGCGCCGAAGCGCCTGATCTACCGAGCCAGACCGATGCTGACGGAGGGGTTATTGGTCCTGCACCGAGCAGCAGCCCGGTCGTACGTGTCGCGGCTCATCGACCCTTGAGCGCCACGCCGGCAACGACCATGAGAACGGGCACGCCGGCCAGATACGAGATCGCAGCGAGCCTGCGCCGAAAGCGTCAGGGAAGCCGAGTCTTCTGAGCCTCGAAAGGATCACCTCGATGCGGCTGGGCGAGTGATGTACTTGGTGGAATACCTGCCAGAAGCCGTTGGCGTGTCGGATTCGGTGCCACCAGTAGAAGACGAAGGTTCCGATCAGCCAACCAACGAATCCCTCCACGAGCGGGGCGTTCAACGTACTATATAAGGTGGATAAGAGACGGCGAGCCGGCAAAGGCGTGGTTCCAGACCTTATTGCCCAACAAGGTGAACGCGATCTGGCAGAGGTTGATAGCCAGTGCCCGACCATACCAGCCTGGCGACTTCGGGAGCATCCTGCCGGGCTGAACCCGTTCGAGAACGAAGAAAGTCGCGGTCGATACGATGGTAAGAACGGTAGCCGCCAGGGTCATCGGACCGTGGCGCGAATCCTCCCGTGGCTACTGTGTTCCCCGAAGCCTCTACACCTCGGCGCGGCGGTCCGACAAGGGGCGGCTTACAACGCAGCTTCGACGCGGCTGGGGCGGCAGCGATTCAGCAACTCTCAGGGCTCGGCTGACCTTCCGGGCTAAGGGCTGGTCCGTGCGGGCCTTCCTACATGATAGGACTCTCCGACTCCCCAACATTACTCGTGCATGTTATCCTCTCGGCGTGTTCCAACGCGAGGCGCGAGCGATGATGCTCTTGGCGATCACGATGCCGTTCGGCGCTCTACTGATGGCACTGATGGTGCCTCTGCTCCTTCGGCTCCTCGGCGTGCCTATCCCGTAAGGCGACCACCAACGTGCCTCGTCATCGCATCCCGAAGGGTGCAGGAAAGTTCGATGTCGTCCAGGCGAGGTCTGGCGGTCGGGCCACTGCGTAGTTCTCTACGCACTTCTCCTCGCCCGTGAGCACCTGTCGCGTCCCCCGACCACAGATCGCACGCTAGAGATCGACGGTTAGACTCCCTCGGCTCCGCTTGCAAGCCCCGCGAGAACTCCATCGACTGGTACGTGAAGGACGCCGTAAAGGACATCGAGAACCTGCGTGCTTCGTGAAGAAGCGCAGGAAGCCGAAGCGCACCTACGTCTGGGGGCACTCCGGGGGCGGTATGGTGACAGGGCGTGTGCTCCGAGGGCGGAGCCGCTGCCCCGTTCTGTTCCCTTGTCCACGTAGTGTTTCGTTTCGAGATCGTGGCGAATTCGCTTGAAGGTGGTTTTGGGAATTCCCATGGTCTTCCCCAGGCCGTGCTTCGGGCACCAGCAGGCACAAGGTGAGAAGCGCTCGGAGAGCGTGGCGGGCCTGTCAGTGAGGACGCCCGAGCGGAGATCAGATGCTTTCTGCTCATCATTGGGAGATTGGAAAATGCAGGAGGTGTCGCCGCTACCCAGATCGACCTCGTGGCGCTCTAGCCGGATGGGCCTCGGGAATGTATGCCGGGCGGAGGGGCGTCCTCGGGGAGGTTGCATCGCTGCGCATTCTCACGTAGCTGCCATCCGGCGGCGTACGGCTCTCCAACTTCCGGGGGATACTAAGCTGCTCCCCCGACCCCACGGATGGGGGACCTCATGGGCACTCGAATCGGGCACGCCGGCTTCCTGGCCCTTGCCGTTCTCCTGGGAGCTTCCGAGCGGGGCTTCGCGGCCGCGTGCAACGGCCGGGGCGTGCCCGAGGCGCTGGCGGCAGCACAGGCCCAGTGCTGCCCGGCCCGTAACCATGGGGCGTACGTGAGCTGCGCGGCCCACTTGACCAACGAACTGGTGAAGCAGGGGAAGCTCCAGCCCTCGTGCAAGTCTCTGATCTTCAAGGCCGGCTGTCCGGCCGCCACGACCACCACCCTGCAGACCACCACCACGACGGCTGCCCCTCGGACCACGACGACCTCGAGCGCCCCCGTGAGCACGACCACGTCGACCAGCGCGCCGGGCGCGTCGACCACCACCACCCCGGCGTCGTCGACGACCTCGACCACGATGGCGGGCGGCCCGACCACCACCTCGAGCACGACGCCCGCCCCGACGACCACCACCACCCCCGGCGCCACCTCCACCACCACCTCGAGCGCCCCCGTGAGCACGACCACGTCGACCAGCGCGCCGGG
>Ga0209057_1003126_pt1 | contig 12372 bp, 10 predicted proteins | sample GraSoiAngelo_146_FD_185903 | JGI IMG/M metagenome (GOLD analysis project Ga0209057, IMG submission 185903) | Grasslands soil microbial communities from the Angelo Coastal Reserve, California, USA - 14_1009_05_30cm (SPAdes) (version 2) | ecosystem: Environmental > Terrestrial > Soil > Grasslands ... | reverse complement strand
CTCGATGCGCACCTGGGCGTCCTGAGCTTCGTTAGCCAGATTCGCCCGCTCGATGGCCAGCGCGATCTGGTTCGCGAACGTTTCGAGCTGGTGGAGCTGCTCGGGCGCGTCGAGCGCGTGGGGATTGGCGGGCCGCACGCCGAGCACGCCCACGGGGCCTCGCGAGGCAGCGAGAGGCAAATAGAGCGCGGACGCTCCCGGCAGCGTGCTGGTCCCGAGCCCGGCGAGCTGGCGATGCTCGTAAACCCAGCGGCCGACACCGAGCTCGTTCCCGTCCACTTCGTATTGCCCGCCCGGCCACGCCACCAGACGGTCATCGACTTCGGGCAAGAGCAGGGCGACGCCGCCGTGGAAGACCTCGCTGATGTGCCGGACCACGACGGTCAGGAGCGCATCGACACCGCGCGTGCTCGCCAGCTCTCGACTCATCGCGTAGAGCGCCGCGGTCCTCTGCTCACGCTCGCGCGCAGCGACCGCCTGGGTCCTGACCCGTACGGTGAGGCCGCTGATCACGAGGCCGACGAGGAGCATCACGGTGAACGTGAAGAGGTAGCGGACGTCGGAGACCGCGAAGGTGTAATACGGCGGCACGAAGAAAAAGTCGAACGCGCCCACGCTGAGCACAGAAGCCGCCAGGGAGGGACCGCGCCCCTGGCGCATGGCGACGAGGACGATCCCGAGCAGGTACACCATGACCAGATTCGACAGCTCGGAGAACGGCGACATGAGCCACGCCACGCCGGTGGCCAGCGCCACCGCCACGACGGCGCGAGCGTACGCAACCCAGTCGGTCGGGATTGCGCGCTGACGCACCGGCGTCACGGCCGGGGTGGGCTCGCGCTCGCCACTGATCACATAGACGTCGATGTCACCGCTGCCCTGGACGAGCGCATCGACAATGGAGCCGATGAAGATCCGTTTCCATAATCCTCGCGTGGGCTTGCCGACGATGAGCTTGGTGACGTTGTGGGTGTGGGCATACGCGAGGATCTCCTCGCTCATCCGCTGGCCGCTCAGGGTCATGGTCTGGGCGCCGAGCTGCTCGGCGAGCCGCATCGTCTGGATCACTCCGTCGTGGGCGGCCTGCGGAAGCCGTGTCTGCTGGGGCGTCTCCACGTACGCCGCGATCCACGGCGCGCCGAGGCGGTCGGCCATCCGCTTGGCGGCGCGCACGAGCCGCGCGGACGCGGGACTCGGCCCCAGGCACACGAGCAACCGTTCGCCGGCGGGCCAGGCCTTCTCGATCGCGTGCTCGCGCATGTACACGCGCATCTGCGCGTCGACGCGCTCGGCGGTGCGACGCAGCGCGAGCTCGCGCAGGGCAATGAGGTTGCCCTTGCGGAAAAAGTGACGGAGAGCCTCCTCGGCGAGCTCCGGGACGTAGACCTTGCCCTCCTTGAAGCGCTGCAAGAGGTCATCGGGCGGAAGGTCGATCAGCTCGACCTCGTCGGCCTCCTCGAGAATGGAATCCGGCACCGTCTCCCGGACGACGACGCCGGTGATCTTGGCCACGACGTCGTTGAGGCTCTCCACGTGCTGGACGTTGACGGTGGTGTACACGTTGATGCCAGCGGCGAGCAGCTCGTCGACGTCCTGCCAGCGCTTGGCATGACGCGAGCCCGCGGCGTTCGTGTGAGCGAGCTCGTCGACCAGGATCAACGTCGGGCGGCGAGCGAGGGCGCCATCGAGGTCGAGGTCGCGGAGCGTGGATCCCCGGTACTCGACGGAGCGAGAGGGGAGAACCTCGAGGCCCTGGAGCAGCGCTTCCGTCTCGACCCGGCCATGCGTCTCCACGAAACCAACGACGACGTCCACGCCGTCATCGCGCTGCTCGCGAGCGGCTTCCAGCATGGCGTACGTCTTGCCGACGCCGGCAGCGGCACCGAAGAACACCTTCAGCTTGCCACGGCGCCGGCGCGCCTCCTCTTCCTGGACCCGCACCAGGAGCGCGTCAGGATCGGGCCGAGCGTCCACGGCCCGTAGTGTAGCCCCCGCCGTGCGCGAAGCGTCAACTCCGCCGCAGCACCTCCGCGCGTACCAGTAAGTGGTCCTCGATTCTGGAGCAGCCAGGAACCGCGCGGGCCATCGTCACCATGTCCTCCGCGCGGACGCCGACGACGTCGCGTCGCATGATCTTCTCGACCTTCGTCACAGGTATCTTTCTCCTTCTCGGCCCGTCAGGCCCGTCGGCCGTTCTCGACGTCGAGCCGAGCCCGGTTGAGACGTCGCCACATCAACATCAGCCCGAACCCGGCGACCACGACCACGCTTTCGAGCGCTGTCCGCAATGCCGGGCGGTATCGAGACCTCGATGACGGCGAGCAGGCCCGTCTGGAGCAGAACGATCACATACAGGAGCGACCAGGCCGGCTTCGCATCCCGCCAGTCGTGTTTCACGGCTCTTTCCCCCCTCGCCTCCAGTGAACGACTGGAGGAGGTCAAGCCGCTGTCAAAGTCTGGCCGTTCGGCGTTAAGGCGAGATCAAGACGGCCGTTGAGGCGTCTTCCCTTTTATGCGTCCTTAATGTCATCGATCGGAGTCTTGACGGCGTCTTAACGGGTACCGGGCACACACTCGGAGTGACAGGACGATGTTGACGGCATCGGAGGGTGCGATGGATTTTCTGTACGTGGGATTGGCCGTGCTCTTCTTCGGGCTGTCGTGGGGCCTCGTCAAGCTCTGTGAGCGCGTGTAGGAGGCCACCATGCCGCTCTTGTACATCGTCGGCGGAATCGTGTCGCTCGGGCTGCTGGTGTACCTGGTGCTCGCGCTCTTGAAGCCGGAGCTCTTCTCGTGACTCGCACGCCCGTCAAGCCGCTCAGCTGGAAGGCTTACGGTGTGGGCGTCGTCGTGTTCAACGTCCTGCTCGCGCTCGTCATGTACCTGGTCATGAGTCTGCTCCAGTGGGGGTTCTTCCAATGACGGCGAACGCCATCTTCCAGCTCGCCCTCTACGTCGTCGTGCTGCTCGCTCTCGCCAAGCCGCTGGGGGCGTACATGGCCCGGGTCTACGAAGGACGGCCGTGCGGCCTCGACGGCGTATTCGGCTGGCTCGAGCGGCTCATCTACAAGCTGTCCGGGATCCGGCCCACCGAAGAGATGGGCTGGAAAACGTACGCCGCGACGATGCTCCTGTTCAACCTGGCGGGGCTCCTCGCGGTCTATGGCCTGCAGCGCGTGCAAGGCGTGCTGCCGCTCAACCCCCAGCAATTTGGCGCCGTCTCGCCCGACTCCTCGTTCAACACCGCGGTGAGCTTCGCCACCAACACGAACTGGCAGGGCTATGGCGGCGAGACGACCATGAGCTATCTCACCCAGATGCTCGGCCTCACCGTCCAGAACTTCGTGTCGGCGGCGGCGGGCACGGCCGTGCTCGTGGCGATGATCCGGGGATTCGCGCGGCGATCCAGCGCCACGGTCGGCAACTTCTGGGTGGATCTCACGCGGACCACCCTGTACATCCTCCTGCCGGTGTCCTTCGTTCTCGCGCTGATCCTGGTCTCCCAGGGCGTCGTCCAGACGTTCGGCGCGTACGCCAAGGCCGCCGTCGTGCAGCCGACCTCGTACGACGAGCCGATCACGGACAAGGACGGCAAGCCCGCCCTCGACGAGAAGGGCCAGCCCAAGACGAAGAAGTCGACGCTGACCGAGCAGGTGATCGCTGTCGGCCCGGCCGCCTCGCAGATCGCCATCAAGCAGCTTGGGACGAACGGAGGTGGCTTCTTCAACGTCAACTCCGCCCACCCGTTCGAGAATCCGACGCCGCTCGCGAATTTTCTCGAGCTGCTCGCCATTCTCCAGATCTCTGCGGCGCTCTGCTACACGTTCGGCCTCATGGTGGGAGACACGCGCCAGGGCTGGGCCGTGCTCGCCGCCATGACCGTGATCTTCGTCGGCCTCCTCGCCGTGTGCTTCGTCGCCGAGCAGAACGGCCACGTCTTCGTGAAGCAGGGCGTGGATCACACCGCGAGCGCGCTCCAGGCGGGCGGCAACATGGAGGGTAAGGAGGTTCGGTTCGGCATCGCCAACTCCGCCCTGTGGGCCACCGCGACCACATCGGCGTCGAACGGGTCCGTCAACTCGATGCACGATTCGTTCACCCCGATCGGCGGACTGGTACCGATGTGGCTGATGGAGCTCGGCGAGGTCGTCTATGGTGGCGTAGGGTCGGGGCTCTACGGCATGCTGGTCTTCGCCATCATCGCGGTCTTCGTGGCCGGGCTCATGGTAGGACGCACGCCGGAATACCTGGGCAAGAAGATCGAAGCGTACGAGATGAAGATGTCTTCGCTGATCATCTTGATCCCGCCGGCGGTGGTCCTGATCGGCACGGCCATCGGCGTGTTGGCCCCAGGCGGCAAGGCGGGCGTCGCCAACCCGGGCGCGCACGGCTTCAGCGAGATCCTGTATTCGTTCTCGTCGGCCGGGAACAACAACGGCAGCGCCTTCGCCGGCCTGAGCGCGAACACGCCCTTCTACAACACCGCGCTGGGCTTCGCCATGCTGTTCGCGCGTTACTGGCTGGCGATTCCGACGCTGGCCATCGCTGGCTCGCTGGCCCGGAAGAAGATTGTCCCGAGCGGTCCGGGAACGCTGCCAACCCACACCCCGCTCTTCGTCGGCCTGCTGATCGGCGTGGTGCTTCTGGTCGGCGCGCTGACCTTTGTTCCCGCGTTGGCTCTGGGGCCGATTGTCGAGCATCTCACGCTGATTGCGGCCAAGTGAGGTGATGGAGCCATGGTCACCACGGTGAAGGCGCGGTCGCTCTTCGATCCGACCATCGTCAGACAGGCGATCATCGATTCGTTCCGGAAACTGACTCCCCGGCGCCAGGTCCGGAACCCCGTCATGTTCGTCGTTTACGTGGGGTCCATCCTGACCACGTTGCTGTGGATCCAGGCCGTCACGGGAAAGGGGGAGGCGCCCGCCTGGTTCATCTTCTGGGTGTCGGTCTGGCTCTGGTTCACGGTCCTCTTCGCCAATTTCGCTGAGGCGATGGCCGAGGGGCGGGGCAAAGCGCAGGCGGCCTCGCTGAGGAAAGCGCGCCGGGACCTGCAGGCCAAGCGCCTGGTTCGGCCGCAGCGTGGCGCAAACTTCGAGCTCGTGCCGGCCACGAGCCTCCGCAAGGGTAACGTGGTGCTCGTCGAGGCCGGCGACTTCATCCCCGTGGACGGCGAGGTCATCGAGGGCGTCGCTTCGGTCAACGAGGCTGCCATCACGGGTGAGAGCGCGCCGGTGATCCGGGAGAGTGGCGGCGATCGCAGCTCGGTCACCGGCGGGACCCAGGTGCTGTCCGACTGGCTCGTCGTGAAGGTCACGGCCGATCCTGGCGAGGCCTTCCTCGACCGGATGATCTCGCTGGTGGAAGGCGCCAAGCGGCAGAAGACGCCGAACGAGATCGCGCTCGACATCCTGCTCGCGGCGATGACGATCATCTTCTTGCTCGCGACGGCGACGCTGTTGCCGTTCTCGCTCTTCAGCGTCCAGGCAGCCGGGCAGGGGACGCCCGTGACCGTCACGGTGCTCGTCGCCTTGCTGGTGTGCCTCATCCCCACGACGATCGGCGCGCTGCTGTCGGCCATCGGCATCGCCGGCATGGACCGGATGATCCAGAAGAACGTGATTGCGATGTCCGGCCGGGCGGTGGAGGCTGCTGGCGACGTGGACGTGCTCCTGCTCGACAAGACCGGGACGATCACGCTCGGCAACCGCCAGGCAACCGCGTTCTTTCCCGCTGACGGCGTCGCCGAATCCGCCCTGGCCGACGCCGCCCAGCTGGCGTCACTGGCGGACGAGACCCCCGAAGGGCGCAGCATCGTCGTCCTGGCCAAGGAGAAGTACCAGATTCGCGAGCGCGAGGTCGAGAAGCTCGGCGCCACGTTCGTGGCGTTCACGGCCCAGACGCGGATGAGTGGCGTCAACCTGAACGGCCGCCAGATCCGCAAGGGCGCCGCCGACGCGATCGCCGCTCACGTGGAGCGACTGGGCGGCAGCGTGCCGCTGCAACTCCGCGGCATCGTCGACAGGATCGCCAAGGAGGGCGCGACGCCGCTCGTCGTCTCCGATGGCGCCACTGTCCTCGGGGCCATCCAGCTCAAGGACATCGTCAAGGGAGGCATCCGGGAGCGCTTCGGGGAGCTGCGTCGTATGGGGATCCGGACCATCATGATCACCGGTGACAACCCGTTGACGGCGGCGGCCATCGCCGCCGAGGCGGGCGTCGACGACTTCCTCGCCGAGGCTACTCCCGAGGCCAAGCTCAAATTGATCCGAGATACGCAGGCTCAGGGACGGCTGGTGGCGATGACGGGCGACGGCACCAACGACGCTCCCGCGCTCGCCCAGGCCGACGTGGCCGTCGCGATGAACACCGGGACCCAGGCCGCCAAGGAAGCCGGGAACATGATCGACCTCGACTCCAATCCCACGAAACTGCTCGAGGTCGTCGAGACCGGCAAGCAGATGCTGATGACTCGCGGCGCGCTCACGACGTTCAGCATCGCGAACGACGTGGCGAAATACTTCGCCATCATTCCGGCCGCCTTCGCCACGACCTATCCGGTGCTCGATACCCTCAACATCATGCATCTGGCGACGCCGCAGAGCGCCATCCTGTCCGCCGTCATCTTCAACGCGCTCATCATCATCGCGTTGATCCCGCTGGCGTTGAAGGGCGTGCGCTACCAGGCGATCGGCGCGGCGGCCGTCCTCCGGCGCCACGTCTGGATCTACGGGGTGGGCGGCATCATCATCCCGTTCCCCGGCATCAAGCTGGTCGACATGATCCTCGTCGCGCTCCACCTGGTGTAAGGGGGCTGATCACATGCTTGCTCACGTTCGCGCGGCGATCGTCTCGCTGGTTGTGCTGTCCGCGGTGACGGGAATTGCCTATCCGGCGGTCGTGACCGTCATCGCGCAGGTCGTGTTCCCGCATCAGGCCAACGGAAGTCTCATCGTGAAGGACGGCAAGGTCGTGGGCTCCGCGCTGATCGGCCAGCCGTTCGACGACCCGAAGTACTTCTGGGGACGCCCGTCGGCGACAACTCCGTTCGGATACAACGCGGCATCCTCGTCGGGATCGAACCAGAGCCCGACGAACCCTGACCTGATCAAGGCCGTCCAGTCACGGGTCGACGCGCTTCGCGCCGCCGATCCCGGCAACACCGCGTCCATTCCCGTGGATCTCGTCACGGCCTCGGGCAGCGGCCTCGATCCTCACATCAGCCCGGCGGCCGCTCTGTATCAGGTCCTGCGCGTCGCGAAGGCGCGAAACTTGGAAGTGGCAGCGGTGCGAGAAGTGGTGGAGGCCAACATCGAAGGTCGGTGGCTCGGCGTCCTCGGCGAGCCGCGGGTGAACGTGCTGGCCTTGAACCTGGCCCTCGACGGAAAGGGAGCTCGATGATTCGCCTGGGAAGGATTGTCTGCTGCGCCGTTCTGCTGCTCGCGGCGTTGCCTGACTCGGCGTTCGCGCAGAAGTCGGTGGCGGACGTCCTCGGTCGCCCCGCGACACCCGAGGGTCAACTGAAGACGTATCTCGAAGAGCTCATGCTGTTCAGCTACGTCGAGAACAGCTACGTGTGGAATCTCGGCAAGTCCGGGCGTGGGGACGTCAACGAGCTTCGCTTCTACGATCACGACGCCGGCTACACGTTCAACGCCCTCGAATTCAGCGTTAAGAAGGACCCGTCCGAGCGCTACCGTCTCGGTTACGGCGTCGTCCTGACGGCGGGTGTCGACTCGCAGAAGAACCACTCGCTCGGAATCTTTCGTGACCGCGACGACCAGGGCCCGTTCTTCCGGAACACCGAGAAGATCGACCTGCCCGAGGCCTACGCGTCGTATCTCGTTCCGATGGGCAACGGGCTCACCGTGAAGGCGGGAAAGTGGGCCACCCTGATCGGCTACGAGGTGTACGAGAGCCCCAAGAACCTCAACTTCTCGCGGTCCTTCCTCTACACGCTCGGGACGCCCTATACGCACACCGGTCTGCTCGTTACGTACCCGGTCGCCCCATGGTTCAGCGTGACCGCAGGTTTCACCAACGGCTGGGACAACGCGGACAACAACAACGGCTACCTGAGGCCGATCGGCTCGTTCGCCTTCACGCCGAGCGACAAGCTTTCGGCCACCGTAAGCTACCTCTTCGGCCCGGAGCAGAACCGGGATCAGATGCGCGGAAGGGACATCAACAATCGCTGGGTCGTAGACACCACGATCGTGTACACGGGCATCGATCGCGTGACCCTGTCCGTCAACTTCGACTTCGCGGGCGAGGAGAACGACCCGGCGCTCGTCGCCGTGGGGCGTCGGAACGCCAACTCGAGCTGGGGTGGCATCGCCGGCTACGTGGGGTACGACTGGACGAAGGCGCTCCGTACCGTGCTTCGCCTCGAGTACTTTTACGACCCACAAGGAGTGCGGAGTAGCGAAACGGTTCCGGCCGGCAAGAACGTGGACTTGTTCGAGGTGACGGCAACTGCCGAGTACAAGATCTGGCGGGGACTGGTGGGTCGATTGGAGTTCCGCCACGACGAGGCCAATCGCAAGGCGTTCAGCCTGCAGGGCAACCCTCCGGCGGCGACGGCGAGCGCTCAGAACACGATCACGCTCGCGGTCTATTACTCATTCTTCTAACGGTCAGTCCCGGGGCTTCGATCGCCACCACCTCCGCGCCGCGACGATCGCCCAGACCGCCTCGACGACACCGAAGGGCCAGGCGCCCTGAAGAAATCCGTAGACGGACCCGAGCACGCACGCGCCGGCAAACCCGAGGACGAACCACCGGCTCCGCGGCTCGAGCGCATAGCAAACGACCATGGCGGTGACGGCCAACAGTCCGAAGAGAGTGAGCCCATCCATGGCGGCTCGTTAGTATCGCGCTATCGTGTTGGACACGAGTGATGAGCGAGTCTGAACACCTCTCCGAAGCGATCGACCGGCTCGTGAAGGGCGCGGGGGATACCCGTGACCGGGTGCTGCTCGACGAGGCCCATCCGGCCGACATCGCCGCCGTCGCCCGGCACCTGCCGTTGACCGAGCAGGTCGCGCTGTTTCGCCTGCTCTCTCAGGAGCGCGCCGGGGAGGTCATCAACCAGCTCGACGACGCCACGCTGCTCGAGCTGGTGCAGGTGCTCGAGGAGGGCGAGGTGTCCCGCATCCTCGACGAGATGCCGCCCGAGCACGCCGCCGACGTGGTCGAGGAGCTGCCCAGCGAGCAGGCAGAAAAGATCCTCGGGCTCATGCAGGAGGACAAGTCCGAGGAGGTCCAGGAGCGCCTCGATTACCCCGAGCATTCGGCCGGGCGACTCATGTCGCCGGATTTCGTCGCCGTCAACGACCACGCCACCGTCGAGCAGGCCATCGAGCACGTGCGGAAGTCGGTTTCGGACGAGCGGGCGTTCGAGCTCTATGTCGTGGACGATCACGCGCATCTCGTCGGTGTCGTCCCCCTCCGCAGGCTCCTCATTGCACATCCTGGCACGCCGGTGACGGCGATCCGGGACGATAACGTCGTGACCGTGACCCCGCAGATGGACCGGGAGGACGTGGCACGGCTGGTGGCGAAGTACGACGTCGTCGCCGTACCCGTGATCGATGACCAGAACCGCCTGGTCGGAACGATCACGGTCGACGACGTCGTCGATATCGTCGGGCAGGAGGCCTCGGAAGACATCTTCCGCATGGCCGGGTCGGACGCGGCGGAACTGGAGCGGCGGTCACCCCAACAGATCGCGCTGATGCGCCTACCGTGGGTGCTGGCCACGCTCGTGATCGAGCTCGGGGCCGGCGTGGTGATCCACTATTTCGACCGCACGCTCGCCCGTGTGATCCTGCTGGCCTCGTTCATGCCCGTCATCCAGGCCATCTCGGGAAATACTGGACTGCAGTCAGTCACGATGGTCGTGCGAGGCCTGGCCACGGGCCAGGTTCAGCTCATCCGCTGGTGGGAGCCGCTGCGGCGGCAGATCCAGACGTCGATCATTCTCGGTGGTGTCTGCGGTCTTCTGGTCGGGGTCATCGGCGCCTTATGGCATTCGCCCGCCTTCGGCTTGATCGTCGGGGTGTCCATGTTCATTTCCGTGAATCTGTCCGGTATCGCGGGGACGACGATCCCGATGCTGTCGAAGCGCCTGGGCTTCGATCCGGCGCTGACGGCCGGGCCGTTCGAGACGGCGCTTCAGGACGTCCTGGGGGTGACGATCTTCCTCTCGCTCGCGACCGCGCTCCTGCACTGGCTCACGTGAGCACGACCTCACGCTCTGGCTCGGGCACGCGCCCGCCGCTGGCCACGCGCTCGAGCTCCTCGTCGGCGAGGGGAGGCCGCTCGGGCTCCGGGCGGCGGGAGGGGATCACGCGCACGGTGATCTTCTCGGCCGCGCACTCGCACCAGTCCGCGTAGTCGAACGCTGCACGGTTGCCACGTATCCACAGGGCCATGGCCACGAAGACCGCCAGCGCGATGCCCCCGCGCAGGGCCATTGTCGCCGAGCCCGCCGGGCCGAAGGCCTCGATCGACGTCAACGCGCCCGCCATCACGGCCAGGATTCCGTAGAGGCGGCTCCAGCGCACACGCGGTTCGCGCGGTGCATCCGTGCGCTCCCGGCGCTCGTCGCACATCTCCAGGCGAATCCTCCTGCTCCCAGGCTGACATGACGTGCCTCAAGCCCGCGTCAAGAACACAGGCGGTGGCGTAAAAAATCCGTAAAAATCTTCAGGAGTATCGGTCGAGCGGGTGTCACCGGAGTAGAGTCGACTGACGTGCGGGTCAGCTTTCTCAAGCGCGTGCTCGTCGGCCCTCCGATGCCTCTGGCTCAAGCCCGCCACGAGCGTCTCGGAAAATCCATCGCCCTCGCCGTCTTTTCGTCGGACGCCATGTCGTCCGTCGCCTATGCGACTGAGGAGATCTTGCTCATCCTCGTCCTCGCGGGCGCGGCGGCCGCGCACCTGGCGAATCCCATCGCGGTGTCGATCGCGGGCCTGCTCATCATCGTGGCGATCTCCTATCAGCAGACGATCCACGCCTATCCGAACGGCGGCGGGTCGTACATCGTCGCTCACGACAATCTCGGGACCGTTCCGGGCCTGGTGGCCGCCGCTGCGCTGCTCGTCGATTACGTCCTCACCGTCGCCGTGTCGGTCGCGGCCGGCGTGGCCGCCATCACGTCGGCGCTGCCGTCCCTCCAGGGCTACAAGGTCGTCCTCGGCGTCGTCTTCGTGGCAGCGATCGCGCTGGCGAACATTCGCGGGGTGAGGGAGTCTGGCCGCATCTTCGCCGTCCCCACGTATTTCTTCATCGTCAGCTTCGGCGTGCTCCTCGTGGGCGGGTTCTCTCGGATGGTGACCGGCACGCTCGAGCCGGTGACCGAGCCGCCACCCGCGGCGATGGAAGCCCTCACGTGGTTCCTGGTGCTGCGGGCCTTCTCGTCGGGGTGTACGGCCATGACCGGCACCGAGGCGATCTCCAACGGGATTCCGGCGTTCCGCGCTCCTGAGTCCCGGAACGCCGCGATCACGCTGGCCTGGATGGCCGGCATCCTGGCCACGCTCTTCGTCGGCCTCACCGTGTTGGCCTCCGCGCTCCACGTGCTGCCGTCCGACACCGAGACCGTCGTCTCGCAGATCGCGCGCCGCGTCTTCGGCTCCGGGCTGCTGTACTACCTCATCCAGGCCGCTACCGCGCTCATCCTCGTGCTGGCCGCCAACACCTCGTTCGCCGACTTTCCGCGATTGTCGTCGCTGCTCGCCCGGGACCGCTTCGTCCCGCGCCAGTTCGCCACCCTCGGCGAGCGGCTCGTGTTCTCCAACGGCATCCTGGTCCTGGCGGGCTTCGCTGCGCTGCTCCTCGTCGCCTTTCGCGGCGAGACCCACGCGCTGATCCCGCTCTACGCGGTCGGCGTGTTCATTTCGTTCACGCTGTCGCAGAGCGGCATGGTCCACTACTGGTGGACGCGGCGCGGGCCGGGCTGGCGCCACCGGCTCGCGATCAACGGCACCGGCGCGCTGGCCACCGGGATCGTCACGATTGTCATCGCTGCGACGAAGTTCACCCACGGGGCCTGGATCGTCGTGATCGTCATTCCGATGCTGGTCGTCACGTTCCTCGCCATGCACCGTCACTACGAGGAGGTGGCCGAGGCCCTCACGCTCGAAGGCCTGGAAGGACCGCCGGAATTCCAGCACACGGTCCTGGTGCTCGTCGGCGACGTGCATCGCGGCGTCGTCCGCGCGGTGCAGTACGCGCGGACCCTGGCCCCGAACGCCACCGTGCGCGCCGTCTACGTCGAGACCGACCCGGGCCGCACGGCGAAGCTGGAGGAAAAGTGGGGCGCGTGGGGGCTCGGCGTGCCGCTCGTCGTGCTGACCTCGCCGTATC
>Ga0209057_1003124_pt1 | contig 12378 bp, 7 predicted proteins | sample GraSoiAngelo_146_FD_185903 | JGI IMG/M metagenome (GOLD analysis project Ga0209057, IMG submission 185903) | Grasslands soil microbial communities from the Angelo Coastal Reserve, California, USA - 14_1009_05_30cm (SPAdes) (version 2) | ecosystem: Environmental > Terrestrial > Soil > Grasslands ... | reverse complement strand
GCTCGCCGGAGTTGAAACGCCGCGCCCGTTGCTCACTACTTTTACTGTCAGCGCGAATGAGCCGGCAGCGATGGCTGAAGTTGCTCGAAGCTATGCGCGTGCGCGCGCGATTAAACTCAAGCTTACTGGCGACCTGGCTGCGGATACCGAGCGAGTGCACAAAGTACGCGCCGCGCGCCCGGAGGTATGGCTCGGTGTCGATGCCAACCAGGGTTATAAACGCGACACGCTGGACCGCCTCTTGCCGGAATTGAAGAAGGCGCGTGTTTCTTTGCTCGAGCAGCCTTGCCAACGCGGCGAAGAAGCAGAGCTCGACGGCATCGATCACACCATCCCCATTGCGGCGGACGAGAGCGTACTAGGTTTGGATGAAGTAGAGGCGCTGGCCGGCCCTTTCGATGTCGTAAATATCAAGCTGGATAAATGTGGCGGTTTAACCGAGGGCCTGCTAATTGCCGCACGCGCACGCGTCCTTGGCATGAAGGTCATGGTCGGCAACATGATCGGAACCAGTCTGGCAATGGCGCCGGCATTTATCCTTGGCCAGTATTGCGACGTGGTCGATTTGGACGGGCCGATCTTCCTTCAGCAGGATCGCAGTCCCGGGGTGGTTTACCGAGATGGTTTGATCCATTGTGATGACTTAGTCTGGGGATACTCGCGGCGAGCGGCCGCATGACCGACGAGCCCGACAAGACCTGGTTCGGTCAACCGCGTGGCCTGACCATCTTGTTCCTTACCAACATGTGGGAGCTGTTCTCCTACTACGGGATGCGAACTCTGCTCGTCTATTACATGACCAAGCAGCTATTCTTCCCGCAGCAAAAAGCTTCGCTCATTTACGGTAGCTACGTTGCCGCTGCCTACTTTACACCCCTCCTCGGTGGGATCGCAGCCGATCGATGGCTGGGTAAACGGCGGGCCGTCATTCTCGGCGGCAGCATCATGGCGCTCGGTCATTTTTTGATGACCTTCGAGGCATTTTTCTACTTTGCCCTGGTAACGATCGCGCTGGGTAACGGCCTCTTTCTGCCCAGTCTTCCCAGCCAGATTAATGATCTCTATCGGGCCGATGATCCGCGGCGAGGACGCGCTTACAACGTCTATTACGTTGGACTTAATCTGGGAGCCTTTTTAGCGCCTTTCGTCTGCGGAAGTCTCGGTGAATTATACGGCTGGCATTACGGTTTCGGCGCTGCGGGCTTGGGGATGCTTTCCGGTTTGGTCATATACCTAGGGGGACAAAAATATCTGCCACCCGAAACGCCACCAGCCAACCTGGTTGCTTCAACTAAAGGCGAAAATCGCGATCATAGCAGCCGGTTGTGGCTCCTTCTTTTAGGAATAGCAATAGCGGTCACCATTTTTCGCGGCGCCTACGAACAGATTGGCAATACGATCCCGCTCTGGACTGATATCGGCGTCAATCGTTCTTTCGGTAGCCTAGCCATTCCGATGACCTGGTTCCAATCTCTCAACCCCCTTCTCGTCATTACACTAACGCCGCTCTTACTTTTCTATTGGCGACGCAAAGCGGCCGCAAGTAGGGAACCTTCTGCTCGCCGAAAAATGGCCATCGGCGCCCTCGTCGTGGCCGGCGCGTACCTGCTGTTAGCAACAGTCGCTGTGCTGGCCGGGACCGGCCGCGCAAACTGGTTTTGGCTGGTTCTCTTCTTTGTCGTCCTCACCATTGGCGAGCTCTATATTTTGCCCACAGGCCTTGGCTTGTTCGCCCGATTGGCGCCGCCGCGCCTCGGAGCGACGACGGTGGCGAGTTGGTTTTTGACCATCTTTAGCGGCAGCCTACTCGCCGGCGTCGTCGGGACACTTTGGAGTCGAACCAGTCATTACGGCTTCTTTCTTATCTTGGCGGGGCTAGCGACGGCGGCGGCTTTTTTGCTCTGGCTTCTGGAGCGATCAATTCGGAAGTTTTAAACGCTCGTCGAAAAGACTCCGAAAGCAGGCAATGCTTTAATTCTCTGATTAGGATTGACAGTTCTCTAATCAGGATATGAATATCGCAATTGGAGAGAACAAACTCATGAATAAATTTAGATTGATTCAATTACCACTCATGCTCGCGGCGGGCGAACTGCTGTTGTTATCGCCGGGCAGAATCGGCGCTCAGGCGTTGTCATCCACTCAGGCTTCTTCGCCTCAACCGTCCCCCACAGCTTCACCATCGCCAACCGCTCGCCCCGAACCCGGCACGGCTGAAGCCGGGCGGGTAGTAGTGACGGCAGAGAAGCGCGAACAGAACATTCAAGACGTTCCTTCCTCCATTAGCGTCGTCAATGACGTCGAACTGGACAACCTGCACGCCACCCAGTTGACAGACTACGCACCGTACGTGCCCGGCTTTCAGGTCAACTCCTTAGGCAGCCCTGGGCAGACTGTAATCTCGTTGCGCGGTCTGGCCGATATCACGAGTGGCGCGACGGTGGCAACCTACATTGACGAGACGCCAATGGGCTCGAGCGGGATCTATCAGAGAGCCGACATTAACGAGCTAGACCTGTTGCCCTACGATATCAGGCGCGTAGAAATCCTGCGCGGACCCCAAGGTACCCTTTATGGTGCCAATTCAATTGGCGGTCTCATCAAATACGTAACGCTTGATCCGAGCCTGACGACGGAGGAGTTCCACATTGGCGGCGGAATCTCGGGCGTTGAACATGGGGACCAACCGGGCTGGGACGCCCATATAGGTGGAACAGTTCCGCTTGTCAGTGGCACGCTTGGGTTACGCCTCAGTTACGCCAGAAACGACGGCGCCGGTTTTATCGACAATGTGGTCAATGGTGAACACGGGATTAATGACTTCAATCAACAGGCTGCTCTGGTCGGCTTGCTCTGGCAGCCCAATGAGAATATTCGCATCCGGTTCACCGCGCTTGGGCAACGAATCGAAAGCGACAACAATGCGAATGTCGCACTCGATCCAAAGACGCTCGATCCGCTTTTCGGCGATCTAACAAACCAAATCTTTGTTAACGAGCCATACACAAAAAATGTCGGCTTGGTCGCGGCGACTCTGAATCTAAACTTCGGTTGGGCCGACCTCACATCAGCTACAGCCTACTTGAATACCAGGGCCGACCAGCGTGTCGACGTCACCCTAGCCATTGGAGACCTCCCGCTCCTGCTCGGATTTCCGACGTCAGGTATTTCCGGAGAGGACATAAAGCTGAACCTCGATAAGTTTACTCAGGAAGTTCGTCTCACTTCAAAGCCGGGTGGCCGATTCCTATGGCAGCTCGGCGGTTTTTACACCTATGAGCATGGGCACCAAGACCAATTCATCTTCATTAACCAGGCGAATGGAAAGCCCTTTGTGGGGCTGCCGAATCTATTTAATGCATTGTTGCCGAGCACGTACCACGAAGGCGCCGTTTTTGGTAACGCGTCTTACAAATTCACTGATTGGTTCACCCTCGGCGCGGGCCTCCGCTATGCTCGCAACGACCAGGATTTCTCGCAAATTATCTCCGGGATTCTCGCACCGAAGCAGAATTTACCTGGTCATTCAGCCGAAGACGTCTTCGACTATATGGTTAGCCCCGAATTCAAGCTGGGAAAAGACCAATTGCTTTACGTGCGAATCGCCACCGGGTACCAGCCTGGCGGTCCGAATGTTGCCGCGCCCGGCGTACCTCCGACAGTGAACTCATCCACCGTCACTAGTTATGAAGGTGGGCTGAAATCGGAATTCTTCGATCACCGGCTGCTATTCGACATTGCCGGCTATCACATTTCCTGGGAGGACATCCAGGTAAGCAAAGTTGTGAATAACATCGGCGCCTTGGTAAATGCCGGAAAGGCGGAGACGAATGGCGTCGAACTCACCATCGGATTTGAGCCGATCAAGAACCTCCGGTTCGGCATCAACGGAGCCTATACTGACGCCACCCTCAGCAATGACGCGCCAAGTTTAGAAGGCCTTGCGGGTGACCGACTACCAAACGTTCCGGTGTACTCTGCCTCGGCCACCGTGGATTACTACTTTCCGCTGCCCTTCTGGCGCACGATGCCTGAGCAGCGTCAGCAGGTCGCAGCTTATGCGAAGGACAGCGGTAAAAACGCAGGCAGGGGGGACGGCAAGATGGTTGCAGGCGAAGCTCCACTTGCCCAAGCGCCGGCGTGGAATGGTCACGTTGGTGCCGGTTTCAGATGGGTAAGCAGCCAATGGTCGGAAGTCGAAAGCAGCCCGACGGCTATCCGCACGCCAGCCTATGGTGCGATGGACCTGAACGCCGACATTTCCAACGGTAGGTGGACCATCCGCGTATACGCCAAAAACCTATGGGACGAGCGCGCCTACCCGACGGCCTTTATATTTACGAACTTCCTCACTGGAGCCACAATAGATGCAATAGGGACGCCAATTCAGCCGCGCACAGTTGGTCTCGAGATTGACTGCAAGTTCTAGGAGCGCCGAGTTTGTCATCCTGTTGTTCTGGTGAGCGATCCGATACTCTGGCTTCCCCGGCCCTACCTGCTCTTTCTGGGTGACACGGTCGAAGCCACCTACGCCAAAACCGCGTTTGGCTTGCGCGATTGGGCGCCGGATCAATGCGTCGGAGAGTTTGCCTGCGAGGGAGGCACGGTCACGACAGGTTTGCCTTCCCTCACTCCCGCGCAAGCGCATGCGAAGGGAGCGCGCGGTCTCGTTATTGGCGTGGCCAACGAAGGGGGCTTCATCGCGGAAACATGGATTCCCGCATTGCTGCACGCATTGCAGTCGGGTCTAGACATCGTGAGCGGAATGCACACTCGCCTTGGCGATGTGCCGGCATTGAGAGATGCTGCCGAAAGCCATGGCCGGAAGCTGATCGATGTTCGCCAGCCGCCTCGAAACGTCCCCATCGCAACGGGACGCAGGCGCAGCGGCAAGCGATTACTCACCGTCGGCACAGATTGCGCTCTTGGAAAAAAGTACGCCGCGCTCGCGCTCGCCCGTGCTTTTGGCAGGCGCGGAATCGCCGCCGATTTTCGTGCTACCGGTCAGACCGGTATTCTTATTGCCGGGAGCGGAATAGCGATCGATTCGGTCGTGGCGGATTTCGCCGCTGGGGCCGCGGAGATGCTGAGCCCTGATGCAGCAGAGAATCACTGGGATGTCATCGAAGGCCAGGGATCATTATCGCATCCGGCGTATGCTAGCGTCTCGCTGGCATTGCTGCACGGCAGCCAACCTGACGTGGTCGTCATTTGTCATGAGCCCGGTCGCGACTGCGTCATCGGTCACCCCGAATACGCGTTGCCGAGCATAGAAGAAACGATCGATCTCGCGCTGCGTTTGGGACGCCGCACCAATCCGGCCATCCGTTGCGCCGGCGTCAGTCTGAATACCGCGCAAATGGATGCGCCATCGGCTGAGCGGCTCATGCAAAAAGAAAGTGAACGCCTCGGTCTTGCCGTCGCCGATCCCATGCGCGGAGGCACGATGTTCGACCGCCTGGTTTCAGCTTGCCTCGCACAATGAGCCGCGCCGCCGTCCTCCTCCGCATCCTGCTTTGCCTCGCAAGTGCGGTCGCGGCGCCGCCAGAAAACTTCGATCAGCGCGTCGAATCATTGCGCAATTCGTTAGGTGTTCCCGGCGTCTCGATCGCCATTGTTGAAAACGGCAGGACTGTTTTGGCGAAAGGTTACGGCATTCGCAAACTCGGACGGCCCGAACAAGTAGACCGGAACACGATCTTCCGTACGGGTTCGACCGGCAAAGCTTTCACCGTCGCCGCGCTCGCCACGCTGGTCGATCGGGGCAAGATCAAATGGGACGACAAAGTCATCGATCACATGCCTGATTTCCGCATGTACGATCCGTGGGTCACGCGCGAGATGACCATCCGCGATCTCCTCGTCCATCGCAGTGGACTCGGCCTGGGTGCCGGCGACCTGCTCTTCGTGCCGTGTAGCGATCTTTCGCGCAAAGAGACCGTGAGACGTCTGCGTTACATCAAACTGGCGACGAGCTTTCGCAGCGGCTTCGCTTACGACAACATACTTTACATGGCAGCCGGTCAACTAATCGAGGAGGTCAGCGGCCAGACTTGGGAGACTTATATTACGGAGAATATCTTCAAACCCGCCGGCATGCTCCACTCCACCGTCAGCAGTAAGGCCTTCGTTGACAGTGCCGATCGCGCCAATCCGCACGGCCGGCTCAATGGTCCTCTGCGCGGTCTCGGCGATCAGGAGCCGCTCGATGAAATGGCCGATCGTGCCGAAAACGCCGCTCCTGCCGGCGGTCTCGCTATCAGCGCCAACGATATGTCGCGCTGGCTTCTCATTCAGCTCTGGCACGGCAAACTTCCTGGTGGAAAAGACATGCGAATGTTCAGCGAGGAGTCCTCGGTCGAGATGTGGCATCCGGTGCTGCTCCAAGCGATCGACCCCTGGCCGGAATATTTGAAACCGACCCAGCCGATGTTTTACACGTATGCGCTCGGCTGGGATGTCCAGGATTATCGCGGCACAAAGCTAATCTGGCACGGCGGGGCCGTGTTCGGTTCACTCGCCGCGGTGGTGCTTATGCCGGAGAAAAACGTTGGATTTTTCATCGCCGCGAACAGCGAGGAAGGCGAGCTTGTCCGCGGGTTGATGTTCGAGTTGCTTGATCATTATCTGGGCCTGCCAAAGGGCGACTGGCCGGAAAAACTGCACACCTACAAAACGGACAAGCTGAATGAGGCAGTGAAAACGCTTCAAAAGGAAACGGCACAGCCGGCAAAGGTTGGGCCTTCGCTTCCGCTCGAGCGGTACGCAGGCGAGTACAACGACCCTTGGTACGGAACGATCAAGATTCACCTCGATAACAACCGGAATCTTGTTATCGATTTTCCCCACTCATTCGGGCTAAACGCCGCGCTCGATCACTGGCAGTATGACACCTTCCGCACTCGGTTCGCCGACAAAAATTTTGAACCTGCCTACGTCACGTTCAATCTGGATGCTGCGGGCAATATCGAGCAGATCACAATGAAAGCGGTTTCGCCGGATGCCGATTTTAGCTGGGATTATCAAGACCTGCTCTTTAGGCCAATCACTACCAAAAAATGATACGATTCCTGTGCGCTACGCTTCTTCTTGTTTCCGCTGTTCCAGCGGCCGAACTGCCGGAAAAATTCGACGTCGTCATTAAAAACGGAACCGTTTACGACGGCACTGGAAGTGAAGGACGCAAGGCCGATGTAGCTATTCGCGGTGATCGCATTGCCGGCGTTGGCGATTTCAGAAACGCACCAGCCGAAAATGTGATCGACGCGCGCGGACTCGCTGTCGCTCCCGGCTTCATAAACATGCTTTCTTGGTCGACCGAATCGCTCATCGCCGACGGACGTTCGCAAAGCGAGATTCGACAGGGCGTAACGACAGAAATTTTCGGTGAGGGTGAATCGATGGGGCCTGTGAACGATCGAGTACGCGAGTACATGCTGAAGCAGCAAACTGACTTCAAATACGACATCAGTTGGAACACTCTAACGGAGTATTTGCGGTATCTCGAAAAGCGCGGCGTGTCCTGCAACGTCGCCTCATTCGTCGGCGCGACCACCATTCGCGAGAACGTTATCGGCTTTGACGACAAACAGCCGACGGCGGAACAGCTCGATCAGATGCGCGAGCTGGTGCGAAAGGAAATGGAAGCCGGCGCGCTCGGCATCGGCACCGCGCTGATTTATCCACCAGCCTTTTACGCCAAGACTGAAGAGTTGATCGAGCTTTGCAAAGTCGCCGCGAAATACAAAGGCAAATACATCTCGCATATGCGCAGCGAAGGGAATCGGCTGCTGGAAGCATTTGATGAGCTCCTTCGCATTTCGCGTGAGGCACACATTCCGGTAGAGCTTTATCACATCAAGGCTCTTGGTCAGAAAAATTGGGGTAAGATCGATACCCTTCTCGCCCGCATCGAAGCGGCGCGCAAGGAAGGTCTGCCCATTCGTGCCAATATGTACACTTACATCGCCGGAGGCACGGGACTCGATGCTTGTCTGCCGCCGTGGACGCAAGATGGCGGTTACGAAGCGCTCCTCCAGCGGCTGCGCGACCCGGAAACGCGCAAAAAGATCGCCGCTGAGGTAAAGATCGACAGCGACAAATGGGAAAACCTTTATATCGGCGCCGGCTCACCCGACCACATTATCCTTGCCGATTTCACAGCAGAAAAACTGAAACCCTTCTCCAACAAATCGCTGGCTGAAATAGCAAAGATGCGCGGTAAGGATCCGATTGAAACAGTTATGGATTTACTCGTCGAAAACGAAAAGCCAATCGGAGCCACGTATTTCCTGATGTCGGAAGAGAACGTCAAAAAGGAAATCGCCCGCCCGTGGATTTCCTTCGGCTCCGATGAGGCGTCGCAGGCGCCCGAAGGCGTATTCCTGAAAGCAACGCCGCATCCGCGCGCTTACGGGACCTTTGCGCGCGTCCTCAGCAAATATGTGCGCGAAGAAAAGGTCGTGACCTTACCAGAAGCGATTCGGCGATTGAGCGCGTTGCCAGCAACTAACCTTGAGCTCGATCATCGTGGATTTTTGAAAGAAGGAATGTTTGCCGACGTAGTGGTATTTGATCCGGCTACCATCTCCGATCACGCCACGTTCGAAAACCCGCGGCAATACGCCACCGGAATGAAAGATGTTTTCGTCAACGGCGTCGAGGTTCTCAAAGACGGCGAGCACACCGGCGCAAAACCAGGACGCGCTTTGTATGGGCCAGGAAAGGTTCGATAAATGACGGCGCGGTGCTACGCCCTTTTCAGTGCGGTCGTAGCTCTGAGTTTTGTGACATGCCCAACTCGCGGAGCGGAAGCGACTTCGCCGGGCACAGAGTTCGACCTTCTTATTAAAGGCGGCACTGTTTATGACGGTGCCGGAGGCGAAGGACGCGCGGCCGATGTCACGGTCCGCGGCGATCGTATTACTGGCATCGGCGATTTTCACAATGCATCCGCCAAAAACGTGATCGACGCGCGGGGGCTCGCGATCGCGCCGGGGTTTATCAACATGCTTTCCTGGTCGAATGAATCGCTTATTCAGGATGGGCGTTCACAAAGTGAAATTCGGCAGGGGGTCACCACCGAGATCATGGGCGAAGGCGAATCGATGGGTCCAGTGAACGATCGCGTGCGGCAGTACATGCTCAAACAGCAAAGCGACATCAAATACGATATTAAGTGGAACACGCTCGCCGAGTATCTGCAGTATTTGGAAAGGCGCGGCGTCTCGTGCAACGTCGCCTCCTTCATTGGCGCAACCACGATTCGTGAAAACGTCATCGGCTTCGAAGACAAACAGCCAACCACGCAACAGCTCGATGAGATGCGCGAACTCGTGCGGAAAGAAATGGAAGCGGGCGCGCTGGGCATCGGAACGTCTTTGATATATCCGCCGGCATTCTATGCCAAGACTGAAGAGTTGATCGAGCTCTGCAAGGTAGCGGCCAGGTACCAAGGCAAATACATTTCCCACATACGAAGTGAAGGAAATCAGCTGCTGCCGGCGCTTGAGGAATTAATTCGGATCAGCCGTGAGGCGGGACTTCCAGCAGAGGTTTACCACATTAAAGCCGCTGGGAAAAAGAATTGGCCGCTGCTCGATCAGATGATTGCACGGATCGAAGCAGCTCGGAAAGAGGGGCTAAAGATTACAGCAGACATGTATGCTTACACCGCTTCCGGCACCGGACTCGACGCCTGTCTGCCACCTTGGACGCAGGACGGTGGGTACACTGCTCTTTTTACTCGCCTACGCGACAAGGCCACCCGCGAGAAGATAGCTGCCGAGGTCCGCACCGATTCCGATGCTTGGGAAAACATTTATCTTTCAGTCGGCTCACCGGACAAGATTCTGCTGGCCGGCTTCAAGTCCGAACAATTAAAGCCGCTGACCGGCAAGTCTCTCGCGGAGGTGGCGAAAGCGCGCGGCAAGGACCCGGTGGAAACGATCATGGACTTGCTTGTGGAGGACGAATCGCGCATCAGCGCAATTTACTTTGAAATGGCGGAGGAGAACGTGCGTAAGGAGATGACGAAACCATGGATCTCGTTCGGTTCCGACGAAGCATCGCAAGCTCCCGAGGGCGTTTTTCTCAAATCCAATCCGCATCCGCGCGCCTACGGAAACTTTGCGCGTGTCCTGGGAAAGTATGTGCGTGAGGAAAAACTGATCTCATTAAGCGACGCCGTGCGACGGCTGAGCGGGTTACCGGCGACAAATCTCGGGCTCGATCGTCGCGGCTTTATAAAAGAAGGCATGTTCGCCGACCTCGTTGTGTTCGACCCAGCCACAATCGCAGACCGGGCCACCTTCGTGCAGCCGCATCAATACGCTGCCGGCGTTAAGCACGTTTTTGTGAACGGCCAGCAGGTTCTTAAGGACGGCGAACATACGGGTGCGACCCCAGGCCGTGCCTTGTCCGGACCCGGAAAGGTTCATTAAAGAAATGTTGCATCAGATGAACATCCTTCGCCTGACCATTCCGGTCTTATTTCTTAGCTGGGTAAATCTCACCGCGCGGGCCGAATCGGGGTCGCCTACTCTTGAGGCGGAGATTCGGCGAATTGCGAATGCTGCTGGCGGCGAAGTCGGGGTAGCGGCCTGGCGTCTCGATGGCAGTGGCCCCCGCATGTTGCTGAATGCTGACGAAGATTTTCCCATGGCGAGCACCTTCAAAGTAGCCGTTGCCGGCGCCCTATTGGGAAAGGTTGACGCTGGTGCGCTCTCCCTCGAAACAATGCTGCCGGTCGATAAGTCGCGCTATGTCGAGTCAGAAGTTATTGCCGATGCGTTGATTCATTCGGGTGTTAGTCTTTCCATTCACAATTTGTTAGAGTTGATGCTTACGCACAGCGACAACACTGCTACTGACGTCCTAACCAGCGCCGCCGGTGGAGCAACAGCAGTCACCGCTTGGGTCCGTGCCCAAGGTATCACTGGACTACGAGTCGATCGAGACACGGCCGGCATCGTGCGCGATTTCTTCGGACTACCAACCGGCACGTTCAGTGAAGCTTTGGCTACTGCACGCAAGGCCGACCCGAAACTCGATGAACGCGGCACTCATCCAAATGCCGCTTTCGATAAGGACCCTCGCGACAGCTCCACGCCGAATGCGATGGCGGAGCTACTAAGCAAAATCTTTACCGGTCATGCGTTATCGTCAGCCAGCACGAAAGAGATAATTGGAACAATGGAACGCTGCCATACCGGCAACGATCGACTTCGAGCCCGGTTACCCGCCACTACAACGGTGGCTGACAAAACCGGCACTTTGGGAGGCTCACTCAACGACGTAGGCGTGATTACATTACCAAACGGCAAAGGTCAGGTCGTTTGTGCTGTTTTCATTAAAAAGAGTGACCTACCTTTTGCGGAGCGCGAAAAGGTGATAGCTGACATCGCCCGCGCAGTTTACGACTACTTTCTTTTCGCCAGCGAGGCTACATCCAAATAGGAGCCAGCGTTGAAAGTAAGGCTGATACCAGGGGCGAGTTTCAATTAGAAGCTGTGTACAAAACCCCGGTTGGAACACCGAGTAAAATGGACCGGAACGCGGATCCCCATGTGTCGATGAACCTGCCGCGTACATTGGGGTTGCGTGACCTGATTTTATTGACCATCGGTTCAGTCATCGGATCCGGGATCTTTCTCGTTCCTGGCGCGGTGCTGCGGCAGGTAAACGGCTTCATCATACCGGCCCTCCTGGTCTGGTTGATAGGAGGCGTGCTCAGTCTCCTCGGCGCACTGACCTACGGCGAACTCGCGGCACTCAAACCTGCGGCTGGTGGCCTTTACGTTTACATTCGCGATTGCTTCGGCAGATTCCCTGCCTTCCTCTTCGGCTGGACACTTTTCTTCGTTATCAGCAGCGGCGCAGTCGCGACGCTCGCGGTCGCATTCAGTGCTTACCTTGGAGAAATTGTGCCACTGACACCGCTTCTGGCGAAGTGTATCTCGGTATTGATGATTGCGGTAGTAACTATCGTCAACGTCCTCGGCACTCGCAAAAGCTCCGATCTGCAAAACTGGACGACGGCCGCGAAAGTGATTGCCATCCTGGTAATGAGCATCGTCCTGCTGTGGCTTGGTCGCGGCTTTCGCGAAGCGACGCCATCGTTGTGGCCGAGATACTTCAACACATCCCTGGTCTCTGGTTTCGGACTGGCGATGATAAGTGTGCTCTGGGCTTACGAAGGCTGGCAGTACGTCACTTACAATGCAGGCGAAGTCATCAATCCAAGACGAAATTTTCCACTTGGTCTGATAGTTGGTACCGCAGCCCTCGTCGGAATCTACCTGCTAGCCAATCTAGGCTACCTGGCCGCGCTCGGCGGAATCGGTGTGGCTCAGTCAGATCGTTTGGCGGCAACAGCAG
>Ga0209057_1003123_pt1 | contig 12379 bp, 10 predicted proteins | sample GraSoiAngelo_146_FD_185903 | JGI IMG/M metagenome (GOLD analysis project Ga0209057, IMG submission 185903) | Grasslands soil microbial communities from the Angelo Coastal Reserve, California, USA - 14_1009_05_30cm (SPAdes) (version 2) | ecosystem: Environmental > Terrestrial > Soil > Grasslands ... | reverse complement strand
TGTATTCGTCCGCCTGCTGGATGCCCCAAGCCGCATCGTGCCCCTTGTACTTCACACCCTCATTGATTGAAAAAGCTGGAATGCCCACGCGCGCCAGGCTGAAGTGATCCGAGCGATAGTAGTGTCCCGCCTCGGGGCGAGCATCAGGGCGAATTGTCAGACGGAATTCATTCGCGAGTCCTTCAACCGTAGGATAGAACGTGGTGCGCTCCGAACCCGAAACTTCAACTTCTTCTGGAGAGCCCAGCGGAGGAACATCATCGTAGTTCAAATCGAGCGCAATTCTTCCAGCAGGAACAGGAGGATGCTTGCCGAGATACTCGGAGCCGAGCAGCCCCTGTTCCTCTGCGGTTACTGAGGCAAAAATAACCGAGCGCCGCGGGGCTTGGGCTGCCAGCGAATATGTGCGCGCAAGTTCAAGAAGAATCCCGCAACCGGTGGCATTGTCGTTAGCACCGTTATAAATGTTGTCGCCGGGCATATCGGGGCGGATGCCAAGGTGGTCGTAATGTGCCGTGTACATCACCGCTTCGCTCTTCAGCTTGGAATCTGAACCGGGCAGTTTGGCGATCACATTGTTCGATTCAAACGGCCGAATTTTGCTCACCATGTGCGCCTTCAATCTTACATCCAGCGGGGCGGGGTGGAAGCTTCGCGATTGCGCGTCGGCGATTAGTTTGTCCACATCCATGCCTGCCATGTTGGCCAGAGCCCGCGCAGCCTCCAGATGAATCCAGGAGGCGACCTTAAGTTTGGGAGCGCCTTCGAGCTTTAGAAACGACTTCTCGCCGGAATTTGAATTCCGCACAACTTCCCAGGGATAACTGGCCATTTCGGTTTTGTGAATAAGTATCGCGCCTACGGCACCTTTGCGAGCAGCTTCTTCGTACTTATAGGTCCAGCGTCCGTAATAGGTAAGTGCCCTGCCATTGAAAAGCTTGGGGTCGTCGGATGGCGGCTCATTGACGAGCATGAGCAGGACCTTGCCTTTGACGTCCGCGCCTTTGTAGTCGTCCCAGTCGTATTCCGGCGCCTCGATGCCATAGCCAACGTAAACGATTTCCGCGTCAACATCGGACTCGGGTTGTTGGGTTTCGTTGTAAGCAACATATTCGGTTAACGGCTTCAGATCTTTCGCGGGGCCGCTCGAGCCAACTAAAGAAAAAGTCGTCGCAGGATCGGGCGTGACCCCGACCATCGGGACCTTCTGCAGAAATGTGCCGTTGTCACCGGCAGGTTGCAAGCCGTCGAGGGCGAACTGGGTAGCGATATATTCAGCGGCAATATCGCCACCGCGTTGGCCAGTACCGCGGCCTTCGAGAAGATCATGGGAAAGAAAACGCACGTGCGCGCGGATGCGCTCAGGATCGATCTTCTGCATCGCATTGATGGCAACGCCCGGAATTTGAATCGACGGATCAGCGGAGCGCGCCCGGTTGGATGCTGCTTGCAGTGAAATGAGGGAAATTACAAATATTAGAAACAAGACCACGACGCTCTTGCGCATTCTGCAGGGCTCCTGAGACACCAGGATTGATAAGAAATAATTATTGTAAAGGAAGGGTGAGGATCATCCAGTTTCGGAGGTAGCGGCCCCATCGTGCGCACGGGCGCAAACGTCCGCGTCTGTGTGGTCTCAGCTTAAGGTCACTGTCCTTTTTCCCGCGACCGCGGGTCAGTTTTTGGAGCTTCAACCAGCCTGGAAATCGGCCACCTGTTCGCCCGCGAGGAATACCGGTTTAGCGCCGTCGCCCACAGCCTCTGCGGCTCGACGGTTGATCTCTTCAATCTCTTTACGTACCCATCCTACGCTGGAGATCTCAATTTCGCCGTCCTGCGCGATCCAAAAAATTGTCGGAACGTTGGTGAGCCCGTATGCATTCGACACAGGATATGTGTTTGTGTCATCGAGCAAGATGGGGAACGTTATGCCAAATTCCCTCAGAAACCCGGCGGTATCTTTCTTATTGTTCTGCGAGATGCCGATGATGCTCACATTTTTCTTCCCATAGGCTTTGTAGATGCGCTCCAGAAACGGGAATGCATACTGGCAGATTGGACAGGAGATCTTGAAGAAAGCCGCGACCACCGGCCCGCGGCTGAGCGCCTCGGGCAACGAAAATCTTTTGCCGTCCATTGTAGGCAAAGCAAAATCGGGTGCCGTCGTTCCTGGGTTCAAGGCCGCCATGGTTCGTCCTCCAAAGATGTGAGTCAGCCACTTCATCCGACTGGCTATATTTTAGATGACCTTCGCCGCCCGCAGGATTTTGCGGGTGAGGCCGGTAAGCGGTAGCTCAGTAAGGCGGCTCACCCGAACCCATGAGCCTTGGGTTATATCCGGAGCTCTGCCCTTTACGACTCGCACAAGATAGTCAGTCGTAGTGATCGAGTGGCGGACTGTTGTGATCCAGGCGACTCTAGACCCGTTTGCAGATGGGATTTCGGGCAGTTCCCACATTCCCGGCATCAGGGAAGACTCTTGCCGCCTGCGCATCAAAAATACCGAGCCATTGCGGCGATCCAGTAGATAACTTATTTCCTTTTTCTTTTGGCGAGGCTTGATTGCGATCCTCGGCAATTCGCCCCTGGTGGCGCACAAATCGGATACAGGACAAAGGAAACACCTTGGCTGCCGCGGGGCACAAGCTGTCGCGCCCAGTTCCATCATGGCTTGGTTGAAATCACCGGGCCTCGTAGGGCTAAGGAATTCTTGGGCGAGCTGCCACACTTCGGCGCGGACGAGATTTCGCCCGGTAATGCGGCTGAGAACGCGTTCGACATTTCCGTCCACAACCGCGATCCGCTCGCCGAAGCAAATGCTGGCAATTGCCGCCGCAGTGTAAGGTCCGATGCCGGGAAGGTCGCGCAGCTCTGCGGCGGTGTCAGGAAATTGCCCAGCGTGTTTCGAAACTATTTCTGTGGCCGCGCGGCGCAACATTCTGGCGCGGCGGTAATAACCTAACCCGCTCCAAGCAGCCAAAACGGAGGACTCGCGTGCCCTCGCCAGACGCTGTACCGAGGGAAACCTCCTCACAAACTCGCGATAGTGCTCCAGCACTGCCGCCACTCGCGTTTGCTGCAACATTATTTCCGACAGCCATACGCGATAGGCGTCGCGATCCTGGCGCCATGGCAAATCGCGCTTGTGCCGGTCATACCAGCGCAACAGGCGACGGCGGAACTGCAGGATGTCTCCGCTCGTGATTGGAAGTCGCCGATGATTCATATCAAAATTGCTGAAGCGGCATTGTACGTGCGTGCGCACGCCACGTTCAATTTTGTCGGGCTTATCTGGATGTAGAAGATATAGTTCATATTGCAACGTACTTACAACGGGGTGGGGGAACAGCAGCATCGAACCCCGTATACCCCACTCGGAGCAGGCGCCTTGAAATCCAAATCCCGGCGTGGCCTTGTTCTTCCGCTCGGCTCCATAGTGCTGATTTGTTTCTGGCTGACCTCGTGCGGAGGCGGAAGCAGCCACTCTTCATCGAGTGTATCGACGGCGGTGCATGTGTCGCCCTCCACGGCGATCGTTGCGACCGGCACCACTCAGCAATTCACGGTAACGGTAACTGGCATCACCAATACGACCGTAAATTGGAGCGTAAACGGGACTGCCGGCGGCAATAGCACTGTAGGAACGATTTCTGCTAGTGGCCTCTACACAGCGCCTTCATCAATCCCGAATCCTGCGACTGTTCAAGTGACAGCCGCTGACCAGGCTAGCCCCAGTCTGACGGGAAGCGCCAGCGTCACAGTGATTAACCCGCCGGATAATCAGAAAGCGCAACCCTTTCCTATCAAGCTCGGCACAACGGGAGGGAATGTCAACGACTTCACGATAAAGGGAAGCATTATTACCTGCTGCTCGGGAACGCTAGGGTCGCTGGTTTCGCGCGGAGGCGCGGAATTCATCCTGAGCAATAATCACGTGCTAGCACGGTCAGATCAGGCAAAGCCCGGCGAGGCGATTTCACAGCCCGGCCTAGTGGATAACAGGTGCAAAGCAGGAAACACAGTGGCTCACCTCACGCAAGCTGCACCATTAAAGACCAGCGGTGTGGATGCAGCGCTCGCGGCCGTGGTGTCAGGCGGAGTAGATTCCAGTGGCACAATTCTTGACCTGGGTACAAACCAGGATCCCGCGCCCCCTGCGGGAACACTGGCAACGGCCGCGATGGGAATGGCAGTGGCTAAGAGCGGCCGCTCCAGTGGGCTCACATGCTCCTCGGTGCAGACGATTAACACTTCGGTTCGAATCGACTATCAAACCAGTTGCAATGGCGGAACGACATTTACCGTCACCTTTAACAACCAGGTGGTCGTTGGCGGAGGAAGTTTTAGCGCCGCTGGAGATTCCGGGTCGCTGATCGTCGATTCGCAGACGGCGCAGCCGGTGGCACTCCTTTATGGCGGGAATAGTACAGGCACAGTAGGAAATCCGATTCAGGCCGTGCTGACGGCCTTGAAAGACCCCAGCTCCGGCGCTGTGCCGGCGGTCGTTGGGGGGCCGCAGCATTCGGTGGCTTGCCCAGCCAGCAGCGCGGCACAGGCGAACTCTGTCATGCTTTCAGAACAAGAAGTACAGCGCGCGACGGCGGTAAAGTTGAGGCACGAAGTCAGGCTCATGAGCGACCCGGCGGTTGTCGGGGTGGGCGTCGGAACGAGCGATGATAATCCGGGCGAGGCGGCTCTTGTGTTGTATGTTGATCGGGAAAAAACTCACGCTGCGATTCCTGTGCAGATTGATGGCGTGCGAACGAAGATAATTGCTACAGATAGATTCCACGCAACTTCGGATCAGGAACAGGCAGCCAACATGAGCCCGCCAGAAGAAGCACTGTCCAATGCTGAGGTGGCCCGCGCGACCGGGGTTAAGGAAAAGCACGCCAGCCGCTTGATGTCTGATCCAGCGATTCTCGGCGTCGGCGTCGGCAGGAGCACCGATGACCGCTCGCAGGCAGCGCTCGTGATCTACGTGGATAAGGACGTTTCTTCCAACCCCATTCCCGCACAAATCGACGGCGTGCGCACCAAAGTGATTCGCACCGACCGCTTCCGCGCGTACGGGTGGGGCAAGCAATCCGAAGAACGACCGGTGTGTTCTCGTGGTCCGGAATCCAAACGCTGAAAATCCCCTGGGGGTGTAATCCGCGATGCTCCCAGGTTGACCCTTGGCCGCTTACACGAAATAATGTCCGAGCCTGGCGTCCGCAAACATTGCGTGACGTTTTTTGCATCGAGAAACTTAGAGGATCAGCATGACCGACTTCAACCGCAAGGTCGAAGAAGCCTCGGCACGGGTGAACAAGTCCGTCGGCGAGGCCGCAGAGCGCGTGGAGAAAGAGACCGCGGAGTTCATCAAATATCTAAACAACGAGGTGGTGCCAGCCGTCCGCCAGCACTCGACCAAAGCGTTGAGGATTGCATCCGAGAAGCTCGCGCAGATGGCGAAATACCTCGAAGAACACCAAAAGCAGCAAAAATAGCTGCGCGGCTTACTGCGTTTCTCTCCCTCACTCTCCTGCTTACCGCGTGTGGCGGGCACAAGCAAGCGCGAGTGAAGGTGCCATCGCCGCCCTCGGTCGCCCGATCACGCTCAGAAGCCCCTCCTGCGCCACCACCTTTAGAACCTTCAGCCAAAACGCCTCAAATTCCAGCCGGGCCTGCTCCTGAGATCGGACCTCCACCCCTAGCTCCGGACGCTCGGCCCGTGGCGGCGGAAACGGGGCTTGCCAGTTGGTACGGAGCGCCCTATCACAACCGACGCGGCTCGAATGGCCAAGTTTATGACATGAACGCCATGACCGCGGCGCATCGCACGCTGCCGCTTGGCTCGATTGTGCGGGTGACTAACGTCAAGACCGGACACGCGGCGGTCGTGCGTATTACGGATCGCGGGCCGTTTGTGCCGGGGCGCATTGTCGATCTTTCCTTGGCGGCCGCAAAGAAGACCGACGTCTGGCAACCCGGCATCGCCCGAGTCCGAGTTGAAGTGCTGCAAACGCCTACGCTGCTTGAGACCAGTGGGCGATGGGCGGTGCAGATTGGCGCGTTCGACCAGGAGAACGCCGCACGCACGCTGGCTGGCCGTCTTTCGCAGCGATACCGCACTGCCAAGGTGCTATGTTTCAACAGCCCGGTCGGCGACTGGTGGGTACGGGTGCGGGTTCGAGGTGACGACAAGAAACGAGCGGAGGAGCTGGCGCACGAGACCCAGACTCCGCAAGGATCAATTTTTTTGGTGCGGTTGGACTAAACTGCGACCAAACGTTCTGAGTGGTTAATGGACTAACCACGGAGGACACAGAGGATCACAGAAAACCTGGGGGGAACTCGCCCTCAATTTATGAACGTCAGTCGACGTTTTCCCTCTCCTGCTTATATGTACCGAACTTTTTTGCGATCGGCTTCAACGTCGGATAGAACTGAGTGAAGCTGTGCTCAACCGCCGCATGATCTTCATGGCATTGGAAGCAAGCGGCCTTGGGATTGGCCTGGGCTGATTTTGTGGTTTCGTCAAAATTGAAATAAGCCCATTTCTCTGGAAAATGCGTTTCGTCTTTTACTTCCACGCCGTAGCCCATCAAATCCGTTTGGAAATGACCAGCCTTGTTAATCGAGCCTTTGGTTTGCGAGCTGCGCTCTTCGACGACGAACATGGTCTGGTCCGGCCATTTGCCGTTCTTGAGGAATTCTGAGTAGGCCCAATGCGGCACGAAGACATTCGTGAACATCTGGTGGTCGGCGCCCTGCGGGCTATAACTCATGCCCAGGCCGGAAGAGAGAAAGATCCATTCGCGGAAGTTTTTTGGTGGCAAGAGTTTGTTATCGCTGGTGTACTGCGGCTTGTCCGAGGATTGATCGGGCGCAGCTTGCAACGCGCTGAAACAAACAACGATTGCGGTGACTATCGACGCCACTCTCTTCATGGTTGCTCCCCACAAAATGTTGCCAAAACGATACGCAAGCTGGCGGTCGGGCGTTCCGTAAGAGCTTAGACCAGCGTCTTGAGAAAAGGAAAGCAAAAGGGCTCTTGCAGGCGGCGGAGAAAATACGGATTGAGGCGATTCGCCGCCTCAGGGGCTAAAGCCCTCACGGATTTTGGGCTACTTACGCGGCGCTAAAGCGCCGCTCTACCACAATGCCACAGAGTTCGTAAGTTTTTCTAGGATGCTAGGTTGTTCGCAGCAGTCGTTGCGTAGCTGAAAGCAGGGAACAGATAACTGACACCTCGTATCCCCCAAAGCTGGAGGGGCAGCATTCGATCCAGCCCTGCCCCTCTCTTGATTCTCAGCCGTCGTGATTCAATTCACTTCGCCACGTTTGCGGAGAAAGGCAGGCACATCAAGATCCTGCTTCTCGAAATTGGCGACCACGGCGTTTCGCACCGCGTCAACCGCGACCACATCAGTGGAAGCGGCTTGGGTTGCAGCCTGCTCCATTACCATCCGCGGCGGAGTGGGTTCAGACTCGGTTTCCGGCTCGAAAAAATCCCGCGAGGCTGCAAATCCAGCCCGGCTTTCCTGCTGGCGCCGGCGAATATCGGAATCCTTGAAGCCGGTGGCAATCACGGTGATTTTGACTGTGTCCTTAGACTTGTCATCGAGCACCGCGCCAAAGATGATGTTGGCATCTTCATGAGCGGCGCCTTGGATAATACTGCAAGCCTCCTGTACCTCAGCCAGCTTCAACGAGCTTGAGCCGGTAATGTTGATGAGGATTCCACGCGCACCATCGATTGCACCAGCCTCCAGCAAAGGCGAAGCGATGGCTTTCTGCGCCGCATCGGTTGCGCGGCGCGCTCCGTTGGCCGTGGCTGTGCCCATCACCGCATATCCCATACCGGCCATGATCGCCTTCACGTCGGCAAAGTCACGATTGATGATGCCGGGGATCGTGATGATGTCTGAAATGCCCTGCACGCCTTGTCGCAGGATGTCATCAGCCACGCGGAAAGACTCGAAGAAACCGGCGTCCTGCGCGACGGCCAGCAGCTTTTCGTTGGGGATGACGATGGTTGTGTCCACGGAATCCATCAGTTCGGAGATGCCCCGCTCCGCCTGCTGCATCCGCCGCTTGCCTTCAAAAGCAAACGGCTTGGTGACGACTGCAACCGTGAGAGCGCCCATCTCGCTTGCCAGTGAAGCGATGATCGGGGCGGCGCCGGTCCCCGTACCTCCGCCGAGACCGGCGGTGACGAAGACCATGTCTGAGCCCTCGAGCGCTTCGATGATCTTGTCGGAATCTTCGAGCGCGGCTTTGCGCCCGACTTCGGGGTTTGCTCCCGCACCTAAGCCGTTCGTCAACTTGACTCCAAGCTGAATTTTCAACGGCGCATGCGACATGCGCAGCGCCTGCAGGTCTGTGTTGGCCACTACGAACTCGATGCCCTCCATGCCGGCATCAATCATGCGATTGACCGCGTTGTTGCCGCCTCCACCCACACCGATAACCTTGATCTTGGCGTCGTTGCGGGCCTCTTCGTTAAAGCTGATGCGAATGTCGTTTTCTTTTTTCATCTCCGCCGCCCTTCTTTGAAATTTGGTTTCTCTTTCTTTTCCTCCGCGTCCCTTGCGCTGCCTTGGCGCATTCTGCGGTTGAAGACTCTTAACCGCAAAGTTCGCAAAGGACTCGCAAAGTTCGCCGAGACCTGTTCTACCTATGCTCCCTTTCCCACTAACATTGCTTTCAGTTTCGAACTCCAACCATCTCCGTGCATTCCTCGCGCCATGCGAGCTCGATGTCCGTAGAAAATCATCCCGATCACGGTTGCGTACTCCGGCTCGGCAAGGACGGCTGGCATTTTTGCCAGAGGCGTTGGCCATGACAGGCGCACCGGACAGCGCAACGTCGATTCGGCGATATCGAGAAGCCCTGGCAAACGAGACGCGCCACCACTTAGCACCGTACCCGCCAGGCATAGTTCAAGCATTCCCGAATGACGCAAATTGTCACGCAGCATTTCGAACAGCTCGCGCGCTCTCGGTTCCAGAATCTCGCCGACCATCCGCTGTGAAATCATGCGCGAGGGGCGATCGCCGACGGACGGCACTTCAACTTCGTTTCCTTCCGGAATCAGCGTCACAATCGCATTGCCATACAGCTTTTTGATTTTTTCTGCCTCCGCAACCGGCGTACACAACCCAACAGCGAGGTCGCTAGTGAAATGATCGCCGCCGATCGGGACCACCGCGGTGTGCGCAACCGCACCTTCCAGAAACACAATCAAGCTGGTCGAGCCCGCGCCCACGTCGGCTAGGCAAACACCCATTTCTCGCTCGTCGGCACGCAGCACGGAATCCGCGCAGGCCAGCGGCTCGAAGATCGTGTCATCCACATGAACGCCGGCGCGATTCACGGCGGTTACGACATTCTGAGTAGCGCCTGAGGCCGCGGTCACCATGTGGACTCGAACTTCCAGTCGTGAGCCCATCATGCCGAGAGGATCGTGTACTCCAGCTTGATCATCGAGAATGAACTCTTGCGGAAGCAGGTGGAGAATCTCGCGGTCGGAGGGAAGAGGGATTGCCCGCGCCTTTTCCACCGCTGAGCGGATTTCATCCCGCCCAATCTCACGGGCCCGGTTTCCAAAGCTGAGGCCGCCATGACTGTTCACTCCACGGACGTGCCCGCCGGAAACGCCAAGCAGAGCATGTTCGATTGGGACTCCGGCAATATCCTCTGCCTGCTCAACTGCTTTCTGAATCGCGCCAACGGCTTTATCAAGCTCGACGATCACACCTTTCCGCGATCCGCGAGATTCGGCGACACCGTGTCCTCGATAGCGTAAGCCGCTATCGGTGATCTCAGCTACCAGCGCGCAAGTCTTGGCACTGCCTACATCGATTGCAGTCAGAAGATGCTGATATTGATTCGCCATCCTTAAATTAATGCCCCTGGTCTTTCATGAATGTCCCTGCTTTGGGAATCGCCGGACTCGGCTTCTTTCCGCCTATCGCAGGCACAGCCGGAGCCGGAGTGGTTTTCCCCGCAGGCGCAATGAGCACGGTCTTGTGCACAACCGGGCTGACCGCCTTAGCTTTCGCTTTCCTGATCACATGCTTGCGCCGCTGTTTCGACGCTTTAGACTTTGTGGCCTTTGCGGGCGTCTTCGCCTGAGTTGCCGCCACAGGCGGGTGAGGCGCTGGCCGCAGGTGGCTGATTAAGGCTGCTGGCTTCACTCCGGCCGCCATGGCCTTTTTCGCCGCCCACGGAGTTAGTGGTACTTGCTTCGCGGTTCCTTGCAGATCGGGATTTACGATGATCTGCCGGTCATAGCGCAAGTCCACCGATTCCAGCTTGGAAAACTGCTGCCGCCACTCCCGCACGTGCGCCACGTAAATTTTGTATCGCTCGAGGTAATTTGAAGACCCGAGATGCACCAGCACTTCGCCGTCACGATTATTCGCGAGCACTTTTACATCGTCGGGATCGGAGAGATCGACTTCGCTGAGATCTTGCGAATAATGCGCGCCACCTGAGTCGAGCTGGCTAACGACATCGTTGTAAATTTTCATCCGGGCGGAGCGCGTAGAGGGTGGTTCGCCCGCATTCATTCCGATGATCACTGGAAATGAGTACTTCTTTTTCGTGGGGAGTTCCATCAGCATGCCGGCTGAGTCCGTCACCAGGATCTTTGAACCGACCCGCGCGAACGCGATTGGAGTCCGCTCGTGAATTTCGATTCGCAAGCGATTGGGAGCAAACCGCATAACACTGGCCGACTCCACCCACGGAACCTGCTCCAGTTGCTTCTTGCGTTGATCCAGCGGCACGAAGAAGATGTTTCGGCCAATGTCACCGCCCATTACTTCCATCACCTGCGCGCGGCTGACATTCTGAGTGCCATCAATTTCGATGTCATCGCTCGATTCCACTCGAAAGCGCCAGGAGCGTTCGCCGTAGTGATAGAGGGAAGCGACCGCAATTCCGGAGAGAAAAACAATCGCGAGAGCAAGGGCCGCCCAGGTCAACCGGGCAGCAGTTTTCTTGGGCAGAGACCCGCGGCGGACGGAGACGCGCTTTTGTCCACGCAGAAACGGTGATTCCTCTTCCGCATCCAAGTCGAGCAGCCGCGCGTCATCTAGTTCTTCGCGGACCGGCTCGTCGGGTTGCAGATACAACTCTTCCTGCGAGATGGTAGGAGTTTTCCTGGCCATCAACCCAGGTCAGTTGTCGTCAGGGAATCGCGAGCGAAACCACTATAACTTCTTTTCGCGAATTGAGATAGAAAAATTTGCGGATCTTTTGCACAGGAAGGCAGCAGTTCCACACCACAGAATCGAGACACGCACTGCTGGTTATTGGAGGTCTTCGACGTCCCAATCTCCATCTTCGGGTGAAGACAATACGGCGGTGACCTGACGCCGAGTGCCTATCGCACACCATGAATGCACCCTGGTCGACACAGCCCGTTTCGCATCGATCTTCGCTTGCACAAGCGCCTGGCGGGTTTGGGCACGAGCAATAGTAGCCTGAGCATGAGCCCAACTGGGTTCGCCTCGGCCGGACATTAGTTGGGCAACTGCGAATGCCCGCATCGCTTCGGCGGACAGATTGTCTGCTACCGCCACGCCACGATCAAGGAAGCCTCGAACCGAATCGCTGATTGATAAGTTGCCAATCGATGAGTTGCTGATTCCAAGTGCGAGCACGCCCACTGCCACCAGGTACCATCCTCTATCGGAATTCACGATATTGCTCCTTGCCGTTACTCAAAATTTAGACGGGGGAGGTGAAAATTCGTTATCGCGGGCGAGCATGCGGGTATTTACGCGTTTGTAAGCGAAATAGTTCCCCTGAACATCGTCGGAAAGGAGGGTAAAGAACTCTGGATAGATCGAAGTCAGACTTGGCTGACCGGCTGTGTGATGACTGTATTTTCAGATCCTTGCAGCTTCTCCAGGATCATAGGTCCCAGTTGGGAAACGCTTCCTGCGCCAAGGGTTAGAATCATGTCTCCTTCAGTCGCTACCTCGTAAACCAATTTGGCGGCATCTGCAAAGGAACTGGCGTATGTAGCGTTTCTTTTCCCCGTTTCGATGATTTTCCGTGCCAACGCCTCGCCCGTCACGCCCTCGATGGGCTGTTCGCTCGCTTGGTAGACATCCAGAATGATTAGGTTGTCCGCGTCTTGAAAGGCAGTCGCAAATTCGTCCATCAAATCGCGGGTTCGCGTATAGCGATGTGGCTGGAAGATAACGTGAATCTTGCGAAAGCCGCATTGCCGGGCCGCGGCAAGCGTGACGCGAATTTCCGTAGGATGGTGGCCGTAGTCATCGATTACGCTGATGCCGGCAACCTTGCCGCGCAGTTGGAAGCGACGGTCGACGCCGTGAAAGGTTTCGAGTGCCGCGCGAATCTGGCCAACTTG
>Ga0209057_1003116_pt1 | contig 12405 bp, 12 predicted proteins | sample GraSoiAngelo_146_FD_185903 | JGI IMG/M metagenome (GOLD analysis project Ga0209057, IMG submission 185903) | Grasslands soil microbial communities from the Angelo Coastal Reserve, California, USA - 14_1009_05_30cm (SPAdes) (version 2) | ecosystem: Environmental > Terrestrial > Soil > Grasslands ... | reverse complement strand
CGCCTCCGTCACGAGCACCATCTCCTCCAGCCGTACGCCGCCCCATCCTGGCCGGTAGATGCCGGGCTCGTTCGTAATCACCATGCCAGCCTGCAGCGGGGTCTGATCGCTGGCCGACAGAAAGGGTCGCTCGTGCACCATCAATCCGATGCCGTGGCCCAGGCCGTGTCCGAAGGCATCCGCTTCGCTCGCCAGCACATCGCGAGCACGCCGGTCGACGGCATCCGCGGCAACCCCCGGCTTCATCAGGGCCATCGATTCCGTCTGAGCCTGCCGCACGGCGGCGATCACCCGGGTCTGTTCCGGGGTCGGTTCGCCGACCACGATCGTCCGAGTGGTGTCGCTGTTGTAGCCGCCGGCGAGCGCGCCAAAGTCGACGACCACCATATCGCCGCGCGCCAGCTCGCGATCAGAGGCCCGCCCGTGCGGTAGGGCGCCGTGCTCACCGGCCGCGACGATGGTGTCGAACGCCGGGCCGTCTGCCCCGAGCTCGCGAAATGTCTGCTCGAGCAGAAACGCGACATCGCGCTCGCGTAGCCCCGGTCGGACGGCAGACCGGACGCGGTCGAACGCACGTCCGGCGATCATGGCCACCTGCCGCAGAAGCTCCACTTCATGCGGCGTCTTGATCATTCGCAGTTCCTCGACCAAGCCGGCCGTCGGCATCAACGCGACATCTGCCGGGAGAGCTCCACTCAGCCGCCGGTGCTGATCGACCGTCAGATGCTGGGATTCGAAGCCAACCCGGCGCAGTGCAAGACCCTTGAGACGGTCCGCCAGCAGCGTGAAGAGACCGCTCGACGACACCGATCGCACCAGCGTGAAAGCGGGGGCCTCTGCTTCCATCTGCAGCCAGTAGCGGCTGTCCCCCAGGATTTCCGCGCCGTCCCTGGTGATCACCAGGTATCCCAGGGTCCCACTGAAGCCAGAGAGGTAGCGGGTATTCTCCGGGGCCGTGACCATCAGGGCGTCAAGCTCGAGATCGGTCAGCCGCTGGCGCACGGCAGCCACGCGGGGTGTTGATTCCTCGGCTCGCATCGCCGCTCATGATACGGAGCCCGCGGCTTAGCTCACGCCCTCCGGCCGTCCCGACGCCAGCGAGCTCAACGGCTCGGTGGCGAGCTCGGCGAGCTGGCCGAGCAATCCGATGGAGTCGGCGACGGGCTCGGCACTGTAGACGGCCACGGCCCCCCAGATCGCTCCCCGCTGTGCCATGGGGGTCGCCGCGGCGGCGCCAGCCGGCGGATCGTCGCCATGCAGCAGATGGCGGGACCATCGGCTGCGGCGAAGGTCGTCGATGGCTACCGGTTTCTCGGTGTAAAGCGTCCATTCCAGCAGCGCCTCGAGCACAGGTGCCAGCTGCTCGAGCCGGTCGGGGCGGCCGGGCAGGCTGAAGCTGTCCTTGTTCCAGCGCCCCTCGGCGTCCCAGAAGACAACCATCCCCCCGGCGGCGTCCAGCACCTGGAGCGCCCGGCCGAGTAGCAGGTTGGCCGCCATCTCCCGGACGTGGCTGGTCTGAACCGCGACGTCGGGCGGCCGTGCCTGTCCCGGCAGGCTATCCATGAGTCAGTGCTCCTCCTTCCAAGCCTAACCGTTGGTCCAAAAATGGGCAAGGCTCTGTGCGCATGGTGCTATTGACAGCAAGGCAGTTCGGCGTATCGTGAGGCGGGGGATCGGCCGTCGGGGCCAGGGAGGGCAACGTGGCAGACAACGGGGAGCCTCGCATCGAACCAGCTTCCGCGCCGGCGTCAACACCGCCAGCCGCTGCGGCACCAGATTCGGCGCCGCCGATCACCGCCGGGCCGACAGACGAGTTGACCGCCGGACCCGAAGTCGGCCGGCGGCGGTCGAGCCGCCGTTGGCTGATCATCGGCACGATCGCCGTCTTGTTCCTGCTGATCATCGGCTATGTCGTGGGCGGTGCCGCCGCCGCGGGCGGTGAGGTGGGAAGAGCCGATAGCACGTTGAAGACCGCGGTGGGCCACAACAACACCATCGCGGCGACGTTCAAAACCGACCCATTTAAGGACGTCAACTTCGACAGTGACAACCCTGATCTCGGTGCCGCCAAAGCCGCGGTGGCCACGTTCAAGCAGCAGGTCTCAACCTGGCAGGCAGCCGTCACCAGCGACCGGTCAGCCCTGCAACGGGTCCGGCCCGACCTGGCAGGCTCGTTTCTCACTGTGCCCGAGCAGTCGACGATCAATGACCGTCGACACCGGGTCGATGCGGCCCTATCGGCGCTGAGCACGGCCCAGAAGGCGATCGATATCGATAACAAGCGGGTCGCCTTCCTCGAAGCCTTCTTGGATGCAATGGCCGGCTTCATCGCGCTGGGCAATGCCAAGGACCTTGCCGGCGTCCAGGCTCAGCTGCCCACGACAGGGGCCAACCTGCAGAAGGCCGCCCAACTCGCGCAGCCACCCGCGATTCCACCAGAGATCAGCCCGATGGTCAAGGCGATGCAGCAGGCGGTCACGCATCTCCAGGCGATGGTAACGGCAGTTCAGGCCAACGACGAGGCGGGCTTCAACCGCGCGACGGCGGCACTTGCGGCCGACATTAAAGTCATGACCAGCTTCGATGGCGATGCCGTGGATAAAGCGGATAAGGCTCGCTTCCAGCCGATGCTCGACTCCTATAACCACGACATGAAGATCGCGGCCGGCGGATGAATTAGGGCGCGGGGCCGGCGGCCGTTCCCGGTCGCCGGCCGCGACGCCATTCGAGCAGCAGCGCCACCAGGAACGCCAGGACGCCGAGACGGATGCCGGCATCCGCGAGATTGAAGTCGCTGGGCCAGCCATGGACCTCGATGAAATCGACTACGGCACCCAGCCGGACACGATCGGTGAGATTACTGATGGCTCCGCCGGCGATCCCGCCCAGGGCGGCCGCCCCCAGCGCGCCGGCGGGGTGACCGCGAACCAGGATCACGGCGACCGCCGCCGCCACCAGAACCGATACGCCGATGAATAGACCGTTATAACCGCTGAGCAGGCCAAGCGTGGCGCCGCTGTTGCTGGTCACTCGAAACCACAGCCAGCCGGGGATGACCGTGACCTCCTGTCCGCGCGGCAGCGACGCCATCGCCCAAGCCTTGCTCGCTTGATCCGCGGCCAGCACGAGCAGGGCGCTGAGGGCGGTGATCACGATCGCGGGGCGTCGCCGCATTCGCGGCCATGCTAGCTGGCGAGCGGTCGTCGCGCTACCGGCTAGTGCTTCGGCGTGGCATGTGGCGAGGTTGCCGGCCCATTCCCCTGGCCGCCATTCGGCGACTGATTCGAGTTGCCGTTGTTCCTGGGCTTCTCCGCCGCTTGCCATGCCGCCACGGCGCGGTCGCGAGCCCGGGTGATCGCGCTCAGCGCGGTTGGATTCGTGACCTGCCCCTGCAGGCCGGCCAGCTGCAGCTCGTGAGTGGCAATCGCCTGCTGGAGGCGATTCTCCATGTCCGCGGCCGCGGCCTGGTTGGTCTGCTTCGCCGTCTGCACTAGCTCTGCGGCGTCATCGAGCTCGTTATCGAGCCCGTCGAATGCCCGGGCCGCCAGGTCGAGTCGGTGACGGGCAAGCATCGCCTCCGCCTCGGCGAGCCGCGTTCGCGAGAGCTCGAGATGAAAAGTCAGCTTGTCCGAGGGGCTGAAGGCAAGGGTTCCGCGGGCATGCTCCCAGACCCCCTTCAATGGATACAGCGCTGAATCCGGCAGGCTATCTGCCGATGCCGCCATCGCGCCGGCGACCAACAGAAACCCGGCGGCAGCCGCGGCCAGCACCAGCCGCGTCACAGACACGCGTGGCCGGCGGGTCGCGGACCGGGTGACGGCGGCGAGCACAAGGTTCCAGCCCCGGATCTTGGCGCCCGGCGAGGGTGCGACCGGATCGACGGCTCGCATCCGCTCGGCCAGCGCCTCCAGCCGCCGCGCTTCCGGCATCAATTGGCTACCCGTCCTTGCAAGGCGCGCTCGAGTGAACCGAGCGCTCGATGCTGAAGCGCCTGCACGGCGCCGACCGACTTGCCCATGATGTCGGCCACCTGGGCCGCTGTCAGATCCTGGAAGAAGCGCAGGATCAATACCTGCTGCTGCTCCTCGGTCAACTCACGCAGGGCCACACGCAGATCCTCGTTCGAGAGTTGCTCCAGCGCCAGCTCCGCGGGATCCGCCGTTTGAGGCAGGACGGCGTTCTCCAGCGGGACGAGCGTGACCTTGCCATGCCGGCGGTAATGATCGATGGTCGCGTTGTGCGCAATTCGATAGACCCAGGAGGAGAAGGCGACGCCCTGGTCCTGGAACAAATCGAGGCGGGTCAGGCTCCGGGTCATCGTGTCGATGGCCAGATCCTCCGCATCCTCGGCTCGTCCCAGGCGGGCATAGACATAGTTGTAGATGCGGTCGAAGTAACGCTCGTACAGGGTTCGGGCCGCATCCTGGTCTCCCCGACGCACCCGCTCGATGAGTGGGCGATCGTCATCGGACGCCGCCTTGCCCAGTGCGCGCACTGGGTGACATTATCAGCGCTGCCGAAATGGACAGACAGGTAGACGTTACGATCACGCTCACGCATGGTCACCTTCTAATACGTGTCAGCGGGGGCCGGCCATATGTCGCGGCCAAACTTGAGTGACACGTCCTGGTAACGATCGGGCGCGGATTGTTACTGGCCGGCGCCTCAGACGACGGTGATGATGCCCGGTTCGCCGGTGGCGAGCTCACCGATGGTCCAGCCGGCCGCCCCGCGACGCCCCAGGGCTTCGATCAACGGATCAACCTGCTCGGCCGGCACGGCGATCAGCAGCCCACCCGAGGTCTGCGCGTCGCAGAGCAGCGTCCGCCGGGCAGCGGACAGTGCGGCTGGCCAGCGCACTCTCGATGCCATGAACCGTTCGTTCGCGCGCGTCCCGCCGGGCACTTCACCGGCGTCGGCCAGCTCCTCCGCCCCCGGGAGCAACGGTATCGAGGCCGCGTCGAGGCGGGCCGCAAGCCCGGAAGCCCGCGCCAGGTAGTGCAGGTGTCCGAGCAAGCCGAAACCCGTCACGTCGGTGGCCGCATGCACCGCGACCGTGGCCATGGCCTGCGCCGCCTCACGATTCAGCTCCAGCATCCCATGGATGGCCGCCTCGGCTGAGGCCGCCGGCGCCACCTGGTGCTTGATGGCGGTGGTGATCACGCCGGTGCCGAGCGCCTTGGTCAGCACGAGCCGGTCACCGGGCCCGCCGCCGCGGTTGCGGACCACCCGATCGGGATGGACCGTGCCGGTGACCGCGAGCCCATACTTCGGCTCATGGTCATCGATGCTGTGGCCACCGAGGATGTCGATCCCAGCCTCCCGAACTTTGTCCAGGCCACCGCGCAGGATGTCGGCTAGCAGAGACCCGGGCAGCTCTTTGATGGGGAACGCGACGAGATTCACCGCCATCAAGGGCTGTGCCCCCATCGCGTAGATGTCGCTCAACGCGTTGGCGGCGGCGATCGCCCCGAAGGTGTATGCATCATCGACCACCGGGGTGAAGAAGTCGGTCGAGACCACCAGGGCAAGGTCCGGCCGGAGCCGGTAGACGGCCGCATCGTCGCCAGTCTCCAGCCCAACCAGGACGTCGCGATTGTCGAGCGCTGTCGGCAAGTGGCTCAAGACCTGAGCCAGGTCCTCAGGACCGATCTTGCAGGCTCAACCCGCTCCGTGCGACCACTGCGTAAGCCGCACTTTCTCCACCGTACTCACGATTGCACTGTACTCGACGCCTGGTAAGAGATCCCGATGATTCTCGTTGCGTTGATGTGCCGAGCCCGGTCTCATCTGACCGGCGGCGACCCTGGGTCCCGGTCGCCATCACCATCCTGGTCATCCTCCTGATTGTCGGCGTACTCGGGCATCACCCACAGCTCTCGCGACAGGACGCGCTCGATGCGGCCCTCAGCCACCAGGCGGTTCCGCAAACGGCTCATCGTGCCGCCAAGCTGGTTCGGCAGTCGGACCTGGAGCGGGCGGCTGCGAAGTCGGGAGAGAATATCGGTCACGACACGAGCCCTGACCACTTCATCTGGGTGATTGCGGTTACAGGCGATTACGCGATCCCCGGCGAGTACAGCGGCGGACCGCCGGCGACGTGGACGATTTTGGTCGTCAACGACCAGCGTCCCGCCCAGCTGTCGGCTACCTGGGACGGCGGCCAGGGCAACTGGCCGCCCTTCTTCGACGGCCTTAACGACCTGAGTTGACGCGTCACCGAGTCTGCTACCGTCAAGCGCGTGGAGGTCACGTTCCTGGGGACAGGCGCGGCATTTTCTCCGCACGCGTACAACTCGTCAATCCTGGTCGATCGCAAGATCCTGATGGATGCCGGCGCGCCGCTGACCGTTCATCTGCCGAGGGCCGGCGTTTCACTCGACGAGCCGCGGGCGGTCGTGCTCAGTCACTTCCACGCTGACCACACGTTTGGCCTTGCCTGGTTGATCCTCGGCCGCGTCTTGCTGAATGACCGAACGCCGTCGCTCAGTGTCTTTGGACCTCGAGGAACAACCTCATACCTCGAGCGCTTGCTCGACCTCGCCTGGGGCGCGGAGATGCGTCGAATGAGCTGGGAGCGGTTGCAGCTGCGCGTTCAGGAGCTTGCCGATGGCGATACCTTCCGGCTTGACGGCAGCCGCGGACAGGCATTCAAGATGAAGCACGCGAGCCGGCTCGCCTGCCTCGGCTTTGTGATCGAGCGCGACGGTGTCCGCCTCGGGTACACGGGTGACGCCGAGATGTCGCCCCAGCTCGACGCGCTGATCGCGGCGTCAGATCACGTGATCAGCGAGATGACGTATGACGACCCGGGCGGCGAGCTGCACCTCGCCCGCAAGGACATCAAGGAACTGATGGCGCGCCACCCGTCGGTACGCTTCATCCTCACGCACCGTGGGGGCAACACTTCGGTCAACGGGGCCGTGATGGCTCGTGACTTTCTGACCCTACAACTTCCTCTGCACTGACCACGCGCCCCCGCCGGACGGCATCGCGCCAGGCGCGCGCCACCAGGCCGGCGTAGCTGCCCCGGATCTGGCTCCAGGCCTTGCGGGCTTGAGCGAGCTCATCCGGGGTAAGCCCTCCGCGCCGGAAGTTGGCGCGCGTATAGAGCCTTGCCAGCCGCCGAACCTCCGTATCGAGCGCCGGCATCGAGGCCGCCAGCCGTCCACCGAATTCCTGCGGGGTATCGCCGCTGTAGCGCGGGACTTTGAGCCGGTCCCCGAGGAAGAGGAGCCGGCGCCAGATGCGCGGTACGTCCCGAACCGCCACCAGCCAGCGCAGTGCCAGGAGAAAGGCGATGAGCGCCAGCAGCAACAGGCCGGCGCCCACCGTCAATATCGGGCGCCAGATATCGGCGAAGGGTGCGCTCGAGCCGGATCCCGCCGACGCACCGGGAGGCTCTCGCAAGCCGGGGGGAATCCGCGCGCTGGGCTGCACGCTGGCCGACTGGGGGGCATTGAGGGCTTCCTTGGTGGCTGGCCGGTTTACCGGTGTGTTGATGCCGTCCGGCGTCGGCTCGAAGGGAATCCATCCATACCCGGGGAAGAAGACTTCGACCCAGCTATGCGCATCCAGGGAGTTCACCGTGTACTGGTGCGTCTTCTCATCGAACACGCCAGCACCAAACCCGCTCATCTGCCGGCTTGGGATCCGCAGCGTCCGGAGCATGACGTTCATGGCGGTGGAAAAGTCCTGGCAGAATCCCTTCTTCGAGGTGAAGAGGAAGAAGTCCAGCGGCCGCTCGCCGGACCTGGCGAGGGGCGGCTTCAGGGTGTACGTGAATCGGCCCTTGGCCAGGAACCAGGATTCGATCGCCTTGGCCTGGTCATACGGGGTAGTGGCGCCGGCTGCCCGTACGATCGATTGGGCGAGCGCGGCGACTTCGGGATCACGGGCCGTCGAATATCCCTGGGCGACCCTGCCATCCTCGTAGAGCGTGGTGTAGGGTGCCAGCCACGCGGGATAATCCGTGCCTGAGCTCTGCAGATCCTGGACATCGACGTTGGGAATCGCTTCGCTGACCGCGTAGTTGTACGGGGGCTGCAGCCGCCTCGCGAAGCGGATACGATCGACCGTGTCGAAGCTGGCCGTGGAGTCGCTATCTCCGGCGACATTCACCAGCCCCGGGTTCGGTCCCGGCGGCGCCGGCACCGACGTCATGATGCCGCGAACGGTTGTTGGCTGGTTGTCGACCGAGAGGATCTCGCCGGCGCTGAACACGGTACCCAGGGTCTGCTCGGGCGGCACCACGACGTGAAAGGAGTTATGGAGCAGCTGGATGCGCTGCGAATCCCCCGGTAAATCATCGCGTGGAAGGCTGGCCCGGGCCGCCACGAGTGGTTGCTGGCGTACCGGGACATCGCGACTGCTGGGCAGCTCGTACCAGGTGATGCCATCCCAGCCTGCCAGCGCGATACCACGCCAGTATGGATAGAAGACTGGCGTGTCGCCGGTGACCACCATCACGGTTTGCGATTTCGCCTTGAGCTGCGAGCCCGGTCGGACCACCTCGCTATAGCCGATGGAGCCGACCGTCCCCGGTTGGGAATTGCTCCCGATCCCGAACGGATGGATCGCGTCGGGGTTCATCGTGCCCGGGATCAGCGCGGCGCTGATGTCGTTGCTGCTCAAGGCCGGAAACAGGAAGGCGATGACGAGGATGACCGCGGTCGCCTCGATCCCGACTTCTCCGAATGTCCAACCGGTATCGGCCGCGCGTGGAAGACGGCGCGCCCGCCACCCTTCTTTGAGGGCGACGAAGTTCAGCCGCAGCAGGACAGCCGCGGCGGCGGTGAGCCAGATCAGCGTAAACAGCGTAAGGCCGGGGCTGGTGTCGTTGATGATCTCCACCGCGAGGATGGTGCCTGAGGGCAGCAGCGCCACCAGCCCATTGCGCCGCAAAAACACCCACCAGCTGGTCCACAGCCCGGTGGCCACGAACATCAGCAGCAGGCACAGCAGCAGAAGCACGTTGGTTCGACTCGGAAGCGCCAGGAGCCAGGTCCTGATCGCCGCGACCGTTCCTCCCGAGTTCAGCGGCGATGGCGTCAGCAGCGCCAGGTTGCCAAGCACCGCCAGGCCCGACATCGCCGCATAGGCCAGGCGCGATGCCCGGGCAATGGCAAAGATCCATCCCAGCACCGTGGCGATCGCCAGGGCCGGGACCAGGCGCCCTTCCGTATCGGGCACCCAGGCCGAACGCTCCACCGCGATCGCCACCGCCCAGCCCATGAGCAGCACGAATCCCAGCAGCAGCCAGGTATCCCGGAAATCAACCGTGAGCAGGACTCGATTGGCTCGGAAGAGCCGTATCGTCAGGCGGCCCCCCTCATAGTGCGGACGAAGTAACCCCGCGGCCCAGGCGCCTCCGAGGACCGCAAGCAGCAGCAGGAAGACCGTCGCCGGATTAACCTGCGGCAACTCGTCGCTCCGGCTCCAGGTCGTCCGGCCCGCCAACGATCCACCAGTTCAGCGCCTGCCGCCAGCGTCCGGCCGATGCCAGGGTCGGCTGGCTCCCACCAAAACCGCGTGGATCGAGGTAGACAACGAGGCTGCGATGACCTCGAACCCCCAGATCGAGCAAGGCCTCGAGCCAGTGCTCGTCGGCGGATGGGGTGATGACGACCAGCCCGCCGCGATGCCGCCATTGCTGCCGTTGCGAGGTGAGCAGGCTGGCCAGTGACACCGTGCCGTCGGCCTGCGCCAACGTGAAGTGCTCGAACAGCTTCTTGCGCTGCTGATCACCACGGGCGGCCTCGATCACGCTGAGGTGGCTGTCGTTGCCAACCAGGCCGATGGCGCTTCCGCGACGTAGCGCGGCGTCCGTAATCGAGGCAGCCAGGCTCATCGCATACTCGAGCGTCGATTCCGGCGCTTCCCCGGCATGAACCGACGCCTGCAGATCGAGCACGATCCAGGCGTCGCCACCCTCGCGCGTTTCGAAACTGCGGCTCATCAGCCGGCCAAGCCGGGCCGACGATGCCCAGTGGATGCGCTTGACGCTGTCGGTTGGAACATATTCTCGAATCGTGGTGGCGTTGGGCGGAATGTCGAGCACGCGGCCGCGCAGCTGCTCGTCCCCGGCGGTGCTCGGCGCCAGCGCATCCAACCCGCCCACCGGCCGGACCACGGGATAGACGACCACGGATTGACTGCCCGCGATCCGCAGCGTGCGGGTGAACAGGCCGAATGGGTCGCCGTACCGCAGCTCAACCGGCCCGAAGGTGAACAGGCCCCGTTGCTTGAACCGGCCACGCGAGGTCCAGCGGCGCGCCCGGCGTCCCTTCAAGCTGAAAACGCGTCCCGGATTGTAGCCGGGCAAGTTGGAGAAATCTGTCATCTCGATCAGTGGCACCGGGATCCAGGAGCGGTTCTGGATGACGAAGGACTCCTCGAAGGCATCCCCCACCTGGAACTGCCCTTCCGGGCTGGCCCGCTCGACGACCAGGTTGTCAGCCGCCAGCCGGCTCCATAGGTAGCTGACGACGAACAGCAGGATGAGCGCGTACAGAAGGCTGTACGCCAGCCGCACGCCAGTGACGTAGGCAAAGAAGAAGAGAAGCGTAAGCGCGGTGACAAGGGGGAGACGAGGCAGCCGCATCGGAATGCTTGCCTAGCTTGCCACCCGCCGCCCGTATCGAGAAACGACGTTCGGTGGCGGCACCGGCTCCGACTCCAGGATCTGGTTCAGCACCTTGACCGGCGTCAGCCCGCGCAGCTCGGCATTGGCCTTGAGAATCAGGCGATGCGCCAGGACAGGGTGAGCCAGCGCCTTCACATCGTCCGGGGTAACGAAGTCCCGTCCCTCGAGGGCGGCTCGGGCCTGCGCGGTTCGGAATAAGCCCAGGGATCCGCGAGAGCTGGCGCCCAGGCCAATGTCCGCATGCGATCGAGTCCGATGGGTGACCCGGGCGATATATTCCTTGAGCTGGTCATCGACGTAGATTTCCTGGACCATTTTCTGAGCCGCCAGCACCTCGTTGGCTGGGACAACCGCCTCCAGCTGCTCCATCGGCGAGTCCCGCTGGAAGCGGTCGAGCACCTGCACCTCGTGGGCGATGTCGAGGTACCCGACGTTGAGCCGCATCAGGAATCGATCCACCTGCGCCTCCGGCAGCGGGAACGTCCCGGCGAATTCCACCGGGTTCTGTGTCGCCAGCACCAGGAAAGGAAGGGAAAGGGCGTACGTCGTGCCGTCCACCGTGACCTGCCGCTCCTCCATCGCTTCGAGCAGGGCCGATTGGGTCTTTGGCGTGGCTCGGTTGATCTCGTCCGCCAGCAGGACCTGGGTGAAGATCGGGCCCTGGCGGAATTCGAACTGCTGGGTCGAGGGACTGTAGATGTTGACCCCAGTGACGTCCGAAGGAAGGAGATCAGGAGTGAACTGCAGCCGCTCGAATGAGCAGCCGAGGGATCGTGCCAGCGATTTGGCCAGCATCGTCTTGCCCACGCCGGGCACGTCTTCGATCAAGAGGTGGCCCCGGCTCAAGAGGGCGATCACGCAGAGCTCGATCTCTGCCTCTTTGCCAACCAGCACGCGGCTGACATTCTGGACAATTCTTAAACCAAGCGCTTCGACCGAGCCGTTCTCCACCTGCATCCTTCTTACTTCCTTTTCGGTAATCCGGTTCCGAGCTTATCGTCGCGTACTGTTTTAACGGCAGCGCCGCCGCTTCGTTACCGTAGGCTGAGTCGCCGAGCTCCACCGGCCGCCAGGCCGCCGATCGTGCCGCCGCTCAGAACGAGGACGTCGTCGATAACCAGGCCAACGGTGTCAAGCCCGGCGGACCCGAGTGGGCCGATTGGTCCCATCGCGCCAGCCAACTCCTCCACCACGATAAAGGCAACCGCCACGATCACGCCATTCCAGACGGCGCCACCCAGGGGTCCGACGAAGCCGGCCAGGAATCCTCCGGCCAGGAGGGCACCGAAGGTGAGCAGGCCCTGTGAGACGAGCGGCCCGCGATGATTCCCGAACAGCAGCGTGCCCCCGACCAATTGAATCACCACCGACAGCACCAGTCCCAACCCGGCCGCGAACCAGTCGACCCTGCGCCCGCCGCCCGCCTGAGACCTCGCCATGGAAGCCGAATAAGTCTATCGGTCAGACGGCGCCGACGGCCTGCAGGGCTCCGGCCAGCAGCGGCGCGGCCACCAGCGCCGGCAAGAAGTTGGCGACCTTGATCACCTTCAGGTCGAGCAGTCCGAGCGCGATGCCGAGCACGATGATGCCGCCGGCCGCGGTCAGCTCGGCCGTTTCCGGCTCTGACAGGCCGGCATGGACCAGGAAGGCGATCAGGGTGAGGCTGCCCTGGACGACCAGCACGCTGACGGCTGAAAGGATCACGCCCCAGCCGAGAGTCACCGCGTAGACGATCGAGCTGAAGCCGTCCAGGACCGCCT
>Ga0209057_1003106_pt1 | contig 12421 bp, 7 predicted proteins | sample GraSoiAngelo_146_FD_185903 | JGI IMG/M metagenome (GOLD analysis project Ga0209057, IMG submission 185903) | Grasslands soil microbial communities from the Angelo Coastal Reserve, California, USA - 14_1009_05_30cm (SPAdes) (version 2) | ecosystem: Environmental > Terrestrial > Soil > Grasslands ... | reverse complement strand
GTGCCGCCGCCCGCCCACAGCGGCGAGCGGATGCTGCCGGCGCGCGCACGGCCGGTCCCCTTCTGCCGCCAGGGCTTCTTGCCGCCGCCGCTCACGAACCCCTTCGTCTTGGTCGACGCCGTGCCCGCGCGGCGCGCCGCGAGCTGGCTCTGCACGGCGGCGTGCAGGAGGTGCTCGCGCACCGGCCCGGCGACCACCGCGGCCGGCACCTCGACCTGGCCAGCGGGGGCACGGCTCTGCGAAACCACGGGAAGCGTGACCGTGCCCTCCGCCATGGCCTACTTCCGTGCCTCGGGGCCCTTGCGGACCATGACCGTACCGTTGCGCGCTCCCGGCACGGCGCCGCGCACGAGGAGGAGATGATCGTCCGGGCGCACCGCGATCACCTCCAGGTTGCGGGTCGTCACGCGCTCGGCCCCGTAGCGGCCGGCCATGCGCTTGCCCTTGAACACGCGGCCGGGGAAGGAGCGGTTCCCGATCGAGCCGCCATGCCGGAAGTACTCGTGCGTGCCGTGCGAGCCGGGGAAGCCGGAGAAGAGGTGCCGCTTCATGACCCCCGCCGTGCCGCGCCCCTTGCTCACCCCGCTCACCGCCACGCGTTCGCCCGGCTTGAAGACGTCGCCCACCTTGATCTCGCTCCCAACCGCGGGCGGCTCGCCGTCGGCCAGGTGGAACTCGCGCAGCACCGCGAAGGCGGCGGTCCCCGCCTTGGTGAAGTGTCCGGCGAGCGCCTTCGGCAGGCGCTGCGCCTTGGCGGGCGCGAAGCCCAGCTGGGCGGCCGCGTAGCCCTCGCGCTCGGGCCGGCGGGTGGCGACCACGGTGCACGGCCCGGCCTGGATGACGGTCACCGGCACGAGCACCCCCTGGGGGGTGTAGACCTGCGTCATGCCGAGCTTTCGTCCGATGAGGCCGCCGATCACAATTGATATCCTTCGCTCGCGCTCACGTCGCCCTACTGGAGCTTGATTTCCACGTCGACGCCGGCGGCGAGGTCGAGCTTGCCGAGGGCGTCGATCGTTTGCTGCGTCGGCTCGAGGATGTCGAGCAGGCGCTTGTGGGTGCGGATCTCGAACTGCTCGCGCGACTTCTTGTCGACGTGCGGCGAGCGGTTCACGGTGAAGCGCTCGATGTGGGTGGGAAGCGGGATGGGGCCGGCGACCCGCCCGCCCGTCCGGCGCACGGTCTCGACGATCTCGCGCACCGACTGGTCGAGCAGCCGGTGGTCGTACGCCTTCAAGCGGATGCGGATCTTGTCGTTCATGCCCGCGGCTACTCGAAGATCTTGGTGACCACGCCGGCGCCCACCGTGCGGCCGCCCTCGCGGATGGCGAAGCGGAGCCCCTCGTCCATCGCGATCGGCGTGATCAGGTCGACCTTCAGCTGCACGTTGTCGCCCGGCATCACCATCTCGGTGCCCTCGGGCAGCGTGCACACGCCGGTCACGTCGGTGGTGCGGAAGTAGAACTGCGGCCGGTAGCCGTTGAAGAAGGGGGTGTGGCGGCCGCCTTCCTCCTTGGTGAGGACGTAGGCCTCGGCCTGGAACTTGGTGTGCGGCGTGATCGAGCCCGGCTTGGCGAGCACCTGGCCGCGCTCGATCTCCTCGCGCTTGGTGCCGCGCAGGAGACAGCCGACGTTGTCGCCCGCGATGCCCTCGTCGAGGAGCTTGCGGAACATCTCGACGCCGGTCACCACCGTCTTCTGGGTCGGCCGGATGCCGACGATCTCGACCTCCTCGCCGACCTTGATCTTGCCGCGCTCGATCCGGCCGGTGGCGACCGTGCCGCGGCCGCTGATCGAGAACACGTCCTCGACCGGCATGAGGAACGGCCTGTCGACCTCGCGCTTCGGCTCGGGGATGTAGTTGTCGACCGCGTCCAGGAGCTTCTGGATCGAGCCCGCGCCGAGCTCGCCCGCGTCGCCCTCGAGCGCCTTCAGCGCGCTCCCCCGGATGATCGGGATGTCGTCGCCGGGGAACTCGTACTTGGAGAGCAGCTCGCGCACCTCGAGCTCGACCAGGTCGAGGAGCTCCTTGTCCTCGACCGCGTCCACCTTGTTCATGTAGACCACGACCGCGGGCACGCCCACCTGGCGGGCGAGCAGGATGTGCTCGCGCGTCTGCGGCATCGGCCCGTCGGTGGCGGCGACCACCAGGATGGCGCCGTCCATCTGCGCGGCGCCGGTGATCATGTTCTTGATGTAGTCGGCGTGGCCCGGGCAGTCGACGTGCGCGTAGTGGCGCTTCGGCGTCTCGTACTCGACGTGGGCGGTCGCGATGGTGATGCCGCGCTCGCGCTCCTCGGGCGCCTTGTCGATCTGGTCGAAGGCCACGAACTGGCCGAAGCCCTTCGCCGCCTGGACCTTGGTGATGGCCGCGGTGAGCGTGGTCTTGCCGTGGTCGATGTGACCGATCGTGCCCACGTTGACGTGCGGCTTCTTCCGCTCGAACCTTGCCTTTCCCATGGCGGTGTTCCCTCCGTCGCCCTCTTAGCCCGCTTGCGAGGCCTGCGCGAGGCGCTCGCCGCCCGGGCGCAGCGGCTCGGGGCCGATGCCCTTGGGCACCGGCTCGTAGTGCGAGAACTGCATCGTGAAGGTCGCGCGCCCCTGGCTGCGCGACCGGAGGTCCGTGGCGTAGCCGAACATCTCGGCGAGCGGCACCTGGGCGGCGATCACCTGCGTGTTGCCGCGCGGCTCCTGGCCCATGATGCGGCCGCGGCGCCGGTTGATGTCGCTGATGACGTCGCCCATGAACTCCTCGGGCGTGACCACCTCGAGCGACATGATGGGCTCGAGGATGACCGGGTTGGCCTTCGCCATCGCCTCCTTGAAGGCCATGGAGCCTGCGATCTTGAAGGCGATCTCCGAGGAGTCGACCTCGTGGTAGGAGCCGTAGATGACGGTCGCCTTGACGTCCACCACCGGGTAGCCCGCGAGCACGCCCGACTCCATCGCCTCCTTCACGCCCTTCCCGATCGCCGGGATGTACTCGCGCGGGATGACGCCGCCCTTGGTGCCGTCGACGAACTGGAAGCCGCCGCCCGGCTCGAGCGGCTCGACGCGCAGCACGACGTGGCCGTACTGCCCGCGCCCGCCCGTCTGGCGGATGAACTTCGCCTCGTGCTCGACCGCCTTGCGGATGGTCTCCTTGTAGGCGACCTGCGGCTTGCCGACGTTGGCGTCGACCTTGAACTCGCGCAGCAGGCGATCGACGATGATCTCCAGATGGAGCTCGCCCATGCCCGAGATGAGCGTCTGCCCGGTCTCGGCGTTGGTCGAGATGCGGAAGGACGGATCCTCGGTGGCGAGCTTGTGGAGCGAGCCGCCGAGGCGCTCCTGGTCGGCCTTGGTCTTGGGCTCGATGGCGATCGAGATGACGGGGTCCGGGAACTCCATGCGCTCGAGCACGATCGGCTTCGACTCGTCGCAGAGGGTGTCGCCGGTGGTCGTGTCGCGGAGCCCGACCGCGGCGGCGATGTCGCCCGCGTAGACCTCCTTGATCTCCTCGCGCTTGTTGGCGTGCATCTTGAGCAGCCGGCCGATGCGCTCCTTCTTCCCCTTGACCGAGTTGTAGACGTAGGAGCCGGTGCTCATCACGCCCGCGTAGACGCGGAGAAAGGTGAGCGTGCCGACGTACGGGTCGCTCATGATCTTGAAGGCGAGCGCGGTGAACGGCTCGCTGTCCGAGGCGAGGCGCTCCTCCTCGTTCCCGGTGTTCGGGTTCACGCCGCGCATCGGTGGCACGTCGAGCGGCGAGGGCAGGTAGTCGACCACGGCGTCGAGCAGGAGCTGCACGCCCTTGTTCTTGAAGGCGCTGCCGCACACCACCGGGACGATCTTCATCAGCACCGTCCCGGCGCGGATCGCGGCCCGGATCTCCTCCTCCGCGATCTCCTCGCCGTTCAGGTACTGCTCCATGAGCCGCTCGCTCACGTCCGCGAGCGCCTCGAGCAGGCGCTCGCGCGCCGCGTGGGCCGCCTCCCGCTCCCCGGCCGGGATCTCCTCCTGCCGGTAGCGGGCGCCGAGGCTCTCGTCCTCCCATACGATCGCCTTCATGGTGACCAGGTCGATCACGCCGCGGAACGCTTCCTCGCGCCCGAGCGGAAGCTGGATGACGAGCGGGGTGGCGCGCAGGCGCTCGCGGATCTCGCGCACCACCCGGTCGAAGTCGGAGCCCACGCGGTCCATCTTGTTGATGAAGGCGACGCGCGGCACCTGGTAGCGGTCCGCCTGACGCCAGACGGTCTCGGACTGCGGCTCGACGCCGCCCACGCCGCAGAAGACGGCGACCGCGCCGTCGAGCACGCGGAGGCTGCGCTCGACCTCGATCGTGAAGTCGACGTGGCCCGGCGTGTCGATGATGTTCACGCGGTGCTCGCGCCAGAAGCAGGTGGTGGCGGCCGAGGTGATGGTGATGCCGCGCTCCTGCTCCTGCACCATCCAGTCCATCACCGCGGTGCCCTCGTGCACCTCGCCGATCTTGTAGCTGATGCCGGTGTAGTAGAGGATGCGCTCCGTGGTCGTGGTCTTGCCGGCATCGATGTGGGCCATGATGCCGATGTTGCGCGTCCTCTCGAGGGGAACCAGGCGGGGCATGATGGGTGCGCGGACCGGATCGCCTACCAGCGGTAGTGGGCGAAGGCCTTGTTGGCCTCTGCCATCCGGTGCGTGTCCTCCTTCTTCTTGATCGCCCCGCCCCGGCCGCTGGCCGCGTCCTGGATCTCGCCGGCCAACTTGTCGACCATGGACTTCTCGGGGCGGGCGCGCGCGTGCTGGACGATCCAGCGCATGGCGAGCGAGACGCGCCGCTGGGGGCGCACCTCGACCGGGACCTGGTAGGTGGCGCCGCCCACCCGGCGGGAGCGCACCTCGACCATCGGCTTCACCTGCTCGAGGGCGCGCTTGAAGACGCCGAGGGCCTCCTCCTTGGCGCGCTCGCCGACCAGGTCGAGGGCGTCGTAGAAGATGCGCTCGGTCAGGCTCTTCTTCCCGTCGTGCGTCATCGAGTTGATGAACTTGGTCACCATCCGATCGTGGAACTTCGGATCGGGCAGGATGTCCCGCCGCTTCACCTCTCCCTTGCGTGGCATGCGTCTTCCGTATGCGGGCCGGACCGGAGGCGGCGCCGCGCCTTCGCGCGGCACGACCGCCCCCTCCGGCGCTGTCACTTGGGTTTCTTGGCTCCGTACTTCGAGCGGCCCTGTCGGCGATCCTGGACTCCGATCGAGTCGAGCGTGCCGCGGATGATGTGGTAGCGCACCCCGGGGAGGTCCTTCACGCGCCCGCCGCGGATCAGGACCACGGAGTGCTCCTGCAGGTTGTGGCCGACGCCCGGGATGTAGGACGTGACCTCGATGCCGTTGGTCAGGCGCACGCGCGCGACTTTGCGGAGTGCCGAATTCGGCTTCTTCGGGGTCGTGGTGTAGACGCGCGTGCACACGCCGCGCTTCTGCGGCGAGCCCTGCAGGGCGGGCGCCGCCTGCTTGCCGCGCTGCTTCGCGCGTCCGTGCTTGACGAGCTGGTTGATGGTCGGCATCCGAAAGCTGTCCGCGGTCCCCTAAGCTGGCTTCCCAGAAGTGAAAACGAGCTTTTTACGCAGCCCGATCACGAGTGTCAAACGATTCGCGCGCTTCACGCGACCGCCTCCGGCGTCGTGCCCGGCGCGGGCAGCTCCTCGGCCCCTTCCGGCTCGTCGGTGACCGCCTCCATCCCGCTGTACTTCGACACCCCGGTGCCCGCCGGAATCAGGCGGCCCATGATGACGTTCTCCTTCAAGCCGACCAGGCGGTCGACCTTGCCGTTGATCGCGGCCTCGGTGAGGACCTTGGTGGTCTCCTGGAAGGAGGCGGCCGAGATGAAGCTCTCGGTCGAGAGGCTCGCCTTGGTGATGCCGAGGAGGAGCGGCTCGGCCACCGCCGGCTGCCCGCCCTCCCCCAGCACGCGCTCGTTCTCCTCCTCGAAGCGCCACTTCTCCACCTGGTCGCCGATCAGGAAGTCGGTGTCGCCCACCTCCTTGATGCGCACGCGGCGGAGCATCTGCCGCACGATCACCTCGATGTGCTTGTCGTTGATGCGCACGCCCTGCAGGCGGTAGATCTCCTGCACCTCGTCCACCAGGTACTTGGCGAGCGCCTTCTCGCCGAGGATGGTGAGGATGTCGTGCGGGTTCGAGCTGCCGTCCATGAGCGCCTCGCCCGCCTTCACGTAGTCGCCCTCGTGTACGCTGATGTGCTTGCCCTTGGGGATCAGGTACTCGCGCGCCTCGCCCACCTCGGGCGTGACCACCACCTTACGCTTGCCCTTGGTGTCCTTGCCGAAGGACACGATCCCGTCGATCTCGCTGATGACCGCGAACTCCTTCGGCTTGCGCGCCTCGAAGAGCTCGGCGACGCGCGGCAGGCCGCCGGTGATGTCCTTGGTCTTGGTGGTCTCGCGCGGCATCTTGGCGATGATGTCGCCCGCCGACACGGTCTGTCCCTCGACCACGTTCAGGTGCGCCCCGACCGGCAGCAGGTAGCGCGCCTCGCCGGCGCCGATCCGCGCCGTCACCCCGCTCTCGTCCTTGATCGACACGCGCGGCCGCTTGTCGACGTCCTTGGTGTCGACGATCACCTTGGTCGAGAGGCCGGTGCGCTCGTCGAGCTTCTCCTCCATGGTGACGCCCTCGAGGATGTCGCCGAACTTCACCACGCCCGCCGACTCGGTGAGGATCGGGATGGTGTACGGGTCCCACTCGGCGATCAAATCGGCTGATTTCACCTTTGCGCCGTCGCGCTTCTTGAGCTTGGCCCCGTACACCAGCGGGTAGCGCTCACGCTCGCGCTCGCGGTTCGGCTCGGGGTAGTCGACGATCGCGACCTCGCCGTTGCGCTTGCTCATCACGATCAGGTCGCCGTCCTTGCCCTCGACCGCCGCCAGGTTGATGAACTTGATGAAGCCCTCGTTGCGCGCCTCGAGCGTGGTCTGCTCGGCGCGCCGGCTGGCCGTGCCGCCGATGTGGAACGTCCGCATGGTCAGCTGCGTGCCCGGCTCGCCGATCGACTGCGCGGCGATGACGCCGATCGCCTCGCCCAGGTTCACCATGTGGCCGCGCGCCAGGTCGCGCCCGTAGCACCTGACGCACACGCCCTGCCGGGACTGGCAGGTGAGCACGGAGCGGATCTTCACACGCTCGAGCCCGGCGTCCTCGATCTCGGCGACCTTGTCCTCGTTGATCTCCTCGTTCGCCTGCACGATGACACGGTTCGAGAACGGGTCGCGGATGTCCTCGAGCGCCACCCGTCCCAGCACACGGTCGCCGATACCCTCGATCACCTCGCCGCCCTCGACCAGCGGTGAAATCTCGATGCCGTCGAGCGTGCCGCAGTCCTCCTCCTGGATGATCGAGTCCTGCGCCACGTCGACCAGCCGGCGCGTCAGATAGCCCGAGTTGGCGGTCTTGAGCGCCGTGTCGGCGAGACCCTTGCGCGCGCCGTGCGTCGAGATGAAGTACTGCAGCACGGTGAGCCCCTCGCGGAAGTTGGCGGTGATGGGGGTCTCGATGATCTCGCCCGAGGGCTTGGCCATCAGGCCGCGCATGCCGGCCAGCTGCCGGATCTGCTGCGCCGAGCCGCGCGCCCCCGAGTCGGCCATCATGAAGATCGGGTTGAAGGACGGGATGCGGCGCACCTTGCCGTCCTGGTCGGGCACCTCCTGGGTGCCGAGCTCGCGCAGCATCTCGTCCGCGATCTGGTCCGTCACCTCGGCCCAGATGTCGACCACCTTGTTGTAGCGCTCGCCGTCGGTGATCAGGCCCTTGTTGTACTGGTCCTCGATCTCGCGCACGGCCGTGTGCGCCTCGTCGAGCAGCTTGTGCTTGCCGGCCGGGATCACCATGTCCTTGATGCCGATCGAGATGCCGGCGTACGTCGCCTGCTCGTAGCCGAGGTCCTTGAGGCGGTCGGCGAAGATCACGGTCGCCTTGTTCCCCGCCCGCCGGTAGGCGAGGTCGATCAACCACCCGAGCTCCTTCTTCTTCATCACCTTGTTCACTTCGGCGAAGGGGATCTCGTGCGGGACGATCTCGTAGAGGAGGACGCGGCCGACGGTCGAGTCGACCAGCCCGCCGTTCCCGCCGGCCATCGCCGGCACGCGGACCTTCATGCGCGCCTGGAGCTCGACCTCGCGCTGGTCGTAGGCGATGCGCACCTCGTCGAAGCTGGCGAAGAGCTTGCCCTCGCCCTTGGCACCCAGCTTCTCGCGCGTCATGAAGTAGAGGCCGAGGACGATGTCCTGCGTGGGCACGATGATCGGCTTGCCGTGCGCCGGGGAGAGGATGTTGTTGGTCGACATCATGAGCGAGCGCGCCTCGACCTGCGCCTCGACCGAGAGCGGCACGTGGACCGCCATCTGGTCGCCGTCGAAGTCGGCGTTGTAGGCGGCGCAGACGAGCGGGTGGAGCTGGATCGCCTTGCCCTCGATCAGGATCGGCTCGAAGGCCTGGATGCCGAGCCGGTGAAGCGTGGGCGCGCGGTTGAGCAGCACCGGGTGCTCGCGGATCACCTCGTCCAGGATGTCCCACACCTCGGGCCGCTCCTTCTCGACCATCTTCTTGGCGCTCTTGATGGTCGTGACGAAGCCGCGCTCCTCGAGCTTGTTGTAGATGAAGGGCTTGAAGAGCTCGAGGGCCATCTTCTTGGGCAGCCCGCACTGGTGGAGGCGGAGCTCCGGGCCCACCACGATGACCGAGCGGCCCGAGTAGTCGACGCGCTTGCCGAGCAGGTTCTGGCGGAAGCGGCCCGACTTGCCCTTGAGCATGTCGGAGAGCGACTTGAGGGGGCGCTTGTTGGGGCCCGTGATCGCGCGGCCGCGCCGGCCGTTGTCGAAGAGGGCGTCCACCGCCTCCTGGAGCATCCGCTTCTCGTTGCGGATGATGATGTCGGGCGCGTTCAGCTCCATCAGGCGCTTCAGGCGGTTGTTGCGGTTGATGACGCGCCGGTAGAGGTCGTTCAGGTCCGAGGTCGCGAAGCGGCCGCCGTCGAGGGGCACCAGCGGCCGCAGGTCGGGCGGGATCACCGGGACGACCTCGAGGATCAGCCACTCGGGCCGGTTGCCCGAGTTCTTGAAGGCCGAGATGACCTTGAGGCGCTTGGAGATCTTCTTCCGCCGCGCCTCGCTGGTCGCCTCCTTCATCTCGACGCGCAGGTCGATGAAGAGCCGGTCGACGTCGAGCTTCTTCAGCAGCTCGCGGATGGCCTCCGCGCCCATCCCGGCCCGGAAGGCGTCGGGCCCGTGCTCCTCGACGAGCTTGCGGTAGCGGCCCTCGGAGAGCAGCTCGCGCTCCTGGAGCGGGGTCGTCCCCGGGTCGACGACCACGTAGGACTCGAAGTAGAGGATCTTCTCGAGCTCCTTGAGCGTCATGTCGAGGAGCGTGCCGATGCGCGAGGGGAGGCTCTTCAGGAACCAGATGTGGGCGACCGGCGTGGCCAGGTCGATGTGGCCCATGCGCTCGCGGCGCACCTTCGACTGGATGACCTCGACGCCGCACTTCTCGCACACCACGCCGCGGTGGCGCATGCGCTTGTACTTGCCGCAGTTGCACTCGTAGTCCTTCGTCGGGCCGAAGATCTTCGCGCAGAAGAGCCCGTCCCGCTCCGGCTTGAAGGTGCGGTAGTTGATGGTCTCGGGCTTCTTCACCTCGCCGTGCGACCACGAGCGGATCTTGTCCGGTGAGGCGAGCGAGATGCGGATGGCGTTGAAGCTGAGCGGGTTCTTCGGCTTCTCGAAGAGGCTGAATAGATCTTCCATCATATTTTAACTCTCCTGCGGGCCCGTCTCGCTACGTTCCGTGCGGACCAACACCCCGCGCGCAGCTCGAGCGCTCTCGTGCTCGGCCTCCCCGTCGTCTTCCTCATGATCCGCGGTCCTCGGGCCGGTCCTCGACCAGCTCGACGTCGAGCGCCAGGCTCTGGAGCTCCTTCACCATGACGTTGAAGGACTCGGGGAGCCCCGGCTCGAGGACGTTCTCGCCCTTCACGATGGCTTCGTACATGCGCGTCCGGCCCGCCACGTCGTCGGACTTGACGGTGAGCATCTCCTGCAGCGAGTAGGCGGAGCCGTAGGCCTCGAGCGCCCACACCTCCATCTCGCCGAGGCGCTGGCCGCCGAACTGCGCCTTGCCGCCGAGCGGCTGCTGCGTGACCAGCGAGTAGGGCCCGGTCGAACGGGCGTGGATCTTGTCGTCGACCAGGTGGTGCAGCTTCATCATGTACATCATGCCGACGGTCACCTCGTGCGCGAACGGCTCGCCGGTGCGGCCGTCGAACAGGCGGGTCTGGCCGTTGGCGGGCAGGCTCGCACGCGCGAGGAGCTTGAAGATCTCCTCCTCGGAGGCGCCGTCGAACACCGGCGAGGCGACGTGGATGCCGTGCGAGGCCTTGCGCGCCAGCTTGACGACGTCCTCGTCGGCGAGCGCATCGAGGAAATCGCCGACCTCCTTGGTGGCGTAGAGCTCCTTCAGCTTCTTGCGCAGCGCCTCGACGTTCGGCCGGCCGTTCTCCTCGAGCTCCTGCTCGATCTGACGGCCGAGCTCGCGCGCCGCCCAGCCGAGGTGCGTCTCGAGGATCTGCCCCACGTTCATGCGGCTCGGCACGCCGAGGGGATTGAGCACGATGTCGACCGGCGTCCCGTCCGCCAGGTACGGCATGTCCTCCTCGGGCAGCAGGCGCGAGAGGACGCCCTTGTTGCCGTGGCGCCCGGCCATCTTGTCGCCCACCTGGAGCTTCCGCTTGATGGCGACGAACACCTTCACCATCTTGATCACGCCGGGCGGGAGCTCGTCGCCGCCCTTCAGGCGCTCGATCTTCTCGGTGAAGGCGACCTTGATGAGGTCGATCTGCTCCTGCATCCCCTCGACCAGGCGCGAGAGGTCGTCTTCCACGCGCTCGTCGCCGACCTTGATGTCGCCCCAGTAGTTGGGCGGGATCTGCGCCAGCACGTCGGCCGTGACTTCGACGCCCTTGTTCAGGAGGACCTTGCGCACGTCGTCCGTGAGCCGCGCCGCGGTCTGCTTCCCCTCGAGGAGCTGGAGCACCTTCCTGCCCGCGCTCTCGCGGATGATGCGGATCTCGTCCTGCTGATCTTTTCGGAGTTTGGCTACTTCGTCTTCCTCGATCGCGCGCGAGCGCTCGTCCTTCTGGATACCCTTGCGGGAGAACACCCGGGCATTGATGACCGTGCCCTCGACGCCGGGCGGGACGCGCAGGCTCGTGTCGCGCACCTCGCCCGCCTTCTCGCCGAAGATGGCGCGCAAGAGCTTCTCCTCGGGCGAGAGCTGCGTCTCGCCCTTGGGCGTGATCTTCCCGACCAGGATGTCGCCCGGCTTCACCTCCGCGCCGATGCGGATGATGCCCGACTCGTCCAGGTCCTTGAGCGCCTCGTCGCCGACGTTCGGGATGTCGCGCGTGATCTCCTCGGGGCCGAGCTTGGTGTCGCGCGCCACGCACTCGAACTCCTCGATGTGCACCGAGGTGAAGAGGTCGTGCTTCACGACCCGCTCGGAGATGAGGATCGAGTCCTCGAAGTTGTAGCCGCCCCAGGGCATGAAGGCGACCAGCACGTTGCGTCCGAGGGCCAGGTCGCCCATCTCGGTCGAGGGGCCGTCGGCGATCACGTCGCCCGCGTGCACGCGGTCGCCCACCACCACGATCGGACGCTGGTTCATGCAGGTGTTCTGGTTCGAGCGCTGGTACTTGACCATGTTGTAGATGTCGACGCCCGGGTCGCGGCCGTCCTGCGAGGGCCGGTCGGCCTTGACCACGATGCGCGCCGAGTCGACCTGCTCGACCACGCCGTCGCGCCGCGCGACCACGGTGACGCCCGAGTCGCGCGCCACCACCCGCTCCATGCCGGTGCCGACGAGCGGCGCGTCGGTGCGCAGGAGGGGCACCGCCTGGCGCTGCATGTTGGAGCCCATGAGGGCGCGGTTGGCGTCGTCGTTCTCGAGGAACGGGATCAGCGACGCCGCCACCGACACCAGCTGGTTCGGCGACACGTCCATGAACTCGACCTTGTCCGGCGTCACCATGGTGAACTCGCCGCCGATGCGCGACGAGATCAGGTCGGCGGTGAAGTGGCCTCGGGCGTCGAGCGGCGCGTTCGCCTGCGCGATCGTGTGCTCCTCCTCCTCGAGCGCCGAGAGGTAGACGATCTCGTCGGTCACCCGCCCCTCCTTCACGCGGCGGTAGGGCGTCTCGACGAAGCCGAACTCGTTCACGCGCGCGTAGGTCGAGAGCGAGGCGATGAGGCCGATGTTCGGCCCTTCCGGCGTCTCGATCGGGCACACGCGGCCGTAGTGGGTGGGGTGGACGTCGCGCACCTCGAACCCCGCGCGCTCGCGCGTGAGCCCGCCCGGGCCGAGGGCGGAGAGGCGGCGCTTGGGCCGAACATC
>Ga0209057_1003100_pt1 | contig 12430 bp, 10 predicted proteins | sample GraSoiAngelo_146_FD_185903 | JGI IMG/M metagenome (GOLD analysis project Ga0209057, IMG submission 185903) | Grasslands soil microbial communities from the Angelo Coastal Reserve, California, USA - 14_1009_05_30cm (SPAdes) (version 2) | ecosystem: Environmental > Terrestrial > Soil > Grasslands ... | reverse complement strand
TGCCTTCATAGCTAGCACAGTCAGCTCCCTGCTGATACCAGGAATCGACTCGTCAATGATCCTGATATGGGGAAGCATCGCAGGCATACTAACGCTCGTCGGATCATGGCTGCTGTACAACAACGCGGCTCAGAGGAAAATAGGGTCAATACTCGTGCTCGTCTTCTCGGTGATATCACTGAACTTTGTCGGATTGATCCTAGGCCTCATCGGAGGATTCCTCGGATACACCTTCAAGGGTGCATCCGTAACCACCTCCAATACCTCAGGCCGCTAGGCTTCAATCCGCCCTAGGCAAAGGGCGGACCCCTTTCTTTGTCAACAAAAATACAGCCGCAGACGAATGACGATTCTATAATCCTTAAATCAGCTACGAGTCGATATCATCCGTACCCTTGACCAGCACGGTCAGCCTCTCCGTTCTCGACCAATTCGGCGGCAGCAAACTACTATCCCCTGAGAAGATTCACTGGATAAGACCAGCACCCCTGCCCACAAAGCCGGTCGAGATCGTCTTCCGCGAAGCCCTCGCAGCCCCGATAGGCGCGAAACCGTTCGAGAGAGAAAAGTGCTGGAGCCCCGCCATAATCTTCTCGGACTTTACCCGAAAATACTCACCATTCATCTCACAATTCATCAACATGATAGAACCGAAGACAGACGATATCAAAATCATCTGCGCCGGAGGAACCCACGTTCCATCCGACCCAGACTTCATCAAGAAAGTGGTCGGAGAAGACATCTACAAACGCTACCAGAAGAACATCAAGGTCAGCTCGGTCAAGAACCCCGCGAGCAAATACGAATGGATCGGGGTCACGAGCAGAGGCACGCCCGTTGAGCTGAACAAGGAACTCTTCGACAGAGATCTACTCATCTCAACCCTCAATGTCCAGCCACACTACTTCGCCGGCTACGAGGGAGGCGCCAAGGCTCTCCTTCCCGGTTGCTCAGGCCTCAAGACCATAACCACCAACCATGGATACGTAATCGGAAACCCGAACTGCAGAGAACTCGCGATCAAAGGCAACCCGACGAGGGAAGACATGAACGAGGTTCCTAACGTCCTTCGAGAGTTCATGAAGATAGAGCATAGAATCCTAGACTTCGTCCTCAACCAAGACGGCGGCCTAGTCAAAGCCGCTTACGGAGACCCCAACCTTGCTCATCAGCAACTCGCCGAGAACTACTCCCGTAGAGCCCACTCTGTCACCTCCCGCCCATCAGCCCTCGTAGTCACGGTAGCAGACGGACCCACCGGAACAAACCTGTACCAGTCCCTCAAAGCCGCAACCTTCGGCGCCGGCCTCGTGATTCCGTCACACCAGCCAAAGTCCACTGTAATTTTACTCGCGTCGCTTGAAACAGGGATAGGAGGGGACGCGTTCAAGGCTGAGATGGAGACCTATGGCAAGATGGAGCCTGAGATGGTCGTCGAGGACTTGAAGAAGCGGGCCAAGCTTGGAAAGGTTACGGAAGCCTCCCAGAAGCCCAACCGGTTCTCCCTAGACGCCAACAAAACCGACTTCATCGTGGTCTCGCCTAAAGCACCGACCCCAGTCGAAGAGCTCTTGAGCAAGACGAGGATCCAGTTCTTCAGATCAATAGATGATGCGCTGAGAACTCTCGACCCTACCCTATACGAAAAGGATGTCGCGGTGATTCCCTACGGCTCGTCCACCGTTCCGGTAGCAGCATGAAACAGCTCGGATCCAGTCTATGAGACAAATCAACTAGGTTTAACCAGAACCTGTCGGTCCGACTTTTTCATGATCTACTCACAGCTGGGAACTGACAAGTTTGTCATAAGGCTAGAATCCGGAGATGATATTCTCCAATCCATACGACAATTCGCCACGACGAAGATGCTCGGTGCAAGCCTGCTCGAAGGCATCGGCTCTCTCAGCAAGGTCAAACTTGGTCATTACGACTTTAAGACGAAACAATACAGATACGAAACATTCGAAGATGATCTGGAAATTCTAAACCTCTCCGGCAACATCGCCACCATGGACCGCAAGCCCCTCCCTCACGTTCATGTAACTCTCGGAAGGAGAGACTTTTCGGTGATTGGAGGCCACCTAGATGAGGGGTCGTCAGCTAACATGGTAGAGATTGGCATTTTGAAGCTCCCGGGAAAGTTGCTCAAAGCAAAGGATGAAGCGATCGGGTTGAACGTGCTACAATTAGCGCGAAGAATATAGCCAGTTTGTTCGTTCATGGCACTCGTCCAGTTTTCGTCCTAGTTTCCTCATAATCTCACCGAGAGGACCAGTTAGCCTATTACACGCTCGACATAGTCCCGAACCAAAGATAGGTGCCTCTTTGCCGCGTAAGGTCGGGCTGCGAATGGTACTGTACCTCTACGTGGCCGTCTTTCTGACAAGAATTGGATTCGGATCGATAACAATCCTCTTCCCGCTCTATCTCCAGGCACCGAGCTACATAATCGGTCTCATACTTGCACTCTACCCCATGTCAGAGGCGGGTTCGGCGTTGCCCATCGGCCGGCTTGCTGATCGATTCAGCCGAAAGAGACTTCACATCATTGGAATGATGATGATCACGATTCTCACGGCCGCAATCGGCTTCACCAGAAATCTGCTAGACGTCTCCATCCTCCATGCATTGATGGGCATCTCAGCTGCAACTGCGGCGGTAACGTCGCTGACACTATTGGGAGATGCAACGAAACTAACCAATCGAGGGAAAAGCATGGGAGGATTCGATCTCGCAAACCTAGGAGGCTATGGACTCGGTTTCGGAGTTGGGGGACTCCTTGTCAACGTCTACGCTGATAACTTGTCATATGCTTTCTGGGTGACTGCGGGGGTCTTCCTCTTCGCGGGACTAATGGCAGCGAAGTTTCTCGTAGAGCCGGTGAGGGTCTGGGAGCTCAAACAGCCCAAGATAAGACAAAGAAGAATCGGAAGCAAGATACGTCCCGTGATCCCCGTCTGGATTGCCCAAACCATTATCCTAGGAATGTACTTTCTTCTGCCAAAGGCCTTTAGAGAATCCAACATCGCCCTTAACAGAGAGACTCTGATCTTCCTCGGGGTTCTCGGCGGCCTCTTCGCGCTCGGTGCCGTCGTGTTCGGCCACATATCCGATAAGGTCGGAAGAACGAGGATAATGATTCTGGGCGCGTTCGGGGAACTTGGATTTCTGGTCCTCTTCGGGTGGTCTATTACGAGGCCGGAAGGCTTCATAAAATACGAGCTGTTCCTCTGGCCAATGTTCTTCCTGGCATCCTCCGTAGCACCGACAATTCTCGCCTACATTGGGGACATCTCTGGTAAGGCCAAAAGAGGCTCGGCGAACGCTCTGTACAGCATAGTCCTGAGCATCGGTCTCGCCATTGGAAACATTATCGGTGGGTTTGCTGCTGATCTGGGAATCCAGGCGATCTTCTACGCTGGCGCTGGAATACTATTCCCCTCCATAATTGCGACGTCAACCCTTCTGCGTAGACGCTAGCCCGCTACCGGAAGAATATTCTAGAAGTTGAGCTACTTGATTCGGCCGAAATAGGATGGACCAACAATGACACTTGATTATGCATGCATAATGCCGCACGGGAGCGACATAATACCTCAACTCGCAGTGCGTAAAACCGAGCGCTTATTCGAGAAGACAAGGGAATCCGTACGCAAGATTGCGAGAGACATACGAAACGCGCGGCCACAAACGATCGTCTTAGCATCTCCGCATAACTTGAGACTTCAGGACAACATTGCGATCGTGACTGCTGAGAACTCTACTGGCTACTTGAAGAGCCCGAGAGGAAGGAAAGTCAGCCTGAGCCTGAGGTGCGACCGAGAATTCGCCCAAGACCTCCTTGAAGAATCAACCCGAAAACACCTACCCGTTGTAGGCGCGAATTATGGGACCGCTGAAGGTCTCGCGTCAGATATGCCGATGGATTGGGGGACCCTTGTTCCGATGTGGTTTGTTGCCAAGGAAGAACGGGTCAAGGCAAGGACGGTTATTGTAACCCCGTCAAGAGAGATTCCGCTAAGGCAGAATATCGCGCTAGGAACGACAATCGCCGAGATGGCCGAGAAGAGAAAGAAACGCCTCGTGTTCATTGCGAGCGCAGATCAGGCTCATGCACACAAGAAGTCGGGGCCTTACGGGTATCATCGAAGCGCTGCCAAATATGACGAGTATGTCTCAAGAGCGATTCAGAAGAATCGGATCGAGTCCATTTCTCGGTTCGGCAAACGATTCATCGAGGACGCGAAGCCTGACAGCCTCTGGCAGATGGCGATACTAGCTGGTCTAACAAAGGTCGTCAAGATGCGAGCGAACCTGCTTTCTTACGAGGTCCCGACGTATTATGGGATGATTTGCGCGAGTTTTGTTCCCGCCTAAACCTCTATCTCGCAGACGGTCGTTTATTCCTCAGTCATTCTATTCATCATTTCTCTGACTTCTCGTTTCGTATCTGGGGATGCAGTCACGACGACAAGTCCCTGTGAGGGTTGTCCGTAGACTATGATGGCATTGTCAGGAGATTCGAGGATCGCTGGAATCGCGAGTAGGTCTTCTTCACCTTCCACAAAGATTACCGCTTCTCTGTCTTGCAGGGCTTCTTTGATTGTGTCCCACGCTTCCCTTGTTATGACACCCGGTGGGTTACTTACTCTGTAAGTTCGCTCTGCTTTGATCTCGATTGGGCCTATGCGTTTTCTAAGGGTCATCTGATCTAGGATTCTCAGGTTGACTTGTATCCCGGTTGCTAGGGTCTCTCGGGAGACTACGTCTCCAACCGTCGTGACTTTGGGGGGCTTGGTTTGCTGAACAAGTACTTTGAGCTTCGGCATGGTTTCGATTGGCGTACCTTTGAGTAGTTTGCCCAGAGGGGTCTTTAGCCGAACGAGATCGGATTGAGATGGCCGGAAGCTGGTCAAGGCCTAACCGTCCTCGTCTGCCCTTCTAAACTTGCGTCTGCGACAGATCGTGGCGCTGGAAAGAAAAATCTGTGTCTGAGGACAGGTGCCCTTTGGCAAAATCGATGGGAGTCTGCTACGGTCTGGCTGCTTCTTCGGCGAGCTTTCTGATCGTAAACTCCAGCCGCTCTACTTCGGTCAGCATTAAGGCGCCATCGGTGCAATATTGGGGGTCTCTAGAGACCTCTCCTATGAACCCTCGAATACGTTTCAGCAGTTCCATAGCTCCTTCCCTTCCTGACAAGGTCATGACCTTATCGCAAGAAGGACAGGAAAATGTGGCGAGTGGATTCGTATCGGCTAGGTTAGATCCAGCTGGCGGATAGAAAAAGTTCCCCTCGAAGACGTGGCCCGACAAGCATTCCCATCGGCTCAACGACCAGTTCCCCTTGGCCAATAAATGCAATTGCGAGTTGATTTAAGCATAGGAGCAACCCTTCCGACCGACTAACGCTCGACCCTCGTCGTTGACATGATTCTTGTCGATTTAAGCGCCGCGTACTTTTTTCGTGAAACAAAGGAAACGAAAATTCTGACTAGACAAGGCGTTTCAATAACTGACATCTCAGCGCTTGATGCAACCGAAGAAAACAGCTGGATGAAGAGTCTGACTAGAATCGCTTACTTAGGCGTTTCTAAGGGGAATTTGCGGGGGTCAAGTCGGCGCGTCCGATTCGTTGGAATGTGTCGATCAATCGCTTCGAATATGCCCATTCGTTGTCATACCAGGCTAAGATACGTACCATTCCACCGTTGGTTCCGGTTGAGAGTGCGTCAATGACTGCCGAGTGAGAGTTCTTCTTGTAATCAACAGACACTAATGGCTCGTGTGAGACTGCAAGAATCCCCTTCAAACTTTCACCCGCAGCATCTTCGTACGCACTGTTAACCTCGTTTGTACTGAGCTCTCTCTCACACTGGACGACAAGGTCGAGGAGTGAAACCGCGGCGGTAGGTGCCCTTATCGCTGAACAGCTAATTTTCCCCTTCAAATGGGGAAGAATCTTGCCTATCGTCTGGCTGGCTCCCGTTCGAGCGGGTATGAGAGATTGACCCGCTGCTCGAGCCCTCCTGAGATCCTCATGAGACCCGTCAAGCAGCCTTTGGTCGCTGGTGTAGGAGTGGACGGTCGTGGCAAATCCGTGTGTAACTCGAAAACTGTCGTCCAGGACTTTTAGACTCGGAGCGAGACAATTTGTGGTGCATGAGGCCATTGAGATTATCTTGTGATGATTCGGGTCATAAGTTTCCAAGTTACATCCAGGTATCAGTGTGACGTCAGCCTCTTCCGAGGGCGAACTGATCAACACGGTACGCCCCCCTTTAGAAATGAAGGTCTCGAGCTTCTCACGCTGAAGTGGTTGTCCAGTACTTTCTAGCACTGCATCGGTTTTGAATCCTCCCCAATCGATCTTTGCCGGGTCGATTTCGCTGAGACACGGTACCTTCTTTCCCTCGCATGCGATTCCCTCCGAGTCCCAGCTAACGTCAAGAGGGAGTGTTCCGTAGGTCGAATCGTATTTCAAGAGATGGGCGAGGGTTCTAGGGGGAGAAGTCGAGTTGATCACAACGATTTCTATTTCAGATGCTTGGTCTTCCAATAATGCCCGGTAGAAGGATCTTCCAATGCGACCAAAACCGTTGATTGCTACTCTCAACCTGAACGCGTCTCCAATTGCCAATGTTCCGTCCAACCCAAGGCTGCATTCGTTGGCGAGAGGGCAAGCATGGTTCGGTGGCTCCTACGATCTTGAGAGGATGATCTGGTCGAGAACTCGTCCATCGCAATCAGACGGAGGAGTAATACCCAACAGATTGAGGAGTGTCGGGGCCAGATCTAAGAGTCCAGCATCTAGTTTGACGCCGGGACTAATATTCGGACCGACGATTCCCCAGAACCCTTCTCGTGTGTGAATTGATGAGAAATGTGGAGAAGAGCTCCAGAGTTCTGGAGTTCCAAGACGAGGACTGACTTGGATCTTTTCGGTCTTGGTGAAGAGTTCGACGCATAGGTCTGGCGCTTCGAACTGGAATGGCCCTTTGAATGTCTCATCCTTGAAATGAAATATCGGCCTGAGTTTCTCCCCCGTTTTGGGGTCGGTCAGCTCACTCATTATGTTACACAGCTTCTTGACCAAGTCGTCGACGGTCTGAGATGGCTGATTATCCTTGAGCTTGTCAACGAGATCATAATTGACGTAGATGTGCGCCTGGTGACCGCCTGTCGAGAAGGCTAGCGTCTTGTCCCAGTCGACATTGTCGATCAGGCCCTGCAGAGTTCGTTCGATCGCAGCTGATGCGGTGAGTTTGTGGCTAACAAAATCGGGCGTAATCTTGTAGATACCGGCTACCATGCCGGGAGGCATGTTCCTCAGAACCCATCGTCTTAACTTTGTATATGTGTCCCCTTTGTTTTTCACTGGACCCTTTACTGTCAAGAGGCCGTTCGATTCCAGATATTTGTTTACGAATAACGCGGATGATACAGGCGCCGATCCGTGATCCGATAGGAGCAACACGTTTGTATTTGCTCCAACGAGTTTTCGGAGTTCGCCAACGGCGTCGTCCATGTTGATGTACCAATCCCGTAACACGTTGGAATACGGCGAGTCTGGCCTGTCCATGTATTTCCAGAAGTCGTGATGTACCAAATCTATTCCTTGAAGCGTCATTGCAAAGAGGTCAGGGTTGTACCATTCTATGAGCAGCTTTGCAGTTTGTAGAGATTTGTCGTGCAACCGCTTAACGACTGGGAGGTATGCTTTTTCCCCTCCCTTCATCTCCGTTGGCTTCGTCAATGGAACGTCAACCTCGTAGCCTCCTACCGCGGAGTCGATCCTCCCCATCAAGTCGACCGGATACGACCATACCTTGCGAGTTGGGACGGGAAACCCTGAGACCATGAACCCGTTTACCGCGTAGGGCGGGTACGTTCCCGGGACATTGAAGACCCCCACTTTCATTCCTTTTTCAGAAGCAATATCCCAGAAGCATCCAATGTCCGGGGTGGTCCTCCCGAACTTCAAGTGCCTGTCTCTTCCTATGTATGTGAAGCCAAATATCCCGATCTTCGCCGGGTTCTTCCCTGTCGCGAAGCACTGCCAGGCAGGCACGCTTTCAGGTGGAACAATCGATTTTAGAACTCCATGGGCGCCAGCTTCGAAGACCGAACGAATGTTCGGAAGTTTGTCTATCCACTTCTCTATCAGAAACGGGGAGGCCGAATCTATACCTATGACTAGAGCTTTCATCAACCGATCACCTGTTGGAGCGTAATCTGCTCTACGGATGTTCTCTCCCCAAGGGCTACTTTGATCTCCGAAAGCATGTTGCTCCAAACGATGGAAGGAGGGTCGCTCGTGCTGATCCTGCTGAGGTTGAAGTGATCCGCGACTTGTCGGTAGAGAATTTTTTCTTTGCGGATGAAATCTCCGCTATGCTCGGGTCTGTCTGCCAGAATCCTTTGCTCGGGTGCATCAAGGACGAATGATATATCGGGTCGTGGAAGAAGTCTCATCAGCAGGTTTTCTGACGGGACAGTCATGCCATTGTCTCTGAATCCTACCATAACATCGTACAGATACCTATCGGACACGACGCTGTATCCGAACAAATTGCGGAGCTTTATTCCACCGACGAGGATTGGACAGTAGATGAAGAGCAGGTAGATGGACCAGGCGACTCTAGTTGGTTTCATCTTCTCCAGTCGGTTGGGTTCAAGGTGCAGTATTCTCGCTGTTCGCCTTACGATAAATCCGAACGGGTCAAGGAGGTCTTGGTGTCTTATGTATGAGAACTTGTATCCGGAACGATTGAGAAGATAGTAACACTTCCCTGCGTTAGTGGATTTTCCGGAACCGTGCGTTCCGCTGAGTGTCAGCAGAATCTTCTTCACTACCAGACTCCGCCTCTTCCACCCGCTCTGAACGCTGCGCTGATAAAATCAAGCACTATGAGGGGCGGGGCGACTAGGCAGAAAATCGAGCTCTTCCATCTCGCGCGGGCAGCGTCTCTTGCTGCCTTGATTAGAAATAGTATGATAATTGCCGCGGTGGGGATTCTGTAGGGGAGGACAAGTCTGTCACGTCTGAGGAATCTCAGTCTGTCATCACCGAACATTTCTTGGGCCGATTTCTTCAATTCTTGGAAGCGCCGGTTTTCAACTTGGCATGCTTTAAGGAAGCGCTCGATTGATGCTAGATAGAAAATGAAAGCGTCGCCGATCAGGGCGTTGTCAATCTTCTCTAGGACCTCTTGAGAGCTGGCGGTTTCTATCAGTTTCAAGAAGTCCAGAATATCTGACAGTTTCAGGAAGTTGTGACGGAACATCGCATGAATCACCCGGATTAGTACTCTGTCCGAGTCCGACGTCATCCACACTTCATGGCCTTCGACTGTTTCTCTTCTTCGGTGGAGCAAGACTTGGCTAGGGTCCAGGTGGGTTTCGCCGAGTTGGCTGATTGTCGGGTAAAGCTCGAAGTCGTGGTTGTAGCCCTGTAGAAAACAGCTGAATTTTCCCAGTAATCTGTCGCAATGAGTTAGTCCTTGGGGTCGGACTTTGTATTGGTTGATCAAGAGTTTTTCAGTCTCTGCGAGTTCAGTCGGAGAAGGAACGAGCAGGTCAATGTCGTGTCCTATGTCAGGTAGAGAGTCGAACGACTTTATCGCGACGAATGAAACTCCATGCTGCGTGAAAATGTTGCTCATTTGATCATATAGATCAAATGCCTCGGCAGCGTCTTTCTTCGCTTCGTCAACAACGTTCGAGGGGAGATGAATCAGAGTGGCAGCTCGCAATAGTACCTTGTTTTTCTTAGCGAGCTTTAACATTCGGTCTTCGTCCTTTACACTGATCTCGTCATTTTTCAGAAGCGCCGTTGCTAGGAGCAATGATTCTGCTTCCCTTCGAGCGGTTTTTACGCCCCCTATTTCTTCGAGGAAATTCAGTTTCATGGATAATCGGCCACGCAGGTTACTCGTAATTGGCAGAAGAACATTATCTCGACCCTCAGTCGAATTTCATGATCGGTAATGTTTGCGAAGTCTAGGCCAAAACCGCAGGGGAAATCTCTAAGACAAATTAGCGAGATCAACTTGGTTGTTCACAAGACTTAGTTTCGTCAGAGCTGTTTAACAAACGAATTCGGCTCATGTGGTATTTATCCAATTCCGGCCGCTGATTCCGGGAAAGCAGGATGATATCTTGGGATTTCTTTGTCATTAAAACGATTGAAAGTGACGATTTTGTCTAGGAAGGGTTAAAACTCGCGAGTTTCAATTGACCCTTTCAAGGTAGTGGAATACGGCTAAAGAAACGGTCCTCACTGCAAATTCCAACGGGGCAGCCGAGACTGTGCCACAGATCAAACACGGATTCAAGATTCCCTTGATGAGGCCGGTCGTGGATGAAGAAATGCTTCAAGCGGCACTTTACTCTTTGCAAAACGAGAAGCTGGTCATGGGAGAGAGCGTATTCAAGTTCGAGGAGGAATTTGCTCGATACTGTGGCAGTCGATATGCAGTGTCAACCGGGTCTGGCACCGCCGCCCTTCAGATCGCGCTTCAGTCTATGCAAATCGGTCCGAACGATGAAGTCGTGACTACCCCATTCTCATTCTTCGCCACATCCAACGCCGTAATCCACGCAGGGGCACAGCCAAGATTCGCTGACGTGGAAGACAACGGGTTCAACCTCGACCCTGCAAAAGTTGAACCGCGGCTCACGCCGAAAACCCGCGTCATCATTCCAGTTCATCTCTACGGACAACCTGCGAGGATGAACGAATTTCGGGACCTCGCCGAAGATAAAGAAATTATCATCGTTGAGGACGCTTGTCAAGCACACGGCGCGGAGTACGAAGGACGACGAGTCGGCTCGCTCGGACACATAGCATGTTTCTCTTTCTACACCAGCAAGAACATGACGGTCTGCGGTGACGGCGGCATGATCGTGACGAATGATGAGGATGTTGCTGATGCGGCTCGCAGCTTCAGAGACTGCGGTCGAGCGTCAAAATATACGATGTCGCGGATTGGTTACACATCGAGACTTAACACAGTAAACGCTGCCATCGGGAGAGTCCAGTTGAGAAAGCTGGACACCTGGAACAAGACTCGAAGAAGAGTCGCTGACCTGTACAGAAAGGCTCTGGAAGGCGCCCCAGGCATAATGCTGCCCCCGGCAGAGACGCCTAAAGAAACACCAGTTTATCACCTGTTCGTAGTTCGGAGCACACGCAGAGACCAGCTCGCAGCGCATCTCGAGAAGAACGGGGTAGAGGCGGCCATCCACTATCCGGTGCCGATTCACCTTCAAACTCCATACCGGGAAAAATACGGATACTCCGAAGGCTTGTTCCCCATAGCAGAGAGACTGGCGGGACAAGTGCTCAGCTTGCCTATTCACCCCGCCAGCACAGAAGAGGAAGTCCACACGGTCTCCCGGCTCGTCAGAGAATCTACCACAGAATAGAGAGGTTTGTAAAGTGAGCGTGGCGAATCCTGTCCGAATCGCGGTCATAGGCGCGGGGTATTGGGGAAAGAAGGTCATTCGCGAGGTTCTAGATGTTGCCAAGACCACCGGACGAGTCCAGCTCCACGCTGTCGTGGACAATTCCCCGACCATGCTGGCTCAGTGCCAACAGGAATTTGGACCGCTGGACTATCGGCTAGACTACCAGGGATTGCTGACCGACCCTAAATTATCGGGCGTACACATTTGCACGCCCAACGCCACCCACTTCGAAGTCGCCGCTAGCTTTCTCAGACATGGAAAGAACGCGTTAGTAGAAAAGCCCCTCACCCTCGCCTCGAAAGAGGCCTACCAGCTCGTCAGAATTGCGGAGGAGAACAAGAAGGTTCTATGCGTGGGCCACATCCACCGATTCAACAACGGCGTGAGAGAACTCCGACAGGCCATGAACACCGGAATACTCGGAGAACTCTACTACGTACGGTTCGGATGGACAGGCTTCTTACCCCCTCAAGGATACCGGGAAGTTATTACCGACCTGGCTCCTCATCCCTTCGACATATGCAACTATCTCCTAGATATGTGGCCGAACAAGATCACGTGCAGAGGAAAGGGCTACAGAACTAAGGAGAACGAGGAAGTCGCGTTCATCACGGCCGAACACCCGAACGGGTTGGCGGCGCAAGTTGAGGTAAGCTGGCTCGACCGTGAGAAGCGCAGAGATGTTACGGTGGTAGGCAGCAAAGGCATGGCCTACCTAGATTGCTCCGAACAGAAAGGAATTCTTCACGCCTCGCCCAGTACCCAAATCTCCATCACGCCCAGCAACACACTGAGAGAGGAAGTTACCCACTTCGTCAACTGCATTTCAAGTAACCATGACTCCAAACCCTTCGCTAACCTATCAGACGGGGTTCTAGGGGCCCGGGTTGTCAGCGTCTTGGAAGCTGCACGTGAATCTCTCCATCAGGAAAGAACTGTGCAACTCCAGATGCCCCTGGCC